>ERZ772889.2013-NODE-2013-length-16999-cov-3.751003_pt1 | contig 16999 bp, 16 predicted proteins | sample MGYA00512127_ERZ772889 | MGnify/ENA primary metagenome ERZ772889 (study PRJEB29015, sample SAMEA2737689) | human gut metagenome | biome: human gut; feature: human-associated habitat; material: faeces | place: China | collected 2012 ...
GTATAAAAATGAACAGATATTTATTTTAGGAGGAATTTTCATTGGACCCCAGTATGATATTACAGATAATCGCAATTATCATTTTATTACTGCTTTCTGCTTATTTTTCATCTGCAGAAACAGCGCTTACAACCGTCAATCCACATAGTATGCGTGCCATGGCAGAAGATGGCAATAAAAAAGCTGCTATTGTTTTAAAATTGATCGAGAATCCAAGCCAGATGCTTTCCAGCGTCTTAGTCGGAAATAACCTTGTGAATATTTCATTAACATCCCTTACTACAACGATCGCTATTCGTATCTTTGGAAGCATGGGAGCCGGAATCGCAACTGCTGTGATCACAGTACTTGTATTGATCTTTGGTGAGATCACACCAAAGACTTTTGCAACGATCAATAATACAAAACTTGCTCTAAGCTATGCTTCCAGCATTTATCTGATCACAAAATTACTGACACCGGTTGTTTACATTATCAACAAACTTTCTACAGCGATCCTTATCATCTTGCGGATCGACTCGAAACAATCCAAACGTATCATGACTGAACGTGAACTTCGTACGATCGTTGATGTCAGCCACGAAGAAGGCGTTATCGAAGAATCTGAGAAAGATATGTTAAACAACGTTTTTGATTTTAAGGAATCTCTTGCCAAGGATATTATGATCCCGCGAATTGATGTAACTTTTGTGTCTGTAGATGCTTCTTATGATGAAGTTCTTGATATTTTCCGCGAGGCCGGTTATTCTAGACTTCCTGTTTATGAAGGAAGTAAAGATCATGTTGTTGGTATTGTTTATTTTAAGGATGTTTATTTCTACCGCAGCCAGCACAGAGGCGAGATCTTTCATTTGAAAGATGTTCTGCGTAAGCCGTTCTTTACGTATGAAACTCAGAAAGTATCAAGCCTTCTTGCACAGATGCGTGAAAAATCTGTTAGTTTCTCCATTGTTTTGGATGAATATGGAGTGACTGCAGGTCTTATTACTCTAGAAGATATCGTTGAAGAGATTTTTGGAGAACTGCGTGATGAATATGATGATTCTGAGGAAGAAACTTTCAAAAAATTATCCGATGGATCTTATATGGTATCCGCTTCTTTAAAGCTTGATGATCTTGATGATCTGCTTGACGTAGACCTTGATTCTGAGGATTATGATTCTCTTGGCGGATATATCATCGAACTGCTTGATCATCTGCCTTCAGAGGGCGAAACTGCAGAAGATGAACATTTTCTTTTTAAAGTTGTTTCCGTTGACAAAAACCGTATGGAAACAATTCATATCATTCCAAAAGAGCAGTAAAAAAAGAACCTTGCTTTTTCTTGCAAGGTTCTTTTTTTGTACTCTTATTTGAAATATTCTACTCCGGATTCGAAGATCTTCTGATCTTTCTGTCCGTAAATATTGATTCCTACATAGCTGTCACGACGTTCTGAATGTCCCATCTTACCAAGGACTCTTCCGTCTGGACTTGTGATACCTTCAATCGCATGGTAAGAACCATTTGGATTGAATTCTTCATTCATTGTAGGATCACCATTGAGGTCAACATACTGTGTTGCTACCTGTCCATTTTCAAACAGTTTCTGGATCACATCTTCATCTGCTACGAATCGTCCTTCTCCATGAGATACTGGTATACTGAAGATATCATCTACATGTACATTGTTAAACCATGGTGACAGATTAGAAGCAATTCTTGTATAAGCAACCTTAGAAATATGACGACCAATGCGGTTTGTTGTCAGTGTAGGTGATTTCGCGTTCTGTTCTACGATCTTACCTTCTGGAACAAGTCCTAATTTGATCAGAGCCTGGAATCCGTTACAGATACCAAGTGCCAGTCCATCACGGTTATTTAACAGATCCATGACTGCTTCTTTTAATTTTTCATTTCTAAATGCTGTTGCAAAGAATTTTGCAGATCCATCTGGTTCATCACCGGCACTGAATCCACCTGGGAACATGATGATCTGGGATTCTTTGATCGCTTTTTCAAAAACTTCCACTGAATCACGGATTCCCTGTGCATCTAAGTTCTTAAATACCTTTGTGATCACGTTCGCTCCTGCACGTTCAAATGATTTCGCTGAATCATATTCACAGTTTGTTCCTGGGAATACTGGAATAAATACATTTGGTTTTGCAACTTTATTCTTGCATACGTAAATATTTCCTTTTATATAGTGTCTTGTTGTATCAACGATGCTCTGATCTCCTTCAGATCTTGTTGGGAATACTTTCTCTAATGGTTTCTTCCATGTATCGATTGCTTCTTCTAATGTTACAACTTCGTCACCAAATACAAATTCATGTTTGTCTGTAACCTCACCTAACATTAATCCTGGAATCGCAAGTTTATGAACATCTCTTGTGCTCATTTCAACAACAAATGATCCAAACTTAGGATCTGTTAAGTCTTTTAATTCTACTTCTTCATCAAAAATCACACCTAATTTATTACCAAATGCCATCTTGGCAACTGCTTCTAAAGCTCCTCCGCCGCCAATTGCATATGCAGATTTGATAATTCCATCTTTGATCAGTTTTGTAATACGTTTGTATACTTTTTTCACTTCAGAATAGATTGGAAGATTGTATGCATCTGTTGGGATACAGATACGGATCAGACGGTTTCCTGCTCTCTTAAGTTCTGGTGTGATAACATCTGTTGTCTTCGCTACATCGACTGCAAAAGATACCAGTGTTGGTGGTACATCAATGTCATTGAATGTTCCAGACATACTGTCCTTTCCACCAATCGATGCAAGTCCAAATCCCATCTGTGCCTGATATGCACCAAGCAGTGCTGCAACCGGCTGTCCCCAGCGTGTCTTATCTTCTCCAAGACGCTTAAAGTATTCCTGGAATGTCAGGCGGATATTGCTATAATCTCCACCAGTAGCCACGATCTTCGCGATAGATTCTGTGATCGCATAAACTGCTCCATGGAATGGGCTCCATTTGGACAGATATGGATCAAATCCATAACTCATCATTGTGACTGTATCGCATTCTCCTTTCAATACTGGAAGTTTTGCGACCATTGTCTGAATTGGTGTCATCTGGTATTTTCCACCATATGGCATTGTAACTGTTGCTGCTCCGATAGAGCTGTCGAATCTCTCTACGAGACCTTTCTGTGAACATACATTAAGATCAGATAATGTATTCTTGCACACTTCTTCAAATGTACCTGTCTCGTCTTTGCGGTTAAAGTAAGATTCTACACGGTGAGGGATCTCTACAAATACTTCTGTTTCCTGATGTGCTCCGTTTGTATCAAGGAAAGCTCTTGAGATATTAACGATCTCTTTTCCTCTCCATTTCAGTACTAATCTTGGATCTTCTGTTACAACAGCAACTTCTACAGCCTCTAAGTTCTCTTCTGCAGAGTATGCAAGGAACTGATCTACGTCTTTTGGATCTACAACAACAGCCATACGTTCCTGAGATTCAGAAATCGCTAATTCTGTTCCATCAAGTCCTGCATATTTCTTAGGTACTTTATCAAGATCTACAACCAGACCATCTGCAAGTTCTCCGATCGCTACGGAAACTCCACCTGCACCAAAGTCGTTACATTTCTTGATCAGACGGCTGACTTCTTCTCTTCTGAATAATCTCTGGATCTTACGTTCTGTTGGTGGATTACCTTTCTGAACTTCAGCTCCACATGTCTCGATAGATTCTTCTGTATGAACTTTAGATGATCCTGTTGCTCCTCCACAACCGTCACGCCCTGTTCTTCCACCTAATAAGATGATGATATCTCCTGGGTCAGAGTTCTCTCTGATCACGTTCTTTCTAGGTGCTGCACCCATAACGGCACCGATCTCCATACGTTTTGCAACATAGTCTGGATGATATACTTCATTAACATATCCTGTTGCAAGACCGATCTGGTTTCCGTAAGAACTGTATCCATTCGCAGCTTCATTTACAATCTTATACTGTGGTAATTTACCTTTTAATGTGTCTTTTAATGGGACTGTTGGATCAGCAGCACCTGTAACACGCATTGCCTGATATACATAAGAACGTCCTGATAATGGGTCACGGATCGCTCCTCCAAGACATGTTGCCGCTCCACCAAATGGTTCGATCTCTGTTGGATGGTTATGTGTCTCATTCTTGAAACTGATCAGCCATTCTTCTTCCTTACCATCAATTTCTACTGGTACAACAATGCTGCAGGCGTTGATCTCATCGCTTTCTTCCATATTGTCAAGAATTCCATCTTTTTTAAGACGTTTCATCGCCATTAATGCCATATCCATTAAGCAGACATATTTGTCATCACGGTCTTTGTACATCTCTTCAAAGTCATCCATGTAAGAATAATATGCTTCTTCTAATGGTGCACGATAGAATCCATCCTGGAATCCAATGCTTGTAAGTTCTGTGGAGAATGTTGTATGACGACAGTGATCTGACCAATAAGTATCCAGTACACGGATCTCTGTCATGGAAGGATCTCTCTTTTCTTCTCCTTTATAATAATTCTGGATATGAAGGAAATCTTTGAATGTCATAGCAAGATTTAGAGAATCATATAATTCTTTAAATTTGTCTTCTTCCATATCTTTGAATCCATCCAGAATCTTAACATCTGCTGGTTCTTCAAAATCCATCACTAATGTCTCTGGTTTGTCTGCAGCTGCCTCTCTTGAGTCAACTGGGTTGATACAATATTCTTTGACTGCTTCTAACTGTTCGTCAGTTAAGTCACCTTTTACAACATAAGTTGTTGCACTTCTGATCAGGGCATCTTCGTCCTCATTCAACAGTTTCACACACTGCTGTGCAGAATCTGCTCTCTGATCGAACTGACCTGGCAGAAACTCAACGCTGAAAGATATTTCCCCATCGGCAAGTGGTAATGTCTCTTCATACACATCGTCAACTGGTGGTTCACTAAATACTGTAACCAGTGCTTTTTCATAACTTGCATCGGATAGATTCTCGATGTCATAGCGGACAAGGACACGAACAGATTCGACATCCAGTCCAAGATACTGCTTCAATGATGCATGCAGCTCTTTTGCTTTTACTGCGTAGTCTTTTTTCTTTTCAACATAGACTCTTCTAACTTCTCCCATGATTTCCTCCCATTTATTCATGTAGTTTCTTAATCACCTGAAATGCAGATGCATTTTCCAAAATCGTTGGCTGATCCTCGGCATAGAATATGATCCCATCTGCCGTTGAACGGATCTCTGATAAAATCTCTCCATTATATGGATTAATGACTTCACCAAGCAGCTGACCTCGGTTAACTTCCTCATTGATCGTCACAAAACGTCTTAGGAATCCCGGAGCACTTGCTTTGACGGATACAAGATCCTCTTCTTCTATAATACTCGCAATATACCCGTTATGGCAATTATATTTTAAAATACCCATTCGAGTCAAGAAGCGAAGCACGGCAGATACAGCCTTCCTGGCCAGATTCACATCGATATTATCTGTTTCCCCAGAATATACCGAAAATGCATCCGTCCCATTGATCTGCCAGTTATAAGTTAATGTCTTTTTATCAAAATTTCGTTGTTTGCTTGTTAATACATAAGGCAACCCGAACAGACTTGCAAGGCTGGTGCTTTCTTTTCCTGTTGCAGGCATTCGCACATGTGGCACAAAATCCCCGCTTCTGAAAAATGATGCAAAATGGATTCCATAGCGGAATCCTTTAACCCGTTCAAATAAATGTGCTGCCAGACGGCTTGTTGGTTCCCCGTCAAAATTCCCAGGAAACTGACGGTTGATATCACTGTTATCAGATACCCAGTATTTCATTCCGACATTCATTGAAAAATTATTCACACATGGAATGACCAGAATCTGATTATCTCCAACGATCGCACCACTGTTCTCCAGTTCTTTTAAACGTTTGACTAACTGAGAACAAATATATAACTGCTGATATTCATTTCCACGCATTGCTCCGACAATACATGCCGCTGGTTCTGATCCTTCACTTTGTTTTCCAAAGAGATATCCTTCGATCTTAAACTCATCTCTTAAGTAATTTCCTGAGGAATATATGATTTCTTTTTTCATAGTGCATTCCCTCCGATCACTCTGGCTACCAAGGACCCTTCCGTTACACTTGGATGTTCTCTTAATGTCATCAAAATACCATCGGTTGGGGCAACCACTTCTTCTTCCGTTGCTCCCATTAAAGGATTCTGTACGATCCCTATGATCTCGCCTTTCTTTACCGGATCCTTTAATCGCTTGTAAGAAACAAACAATCCACTGGATTCACAATTTAAATAAAAGATCTGGTCTTCGTGGATAAACGGAACCTTTGTTTTGCCTTGAACCTTTTCCTTCCAGATACCAAGTTCTGCCATCACCGAAAAAATTCCATCTATGATCTGGCGGCAGTACTCGTAACGGATACGAAATGCTGCACCGGATTCCGTAACCATAGTTGGGATTCCCATCTGGTTTAAAGTGAAAGCTAAACTTCCTTCATTCACTGTCTGAGAAGGATGGATCCAGACAAGATCCGTATTCATATATTTTGACAGATGAAGTAATGTCTCATCGTAATCGTTATTTAAACGTACTTGAGGAACTTCCTGCAAAAAGATATTACTAGAATGAATATCAATGCAACAGGATGCTCCTTTGATATCTTCGATCAATTTAGCTGCTGTATAATCTTCCAGACCTCCATTGATGTCTCCTGGAAATGCACTGCTGTAATCGATATCTGAGATTGGTACTGCTCTTGTTCGTGCATCCAGTCCTAATGGATTGACCGCTGGATACACATCGACAATACCTGTCAGATTCTCAAATTCTGCCTTGATCCGGCGAATGATCTCTCCGCAGATATACTGTCCGCCAAGCTCATCTCCGTAGATTCCAGACACCAGACAGATTCTCTTCTCCTCTCCAGTCACCACATCCGGCATCAGACGATTTCTTTTGATCCTTAGCATCTCTCCGATCGGAAGTTTTACAGATACGACTGTGTCTATCATATTAAAGCCTCTTTTCTATTGTTTTATCTGTATCGTAAATATTTTACTTTTGACCCTCACGTCTTATTTTGCAAATAACATTTTTAAAATGATCGGTGATAAGAGTGTTGTGACGAGAACCATGATGACTACTGGTGCAAAGAAAATTTCTGATAATAATCCAACAGAAATTCCTTTCTGTGCAACGATCAGTGCAACTTCACCTCGGCATACCATTCCTGCTCCGATCTGTACAGATTCTCTCTTCGTATATTTGCACAACAATGCTCCAAAACCGCATCCCGCGATCTTCGAGATCACTGCGATCACACATAAAATGATCGTAAAGATGATCAACGTCTGTGTCATTCCATGAATGTTTACATTCAGACCGATACTTGCAAAGAATACTGGTGTGATCAGCATATACGATAAAACTTCAATCTTGTTATATATATAAAATCGTTCTGGGAGCCTGCATAAAATGATCCCTGCAAGATATGCACCTGTGATATCAGCGATTCCAAACACTTCTGCAAGAAATGCAAGTGCTAAGCAAAATGCAAGTGCAAACACCGGAACTCTTCTTCTATGACGTTCAATCTCTGGATTTTTATAAGTAGAAAGCCACTCAAAGAACTTCTTGATCCCAACTCCACCGATAATCGAAATCGCAAAGAATGCTGCCATCTGGATCAAGATCTTAAGGATTGCCTGAATATGGAATCCAGATGCTCCCCCAAGGCTTGTCATAATTGATAATAAAACGATTCCCAAGATATCATCAATGATCGCTGCCCCAAGGATTGCTGTTCCGACTCTTCCTTTTAAATGTCCCATATCCTGTAATGCTTCTACTGTGATACTTACTGAAGTTGCTGTTAGGATCACTCCAATAAAGATCGATTCCATGATATTATTTCCATATATAACGGATAAAACAGCTCCCATGATAAGTGGGATCAATACTCCACATAACGCAATGACGAATGCGGGAATTCCACTCTTCTTCAACTCATCAATATCTGTCTCAAGACCTGCCTGAAACATTAAAACAACTACACCTACTTCAGCCAGATTTAAAACTGAATCTGAAGGACTCACTACATTAAGGACCACTGGTCCTAAAATGATTCCCGCGATCAATGCTCCAACGACTGGCGGCATGTTAAACTTCTTCGACACAAGACTAAAAGACTTGGTCATTGCCAGAATGATTGCGATATCCAGCAAAAACTTATATTCTTCCATTGTTTTACCTCCATTAGTTCGTATCGTATCATACCTGTTTTTTCTTGTCAATTCTTAGACAAAGTGATCTTTTTTTATCCTTTTCTTGCTTTTTTTATGATCCTTTAGTATAGTGAAGAAAAGACTAAGAAAAGAGGTATCAAAATGAGTGAATTTAACGAAGTAGATAATATCATTGAAGAAGAAACTCCTGTGCTACATTTAGAATTAGAAGATGGAACTGAACAAGACTGTGCCGTGATCGCTTTATTCTCTGTAGAAGAATTAGATGATCAGGAATATATCGCATTGATCACTGTTGAAGACTTAGAAAGTGATGACGAAGAAGGGGCTTTACTTTTATATCGTTACAACGAAGACCCTGAAGATCCTGATACTTTCAGTCTTGACAACATTGAAACAGACGAAGAATATGAGACAGTCACTGCTGTCTTAGATGAGATCTTAGAAGACGAAGAATAACTCAAAAAAGCCCTTGCATCTTATATGCGGGGCTTTTTTTCATATTGAAGTTTTGTTCGGATCACTTTGTCAAGTTCATAATACTTTTCTTCCAGAGTTTTTCCATTCAGGACACAATCCATTGCCATACCCATGGATTCCAGCATCGTTTCTGTGATCTGATCTCTATACTGTAATAAAATATTCAGGCGCTCATGAAGATCTGTTTCATCTAAGAATTTCAACAGTGGTTCAATGTCTGCTGTTTCTTCTGTCTCATCACATTCATTTTCCTGTGCTGTCACTTCATCAACCAGTTCTGCTTCTGAATCTTGCTCTGTTTCCTTGATTTTTATACCATACTACTTTCTGAAAACGATATGTCTGTTGCACACCTGGGTATTTTTCATGATCAACTTCACTTAAAAACATCGCAAGTGGTCTTGCATATGTCTTAAACGTTCCATACATTGCCTGATAGACCACCAATGGTTCTTCTGTCTCTGTATGTATTGCAACCGTAACGATCTGATAAAGTTTTCCTTTAAAATGCATATAAAATTCGCCTGCTCTTGGCATCGCTCTATTTTCCATGCAAAACACCTCTTTTCTCCTGACGGCTTCTTAGTTCTTCTACGAACCTTGACGGCCTGCTGTCTTTGTTATAAAGTTTCTTTACTGACAAGATGTGCAGATATTTCTTGGCTCTTGTAACTCCAACGTAAAACAAACGTCTTTCTTCTTCCACGTCTTCTTCTTTCATGGACTTCTTATGTGGGATCACGTCTTCATTGACATCTGGCAAAAAGACACGTTCAAATTCCAATCCTTTGGTGCTGTGCATCGTGCTGACCACAACTCCTTCTTTTTCTTTCTGATTCTCTTTTGACTGGCGGTTTAATTCTTCGGTGTATTCTTTGATATGATCAAACCATGCCTCATATGTATCATAGCCTTTTGCGCTCTCCTGAAGTTCTTCTAATACTTGCGTAAATTCTTCTTCCTGAATCTTGCGAAATCTTGCATATTCTGCTAAATACGCATTGTATCCCACGGATTTCCGGATATAATTGATCGCCATCAACGGAGTCATATTCTTCATGATCCGAAGATCTTCCTTAAAATCTTCTACATATTCATAAAGCCATGGTTTATCTTTGACCTTCTCTAACAGATCATCAAATGACACTTGTGATTCGGTCAGATACTCCCTGCTGATATAACGCTTGGGGCGGTTCATGACTCTTAAAAATGTGCTTCTTTTGCGATCTCCCATCGCAAGGTGCATATAATCTATGATATTTTTGGAAATCCAGTGATCAAACAGATTCGGCACTGCATCCTGCATATAAAATGGGATATTGTATGCCATCAATGCAGCAATCAGCTGTCTTGGTCCCTGATTGGTCCGATAAAGGATCGCGATCTGGGATAACGGTGTCTTCTTTGCCATCTCTTCCTTGATCGTGTAAATGATATGCTTATTCTCCTCATAGTGATCTTTAAATGTACGAACCTCAACCATACTTGCAGCATCTTCTCTTGCCTGCATCTTCTTTTCAAAACGTTTTGTATTATAAGAAATGATATCTTCCGCAACCTGTACGATCTCTTCCCCGCAACGATAGTTTCGGTTTAAGATCACCTGTCTGGTATTCTCAAAATCCTTTGGAAAATTTAACATCAGTTCTGGTCTTGCACCTCGAAACTTATAAATAGACTGATCATCATCTCCTACGATAAAGAGGTTCTTTGTCTCTCCTGCTAACATCTTGACGATCTCATACTGAATCTTATTGATATCCTGAAACTCATCGATCAAAATATATGGAAACTTCTGCTGCCATGCTTTTCTGATATCCTCACGCTCTTTTAACAACTCATACGTATAAACCAAAATATCATCAAAATCGATCCAACGGTTCTCATGCAGTTTTTCTTCATATGCCCGGTAAATTTCTTTAAACACTTCATCCCCACAGCACCCACTGTGATAATAGGCAAGAGGGATCATCTGCCCTTTGACTAAGCTGATCTCTTGTATGATCTGACGCATAAAATCTGCTTCATCATCAATCTCCAGCTCATGATCTGTGATGATCTCACGGATAAAGTCATATTTTTTATGTTCCGGCAGAATATTATCTGCACTATAGTGATAGGCATATTTTAAAATCGTAAAAAACACAGAATGAAAGGTTCCAAAAGAAACCGGCAGGGTTTCCCCTGCCAGCCGCCAAAACCGCTCTTTCATCTCATTCGCTGCTGCTCTGGTAAATGTAATGACCAGAATCCGCTGCGGTGGGATCTGATAGTGCGATATCAAATATTGAATTCTCTTTGTGATCACAAGTGTCTTCCCTGAACCTGGTCCTGCAAGTACCATCATCGGTCCATCTTTGTGCATCACTGCTTCTTTCTGTGCCTTGCTCAGCTGGCTATGCAAGTGCTGCCTCCAGTTTCGCGATCGCATCATTGATTCTCTTTAATGATTCTTCTTTTCCCAGAAGTTCCATTAATTCTGTTGCTCCACCTGGTGTCATCTGCTTTCCAGAGACTGCTGTACGAACTGGCCACATTACATAACCATTCTTGTACTCATGTCCTTTTGCAAAAGATACTAACATCTCATATAATGCATCATTTGTAAAATCTTCCTGTGCTTCGATCACTGGATAGATCTCTTTTAATACGGTTAATGAAGTCTCAGGTGTTGTCTTCATCTTCTTATGTTTGTACATCTCTACATCATATTCTGGAACTGCTTCGAAGAAGTCAATGTGTCCCGGAATCTCTGTAAATAACTCAATTCTTGTCTTCACCATAGAAAGAATCTTATCAAAATCCATCTCTCTGTGAATTGTCTCTGTTACATATGGCATAGCAAGTTCTTTGAAACGGTCAAAGTCCATGGCTTTGATATATTCACCATTCATCCATTTGATCTTGTTCATATCAAAGACCGCTGGTGTCTTAGACATATGTTTGTAATCAAAGATCTCTTCTAATTCTTTTAATGAGAAGATTTCCTGTTCTCCTCCTGGACTCCATCCAAGTAATGCAACGAAGTTTACGATCGTCTCTGGCAAGAATCCCTGCTCGATCAGATCTTCGAAGGAAGAATGACCTTTTCTCTTACTTAATTTGTGATGTTCTTCGTCTGTGATCAGTGGACAATGAATGTATACTGGTTTTTCCCATCCGAATGCATCATATAAACGATTGTACTTTGGTGTAGATGATAAGTATTCATTACCACGAACTACATGTGTGATTCCCATTAAATGGTCATCAACTACGTTTGCGAAGTTGTATGTTGGATATCCATCCGATTTGATCAGGATCATATCATCTAATTCGATATTATCCACTGTGATCTCTCCGTAAATCTCATCAACGAAAGATGTTGTTCCTTCTGTTGGGTTATTCTGACGGATAACATATGGTACTCCTGCGTCTAATTTCGCCTGAACTTCTTCTTTGGATAAGTTTAAGCAATGTTTGTCATAATGACTGATCACAACATCTCCTGATTTTACTTTCAGTGTGTCTAATCTCTCCTGATCACAGAAACAGTAATATGCTTCTCCCTTGTCGATCAGTTCTTTTGCATATTTTAAATAAAGCCCCTGTGCCTGTCTCTCACTCTGAACATATGGTCCGACTCCACCATCGATGTCTGGTCCTTCATCGTGGTTCATTCCAGCCTTCTTAAGGGTATTGTAGATAATCTCTTCTGCCCCTTCTACCTGTCTTTCCTGGTCTGTATCTTCAATTCTTAAAATAAAATCTCCGCCTGCATGACGTGCGATCAGATATGCATAAAGGGCTGTTCTTAAGTTACCTACATGCATACGCCCTGTAGGGCTTGGTGCAAATCTTGTTCTTACTTTGCTCATGATTTCCTCCCATTTGGTTTTAATTCTATCTTTCTATTCTACAAAACTTATCTTTCTTTGTAAAGAAGCAGTCTTATTGATTTTCGTTAATTTATGTTGATTTTTTGAAACAATCCGTCTTAAATCTCATTTAAGATCCTGCTAGCTTCCTCAAATGGCTCTAAGGTTCTCTTTAAGATTCCCTGCGTTGCCGCGATAAAGATTCCATAGTTCACGATCGGAACACCTGCATCTTTGACTCTTGCGATACGGTTTTTCATCTCTCTTCTATTTAAAGTACATCCGCCACAATGAATGACCAGATCATAAGTATCCAGATCTTCAGGGAAAGAGTTTCCACTGCTTGTATGGATATCAAAATCCTTACCTGTATATTGTTTTAACCATCTTGGGATCTTCACCGTTCCGATGTCATCGCACTGTCTGTGATGAGTGCATCCTTCCGCGATCAAGATCTTCGCCCCTTCTTCTAAATGTTCCAAGGCTTTCACTCCTCTGACTTCTTCTTCCAGATCACCTTTATATCTTGCAAACAGAATCGAAAATGAAGTCAGTTTGATATCTTCTGGCACAATCTTTGAGACTTTGCCAAATGCCTGAGAGTCTGTAATGACCAATGCTGGTTTCTTACCGATCTCTTCTAATGTCTTTTCTAATTCCGTTTCTCTTACAACAATAGAGGCTGCTCCTGCTTCTAAAAGGTCACGGATCGTCTGCTGCTGTGGAAGGATCAGTCTGCCTTTCGGTGCTGCACTGTCGATTGGTACGACTAAGATCACAAAATCATTCGGACAGACCAAATCTCCAACGATCTTTAGCGTGTCATCATCCGTTGGAACCAGTTTCCCGATCTCTTCTTTTAACTCCCAGATTCCTTTTTTATCCTTTGCACTGACAAAGCAGGCTTTGTCTTCTTTCCATTCTTGGGCATTGGAAAGATCCATCTTATTGTAGACTTTCAGATAAGGAATCTTCCGGTCTTCGATCAAACGTATCATATCTTCTTCAAACTCTGTCATACCAGCTGTAGCATCCATGATCACAAGGGCGATATCTGCCTTGCCCAAGACTTCTTTTGCTTTCTTGACTCGCTTTTCCCCTAATTCTCCTTCATCATCAAGTCCCGGGGTATCGATCATAACTACTGGTCCTAATGGCAGAAGTTCCATTGCCTTGTATACAGGATCTGTCGTTGTTCCTTTGACATCAGATACGATCGCTAATTCCTGATTCGTCATAGCATTGATAACGCTTGACTTCCCGGCATTTCGTTTCCCGAATAATGCGATGTGAATTCTGTCTCCTCTTGGTGTTGCATTTAAACTCATATGATTTCCTCCTGTCTGTCTTTATGGATCGTTAACTCTTTCTTTTATCTTTGTGCCTTATGATATCCCGCTGCCTTTGCTTCTTTCTCACTCTTAAATGTAACTAAATATTTTGATGTTCCCATACGGTCATAATCTCTTTGACCTGGGCAGTGGTATACCTTTGATCTGCTGTTTCCACGGATCTTCTGTGAAGCAGTTGTCTTTGTATTTGTTTTTGCTGCTGTTGTATTTTTGTTACTGCTGTTGTTTTTGCTGTTATTAGATGAATTCTGGTTTGTGTGATATTTCTGGCTTGCTTTTGAATTCTCTGTTATTACCTGCACGCTGCTATCTGCTTCACTGTCTCCTGTCTCGTAATCAATCTTCACTCCATCCTGTACATTATATACAAAAACATTAAACTTAATATCTTCGCCCTTATCTTCCACAGACATCGCTTCCATCTGTACCCCTTTGGCTACCAGGTCATCTCCGTCAAAGACTGGTGTAACTCTGTATAATACATGATTGCCTGTCTCACGGACATAGTCACCGACCATCTCTTCATATGGTAACATTCCATCTACGTTAAAAGATCTTGTTCCTGTGATCAAGTTCTTGTTATTGGCATTCTCACCGGTCAGCTGGTAAGCGATCAAATGACAACGGTTATATAGATATTTCCCATCAACGTTATTGTATTTTGCTGTATGCCATCCGGTTGGTTTTACCATACCGATCGCTCCGCGTTTTCCTTTTGGCATGATATCTTTTCCAACACACGCTTCCGCCACCTGACATCTTCCTTCAGAGTCAAGTCTGCTGTAAGACTCGTAGGATTTTGTTGTCAGATCCTTGGATGTAAAATCTGGATTATTATTGTCAACAGCAACCGTCATATTCCCTGAAAAATCCGGAATATTGTCAGATGATACAGATTTGGTGGAAGAATTTGTACTTCCTTTTCTGCTTTGTTCGTTCTGTGTGCTTTCGTGATTACTGCTATTGCCTGTACTCTGGCATCCTGCCAGTGATACCACCATCATTCCTGCGATCAGCAGGGCATATAATTTCTTTGTTACTCTCATCATCAACTGTTTCTCCTCTTGTTATATTCTTTTCTGATCTAGCTTATTGTTTTGGAAGATAGATCTGTTTTGTGATCTCGTGAGTGGAACCTTCAATCTGTTCTTCTTCTGCAAGTTTCCATTCCTCAAGATCCACATCCAGTACCTGATCGGACGGATAAACTTTATTCCAACGGAAGATCACGATCTCTTCAATCTGATCTATCACTGGTTTTAATGGAAGATTCTCTACAATACAAGTCTCCCCTTTTCCTGCCTTGTGTAAGAAATCTTCACAAACAACCGGATCGTTGATCTCTTCATACAACTTCTCTGTATATGCATTCATATAGACCTTCTCCCCTTTGGTCATCTCCGCAATATACTCTCGCAAGCCTCGATCCTGACTCTGCCTTCGATCATTAAACATCATACCGTTGTTGTTGTCTAAGCATAGAATTATTATCATTCTTTCCATCCTCCAATCGTACTTATGTTCTATTTATGTATTATATCTTGTGCGAGAGGATATTGCAATAAAAGAAGCTCTGAATTTCTCCAAAGCCTCTTCTTACTTTTCATTCTTTTTTGTATTCTAATTGTATCACGATACTGCTTTCATCACTTTTTCTCTCATAGGCTGTGTCATTTTCTCTGGTTTTAAGATCTCTTTTAATTCTTCTTCCTTTAACAGACATTCTTCTAATACCAGCTCTTTTACAGAAATTCCTGTTTTTAGTGATTTCTTTGCAATCTCAGCAGACTTTGCATATCCGATATATGGACATAACGCTGTTGAGATTCCAACACTTTTTTCAATATATTCTTCGCACTGTCCGGCTTCAGCTGCCATCGTGATCGTATAGTCATGTCCAATGATCAGGTATGCAACCTGTGATACAACTTCTGGAATCACTGGGTTGATCTTTCCTGGCATGATGGATGAACCATTCTGTCTTGCTGGAATCATCTGCCTGTTTTAATGAAATTCCTGCAACTTTGCTTAATTCATAAGAAATATTCGCAAGATAGTAAGGGTCTACATTGATCGCTGTTCCGATCGCTGTTGCTCCGATGTTTAAGACTTTCATCTCGTCCATAACATTTTTTAGTCTTTTGATATCCCTTTTTAAGACATGCGCAAATGCTCCAAAACTTTGTCCAAGTCTCATTGGAACGGCATCCTGAAGCTGTGTTCTTCCCATTTTGAGGATATCACCAAACTCTGCTTCTTTTTCTTCCATGGTTTTTTCTAATTTCTCAAGTTATTTGATCGTTTGTGGAAGTAATTTTAAGACGGTGATCTTTCCTGCCGTTGGGATTACATCGTTCGTAGACTGTGACATATTGACATGATCGTTTGGATGTACAATGCTGTAATCTCCCTTGGTTCCACCAAGGATTTCTATCGCACGATTGGCAATCACTTCGTTTGCATTCATATTGGCAGAAGTTCCAGCCCCTCCTTGGATCGCATCCACGATAAACTGATCTCTTAAATTTCCATCCAGAATCTCATCACATGCCTGAATGATCGCCTGAGCGATTTGCTGGTCAAGTTTTCCAGACTTTTCATTCGTGATCGCTGCTGCTTTTTTGACCATTACGATGCTGTCAATCAACACTGGATGTAATGGACGGTGTGTGATTTGAAAATTTGTGGCTGCACGTATACTCTGAACTCCATAGTATGCTTCCTCTGGTACGTTTAATGCTCCAATTGAATCGTGTTCCATTCTGCTTAACATTGTCTTCCTCTTTTCTGATTACTCATGCTGTCGTCTTGTTTCAAGATTTTATGTGTTGAAGCTTAACACAGTATGCAATGTTCGTAAACCTTAATCCTGTCTTTCCAAATTTAAAGTTCAAATTTTGTGTTTCATCTTTTCTTTTTTTAATAACGGCCTTGATTTACTTTAAATAATTAAGTGGTTGTCCATTGCATGCTTTTTGCAAAAGTTCTATACTTAAATTAAGTTAGTCATTCGATAATTTTGCATTTTTATCACAAAGGAGACTTGATTTTATGGACACGATTGATAAGAAGATTAT
>ERZ772889.2045-NODE-2045-length-16761-cov-4.529091_pt1 | contig 16761 bp, 9 predicted proteins | sample MGYA00512127_ERZ772889 | MGnify/ENA primary metagenome ERZ772889 (study PRJEB29015, sample SAMEA2737689) | human gut metagenome | biome: human gut; feature: human-associated habitat; material: faeces | place: China | collected 2012 ...
CATCATCAAGGAAGCGGAGAAGTATCTCGGCTACCCCTACGTCTGGGGCGGCAGCAGCCCTGCCACCTCCTTCGACTGCTCCGGCTTTGTCAGCTATGTCTACAACAACTGCGGCGTGGGCTGGAGCTTCGGCAGGCTGGGTGCGTCCGGGCTGCTGGGCATCTGTACGCGGGTGTCCGCCGCCAATGTCCGACCGGGTGATCTGGTGTTCTTCCAAGGCACCTATGACACCACCGGCGCGTCCCATGTGGGCATTTACGTCGGCAATGATATGATGCTTCACTGTGGCGACCCCATCCAGTACACAAGCCTCAATTCAAGCTACTGGCAATCCCACTTCCTTGCCTACGGGCGCGTACCTGCGCCCTGATCTCACTGAAAGGAGCCAAAAATGAACCCTAAGATTATAAAGCTCAAGGCTGAACGGGCGAAAAACGATGAAAAGATCGCCGCCCTCCGCTCCCGCAACAGGGAGCTTGACGAGAGCATCGTCGAGCTGGAGAATACCGACATCATCGGCCTTGCCCGCGCCACCGGCATGAGCATGGAGGAGCTGGCGAAGTTCCTCACACAGCTCAAAAGGGGCGGTGCGCCCTTTATCGCACCCAATACTAAGGAGGATACGGACTATGTGCATGAAGAAGAATAACAATCGGCTGCTGCGCGGCGTTGCCGCCATCCTTTGCCTTGCCCTGATGTTTTTCACCATGTCCGGCATGGCCATGGCGACGGATATGGAGGCCGCCCCGGCAGGCGACGCGCCGGAAAGCACGCCGGAGATCGTGGAGGCCGAGCCCTCCGCCACGCCCGAAGAAACGCCGGGGTCCCCTCCGGCAGAGCAAGTGCCGGACACACAGGAACCGGCTCCCGCGCCGCCTGAAACGACGGAAACGCCGCAGCCGGAGGCGGAATACGCGCTGGACGCAGATATTCCGGCAGGCTGGCACAACGCGCCGGTGACAGTCACGGTCCGCATCAGGGACAAAAACAACGCGGGCTGGCAGAGGGTAGAGGCGGCGCTGCGGGAAACCGCCGAAAGAACAGACCTGACGGAGCAGCTTGCCCACAACGGCCTCGCCCGCTACACGGTGCCGGACAACGGTATCGTGTTTTTCTTTGTCACCGACCCCTACGGCACGGAGCATACGCTGACGCTGGAGCTGCGCTGCATTGACCTTGAAGCGCCGGTCCTTCGCGCAGGCGTCAGCGGTACGCTGCTGCGCGTGGAGGCCGCCGACGCACTCTCCGGCATGGCGGGCGTCTACGTGAATGACGAGCTTTATACCACCCTGCAAAACGGCGAGTTCAGCGTCCGCATTGACAAAAACACGCGGGATTCCCACTTTTACATCATGGGCGTGGACAACGCAGGCAACCGCACGGGCTATCTGGTGATCGCCAACCCCTTCTATGAAAAGGAAACGCCTGCGCCCAGCCCCACGCCGGAGCAGCACAGCACCCATTGTCCCGCAGACTGCGATTGCAGGAAGCCGCCCTCCGGCAATACCGGCAGCAGCGGCAATACCGGCAGCAACGGCAGCAATACCGGTGCAGGAAAGCCCTCCAACGCCTCCGGCAGCATGGGAAAGCCCGCTGCGGCACAGACACCCGCCGCCACAGAGCCGGCGAAAGCACAGGAGCCCGCCGGTACCGCCGCGCCTGTCACCATTGAGAAAGGGACGGGCTTTTCCCAAAACGGCAGCGCCGTCACCCGCGACCTGCTCTACGACAAGCACACCAACAAGCAGTTCATCGCGGTGGAAACCCGCAACGGTCATACGCTCTATCTGGTGATCGACTATGATAAGCCGCTGGACGAGGACGGAGATCAGTATGAAACCTACTTCCTTAACCTTGTGGACGAGAGCGACCTGCTTGCACTCATCGACGAGGATTCCGCCCCCGTCTGCTCCTGCAAGGACAAGTGCGAGGCAGGTGCGGTCAACACCGCCTGCGCGGTCTGCAAGACCAATATGACGGAGTGCATGGGAAAGGAAAAGGTCACGGAAAAGATGCCGGAACCCGACCCGACACCGGGGACGACCGACAGCCCCGACAAGGACGGCGGCGAAAAGAAGTCCGGCAGCGGTCTTGTTGTGATTGTGCTGCTGCTCCTGATGGCGGGCGGCGGCGCGCTGTACTGGTTCAAGCTCCGTAAGAAAAAGCCCGACACAAAGGGACCTGTAGACTTGGACGATTACGACTACGGCGATGAGGACGAGGAATACGAAAACGAGGACGATGCGGACGAGCCGGAGGAAACGGAGGACGCGGATGCATGACCCTTTTTACCCAAAACCCGCTGGAGCGGCTGATGATGCAGCGCCCCTATCCGGGAAAAGAGGAAACGTCGCGCACCCCTGCCCCGGAGGGGCATTTCTGCTGCGGCTGTTCCCGCTACGGCACCGTCTGCCTCCGTCCCTGCTACCGTGACACCGACCTGCGGGAGAAACTGCGGGCAAAAGCGCCGGAGCGTTAGGACCCCGACCCTTGCCGCATTCTCCCACCGATGCTACAATGTACCCATGAAAGACCAAATGCAGCGGAAAAGGATGTGATACGGATGCTGAGCTTTGAACGGGTGCTGGAGGCATTCAGGGAGCACCTTACAGAAGATACCGGCGTGGAGGTGGTGCCGACCTGGCACGGCTATACCTACCTCACATGGGATGACAGGCGTGAAAATTGGGACACCGCTGAGATTTGCCTCACGCCGGAGGCGCTGCTGGACAGGCTGACCGGCGCGGTGGAAAGCTATGAACAGTGCCGCCTTTTGGATGGAACACGGGACCCAACCGACGCCGAGCGCAAAGCCTTTGCCGAGGCTGCCGAGCGATACCGGAAGCGGTGCCTTGAACGGCCCTGACCCACATACGATTAGAAAAACAGATACGAAAAGCAGTCCTTCGGGGCTGCTTTTTGCTGTGCAGAAAAGGAGAAAACGAATATGACGCAACATAGATTAGTGATCGCGGAAAAGCCCTCCGTCGCCCAGTCCATCGCCGCCGTGCTGGGCGCGACCAAACGCAACGACGGCTATCTTTCAGGAAACGGCTACCTTGTAGGCTGGTGCTTCGGACATCTGGCGGAGCTTGCCGACGCGGATGTGTACGATGAAAAGTACGCCAAGTGGCGCTATGACGATCTGCCCATCCTGCCCGCAAGCTGGCGCTTCACGCTGAAAGCGGACAAAGCCAAACAGTTCGAGCTGCTGCGGGACCTCATGCGCCGTGAGGACGTGACCGAGGTCATCAACGCCTGCGACGCAGGGCGCGAGGGGGAGCTTATCTTCCGCACCGTCTACTACATGGCAGGCTGCACAAAGACCATGAAGCGGCTGTGGATCTCCTCCATGGAGGACGCCGCCATCAAAAAGGGCTTTGCGGAGCTGCGTCCGGGGCGTGAATATGACGGGCTGCACCAGTCCGCCCTCTGCCGCGCCCGCGCGGACTGGCTGGTGGGCATCAACGCCACAAGGCTCTTTTCGGTGCTGTACCACCGCACCCTCAACGTGGGGCGCGTCCTGTCCCCGACGCTGGCGCTCATCGTCCAGCGGGAGGCGGAGATCGCCGCCTTTCGCCCGGAAGCCTTTTACACGGTAAATCTTCGCTGCGGCGATTTTGCCGCCGTGTCCGAAAAGTTCAAAGAGAAAGCGGAGGCGGACGCCCTCGCCGTCGCCTGCGCCGGTCAGCCGGTCACGGTCAGGACGGTGCAGCACACGGAGAAAACGGAGAAAGCGCCGCTGCTCTACGACCTGACCGCCCTCCAGCGGGAGGCCAACCGCAGCCTCGGCTACACCGCACAGCAGACGCTTGACTACCTGCAAGCCCTCTACGAGAAAAAGCTCTGCACCTACCCCCGCACGGACAGCCGCTTCCTCACCGACGATATGGAAGCCTCTGTGCCGGAGCTTGTGACCGTTGCCGCCGCCATCTGCGAAGCAGCCGCGCCGGGGCGTGTGAATACAGGGCAGGTATGCGACAGCAAAAAAGTCAGCGACCACCACGCCATCCTCCCCACCGCAGGCGCGGGCAAGGCGGACGTGTCGGTGCTGCCGCTGGGTGAGCGCGAGCTTTTGCGCCTTGTGGCGGGGCAGCTTCTCCGGGCGGTCAGCGATGCACACCGCTATGCGGAAACCACAGTTACGCTGGAGTGCGGCGGTACCGAGTTCACCGCCAAGGGCAAAACCGTCCTTGATACCGGCTGGAAGCGGTATCTCGCGCAGGAAAAGCGGGACGCCGCGCTGCCGGAGCTGTCGGAGGGGCAGGTATTGGATTGCACCGAAGCCGCCGTAAAGGAGGGCAAGACCACGCCGCCCAGGCACTTCACCGAAGATACCCTTCTGTCCGCTATGGAGAACGCGGGCAAGGACGATACACCGGAGGACGCCGAGCGAAAGGGCTTGGGAACGCCCGCCACCCGCGCCGCCATCATCGAAAAGCTGGTATCCACGGGCTTTGTGGAGCGCAAAAGGGCAAAGAAGGCCGTCAGCCTTGTGCCTGCCCATACCGGCGTTTCCCTCATCACCGTGCTGCCGGAGCAGCTCCAGTCCCCGCTTCTCACCGCCGAATGGGAATACCGCTTGCAGCAGGTGGAGCGCGGCGAGCTTTCCCCGGACGAGTTTATGACCGGCATTGCGGATATGCTCACGGAGCTGGTAAAAACCTATCAGGTCATCTCTGGTGCGGAGGTGCTGTTCCCCTCCGGCCGGGAGATCATCGGCAAATGCCCCCGCTGCGGCAGCGAGGTCAGTGAGAGCAAAAAGGGCTTCTTCTGCGAGAAAAACGACTGCCGCTTCGGGCTGTGGCGGGACAACAAGTTCTTTGCCGCCAAGCGTGCCGCGCTGACAAAAAAGGTCGCCGCCGCGCTGCTTGCAGACGGGCGGGTGAAGCTCACCGGCCTTTACTCCGAAAAGACAGGCAGCACCTACGACGCCACCGCCGTGCTGGAGGATACCGGCGAGGGCGTCCGCTTCCGGCTGGAGTTTGACAAGGGGGCGAGGACATGAAGCTCTCCAAGCTGGAGCAGGAAAGTATCATCCTCTACAACGAGGAAGAATCCACCGCCAGCATCTACACCCACGACCCCAAGCTGAAGCGCAAGCTCAAGCGCCTTGCGGAGAAATACCCGGACAAGGTGTACCCGGATAAGGCCGTCCATGCCGGAGCAGTCAGCTACGCCGTGCCGAAAAGCTGCGTCAGCGTCAGGGAGCCGTTCAGCGACGAGCGGCGCAGGGCCGCCAGCGAACGCGCCAAAAACGCCGGATATACGCCGCCCGCAAGGAGTATATCCTCCGAAAATGAATAAGAACCGAGCGCCCGCACAGGAAAGCCTACCCCTGCGCGGGCGCTGCCATTTTAGGGGTAAACAGCCCATGAAATGAAAGGAAGTGCCTATGACACGAAAATCTCCGTATCCGACAAGAGCGGATTATCCGGCATTGATTGAAAATGCCAAGCCTGCGCTGCGTGAGCTGCTGGAAGCGGCCTCGTATGAACGGAGGATCGCCGTTCTCAACGAATGTTCTCTCGATGTGGTCAATACCGTCTGCACGATCATGGTGCTGGGGCGGCACAGCCTCTATCTTCGCCGCAAAAAGCCCATCAACGCGCCGGACGCGGTTTTTGTCCGGTGGGCGGCGGACCTGTGGACGCTGCGTGAGCAGGACAAGGCAGGCGACATCCGCTATCTCTGCGGAAAAACGGATTTACGGGAATATCTTTCGCGGGGGCTTCAGCTCCTGCGTATCGACCTGATGAAAGGAGGAACCTATGCCAGAGAAACCCGGTAAAAACAGAGAACAGCTCAAGGAGATCATCGACCGCATCGAGGCGGGCATCCGCGACATCTTTGAATCCGGCGATATGGAAAAGTACCGCAATTACCTGCGCACCATGAGCCGGTTTCACAACTATTCCCTCAACAATCAGGCGCTCATCCACTTGCAGCGCCCGGACGCCACACTTGTGGCGGGCTACAACCGCTGGCGGGACAAGTTCTCCCGCCATGTGCTGCGGGGCGAGAAAGGCATCACCATCATCGCGCCCACGCCGTATAAGAAGAAAATCGAGCAGGAAAAGCTCGACCCGGACACCAAGCTGCCCATTTTGGACGCGGACGGCAAGGTGATGACCGAGGAAAAGGAGATCGAAATCCCCATGTTCCGCCCGGTGAAGGTGTTCGACTACGCCCAGACGGACGGAAAACCCCTGCCGGAGCGTGTTGCCAGCCCCGTCGCCAACCTGACCGGCAGCGTGGAAAATTATGAGGCGTTCATGGAGGCGCTGCGCCGGTCCTCTCCCGTGCCGGTGGAGGTAAAGCCGCTGTCTGCGGATATGGACGGCTATTTCAGCCCCAAATCCCAGAGCATCACGCTGCGGGAGGGCATGAGCGAGGTGCAGACGGTATCCGCCGCCGTCCATGAGATCGCCTACGCCAAGCTCCACAATTACGGCTTGCAGCAGGCAGCGGAGCGCAGGCATAAGAGCCGCAATACCGAGGAGGTGGAGGCCGAAAGCATCTCCTTCATGGTCTGCGCCTATTTCGGCATTGAAACCGGCGCAAACAGCTTCGGCTATGTGGCAACATGGTCAAAAAACGCCGAGCTGCCGGAGTTCCGCGCCAGTCTGGATACCATCAGCAAGACCGCAAACGGCATCATCACCGACGTGGAAAAGCATTTCGCGGAGGTCTGCAAGGAGCGCGGCATCGAGCTTCCCAAGGACACGGAATATGAGCTTGTCACCATCCCGCCCACCCGCGAGGACGCGCTGGCCTTTGCCGCCGACTACGCGGCGTTCCTGCGCCGGGATCTGAACGTTCCCGACAGCGCGGACAGACCAACGGCGGAGGCGGTGGCGGACAGGCTGCTTGCCGGTGAGGACGCAGAGCTGCGGAAGGAGCTGGTGGATTTCGTCAAGCTGGCAGACGAGATCGGCATCGACGACGGCTCCCGTGGGCTTCTGGAACGCTTCAACGGCCTGTTCCGTCAGGAATGGCGGGCAAAGGAGGAGCCGCAGCCGGAGGCTAAGGCGGAAATGGACGAAAAAATGACCGAGCTGCCGCCCCTGCCGGAGCTGGAGCAGGGCTATCCCATGCCGGATACCAGCATCGGCTTTTCGGAAATGTATCAGTACGGCTACACGGACGGCAACGCCATGCTGCCGCTGACCAAGGAGCGCGCCATGGAGCTGTTCATGCAGGACGTTCCCGTGTTCCTGCTCTATGCCGACAGCACCGAGGCCATGGCGCTGGACGCAGAGGACATTTCCTCCCACACCGGCGTGTTCGGCGTGGAGCGCGAGGAATGGGACGCGGTGCGCGGGCTTGTGACGCTGAGCGAACAGGCAGACACGGAAAAGCTGTTTCTGGAAAACCCGCAGGACGCTTTCCTCATTTACCAGATCCGGCGCGGCGGTGAATTGGACGCTTACCGCTTCATGAACTATGACTACTTGCAAAGCAAGGGCGTCACGCCGGAGCGCGGCGGCTACGATGCGATCTACACCGGGGGGGTTATGGATTATGGGAATGCCAGAACCAATCTGGATATGATTTATCAGCGGTTCAACGTGGATCATCCTGCGGATTTTAAGGGACACAGCCTGTCGGTCAGCGACATCGTTGCCTTGAAGCAAAACGGCGTAGTATCCTGTCACTACGTCGATCCCATAGGCTTCCGGGAGCTTCCCAATTTCCTCAAGCCGGAGAATTACCTCAAAAACGCTGAGATGCTGCTGGAGGACGACTACGGCATGATCGACGGCATCATCAACAACGGCCCCAAGCAGCCCACCGTAGCAGAGCTGGAGGCGCAGGTCAAGGCGGGCTTTTCCATCTCCCTGACGGAGCTGGCTGCGGCATCCCACCGCGAACAGAAGAAGCCCTCCGTGCTGGAAAAGCTCAGGGAAAGGACGCCGGAGCAGACGAAAAACAAAACAGCGCCCAAACGGAGCGCGGAAAGAGAGCTTTGATATGAAAAACAACCCATTTACCCATGAAGAAATCAACCTCATGAGCATCTACAACGCAGACGGCACCCGCGAGGGCCTGATCGCGGACCTCACAGAAATGCGGGGGTATCTGGACGCGGAGGAGGCCGAGCTGCGGGAGCTGACGGACAGCGCCCTCGCAAAGCTGCGCGACATTACCGACGCGGAGTACGCCGCCCTTGACCTGACGCCGGATTTTGACCTCTGAGCAAAGCTGACTGTTTTACGGTCAAGAGCCGGAAAAATCGCAGATTCGCCGCTGGGAGCGCGCCGGATGAGGAATGTATCATCCGGCGCGTTTCTGTTTGAAAATCGCCATTTTTCCCAAGTCATGAGCCGGAGAAAATACCCCAAAATCGCGCCTGCTTCGCGCAGGAGGCGCAGAAAGGCCATTTATGAGAACAGGACTGACAAAAGCGCAGAAAACCACGGAAATCACCTTTGACGAAAAAGAACCCCTTATCCATATCCGCACCCACAATACTGACCTTAGAAACCGCCTTGCCGCCTACGCCGCGCAGCACCCCGCAGAGTGCCGCCAACTGGACGCAGACCCCGACACGGGCTGTATGGAGTTCACCATCCGCAAGGGGCGCTTGTCCTTCCGCCTGACCGCACCATACAGCAAGAAACGGAAACAGGCGGCGAGCGAGGCGGCGAAAAGAAACGGCTTCACCAGAAAACCATGAGAGGAGGATTTAGCTTATGCCCAACAAACTGCAAGCCTACGCGGAGCAGGCGGAGCGCACCGCGCGGCAGATCACCGGCAGCCATCTGGCGTGGACGGCGTTCCTGACCACCGCCGCAAGGCTGTATAAATACCCCTACAACGAGCAGCTCATGATCTATATGCAGCGCCCGGAGGCCACCGCCTGCGCAGAGTATGACTTCTGGAATGAGAAGATGGGGCGCTATGTCCGGCGCGGCAGCACGGGCATCGCCCTCATTGACGCTACCGGCTACAAGCCCCGGCTTAAATACGTCTTTGACGTTTCCGACACCGGCGGCAAGGAAAACGCCCGCCGCGTCAACTTGTGGGAGCTGAAAGACGCGCATACCGACAGCGTGAGCGCCATGCTGGAGCGTAATTACAGCGTTTCCGGCAAAAACGGCCTTGCGGAGCAGTTCGAGAGCGTCGCTTCTCAGCTTGCTGCGGAATACTGGCGCGACCATTCCCGCGACATCCTCGGCATCGTTGCGGATTCCTATCTGGAGGAGTATGATGATTACAACATCGAGGTGGCGTTCAAAAACGCCGCGGTTGTCAGCATCACCTACTCCCTCATGTCCCGCTGCGGGATGCAGCCGGAGGATCACTTTGAACACGAGGATTTTTTCAGCATCTTTGATTTCAACACCCCTCGCACGGTGGCAGCCCTTGGCACGGCGGTCAGCGAGATCAATGAACAGGTTTTGCGGCAGATCGAAGTCACCATACGAAATTATGAGCGCGAACACAGCGCGGAAAGGACGGCAGAGCATGGAGAACAACCTGACTTACACGATGAACGGAGATTACATGATCCCCGACCTGAAGATCGAGGTGCCGGAGCAGCCCCTCGGCAAGTACGGGCGGATGCGCCAGAAGTACCTGAAGGAGCATCGGCCCATCCTCTGGAACCAGATGATCTTGGAGGAAGCCCTGTTCCCGCACCTGCTGGAGATCGAGCAGGCGGCGCAGAGCCGCTTAGAGCAGATGATGCCGGAGCTGGCGGCGGAGGCCGGAGCGACGGAAGCGCTGAAAGCCAGCGACCCAATGAAATGGGTGGGCCTGATGAACACCTGCAAGGCGCAGGCCGAGGAAGTGATTCTCGCGGAGCTGATCTACGCATAACAGAACACCCCACACGGGGCGGTCAGCTATCCTTTTTCCCCACCGAAGCGGAACAAATTGTATCCATTGAAGAAGCGGAGAGCGCACAGACGCCCTTCGCTTTTTCCGTTTCTCAGGCGCAGCTTGACCATGTGCTGCGGCTGGGCGGCAACGAGGACGATACCCGCATGGTCATTGCCGCCGCGTTCCAGAAGCAGAAGTCCACGGAGGACATTGCCGCGCTGCTGCAAAGCACCTTTCACGGCGGCAACGGCTTTAAGACGCCGGAGGGCGAGCTTTCCGTGTGGTACGCCGTAGACGGCATCCACATCGCCCCCGGCAGAAGCGCGGAGTATGTGCGCACCGCGCAGGTAATTACATGGCAGGACGCCGCCGCGCGCATTTCTGAGCTTATGGACAGCGGCGCATACTCCTCCAATGTGGAGCTTGCCGAGGCAGGACAGCATGAGCGGATGCAGCTTGCCCAAGCCCTCTGGTATCTGAAACACGATCTCAGCGACGAGGCCCGGGAACAGGGCTACCTCTCCTGCATGGATACGCTGCGTGGCGGCGGATTTTCTGATGAAACGGAGCGCCTTGCCGAACGCCTGACGGATTCTTCCTTCCGCGACACGCTCTCCGGCGAGTTCGCGCAGTTTTACGCCGCCCATGAACAGGACAGAAGCCTGCTGCGCTTCCATTACCACAAGCTGGAGAACATCTGGCAGAGCCTGCGGGAGCTGCCTTTGCCCCGCAGGGAGTATTCCTCCGAAATGGCCGCCGTGCCGGAGCTGGGGCGCTTCATCACCGAGGATGAGATCGACCACGCGCTGGATCGCGGCAGCGGTGTCGAGGGCGGCAAGGGCAGAATCTACGAATACTTCACCGCCGACCACACCGGCAAGGAAAAGGCAGCTTTCCTCAAAGATGAGTATGGCACAGGAGGTCATACCCATGCTGTATCCGGAGCAAGCGGCAGCTATGAAGATCATAGTGCAAAAGGCATTACGCTGAAAAAGGCAGGCTGTGCCAATGTGGAGCTGAGCTGGACAAAGGTGGCAGCAAGGATTGACAGCCTCATTCAGAAGGACCGCTTCCTCTCCCCACGGGAAAAGGAGCGGTACGCGCAGCTTCAGCGGGAAAAGGAAGCAGAGCGTGAACTGCCAACACAGGCACAGATTGACTACAATTCCATCAAGGAAGCTCACCCGGACGACATCGTGCTGTTTCAGGTGGGCGATTTCTTTGAGATTTACGGCGAGGACGCAAAACAGGCGGCGGAGCTGCTTGACCTCAACCTTACCACAAGAGCGATGCCCGGCGCTGGCCGTGTTGCCATGTGCGGTGTTCCGTCGCACAATTTAGAGATGTATGTAGAGAAATTGCGCGATAAGTATGATGTGACGATTGCCGAAGCGCCAGACTTTAGAGGTGAGCGTCACATTTACACGCTGCGCTCTATCGACCATGAAGCAGAAGCCGCCATTGACGCATACGAAGCCGAATTTGGCGCAGACGGTACGAGGGTATTCCGCGATCCTGCCGCAGAGCAGGCTCAGCCCACGGTGGCAGAGCTGTTTGAGGGGTATAAGCTGACCGTGGGCAACGCGCTTGTCGCGGACGATGCCTTCCTCAACGCCTGCCACAACTCTGACCGGGAGAACGCCTATCTGGAGGGTGCGGCGGCCATCCGGCGCATTGTCACGGAATCCGGTGATTTGCAGCTCACACGGCTCTATTTCGATATGCCCGCGTTCCACAACCGGCTGCATCAGGAGCTTTTGGACGAGCTGTATCCCACGCTGGCGACCACGATAACCCCCTCGCCCTACAAGGTGACGCAGGAGGACATTGACGCGGCCTTGCAGCAGTGGAACGGCAGGATTGAAAGCAAGCACGCAGTTGTCCGCTATATGAAGGCTCATGCCCGCGACAGGGATACCGCCGCATGGCTGGCAGCGGAATACGGCGTTGGCGACAGCTCCAAGCCGCTGCAAATCTCCGTGGGAAATTCCGAGCCGGTCACGCTGTCATGGGCAAAGGTGCAGCGGCGCATTGCGCAGCTCATTCAATCCGATAACTTCTACACCGAGCAGGAACAGGACAACTTTGACAATATTGACCCCATCGCCATCCGGGAAGCGCTTGCTGAACGCGGTATTGTGGGCGGGCGCATTGTGGACGCGGAGGCTAATCGCAACAGCCCCTTCGTCCGGCAGGTCATGGCGGATGTGGCGCGGATCGCGGCGCAGGAAGCGCAGGCGGCGCACATGGACTCACCGGACCGTTTTTCCATCCGTCTGCACCCCAACGAGGGCGGCATTACCGGCATCTGGGACTCGGCCCTTGACCGCTTCTATGAGGAGGGTGGGCAGGTGCTTCGCTTCGCGGAGCAATCTAACGCCATTGACTACCTCTCCAGTATTCAGCGCAGCCGCGGTATGGAGCCGGACGCGCCGGTTTTCACAACGCCGCTGGGGAATGCCTATCGCGTGGGCGACGGCTTTTCCTCCACCGCAGCCGAACAGCGGGATACTCTGATGGTGGTCGAGCGTGTAGACGAAGATAATGTTTGGTACACTCTGCCAAGCGTCCCGGAACAGGAAACGGTCAGCGTAGACCGCACCGTTTTTGAGCGTTACCTCGACACCGGCTATTTCTTCGCTGCGGAGCAGACGCAACCTGTCAAGGAGATCACTGCCGAAAACGAACAGGAAAACATGATTTTCCGTGCGCCGTATGCCGTGGGCGATACCGTCTATCTGGACAACACCCCCTTTGAGATCACGGAGGTCGGCGCGCTCAATGTGCAGCTTCGTGACCCAGCACTCCGCTATCCCGTATTCCGCGCCGAAAGCCGCGAGAATTTTGAACGGCTGCTGCGCCGGGATGAGCGGAACGTCGCCATAACAGATTTCCTTCCCGCACGGAGCAGAAACGACGACCTCCGCGACCTCCTGATGAACGGCATCCTCACGCCTGACATCCGGGACGAGGTGCGGGAGCTGTTCCGGCAGGGCGAGGGCAACGCCGCCATCGGTGCGTATCTTTCCAACGTTTTCGCCGCGTCGGACGCGGACACCATGACGCTGGAGGACGGCACCGAGGCAGATTTCATCACCTCAAGAAGCGGCTTTCAGGCGCAGGTGCATGGGGAAAAGGGCGTACACGCCCTCGGATTGTCGTGGCCGGACGCCGCTCCCGTGCTGCGCGCCGTTTTTCTGGAGGAAGCGCAGGCGCAGAGCCGGACACAGGCACAGCCTGAACCAGATATTTCTCATCCTGAGCAGCCAGCATCGGAGGCGACTGAACCGGAGCAGCCGCAGTTTACCACGGAAACCGTAGCGTTCTACCCCGGCGAGAAAAGCCAGCTTCCCTATGACATTGAAATCCAGACTATCCGCACTACCGAGCCGGAGCATGACCCGCCCGCACCGCTGCCGCCTGCGGAAAACTTCCGTATCACGGATGACAATTTAGGCATCGGCGGCGCAAAGGCGAAGTTCCGGGCGAATATGGCGGCAATCAATCTTCTGAAGGAGCTGGAGTTTGAGGGCGCACAGGCCACGCCTGAACAGCAGGAAATTCTCTCCCGCTATGTCGGCTGGGGCGGACTTGCGGATGCTTTTGATGAAAGAAAGGATAACTGGAAAGACGAATTTGCGGAGCTGTACGCCACGCTATCCCCGGAGGAATACGCCGCCGCCAGGGCTTCCACGCTGAACGCCCACTACACCAGTCCCACGGTTATCAAGGCAATCTATGAAGCCGTTGGAAACATGGGCTTCCAGACCGGCAACATCTTGGAGCCTGCCATGGGCGTCGGGAATTTTTTCGGGCTTCTCCCGCAGGAGATGCAAGGAAGCCGCTTGTACGGTGTGGAGCTGGACAGCATCACCGGGCGCATTGCCAAGCAGCTTTACCCCAAGGCGGACATTACCGTGGCAGGCTTTGAAACCACCGACAGGCGGGATTTCTTCGACCTTGCCATCGGCAATGTCCCCTTTGGCCAGTATCAGGTCAACGACCGGGCTTACAACAAGCTCGGTTTTTCCATTCATGACTACTTTTTCGCCAAAACGCTGGATCAGGTGCGTCCGGGCGGCGTGATCGCCTTTGTGACCTCCCGCTACACCATGGATAAGCAGTCTCCCGAAGTCCGCAAATACATCGCGCAGCGGGCGGAGCTGTTGGGCGCGATCCGCCTGCCCAACAATGCGTTCAAGGCCAACGCCGGTACGGAGGTGGTGTCGGACATCCTCTTTTTACAGAAAAGAGATCGTCCTATTGACATTGAGCCGGATTGGGTGCATTTGGGCGAAAATGAGGACGGATTTTCCATCAATCAGTATTTCATCGACCACCCGGAGATGGTGCTGGGGCGGCAGACCTCGGAAAGCACGCAGTACGGCAGGCAGGACTTTACCGTTGCGCCCATTGAGGGCGCAGACCTTGCGGAGCAGCTCAGCGGCGCAATTCGGAATATCCGTGGAACCTACGCGGAAGCGGAGCTGCCCGATCTGGGCGAGGATGAGACCATCGTGGAGACCATCCCGGCAGACCCGAATGTGCGGAACTTCTCCTACACCGTGGTGGACGGGGAGCTGTACTACCGTCAGAACAGCATCATGACCAAACCCGACTTCAACGCCACCGCAAAGGAGCGTGCCAAGGGCATGGTGGAGCTGCGGGACTGCGTGCAGAAGCTCATATCTGAGCAGATGGACGGCTTTATTTCGGATGAAACCATCCGGCAGACGCAGACGGAGCTGAATACCCTCTACGACGGCTTCACCGCAAAGTATGGGCTTATTAACTCCCGCGCCAACGCCCTGGCCTTTGCCGAGGACAGCTCCTACTATCTGCTCTGCTCTCTGGAGGAGCTGGACGAGGACAAAAACCTCAAGCGCAAGGCAGATATGTTCACCAGGCGAACCATACGGGCGCACGAGGCCGTGACCAGCGTGGACACCGCTTCGGAGGCGCTGGCGCTGTCCATCTCCGAAAAAGCCTGCGTGGATATGGAGTATATGTCTAAGCTCACCGGCAGAAGCCAGGACGAACTGATCAACGAGCTGAACGGCGTTATCTTCCTCGACCCTGTGCGCGGGGAGTGGCAGACAGCGGACGAATATCTCTCCGGCAACGTCCGGCAGAAGCTGCGGGAGGCGGAGCAGGCGGCGCAGGACAGCCCCGGCTATCTGCCCAACGTGGAAGCACTGCGACAGGCGCAGCCCAGGGATCTGGACGCAAGTGAGATAGAAGTTCGGCTTGGCGCAACGTGGATCGACCCCTCGTATATCCGGGAGTTCATGTGGGAGACCTTCGAGACCCCCTTCTACCAGCAGCGCATGATCGACGTGACCTATTCCGCCTTCACCGCCGAGTGGAACATCAGGAACAAGAACGCGGTCAGTTACAGCAATATTGCCGCATATATGACCTACGGCACGGAGCGCGCAAACGCCTATAAGATTCTTGAAGATACCCTGAATCTTCGCGACGTGCGCATCTACGATACCAAGCACGATGCGGACGGCAGGGAGCGGCGCGTCCTCAACAGCAAGGAAACCACCCTCGCCCAGCAGAAGCAGCAGGCAATCAAGGATGCGTTCCGGGACTGGATATGGCGCGACCCCGACAGGCGGCACACTCTGGTCGCAAGGTATAACGAGCTGTTCAATTCCACCAGACCCCGCGAATATGACGGCAGCCACATCACCTTTGCGGGCATGAACCCGGAGATCCGGCTGCGGGAGCACCAGCTCAACGCGGTTGCCCATGTGCTCTACGGCGGCAACACTCTCCTTGCCCACGAGGTAGGCGCGGGCAAGACCTTCGAGATGGTAGCCGCTGCCATGGAATCCAAACGGCTGGGGCTGTGCCACAAGTCCCTCTTTGTCGTTCCCAATCACCTGACGGAGCAGTGGTCGGGCGAGTTCCTGCGGCTGTACCCCTCCGCCAACATCCTCGTGGCTACGAAAAAGGACTTTGAGCCGAAGAACCGCAAGAAGTTCTGCGCCCGTATCGCCACAGGCGAATATGACGCCGTTATCATCGGCCACTCGCAGTTTGAGAAGATACCCGTATCCATGGAGCGGCAGCAGCGGCTTTTGGCGGAGCAGATCTTCGAGGTGGAGGAAGGACTGCGGGAGCTGAAAAGCCAGCGGGCGGAGCGGTTCACCATTAAATCTCTGGAGCGCACCAAGCGCGGCCTTGAAGCCAAGCTCAAAAAGCTCCAGGACAGCTCCCGAAAGGACGATGTTGTGACCTTCGAGCAGCTGGGCGTAGACCGCCTGTATGTGGACGAGGCGCACAACTACAAGAATCTTTTTCTTTACACCAAGATGCGAAACGTGGCGGGGCTGTCCGCCACCGACGCCCAGAAATCCTCGGATATGCTGCTCAAGTGCCGGTATATCGACGAGATTACCGACAGCCGCGGCGTGGTATTCGCAACGGGCACGCCCGTCTCAAATTCCATGACCGAATTGTATACCATGATGCGCTATCTCCAGCACGACGCCATTCGCGGCAAGGGACTTGCCCACTTCGACTGCTGGGCTTCCACCTTCGGAGAGACGCAGACCGCCATCGAGCTGGCTCCCGAGGGTACGGGCTACCGGGCGAGGACGCGCTTTGCCAAGTTCTTTAATCTCCCGGAGCTCATGACCCTGTTCAAGGAGGCGGCGGATATCAAGACTTCCGACCAGCTCAACCTGCCTACGCCCACGCCCATCTATCACAACGAGGTGGCGCAGCCCACGGAGATACAGAAGCAGATGGTGCAGGAGCTGTCCGAGCGCGCCGCAAGGGTACACGCCCAGCTTGTTGACCCAAGCACCGACAATATGCTCAAGATCACCTCGGACGGGCGCAAGCTGGGGCTTGACCAGCGCATCATCAACCCCGACCTGCCGGACGACCCGAACAGCAAGGTCAATCGCTGCGTGGACA
>ERZ772889.2053-NODE-2053-length-16710-cov-3.002342_pt1 | contig 16710 bp, 13 predicted proteins | sample MGYA00512127_ERZ772889 | MGnify/ENA primary metagenome ERZ772889 (study PRJEB29015, sample SAMEA2737689) | human gut metagenome | biome: human gut; feature: human-associated habitat; material: faeces | place: China | collected 2012 ...
CTGCAAGCATCAGGAATAAAAACAAAAAAAGTACATTGAATCCTATCGTCTGTCTGAAGTTTTTACGGAATGCACTAAAAAACTCCTTTGTCACATAACCGGATTTATACCGTACGCATTTCGCCATGGTATAATATGCCGCCGTTGTTGCTGTTCCCATGGTAACTAAGGGTATGGAACTGATCACCCACATAAGTCCGATGCAGATTACATCAAACATCAGATTCATAAATCTGCCAAACAGGCTGTCATTCTGAAACATGGAAACTCCTTTTTATATGGCGCCCATACCGTAAGGTACGGGCGCCCAATGTTCATCCAGTCATTCCATTACTTTCTTTACTTATAGAAAGAGTCAAGTGCATCCTGCACGTTCTGCTTATAAGTTTCCTGGAACTGGGCTGCGGTCATTTCACCATTTAACAGTGCGGACCAATCCCATTCAAGACCAAGTGCATTCCAAAGGTCGAATGCGCCTCTCTGTCCCATATATTCCATAACTGCGTAGTTCTCTTCTGTGATTGCACAGTCTTCCCACCAGGTCAGATCGCCGTCACGAAGATCGGTATCTCCATGATACCAGTTCTGCCAGTCATAGAATACGTTGTATACAAGCTCCGGATTATCAACACCTGCAGGAATCATCCATGCATTACCGGAGGATACGTTCTTGAACTTGTTGGTTGCTTCGTTTCCGGAGGGTCCGATCGGCCATGGGCACCATACAACATCGAAGTCAAGACCTGCATCGTTGTTTGCGGAAGAAATCCATGCTGCATCAATCCAGAAAGCGATGTTACCATCCAGGTAAGCGTTCTGGTTGGAATCGAAGTCATCGGAATTCCAGGGCTTTGCTACATGATCTACATTATACATATTGTAAATGAAGTCTAAGCATTCGGTAACCTCAGGAGAGGAAAGGTTTTCTTTGTCGCTTCCCGCGATTACGGTGCCATTACTCATGGTCAGGTTGTAAACAAGGAAGTCCCAACGGGAATCGTAACCATACATATCAATTACACCGTCACCGTCAGAGTCCCTGGTAAGTGCTACCATGTATTCTCTCCACTTATCCCAGGTCCACTCGCCTCTTTCGTATAATGCGTTCGGATCCTCAAGACCGGCTTCATCAAGAATCTGTTTATTATAAGCTAACATATAGGTATTTGCAAGTACCATTTCCGCACTGTTTGATTGGAACAGATACACACCATCTTCTTTACCGATATCTACCTGACTGAATACCATCTGATCATTGAACAGATCCTGGTCAGCAGGAAGAATTTCCTGAAGGTTGGTTGCATAGCCATTTAATGCTGCGGGAATACCAAAGCTTAAGTCTACTTCATAAATATCGCAGTCCGGCTGTCCTGCCAGAATAGAGGTATTGATGGATTCCTGAATACCGGTCCAGGTTAAGTTTACGAACTCAATCTTTACGTTGTACTTATCTTCTACTTCCTTAACGATATCAAAGTGCTGCTGTGCAAGCTCTTCGTCTGCTACGCTCGGATCATCATGAATATCGGTGTTGGTGCTGTCATAGTAGTGATCATACCAGGTACCAATACGGATGGTTCTGGTTTCTCCTTCATTCACAACCGGTGCTGCATCATCGGATGCATCTGCGGTACCTTCTGCTGCATCTGTGCTTTCTGTTGTATCTGTTGTGGTATTGTCTGTGGTTGTCGTAGAACCGCCACATGCGGTTAAACATCCTGCCATCATTGCCACACTTAATCCAAGTGCAAGAAATTTCTTCATTTTCATTTACTTTTCTTCCTCCTAAAATCCTTATTCTGCGGACTGTCCTACTGCTACACTGTAAACTTCCCATGCGCCGGATGCTTCACACTGCATCGTGGTTCCCCATGTGGATACATCGTCCCCACAGATTGCTGCGATCTGCTCATAAGTTACCTGACAGGTCTTTCCGTCGCATACAGCGGAATCGGATCCGCTTCCATCGTAGTTACCCTGGCCTACACGGCTCCAGCCTACGGCTGCTTCATTCATGACTACCCAGAGTTCTCCATTCTCACTGGTGTAAGAAATGGTTACAACGGATCCGGGTACTAAGGCATCGATCATTTCCTGAGGCATGGTAAATCCTGCCTGGCTCCAGCCGTCTCCACTTGCTGCAGAATCCGGAACCTGTACCAGATTGTTAATCATCTTAAACTCGGATGCGGTTCCTACACGTACTCCATAAACTTCCCATGCACCGGATGCTTCACACTGCATCGTGGTTCCCCATGTGGATACATCATCACCACAGATTGCTGCAATCTGCTCGTAAGTAATGTATGCCTTGCTTCCGTCACATACGGCTGCATCAGATCCGCTTCCATCATAGTTGCCCTGGCCTACACGGCTCCAGCCTACGGCTGCTTCATTCATAACAAGCCAGATTTCTCCGTTTTCACTGCTGTAGGTAACTTCTACGGCTGATCCGGGTACTAAGGCATCAATGATTTCCTGAGGCATGGTAAATCCTGCCTGGCTCCAACCGTCTCCGCTTACTGCGAAGTCAGGGAATTCTACGGCATTGGTTAATGCATAAGAAGGAGCTTTCTTACCAACCTTAACAGAATATACCTCCCATGCGCCGGATGCTTCACACTGCATCGTCGTTCCCCATGTGGATACATCATCGCTGCAAAGAGCTGCAATCTGTTCAAAGGTGATCTGTGCGGTGGTCTTGCTGTTGTTGATGTATGCAGAGTCCGATCCGCTTCCATCGGCATTGCCCTGACCTACTCTCATCCAGCCGGCTGCTGCTTCGTTCATAACAACCCACATATCTCCGTTTTCACTGCTGTAGGTGATTTCTACAACGGATCCCGGTACTAAGGCATCCAGAATTTCCTGAGGCATGGTGAATCCTGCCTGGCACCAGCCGTCTCCGCTTACTGCAAAGCCTTCAAACTCTACGACATCGGTAAGTGCACAGAGGTTGGAACGATCGGATCCGGTATCTGCTGCAACATATTCTGCAGAAGTATCTGCTGCAAGAACATTTCCGGATGCATCCTTAAAGGTGATGTCTGCAACATACAGGTTTGCAGGGGTCGCACCCTTATCCTTACCGGTATCATTCTCCAGGGAAAGTACCAGATAGTTTCCTGCTCCAAAGGTTTCTCCATCAGGAACGGTATAGGAAATGGTCTTCGGATTTGCGGTTTCAAGATAAACACTCCATGCGGTGTTGCTCTTGTTGTTCTTTTCACCGGTAAATCCGTAAATGTTACCTGCTGTGGAATAGAATGTTCCATCGGGGTTCTCTGTTCCAACGGTCATCTCTACCGTCTTTAATTCGGATGCCTTATCGCCAAGAAGGGCATCTGCCTGAATACCAGCATAGATTGCTTTTCCGGAAGAGGTAATCTTTAATGCCTTTCCTCCGTTGTAGTCTTCTACAGAAAATGTAGAATCTCCAGCTGCGGAGTTTACGGTTTTGTCATTTCCCACAAAGCCGAAGACTCCGTCTTCAAAGTCAATACTGACTTCTGAGGCAGCCTCTTCAGCAGGCTCCTCCTTAGCTGCATCCTCTGCAGCTGCAGTTTCCTCTGCCTCTGTTGCAGAAGTACTGTCTGTCTGTGTTGCTTGCTTACCGCCACATGCCACAAGGCTTAATGCCATGGATGAGGCCAATAATAAAGCGGCAATTTTTTTTGCTTTCAACCTTTTCATCCTCCTTTTAGTTGAATTTTTCGCGCATGTTTATCCTACGATACCACTACGCTCTACTCCTTCTATAAAGTATTTTTGCAGCGCAACATAAATAATGATGACTGGAATCATAACAAGTACGACACCGGCGTCTAAGAACAATTCCTGAATCTTGGGATCGTAAATCTTCTCCACATTCGAAATCGTTGCCTGGATCGTCGAGATCTTCTTACTGATTACAATGTTATCGCTGATCAAAAATAACTTTGCATAAAAAGTATCATTGTACTGCCATACCATAGAAAAAATCGCTACAGTAATTACAGAGGGGATTGCATTTACCAGCATGATACGGAAATAGGTGTACCATGTACCTGCTCCATCCACAAATGCCGCTTCTTCGATTTCTTTCGGAAGTCCGCGGAAGAACTGGTTAAAGATGTAAATGTAAAGCCCGGAACGAAGGCCACAGCCGAACAATGTCAGAATATACATTGGTACGGGTGTCGATAAGAGGTTGGCAGCAGACCCCGTCGTTGCCTTTATGATTCCAAAGATATCAAATTTTGCAAAGGTCATGTACAGAGGAAGCATGATGGTATGTGTCGGAATAACAATCATAATGACAACACAGCCAAATAACAGCTTCTTGAACGGAAACTGATATCTTGCAAATCCATAACCGACCATGGAACAGACAAATACCTGTAACAGCATCAGGGTAAGGGAATAAAGTAAAGACGCTGTAACGGTCTTTCCGTAGGACATATACTTGATCGCCATTTTATAACGCTCTAAGGTAGGCTCCTGCGGAATGAGATAAACCATGGTGTTGTAATAATCGGAATCCGAGAAAAAGGAACTGCTGATAATTCCGATTACGGGTCCTAAAATCACGTAACAGATTCCAACAAGGATAACCGTCTTAAATACCGCAAGGATGAACTTCTTACTATTCGACGCCCAACGCTTGCGGTCATTGGCAAACCGGGTGTCGTTTTTCAGGTTTTCATACTGCTCTTTCAAGACTGACAATGATTGTTTTTTTACCTTATCCATTCTTTTTCTCCTTTCCTAGTTATAGTAGAACGTACGTTTTTGTATAAACCTGCACACGAGAATCAATATCAGGCAGGTTACTACCGTAGACACCAGACTCATTACCGAGCTCAATCCATAATTATTATCCGTAAATGCGGTCTTATATGCCAGATCTACGACATTGGACTCTGCAAAGCTGTCTACCACGGTATACACCACGTTCGTAATAATATGTGGAAGCACCATCGGGAAGGTTACCTTCCAGAAGGTTTCGTAGCCCGTTGCGCCTTCAATCTTCGCCACCTCGTACATGGAGCCCGGAATCGACTGCAGTGCCGCGATGAAGATAATAATCTGTACGCCGGATGCATTAATGATGTCGCTGATCCGGTTTACCGCATCGGAAATATATTCAACGACAATCACCGGCATTCCCAGATCTCCGAACATCTGGAAGTAATACTCAAGTCCTACCCCCGATCCGCTTACTGCTTCTGCCAGGTCTGCGCTGGCGTTGCTGATACCGCCGCTCATCATGGTTCTCGCAAGATCCATGGCATCCATAATTGCTCCGGAATTTAAAATTACCGGAAGGAAGAAGATCGCACGTACCAGGGTTCTTCCTTTAAATTTTTTATTTAACAGAATTGCCATGAACAAGCTGAAAAAGGTAATCAGCGGTACGTCAATCAGCATGTTTCCCACGGAGGTGGTGAGCACCTGCTTAAAAGTACCATGTACACGGAACGCATAAATAAAATTCTGCAGTCCGACAAACTTTAAGGTGTATCCACCACCGGGATTTACCGTAAGCTCCGATAAAGAAAACTGGATCGACATAAACAGGCTTCTTGCATAGAAGCAGATGAATCCAATGAGCCACGGCAGGATGAACAGGTAACCGTTAATGCTCCGCTTTGTGATGAGGGATAACTTTTTTCTTTTCTTATTCATTATTCCGCCCTCCTGTCACATAGCTTTTCGCCGGTATCTTAACGCCGTTCACACTGACTTCTTTGTTGCTCTTATTAATCGTAATCGTTACGCCGTTGCTGTAGGTTACGGCTCTTACCCCATCACCCAGGATCTGATGATCCACAATGGCTGCCCCGCTCACAGGTGCCAGAGCCTCATTCACCTCGTTATAAATTGAAATGGCATCGTCCTTCCAGTTCTCGTAAGTAGTTGCATAGAACCGGTTCACAGCCGTGTTCTTCATTTCATTAGCATCCTTATAGGTGAACATGAAATGCGGACTTGCTCCTGTTTCCACCAGCTGAAGTACCATATCACTCCGGTCATAGGTATCGCTTAAGTTAATGGCACTGCCGGAATAATCAATATAGCCATGGATCAGCATCTCATAAAACGGAACCGTTTCATCCACAATATAATAGTCATTATCCGTAAGCGGTGCATTGATGATATCATCGGCATAAGCAAAGGAATAATCATTTCCGTTATTGACCATGAGCTTCTTACCGGTGCTTTCAAGATTCTTAAATTGTGCCTCTACGACATCCAGCGCCTGTTCCCGGTTGATGACGTTCGTTCTCTTCTTATCCGAATGAAGCTCATCTCCCAGGTCTCTTAAAGAAATTCCATCAATGTCAAATCTGTTGATCTTATTCGCAAACTTCTCTGCATAGCGGACCATAAACTTCGGAGAAACCAGATAAAAATGATTCTCTTCATAACCAAGTCCGGAAGTCTGCCGCAGGGTTGCCGGGTTGACCAGACCAAACTCTGCAACATAACCGCCGCCATAATAACGTGAGGTTTCATTGGTGGAAGAATATCGTTTGCTGATTGTCGTCACCTTCTGGATTGCAACATCTGCATAAAAGCTTCCGCCGTTTGCCGCTACCGCTGCGCTTAAATCCTCAAGTCCGGATTTTCCGCCAAGCTTTAAGGGTACCTTAACCTTATCCGGGACATCAGCATAATAGCCACCGTTCATCCAGCCCTGGAAGTTCATCACCTGGTTGCTGATGCCGTTTGCACTAAGGTCATTGGAAATTTCTTCGGCTTCATCAAAGGTGGTCATCGCATATAATCCATTGTATTTCGTACCAAGGAAGTGCTTATACATATCCACACCGCCTAATACATCATAATAAAACCTGATGTGGTTCTCTTCTTTCTTCGCAGTCAGAACACCTTCACTGATCAGCCGTTCCCTGTAATAGTTGGCTGCTCCGGCATAGCTGCTATTCTCTTCGGTGAGTAAGGTATACTTCACGCAAAGATCGGAATCATAAAAGTTCTTTTCCACGATCGGAAGATCAGCTTCATTACCGGTTGTACCAAACATGGAAAGCTTATCATTACCACGCAGGGTAAATGTCGGATATACATAGTTATAATCGTTAATCTTACCGGATACCCCTGCAGACAGATAGCACAGTGATGCCCCATCTTCTACGGTTGCAAAGATCCCACTCTTCTCACGGAAGATGCCAAACATGGAAAGCTTTGCATTCCCTGTATTCTCCATAACGACATATTCCGCTGCTAACGGATCAATTCCGTAAATATACTCAGAATAATTTGCTGCAGTGGTCTTGCCGTTATTGAAATAAATGAGGGAGCCTGAGCCATTCGGCACCAGCATGTAGCCGTCCTCATCGGTTCCTGCGCTTCCAAGGTAGCGCAGCATCTGGATACGGAAGATCGTACCTCCTCCGTTTTCCTCAACTCCCTTCATGGGAATGGATACTTCCACACCATCCTCACTGAGTCTATACTCTAACGGAATCAGGAAGGAAATCGGCATGACACCCTCCACACCGGAGTTTTCCATTTCACGCATATAATCAGCTGTGGTAAAGCCCGCATTTTCAAAGTACTTATTCAGCTTACGGAGCTGCGATTTTCCTTTTACGGTGGATTCAAGCATTTCCATGTAGCCGTCTGCCACCGTACTTTCCACGAATTTCTTTCCTACGAACTTCGCTTCATCCGCAGGAAGCTTATCCATCACCTGCTGCAGAGTCTGTGCACTGATGTACTGCGGCACAATACCGGTCGCACTTGAAAGATCTCCGATGGTATAAAGAAAGCGGACTCCGTTATCTATTCTTTCTACGGAAAGCTGTTCCTTCGCCACGCAATAGCTGTAGGAATCGTAGGTTCCCTGTGTTCTTGAGGTATTAAAGTAATCCACAATCAACTGGGATTTCATATAATTCAGGTTCGTCTCATTGGCAATGCTGTCTTCTTCGGCATTTACGGGATTGGAATAAACTGTTTCCCCGTTACGCTTGTCATAGAAAGCAACTTCACCGTCCGTTTCATTGATGTACAGCTTCAGATTATTATTCTCGGCAGCCAGTACCATGCCATCCACATCACTGCCGCTTTCCCTGATGGGAGCAAACTCACTGCCCTCTTCATAATCATAGGAACTGATATAATCCCTGTACTTGTTATAAGAATAACAAAGAAGTAAACCACCCAGATCACAACGATAAGAAGGATGAGACTTAAAATGCCGTATAATAATTTTTTACTTTTCTGCATGTTCTCCCCCTCCTAGACTCTGTATATCAGTTCCTGATAGATGCTGTAGAAGAAGTTGTACACCTGGCTGATCAGATCTGTAAACAACAGCACCACGAAAATGATAATAAACATTGCAATAAACGTCAGGAAAATGGTAATCAGCGTTTTGCCCAGTGTGTAATTATGTACCTGCATGATTCCGATCAGAATCATGAATAATCCATATGCAATGCCGATTCCAAGAATCATAAAGTAAAATGCTTCTTCATTCTGTGCCACAGCCTGGCTGACTATGGTTGCCAGATTGTAACCAAAAATCAGAGGGAGCATGGCGTAACCAACCGCTATGGAAATATCCTTAAGCCGCCCCTCTCCTTCCATCAGACAGGTGATGGACCAGTTGGAAATACAGAACAGGAGGTAAAGCAATAAGACCGCTACCAGTTCCGTTAATGCACTGACATCAAGGGGATCCACGTCATTTACAATGAAGCTTGCATGAATCCGGTTGATGGAAAAGCTTAGGGAAAACAGGATGACCAGTAAAATGGCGATCGGAACACTTCCCCGTTCCCTGTGGCGGATTTCATAATATCCGTCCGAAGGATGACTTACGGTATAGAACGCATATTTCCATTTGTCCCTGGAGAATAACTGTTTCATCAGGTAAGCCCTCCTTCCTGTTTTGCTTTCTTCTGTGCCCGGCAGGCTTTGATTTTCTTTTTCAGGAAATATTTATAAACAAGTCCGAATACAATGAGTATTCCGAGAATCGTCATAAACACATTCATGTTCTCGGTAAGGATCTCATTCCGGTAACGCTTCCATGCCACGGAATAATATTTCCGGTTCATGCCAAGCTCTAAGTACTTCATCGCGGTTTTATTCTCACCTGCGGTCAGATATGCCTTGCCGATACCGCTGTTTGCAAGCTCATTATTCTCATCGAGCTTCAATACCTGTTGCCAGATATCAATGGCCTGCGTCTCATCTCCGTCATATCGTAATCCCACAGCTTCATTGATGAGGCTTCCGTACTTCGTTGCCGAAAACTTCATGATCGCACCGTAATAAGAATCGAGAACGACCAGCTCATCATCCACCATTTCAATGGCAACCGGTGTTGTGAAGGTTCCCTCCTGCGTTCCGAGTCCACCGAAGATATACAGAAAATTTCCTTCCTTATCGTAGGTAAAGACTCTGCCCCGCTTACGGTCAAGCAGGGAATAGATGCCTTTGTCCCGGTAAACCACATCGGTAATCTCACTTGGCCCGCCATACTTTCCGTTCTGGATCACCCAAAGGTCTCCGCCGACGTTCTGGTTTTCCCCCTTCTGGATCACGTCCTTTCCCTGAGGATTCAGTCGTCTTACCGCCTGCTTTCCTTCCGAGTCAATGTTGGTTGCATAGATGAATCCGCCCGGATCCACATCCATGCCGGTAAATTCGGTTGGAATATAAAGCTGCTGTTTGGAACGCTCTTCCTTCGTTGCAATCTTTCTCCAGAACTTTTCCCAAAGAGTAATCTTAACCTCGATCGTTCCGTAATATCCGGTGAAGCTTCCATCGCTTTCGAAAAGAAGAATTCCCTCGAAGGCGTTTCTGGAAATCACATAAACACGGTCTGCATAATCTACCGTTACCTTAATTGGAATAAAATCAAATCCTTCCTCCAGAATTTCAGACTGCGGATTCTCAATAATCTTGATAAACTCTCCTTCCGGTGTCAGGACCACGATCCGCTTATGCATGGAATCTGCCACATACAGTGCTCCGTTCTCGGAGACGCATACTCCGTAAGGCTGATCGAAGCTGTCCTGTTTTCCGTCATTTACAAAGCTGTCAATAATCCGGATGGTCTGCGTCATTTCATGATTCAGAACAACAATCCGGTTGTTCTTGGTGTCCGCTACATACACCTCGCCGTCCGGTGCTACACACAAATCCTGCGGTTCCACAAAATTCGTGGTTCCAACATTCTGTCCGGTCACGGAACCGTTCGGGACATAGGCTGCCGGTGTCTCTACGATATATTCACGGTAATTGTAATTATAGGTATCATACGGAAGTTCATCTGCATATGCATTCACGGAAATTCCGGTTGCTGCTACCACTGCTGCACCAAGGAGAGCGGCTGTTCTTTTTATGATTGTCGTTTTCTTCATCTCGCCCCTCCTTACATCAGTCTTTCATACCGGACGTTGTCATGGTTTCAAGGACATTGCTCTGACACGCCAGGAAGAAGATAATCGGCACCGCCGCCACAACAAAGGTAACGGCCGCTGCTGCACCGGCTCTCGCTGTACCTCCCGCTGCGATCTGCTGGAGTGCAAACTGCAGCGGCTTTAACTATTCATCACGTAAGAACATGCTTCCGGTATTGCCCCACATCTGCTGGAACTGAAAAATGGCCAGCGTCAGCCATGCAGGCTTTACATTCGGCATCACAATCTTCCAGAATACCTGATACTCGGATGCACCGTCGAGCCTCGCCGACTCCATAAGGGAGGTCGGGAGCTGCTCCATAAACTGCTTCATCAGATAAAGTCCCATACCATAGGAGCAAGCCGGAAGGATCAACGCCAGGTAATTGTTATTGATACCGAGCCAGCTGATAATCATATAGTTCGGAATCTGGGTAACCGTCCAGGAAAACATCATGGATAAGACAACCATGTTAAACAAAAGCTTCTTTCCCGGGAACTCGTGCTTGGCAAGTGGGTAAGCTGCCAGGGAGGCTAAAATGACATGCCCTACGGTTCCAAAACCGGTAATGATAATCGTATTTAAGATATATCTGGAAAACGGCACCCACGAATCACTCATAATGGAGAACAGATCCGTGAAGTTTTCCATGGTAGGGTTCCGCACGAAAATCTTCGGTGGAAACTGGTAAATCTCATCGAGCGGTTTTAAACAGTTGTTGATAATCATGACAAGGGGAAGCGCCATAAACACGCCACAAATTGCCATAACAAAGAACAACAGGCTGTTTCCGGCCATGGAACGGTTTAATTTCTTCTGTCTGGGTTTGAAGAATCGATACTTTTTCTTTTTCATATAATCTTTTGCCATCTATTCTCCCACCCTTCCTAATAATTTCTGAACCAGCTTATTGGTACCAACCATGAGCAGGAAAAGAACCGTCGCAATTGCGGATGCATAACCCATATCGAATCGGGTCGAGCCATAATCCAAAAGGTGGGTTACCACGGTTGCACCTGCATAGTTTACAGAAGGATTACCGGCAAGCTGTATGGAAATATCCGCCACCGCAAAGGACTGGGTGATCTGCATTACCGCACCGAACATCAGCTGCGGTTTCATGGCCGGAAGGGTAACATACCACAATTCCTGCCAGCGGTTCTTCACTCCATCCAGTGCAGCCGCTTCATAAAGGCTCTTATCTACCGTCTGTAACCCAGCGATAAAGGAAAGGAAACCGGTACCTAAGGAAAGCCACAGCTGAACCACGATCAGACAGGGAAGAATATACTTTGCATCCTGCATCCACAGCTTCTGTTCATTGATGATTCCCCATTTTAAGAGAATACCGTTTAAGTAACCGTAACGGTCACCGGATAAAATGAGGCTCCATACCATGTAGGCATTACCACAGATGGACGGTGCATAAAAGATCAGGGTAAGCACCGTACGGATCCTGCTGGAAAACTCGTTGATGATCCATGCAAACAACAGACAGAGCAGGTAACTGATCGGTCCGGTTACCACCGCAAAGATCAGGGTGTTCTTTAAGGAGATCAGGAATATATCATCCTCCAGAAACAGCTTGATGTAATTGTTCCAGCCGTTAAAAGTCGGCCATTCCAGCATATTAAAATAGGTAAAGCTCAAACAGATGGAGGTCAGTACCGGCAGGACCGTGAAGAGGAAAAACAAAATAAAGTAAGGAGCCAGCATGATGTAGCAGGCTTTATTCTTTTTTATCTGGTAGCGAAGCGTTCCCTGCTTCTTTGCTACCGCCAAAGCTTCATTTGACGCCATTTATCTGTCCTCCTTCTGCAGATCTTCCAAGGTTGCAAGACCAAATTCTTTTCGCTTATAGGTAATCTCATCGTTGATGTAAAGTACCTTATCCATCAGCTCTTCCCTCGGTGATGCGGTATCGGTATCCGTTGTTACCGTGTAGAATGCGTTGTTTACATTACGCCAGGAATAATAACCGCCCGGCACCTGTGGAATACCCTTTACCCAGGTAAAGGCTTCGGACAATGCCTCGTATGTATCCACCGGCCACGGCATGTTCTCAAAGGCTTCCTGATTGGCGGTTGCCACTCTGGCCGCAGATCCCATTAAGGATTCCATTTCCCGGTCAAATAAGGTCTGTACCTCTGCGGAGGTCCACCATTTTAAGAACTCCCAGCAGGCATCCTTTTCTTCCGTATCTGCCATGATCATGCTGGCAAGTCCGGTACATCCAACCGAATGGTCAACGGTTCCGTCTTCCTTTACGGTTCCGGGAACTACGGTGAAGTCCCAGAGTCCTGCAATATCCGGAGCGGAAACCTCTAAATTGTTATACGTTGTATAATCGGCAATGATGATCGGACACTCACCGGTACGGAAACGCTCTTCCACGCTCGTCGTCTTATCCAGACCGTAATCGGTGTAGTACTCGCAGTATTCCTTAAAGGTATTGACTGCAATGTCCGAATCCAGTGCGGAGGAAATTCCTCCCTCGTTGTAATACTCTCCACCATTCTGGTAAAGCAGCATCGCATAAACCTGTTCGGTCGGCAGCATACCGAATTCCATCTGATTCTTTGCAAGCACAGACATCGTTACCTTTACTTCATCCCAGGTCTGCGGGATTTCCATGCCAAGTTCTGCCAGAATATCTTTACGGTAGAACATTACCGGGAAGGTCTGTGTTTCCGGAAGTGCATATACTGAACCTTCAAATCCAAACGCCGTCAGTGCACTGTCGTAGAACCGCCCGGATACGCTGTCAAAATCTTCAAACTGTGTCAGATCCAGTACCGCATTACGAAGTCCGTAGTTAACCGGTGTATCGTTTCCGGTATTCAGAACCGCTCCGGCGATACCGTTCGTATTTGCAACCTGAATTGCCACATCCGGTCCCTCTCCTGCAAGCTCTGCACGAAGCAGGGTATTCATATCGACAAGCTGTACATTCACATTAATGCCATACACACTGGTAAAAGACTCATCAATCAGGGACCGGATGACATTCGCCTGATCCCGTCCGGTTCCGACCCAGAGGGTAATGGTCGTTGCATCACTCTCTTCGGCATCGGTTGCTCCCAGCGAGTTATAATCAATAATAAAGGAATAGAACAGTCTGCGGATTTCATATACGAATTTATCCCAGAAGGAATTGTGTTCTACTTTATTTTGCTTTCCCGGCGAATACACCTGTATGCGATCGATCTGCAAAGGCTGCTGAATAACCTGTGTGATCCAGGTACCGCAGGCACGTACATTCTGCTTGTAGGTTGATACGACCTTTACAAAGCGTTCTTCATCGGCAATCAGATAATCCAGCTGATCTCTCATAGTGATCAGTACAGTTTCCTTATCGGAGGTCCGTCCAGAGGCTGCGCGGAGATCTAAGATCGCCTGATCCAACTGATCCCTTACGGCTGTCATTTCTGCACTCAGTCCGGGGAGTGAAGCTTCGATCTGATAGTCACGGTAAGTATCGGGCGATACACCGGTGATACGGATGACCTTACGGTAAATGGCATTCAGCTGTGATACACAATCCTGTACGCTGGAAATAACTTCGGAGAAATCACCAAGCACCACTTCCATTCGTAAGGTATGGGTTCCTTTTTCCAGATAAAAGTCATAGCGGGTTCCGTCTGCATCGGAGAGCACATCGCATCTCCACTGGGAATCGTAGGTAAATCCATAATCTTCCATTTCCTTAAAAGGAACTTCCCCGTCAATGGTAATCTTTCTTGATACATAAATACCACGCATAAAGTTCTGCTTATCGAACAGGGAAATATTGACATACCCGCTTTCAGGCACTTCAAACTCCCATTCCATCCATTGTCCCGCATCCGACCAGCTTTCTCCGCCGATCGTATTATTCAGGAGTTCCTTCGCGCTTGCCGGATACACCGCCGGCGAAGACTGATCCTGTTTCGGATAAAGCATCTGGGAAGAGGTCTTTGTAACATTTTCTGCCTGAATCGTGATGTTTACGTCGGTCGTTGCCTTTGCGCCATCGGCTTCCCACTGTTTTCTGACTTCTTCATAGGACTTCACGGTTTCGGAATTTTTCAAAACCAGTTTATGAAGCAGCATCGGCTCTCTCTGGGAATTCATGGAAATTGTGTGTGTCCCCTTTGTCAGGTATACACATAACGGCGTCGTAATATAGCCGTTGCTGTCATACAGGCTTGCCGTTACCCATTCCGGAATTTCCACAGAAGTCGGCTTCATGTCGTTATTCTGATTATCCTTATTCCAGACAATATCATACACTCCGTTTGCAAAGCTCTCCTGTGCCACATCGGTAGACCAGACTCTGGAGAACTCAATTCTCCGTAAGGAAGTTCTCCATCAATAAAGAAGCTTCTCTGAATTTCGGAGTTCTTGCCTTCTACCGGATAATACTCAACCTGAAGTTCATACATACCTTCTTCCGGAACGTCCACTTTAAATTCAATATAGCCGTTTTCACTGGTCAGCACGCTGTCTCCCGGCATTCCTTCATAATCGGAATAAATCTCCGGTGTTTTTTCGCAGTCACCTTCCATATAACTGATGTAATCCGAAGCATTGATCTCAATTGTAGCTTTCGGATAAGCAGCTCCTGCATGCTCATTCAGATACTCCATGAAACCGGGAATTTCATTGGTTACAGAATATGTACTGACAATCTCTCGTGCTTCCTGCTGTGTTAAGGATGCTTCTGCCGCAGAAACATTCAGACTGCTAATCTGCAGCGACGCTGCAATCTCCGCCACTGTAATCAGCAGTGCGATGCATTTTTTCTTAGTTGCTCGAAGTTTCATACCCTCTCATTACCTCCATGCATTAATGGGAATCTCGCGTTACTCATAGTACCATGCATCCTCACCCGGAGCTGGTGCTGGCATATATTTCCGAAGTGCTTTTTCCATCAGAAATGTGCCGGCGAAGCAAAAAGCTCCGGGCCAGACAAAAATCATTGGGATTGGCAGATAACGAAACCAGACAAACACAAGTAGTAAAAGTCCTGCCAGCAATATGGCTGTATACGGCAGGAACCGTACTGCCATAACAAAGGAAAGCTTTACCATGGAAGAAAGCTTCATAGTAAACCGTGACATCACGGGAAAGAGGTAAATCAGAATGGCTCCTGTCACCACAAGAAGGCCTGTGTAGAACTTCTGTAAGAATAACCCTGTCTCCTCCCCCGAAACTGCAGATATATTCCACAAATACCAAATCAGAGAAATCCAGATTCCTGTCCCAACCGTAACCATGCTTCCTTTTACAAAGGTCCTTTTAAAAGAAGACCAATATTCCAGAAGCGGATAGCTCCGGTCCCTCCGTATGCTTTTCATCATTGCATAATAAAACGAAGGGACGGCTGTCCCGATGGTAAACACCGGCAGGCAGGAAATCAGGAATACAATATTTAAAATAATCACCCAGCCTGCCTTCGTCATGTAATACATCAAGGAACTCTCCGGTGCAAACGGCTTGGGTTTCTTTTTGATTTTATAGGGATCGTTTTCTTCCTTGCGGTGGTCCCTTTTCTCTTCCTGTATCATCTAAAAGCCCTCCCGGATGGGATAGGTTTTCAGATCAGGAAGATCTTCTAACGTAATCACATCTTCATCGTTGTATGCTTTCTTAAGCATCTCTTCCTCAGTATACGTCTCATCCAGTGTGATGATCGACATACTCTTTACAACGAACTCACCCTGCCAGGTACACCACATGCCCCACATGGCTCCGTCTCTCTTAGCAAGCTCCGGATCAAATACACAGCCATTCTCCGTCATGTAAACCAGCTTATGTCCGGTACTGTAATTCGTTGCTGCATTCAGATATTTGGAAATCTGGGAGGTATATACATGCTCTCCCGGATAAATGTCCTCTCCAATAATATCAACATATTCATCTCCCGGATACCAATCCTTGTCCTGACCGTTCCATACCCAGATCAGATTATTCAGTCCATATTCCTTCGTAAACTTCTCATACATGGCGATGTAAAGCTTCTTATAACTCTCCGGTCCTGCTGCGCCCCACCAGAACCATCCTCCGCTTGCTTCATGTAAAGGACGGAACAGAATCGGCACATGAGCGTCTTTAAGAATGGTCAGCTGTTGTGCGATCACATCCATGTCACTCATTAAAAGCTTATAGCCTTCCTCATCTTCCCCGCTCATAATTTTCGCAAGATCAATGTTTGTATTCGATGTATAAAAGCTTCCTCCCCAGTCACCGGTAATATAAGGCTCCGGTGCCGTCCAGTGCCAATGCATGGCAACAATCTGTCCATTC
>ERZ772889.2065-NODE-2065-length-16617-cov-21.518838_pt1 | contig 16617 bp, 13 predicted proteins | sample MGYA00512127_ERZ772889 | MGnify/ENA primary metagenome ERZ772889 (study PRJEB29015, sample SAMEA2737689) | human gut metagenome | biome: human gut; feature: human-associated habitat; material: faeces | place: China | collected 2012 ...
TTTTGATGCCAACGCCCTCGACTTCGATTTGAACGGTGCCTTCGACCTCAGCAGCCACGTTGGGGGCTGCCCAGCAGCTGGGGGCCAAGGTGGAGCGGGGCGAGCATGAGCTGACCATTACCGGCCGCGGCAATGCGGACGGTTTTGCCACCATTACCCGCCCGGTGTTCTGCAACGAAAGCGGCAGCACACTGCGGTTTATCCTGCCGCTGTTCAGCCTGACGGCCCAAAAAGTGCGCTTTACCGGCGCAGGCCGCCTGATGCAGCGCCCGCAGGAAATTTATGCCCAGCTGTTTGAGCGCCAGGGGCTGCGTTTTGAACAGAACGAGCAGGGCATTACGATTTTTGGCCGCCTGTGCCCCGGCACCTTTACGCTGCCGGGCAATGTGTCCAGCCAGTTCATCAGCGGGCTGCTGTTTGCCACCCCGTTGATGGAAGCCCCCAGCACCATTGAGGTGCGCGCTCCCTTTGAAAGCCGCAGCTATGTGGACCTGACCACAGACGCGATGCAGAAATTTGGCGTTAAAGTTTCGGTCCGCGCCCGCAAGGATGGCTCCGCCACCTACAAAGTGGCAGCGCCGCAGCATTATGCGGCAGCAGACATGGATGTTGAAGGCGATTACAGCCAGGCGGCGTTTTTGGCCGTGCTGGGCAGCACTGTGGGCGGCATTACGATAACGGGTCTGCCCTCCGGTTCCCACCAGGGAGACCGGGTGATCCTGGATATTTTAAAGCAGTGCGGCGCAAAGTTTGAGCGCAGCGGCAGCCATGTGACCTTCCATCGCAGCCTGCTGAAGGCGGTGGAGATCGACCTGGCCGATTGCCCAGACCTTGGCCCGGTGCTCATCGCACTGGGGTGCTTCTGCAGCGGCACCACCATCATCCGCAACGCCGGGCGGCTGCGCATTAAAGAGTGTGACCGCATTGCCGCTATGCAGGAAGAGCTTGCCAAGATGGGCGGCACGGTAAAAGCGGACGGCGATACCCTGACAATTGAGGGCTGCGCCCTGCACAAGCCCACGGCGCCGCTGAACGGCCATAACGACCACCGCATTGTAATGGCAATGGCCGTTGCTGCCCTGGCCGCAGGCCAGCCGGCGGTCATCGAGGGGGCCAACGCGGTCAATAAAAGCTGGCCGGATTTCTTTGAGGTCATCAAGGGCCTGGGGGCCCATGTAACAAATCAGGGGTGAAAGCAAAATGGACGGGATGGATAAAAACAAAACGTTTTTAATTGTGGGCCTGGGCCTGCTGGGCGGCAAATATGCCCAGGTGCTCAGCCAGAAAGGCTACCGCGTGACCGGCATTACCCACAGCCAGAGCACGCTGGATTATGCGCTGGAACATGCCTATATCTGCGAGGGCCGCAACGAAAACTTTGACGACCTGGTGCAGAACGCGGATTACATCATCTTTGGCCTGTACCCCACTGTGCTGTTGGAATGGGTCAAGCGGTACGGCCACCTGGTCCGCCCCGGCACGCTGATAACTGATGTTTCCGGCGTAAAGCGCGGCGTGGTGGAGCCGGTGCAGCAGATGCTGCCGGAGGGCGTGGAGTTCATTGCCAGCCACCCCATGGCCGGCCGTGAGACCAGCGGCGTGGCCCACAGTGCCGAGGTAAACTTTGCCCCGGCAAACTTTATCATTACCCCCACCGAAAAAAACACCCCGGAAGCCATTGAATGGTGCCGTACCCTGGCCCGCACACTGGGGTTTGCCCGCATTAGCGTGCTCAGCCCGGCAGAGCATGACCACATGATCGGCTATGTCAGCCAGCTGTGCCATGCCATTGCCGTCAGCCTGATGTGCGCCAGCGATAACACCGAGCTTGCCAAGTATACCGGGGACTCATTCCGCGACCTGACCCGCATTGCGCGCATCAACGATAAAATGTGGGCGGAGCTGTTCTTGTGGAACAAGGATAACCTGATTAGTGAGATCGATATGTTCAGTGATGCACTTGCCACCATGCGCCAGAAACTGGTGGATGACGACCGCGAAGGGCTGGAAAAAATGTTCCGCCTTTCCACCGAGCGCCGCAAGGCATTTGATAAAAAATAACCGGGAAGCCGGTCTGTTTTGCCGGAAGGGAGGCGGCCTTTATGCCCCGTAAAGAAGGACAGAAATTAAAGCTGCTTACGTTGTTGGAAATTTTTGTGCGGGAAACCGACGAAAAGCACCCCATCAGTGTGCCGCGCATGGTAGAACTGCTGAAAGAGCGCGGCATTGTGGCAGAGCGCAAAAGCGTGTATGACGATATCCAGACCCTGAACGAAATGCCGGATACCCCCTTTGAGATCGTGCAGCAGCGCGGCCGCGGGGGCGGGTATTATATGGTGGATACCCCGTTTGAACTGGCAGAGCTGAAACTGCTGGTGGACGCTGTGTATGCCAGCAAGTTCATCACCGCGCGCAAAAGCAAGGTGCTGATCGAAAAGCTGGGACGGTTCACCTCCCGCTACCGCCAGGAGGAGCTGGACCGCAAGGTGCTGGTTTCCGGCCGGGTGAAAAGCCAGGAGGAAAAGATCCTTTACAGCGTGGATACCCTGCACAGCGCCATCACCGCGGGCAACCAGGTGCGGTTCAAATACTGTGACTGGGACCTGCAAAAGCAGATGGTGCCCCGTCATGAAGGCCAGCTGTACACCGTCAGCCCCTGGGTGATGGTGTGGGAAAACGGAAACTATTATATGATCGCCTATACCGAAGGCCGTCTGAAGCATTACCGCGTGGATAAAATGCGCAAGGTGGAGCTGCTGCCGGATACCGAACGTGAAGGCGCTGAGGAATACGCCGAATTTGACGTAAACCAGTATATGCAGCAGATGTTTGATATGTTCAACGGCCCGGTGCGCAAAGTGACCATGCGGTGCGAAAACCGCCTGGCCGGGGCAATGATCGACCGGTTTGGCACGGGGGTTACCCTGGTGCGCAACCCGGATGGCGACCACTTTAATGTGGTGGTAAATGTGCAGGTCAGCCCCCGGTTTTACGGCTGGGTGGCCGGCTTTGGCACAGGGATCGAAATTCTGGACCCACCCAGCGTGCGTGCAGAAATGAAGAAAAAGCTGGATGAGCTGGAGGGCCTTTACCGCTGATGCAGACAGCAAAACAAAAGCTCAAACGCGCAGCACCGTGGCTGTTTTTGCTGCTGGTGCTGGCCGGGCTTGCCGCAGTGCGCGGTCTTGCCGCCAATTATGAGATCGGGTACGAGATCATGAACGGTGACTTCCAGAATTATAACCCGGTGCGCCACCTGCTGGCCGGGCAGGTACCTTATCGTGATTTTACCGTCTACCTTGGTGCGGGCGAGCTGTACAGCGTGGGCGGTTTGCTGCTGGTGCTGGGCAACAGCTTTGGCCGCAGCATGTTTGCCACAAACTTTTGCACCTGGTTCTATTTTGAGCTGCTGGTGCTGGCGGTCTGCCTGGTGGTCATCGGCACTGCCCGTGCGGCCCGCGCGGCAGCGCTGGCGCTGTGCAGCGTGTTTTTTGCCTATGTGCAGGGGGCAAACCTGCCGTTTGCCGGTCAGGTGAACACCCTGCTGAGCTATGCCGCCGCCAACGGCAACAGCGCCCGCATGATGCGCTCCGCCGCTTTAACACTGGCGGTACTGGTCATCCTGCTGGGACTGCATTTCTGGCAGCAGGATACAAGCAGGCGGCTGTTGGCCCCGGCGGTGCTGGTGCCCTTTGCCGCAGGCTTTTTTGTACCTTGGAGCAATGATATGGGCGGCGCTGCCTATATTTCCATTGCGCTGGGGTACGGGCTGTATCTCATCCGGCTGTATCGCAGTTCCATCGGTAAAATTGTGGTGCAGACACTGCGCTACATCGTTACCAGTGTGGTGGGGCTTGGCGTTTCGGTGCTGCTCATCAGCTGGGGGCACCCGCTGGCCTGGCTGCGCCAGACCCGCGGAACCAGCGCTTACCAGACTTGGTATTACGGCAATACCCTCAGCGACCGGGTGTGCAGCGTGGCAGACCTGCACTGGCCGGGCGCGGCAGTGTTCTGCCTTGCGGCGGCACTGGCGTTTGCCATCGGTATTTTTGTCTGCCGCAGCAAACGCTCTGCTGTGTTGGCGGCCGGGGGCTTTGCCCTGACACTGGGCATGGTGCTGTGGAACCTGCTGTACGGCATGGTCAGTGCCTCCAACAATGGGCCCACGGGCGGCGCGGCGGCACTGGCTGCCGTACTGGCCCCGGCGTGTATCATCAAAGCGGTGCTGCTGGTTTGCCAAAAGGTAAGCTTTCCGCAGGTTGCAGCGCGCATTGTGCCCGCAGGCTGTGCGGTGCTGGGGGCCGCTGTGCTGGCCGTCGGCATGGCTGGGCAGGTGCAGACCCGCATTGGCGGGCACGAGGGCTATACCTTTGTGCCGGAGCTGGGCGGCTGGATCGGCGACCAGGCCGAAAAGCTGGCAACCGAAAAGGAGCTGACGGCGGGCAAGCGGCTGTTTGGCACCTATTCCAGCGCGCTGGAAGCCATGACTGGCCAGCTGCAGCCTACCGGCACGGATTACATCATCCATGCCCTGGGGGATCGCCAACGCCTGGCGTACCTGCAAACCTTCCAGCAGGGGAATTTTGACATTGTCGTGACCCCCAGCCCCAAGGTGGCCCCGCCGGAGCGGTGGAGCCGCAACGCCAACTGGTGGTTCTACCGGGAGCTGTACCGTTACTGGCAGCCGGTGGCAAACACCTTCCAGTCCGGCGGCATGCACCTTTTCTGGGAGCGCACCGGAACCGATAACAATCTGAACGTGGAAACCACGACCGCTGCCACCCTGCAGGGAGATGGCACTGTGCTGGTGACCGTAACGGCGGCGGACGCGGATTTTTGCGGTGTGGCGGATGTAACGCTGCACTATGGGCTGGTCAGCTCTGACAGCATGGACCACCCGTTTGACCGGCAGTTCCTGCATGTGACCTGTGTGACGGAAAACGCACTCTGCGCCGCCGCGGAACGCGACACCAACCAGGGCGATTTCTACCTGCCCACCGACCGCGACAGTTACGAGGTGCCTATCACCATTTCCAACGGTGTGGGGCAAATTCTGCTGACGGCAAAATCCGGCAGCGGCACCGTGTACCCGCAGGTAAACGCAGTTGAAGTGAATGCGACGTATCAGGATTGGGAGTACTTCTTCGAGTAACGCGGAAAAAACTGCAGGTCCGGCAGCGGGAGTGGAAAGTTGTAAAATCTGCTTCAGCGCCGCAGCAAAACCGCCGTTGGTTGAAACCGGATGAATTTTATGATATACTAAAACGATTGAAATATGGCGTACAGAGAGGGGGCAGCAGGATTGCTCAGTGAAAATCAGCGTATCAGGGGCTTGATCAGCAGTGTGATTGATATTGTGCTGCTGATTGCCGCATATCTGCTGGCCAATTTCCTGCGCTTTAACTGGCTGCCTTTTTTTGAGGAGGGCGGCGCCGGCCCGGCACTGGATATTGCCCGCAGCCCTATGGTTGCCCTGGGGTGGGCGGGCTACGCCGTGGTGATGGTGCTGCTCTATTGGAGCCGCGGGCTGTATAACCCCTCCCGCCTGCGGGGGCTGTGGCAGCGCAGCACCACCATTGCGTTCGGCAACGCGCTGGGCGTGGTGGGCTTTATGGCGCTGCTCTTCGTTTTCCGCCTGCAAAACTTCTCCCGCGGGGTCATGCTGCTGCTGTACGGGTTCAGCACCGGCTTTTTGATCTTCAAGCGGATGATCAAGCGCTGGTATGACCGTGCCCGCAACCGGAAAGGGGAGGACCTGCGCCATATCTTGCTGGTCGGCGGCGGCGATATGGCTGCCGAGTACCTGCTGGCACTCGAACATAACCCGTATTATGGCTTCCATGTGGATGGCTACCTGGCGCCTTATGCCAACCCGGACCTGGATGTGCGCTACCTGGGCGGATATGACAAAATGGAAGTCACGCTGGATGAACCCGGCATTGACGAGGTGGTGGTGGCCCTGGATGCCGCCGAGATGCACATGCTGACCCGCGCCTTTGCCGCCTGCGATAAGCACGGCACCCGCATTACCATGGTGCCGTTTTATAACGATTACCTGCCCGCCCGCCCCACCATTGATGTGCTGGGCGATTGTAAGCTCATCAACATCCGGCAGACGCCGTTTGATAATATCCTGAACGCCTTTATCAAGCGCGCCATGGATGTGGTGGGCAGCCTGGTGCTGATCGTGCTCACCAGCCCCATCATGCTGGGGGTAGCCATCGGCGTCAAGCTGTCCAGCCCTGGGCCGATCATCTTTAAGCAGGAGCGCGTGGGGCTGAACAAACGCCCCTTTATGATGTATAAGTTCCGCTCCATGCGGGTGAACGCCGCCGAGGATTCGGCCTGGAGCACCAATAGTGACCCGCGCAAAACGCGGTTTGGCAGCATTATCCGCAAATTCAGCCTGGATGAACTGCCGCAGTTTTTCAATGTATTAAAAGGGGATATGAGCCTGGTTGGCCCGCGGCCAGAGATCCCGTTCCATGTAGAGCATTTTAAGGAAGAAATTCCCCGTTACCTGGTGCGCCAGCAGGTGCGCCCCGGCCTGACCGGCTGGGCGCAGATCAACGGCCTGCGCGGTGACACTGATATTGCGGAGCGTATCCGTTATGATATCTGGTACATCGAAAACTGGACCGTTGCACTGGATATCAAAATTTTGTTCCGCACCGTGTTTGGCGGCAAAATGGTCAACGATGAAAAGATCCAGTAAACAACCAAAGGAGGGCTGAGGATGAAAAACGGCAAGCCGAAGGTAGCCATTGTGCATGACTGGCTGGTGGCATACGCCGGTGCAGACCGCGTGGTGGACTGTATGCACCATGTTTTCCCTGATGCACCCATCTATACCCTCGTCTATAACGAAAACAACATGCCTGCGTGGTTCAAGGATTATGATATCCGCACCACCTATCTCCAAAAGCTGCCTTTTGCCACCAAGCTGTACCGTGCCATGCTGCCGTGGATGCCCCGCGCGTTTGAAGCACTGGATCTTTCGGAATACGATATGGTCATTTCGTCCTGCTCTTCCTGCAGCAAGGGCGTGATCACCCGGCCGGACGCCGTGCATATCTGCTACTGCCATACGCCCACCCGCTATGTCTGGGATTTTTATTATACCTACCGCAACAATGCCAACGCGCTGGTGCGGGCGGTCATGCCCGGCCAGATGCTCAAGCTGCGCCAGTGGGATAAGTGCGCCGCGGACCGGGTGGACTATTTTATCGCCAACTCGCATTATATTGCCAAGCGCATCAAAAAATATTACCGGCGCGACAGTGATGTGATCTACCCCTGCGTGCATATCAACGAAGAACCCTTTGTGCCCAAAGAGGAGTTTTACCTTGTGGTGGGCCGCTTTACCTGGTACAAGCGGATTGACCTGGCTGTGGCAGCCTGCACCAAGCTGAACAAGCCGCTGATCGTGATCGGCGGCGGCGGCGAGGGCGACAAGCTGCGCGCCATGGCTGGCCCGACCATCCGCTTTTTGGGCGGCGGCCTGAGCGACGAAGAGGTGCGCGGCTATTATCTGCGCGCCAAGGCGTTCCTGTTCCCCGGCGAGGAGGATTTTGGCATTACCCCTGTGGAAGCCCAGAGCGCAGGCACCCCGGTGCTGGCCTTTGGCCGCGGCGGCGCCTGTGAGACTGTGCTGGACGGCAAAACCGGCCTGCTGTTTGACGAGCAGACACCCGAAAGCCTGGAAGCCTGCATCCAGAAGTTTGAGACCGAAGGCGTGGCTTATCCCCCACAGCAGATCCGGGAACACAGCCGCAGCTTCAGCGAGCAGCGCTTTGAGGACGAGCTGCGGGATTACTGCACCCGCCGCTATGCGGACTGGCAGCGTGAGCTGGAAGCCTGCTCTCACCACGAAACCGCCAAGGAGGCCGAAGAGTGAACCCCATTGTGATCAATGGCACAGTGCTGTGTGACCCCATCACGGGCATTCCGCGCTTTGTGTATGAAGTTGTGACCCGGCTGGACCCCCTGCTGGAGGGCACCGGCCTGGATGTGCGGCTGTGCTACCGGGACGATGGCCGCCCGCTGCACCTGCCCGAACTGAAAAACATCAAAATTGTTCCGCTCAAGGCCATTAAGTATAGTTACAATCTGGTGGTGCTGCCGCGCTACCTGCGCAAACACCACGCCTTTTACGTTGGCCTTGCCAGCGATATGCTCATGACCCGCCGCAGCGTGGTGGTGCTGCATGATATCCGCCCCCTGGTAATGAAAACCGACCGTGCGTTTTTCCGCTTCAAGTTCTGGTTCCACTGCCTTTCCACCAAATGGTTTGCCCGGCGGGTGTTCACCGTCAGTGATAACCAGCGCCACCTGATCAGCGAGCGACTGGGCATCCCACTGGATAAGATCGGTGTGACCTATAACGGCTGGGAGCATCTGCAGAACGTCCAGCCGGACATGACGGTGTTTGACAAGCTGCCTGGCGTGAAGAAAAAAGAATACTATTACGCACTGGGAAGCCTGGCCGGGCACAAAAACTTTAAGTGGGTGCGCGAGGTTGCCGCCCGCAACCCGGATAAAACCTTTGTTGTGGCCGGCGGCAAGGACCTTGCTGCCTTTGGCAGCGCCGAAGCAGATGCTGCCCAAAACACCAGCAATATCTTTTACCCCGGCTATGTGACGGACGGCCAGAACAAAGCGCTGATGCAGAACTGCAAAGGCTTTTTGCACCCCGCTGTGTTTGAAGGGTTCGGCATTCCGCCGCTGGAAGCGCTCAGCCTGGGGGCACCCATCGCCCTGGCCCGTGCCAGCTGCCTGCCGGAGCTGTATGGCGATACCGCCCGCTACTTTGACCCCTATGACTATGATGTGGATCTTGACGCGCTGTTTGCCAAGCCTGCGGCCCCGCCGGACAAAGTGCTGGCCAAGTACAGCTGGGAGAAAACCGCACGGTTCTGGCTGGACGAGATCAAAAAGTGCGCGGAAGCGTAAGAGCAGTTGGGACAGCCCCCGAAAAATAGAAGCACATAACGGTTCGGCAGGGTGGGGACACCCCGCCCTGCAGGATAGGGAAAGCCCTCTCATCTCTGCAGCATACACGGTATACCTGCACTGTGCATAGATGCCGCGGACATCTCGATAGAATCCACCCCGTAGTAGAGCATTGAGGCTAAAACTTTACCTTTTTGCTCTATCTAAAAAATTAGAGCCGCTTCGTAACAAAGCCAAATGGAGAAAGTCTCCAAATCATTAAAAGTAAAGCTTTAGAATTACCACACTAGTAGGGGCGCACATTGTGCGCCCGCTGCATACCCCAAAATCACGCACCTGAAACACAAAAATCTACCCGCAAAAGGGAAGTGAATATCATTGGATAAAATAGCAGTTCTTATCCCCTGTTATAACGAATCTCAGACAGTACAAAAGGTTGTGATGGATTTCCGCCGCGTTCTGCCGGAAGCTACGATCTATGTGTACGATAACAACTCTACCGATGGCACGGCAGAGCTGGCCCGCACAGCCGGTGCCGTGGTGCGCCACGAATACCAGCAGGGCAAAGGCAACGTCATCCGCCGCATGTTCCGCGAAATTGACGCCGAAGCCTATATCATGGTGGACGGCGACGATACCTACCCGGCGGAAGCGGCCCCGGAAATGGTCAAAGCCGTCACCGAACACCAGGCTGATATGGTGGTGGGGGATCGGCTTTCCTCCACCTATTACACCCAGAACAAACGCCCATTCCACAATTTTGGCAACGACCTGGTGCGGTTTTTTACCAACAACCTCTTCGGCGGCCAAATCAAGGATATCATGACGGGCTACCGTGCGTTCAGCTACCAGTTTGTCAAAACCTACCCGGTGCTGAGCCGCGGCTTTGAAATCGAGACCGAAATGACCATCCACGCCCTGCACCGCAACATGCAGGTGGAGAATGTGATCATTGACTATCGTGACCGCCCCGCAGGCAGCGAAAGTAAGCTGAATACCTATTCGGACGGCTTCCGCGTGCTGCGCACCATTGCACGGCTGTATAAAAACTACCGCCCGTTCGGCTTTTTCAGCACCCTGGCTGCGGTGCTTGGCATTATCAGCCTGTGCTTTTTGGCCCCTGTTCTGGGCGAATATTTTGCCACCGGCCTTGTGCCGCGCTTCCCTACGCTGATCGTGTGTGCCTGCGTACTGGTGGCGGCGCTTTTGCTGTTTATTTCCGGCGTGATCCTTTCCAGCCAGCTGACAAAGGATGACCGCGATTTTGAATTCCACCTGCAGCAGGTGCAGCAGTGGAAAAACCGTTCCGCTGATCCGTTCAGCCATTCTGCCAAATAACAAGGAGGTTCCCCATGAAACAGTATGATTACCTGATCGTCGGCGCTGGTCTGTTTGGCGCAGTGTTTGCACAGCAGGCTACCAAGGCAGGCAAAAGCTGCCTGGTGATCGATAAGCGCGACCACATTGCCGGCAATATCTACACCGAAAATGTTGAGGGCATCAATGTCCACCGCTATGGCGCACATATCTTCCATACCAACAATAAAGAAGTGTGGGACTATGTGAACCAGTTCGCTGTGTTCAACCGCTATACCAACTCTCCGGTGGCAAACTATAAGGGCGAACTGTACAACCTGCCGTTCAACATGAACACCTTCAACAAGATGTGGGGCGTTGTGACCCCCGCCGAGGCCGAGGCAAAGATCGAGGAGCAGCGCGCTGCCCACTTTACCGCCGAGCCCAAAAACCTGGAGGAGCAGGCCATCAACCTGGTCGGCACCGATATTTACGAAAAGCTGGTCAAGCACTATACCGAAAAGCAGTGGGGCCGCCCCTGCACTGAGCTGCCGGCGTTCATCATCAAGCGCCTGCCGGTGCGCCTGATTTTTGATAACAACTACTTCAATGCGCTGTATCAGGGTATTCCCAACGGCGGCTACACCCAGATGGTGGCTAACATGCTGCAGGGTGTGGAAGTTCGCCTGGGTGTGAACTACCTGGCTAACAAGGCTGAACTGGATGCTCTGGCTGACCGTGTGATCTACACCGGCCCCATTGACGCTTATTTTGATTACTCCCTGGGCACCTTGCAGTACCGCAGCGTTCGCTTTGAAACCGAAACGCTGGCCTGCCCCAACTATCAGGGCAACGCTGTCATCAACTACACCGATGCCGAAACCCCGTACACCCGCATCATTGAACACAAGCACTTTGAGTTCGGCTCCACCGAGCCGGGCACCAAGACGGTCATCAGCCGCGAATACTCCGCTGAGTGGAAGCCGGGCGACGAGCCGTACTACCCGGTCAACGATGACAAGAACAGCGCCCTGTACGCCAAGTATAAGGCACTGGCCGATGCCGAGCCGCACGTTGTGTTTGGCGGCCGCCTGGGCGAGTATAAGTACTATGATATGGACAAGGTAATTGAAAGCGCGCTGGCCTGCGTTGCTGTGCAGATGGATAAGATCAACCAGTACAAAGCGTAAGGCAGGCGTAAACCAGGATTTATAGCAAAACCGCATGATTCTAAATACCGCTGCGGCGGGAATGATGCGGTGCAATTTGAGATAAAGGACAAAGCAATGACGGAATTGAGTGTTTCCATCCTGTCTGCCGATCTTGCCAACCTTGCTGCCGAAACGGCCGATTCTATGGTGTGCGGTGCAGACATGGTGCATTTTGATGTGATGGACGGCCACTTTGTACCCAACATCACCTATGGCGCGCCGGTGCTGAAATGCCTGAAAAAGGCCGTGCCGGAAGCATTTTATGATGTTCACCTGATGATCTCCGACCCTGCACGCTATGCACAGGATTTTGCGGCAGCAGGGGCAAACCTGATCAATTTCCACATTGAAGCTGTGCCCAACCATGTGGGGCAGACCATTGCCGCTGTGCGGGAGACTGGGTGCCTGGTGGGCCTGACCATCAGCCCGTCTACCCCGCCGCAGGCAGTGTTCCCCTACCTGGATGAACTGGACCTGGTGCTGGTCATGGGGGTGGAGCCCGGCTTTGGCGGGCAGAAGTTCATCCCCACAACCGTCAGCCGTGTGGCAGCCATCAAGGCAGAGTGCAACCGGCGCGGTGTTTCCCCCCGCATTGAGGTGGACGGCGGCATTAACACCGAAACCGCCTCCCTGTGCGCCCAGGCCGGAGCCAGTGTGCTGGTCATGGGCAGCGCGTTCTTTAAGGCGCAGGACCGTGCCGCGCTGGCCAAACAGGTTCGGGCGCTGTAACCCCCAAAGGAGTATCCATGCCAAAACGTCATGATAAGATCACCAAAAGTGTAAACTATGATTATTATTGGGACATTTTGTTTTGCACTGTCCCGCTTTTGGCGGTCAGTTGTTTTTATTACGGGGCGCGCCCGCTGCTGATGATGGCGGCCGGGCTGCTGACTGCGTATGTGGCGGACTGTGTTGTTACCCCGCTGCATGCGGCGGGCTACCGCGCACATGAGCCTTCCAGCGAAGCTTTTGCTGCGCTGATTGTGCTGATGATGCCGGCTTCGGCCCCGTATTATATGGTGGTCACGGCAACGATCATTGCCGTGCTTGTCAAAGAAGCGTTCGGCGGAGAGGGGCACTATCCCTTCCACCCGGCGGCGGTGGGATTGGTGGCGGCAACGCTGGCATGGCCGCGAGTCATGTCGTCCTACCCGGCACCGGGTACAGTGCTGGCACTTTTCAGCAGCACCGGAGTGGTGCTGACCCAAGGCAGCAACACCACCCTGTCTGCCGGCGGCCTGCCGTCTGACAGTACCATCAACCTGTTGACCGGTAATGTGGCTGGGCCGCTGGGCTGCTGCACTATTCTGGTCATTGTGGCCTGTGGGCTGTACCTGCTGGTGCGCGGCCACATGCAGCTTTCTACCTTTGTGCCGTACCTTGCGGTATGCGTACTGGTGCCCTGGCTGCTGCCCAACCTGAACGAACTTCCAGCCCTGAGTGCCCCATGGGAATATGTGCGCCAGCGCATCTACCTGGAAAAGTATATCCTGCTTTCCGGCAGCATGCTGTTTGGCGGGATATTCCTGGCGTGCGAGCCGGTGGTGCAGCCCAACCGCTGGAGCAGCCGTTTGATTTACGGCCTGTTCCTGGGCGCAATGGCAACGGCGTTCCGCTATTACAGCGTATACGAAACCGGCGTATGCTTTGCCATTGTATTGGCTGGTGCTTTCCCCGAATGGCTGGACCGCCTGGCCCAGCGCGCAGAAAGGATCAGATTCATGCGGAAGGAGGAAAAGCGCCTTGCCCAACACAGAGAACCGTAAAAACAGCAACAAAAAGCCGACCCTGCAGGAACATTCCCAAACCGTTATCATCCCCCAGCTGACCCCCGAAATGCTGGAACAGGCGCGCCGCGCCGCAGAGCAGGGCAAAACCGCCGAGCAGATCGAGCAGGAAGCCCTGGCCGCCGCCCAGGCGGAGCAGAAAGCGGTAGAAAGCAAGCAGGAAGCACCTACGGCCGAAAAGCCCAAAACGGTCCAGCCCGCCAATAAGCCCAAGACCCGCAAAGAGGCCGAGGAAGAGCTGGCCCAGAATATCCATGATGACCACCTGTGGCTGAATAACCCCGTTATGGTGCGCGGTCTGGGGCTGGCACCCATTGTGGCGGCTGCTGTAAGCGGCCAGAATGCCTGGATGCTGTGCGCTGCCGCCATTCTGCTTATAACAGCAACCCGTATGTTGGCTGTGGCAATCTGCCACCTGACCGGCAACCGCTTCCGCGGTGTGGTATACTCTTACGCTGCCGCTATTGTGTATATCCCGGCTTATATCATTTTGTACAACCTGTTTGGGGCGGATCTTTCGCTGCTGGGGATCTATCTGCCCATGCTGGTAGTGGAGCCCGCCGTGATCAAACGTATGGAATCCAACGACCTGGAAACGGTGGGCGAGGCGTTCCGCCGCGGCATCAACAATACCATTGGTATCTGCTTTTCGGTGCTGCTGGTGGGGGTTGTGCGTGAACTGCTGGCGGAAGGCACCGTGTTCGGCAACGTGGTATTTCCCGTGGCGCCGCTGCCGCTGGCCGACCAGCCCGGCACCGGGTTTATCATCATTGGCCTGATTGCCGCCGTGTGGACCGCCATCGGCGGAGCCTATGTGCATTATAAGATCGAGGAGGTGCGTCATCTGTATGGCAATAAACGCAAGCACTGAGCTTTCCGTTTTGCAGGCTGTGGCGCAGTTCCTGACCTACGCCGTCATGGCTGTGTTTGCGGAGAATGCAGTGTTCTTCCGCGCGCTGGGCGTTTCCCGACTGAACAAGCTGGTCAACGACCCCAAAATCAGCACATGGCAGTACTGCATTCCCATCATTCTGGTACAGACCATCAGCGCCCCCATGGGTTGGGCTGCCCAAAGCTTAACGCTGCCCGCTTTGGCAAAGGTGCTGCCCGGCTGGCTGCCGGTCAACGCCCTGCGCCCGCTGGTATTTTTGAACTGCTCACTGATCGCTATGGGCATTGTGTGGCTGCTATTGGGCCTGTTCCCCAAAAGCCGCGATGCCTGCCGCGAACAGCTGCCCGGCGCAACCTTCAACTGTTGCGTGCTGGGCACCCTGCTGGTTGCAGCCAGCCAGAACTATGACCTGCTGCAGTCCATCGGCTTCGGCTTTGGCAGCGGTGTGGGCTACCTGGTCGCCGTGCTGGTGGTGGATGAAGGCCGCCGCCGGCTGCGCAGCAAAGATATCCCACATATATTCCGCGGCCTGCCCAGTGTGCTGATTTATATCGGCATTCTCTCGCTGGCAATTTACGGGCTGGTTGGCACTGTGGATTGAGCTGCGCCCGGACGTAAAAACGGCATCCGTGAAAGAGGAGTGATTACCATGCAGAATTGTTTTGTCCCTGCTGATATCCTGCTGCCCGGTGCAGCGACCCCGCTGGACCCGTGGGCCTGCATTGCGGTGGATCAGTTTACCTCCCAGCCGGAATACTGGCAGAAAGCGGAGGAACTGGCAAAGGGTAAACCCAGCACCCTGCACATTGTTCTGCCGGAAGCTTACCTTGGAACCCCGCAGGAAGAATCGCGCCTTGCGGCGATCCGTGCGGCCATGCAGGATTACCGCGATAACCTGCTGACCCGCTGTGTACATGGCTATGTGTATGTGGAGCGCACCCAGATGGACGGTACCATCCGCCAGGGTCTGGTTGGTGCTGTGGACCTGGAACAGTACAGCTTTAAAAAAGGCAGCAAGCCCGCCATCCGCCCCAGCGAGAGCACAGTGGTGGCGCGCATCCCGCCCCGGCTCAAGATCCGCCGCGGGGCCCAGCTGGAAACCCCGCATGTGATGATGTTGGCCGACGATGAAGCCTGTACCCTGATTGAACCCATTGCCGCCCATAAGGCGGAGCTGCCGCTGCTGTATGATGGCGCGCTGATGCTGAACGGCGGCCACCTGGCCGGTTGGGCCGTGGAGGACCCCGCGCTGGTGGAGCAGATCAACACTGCGCTGGCAAACCTTGGCGATGCCGCTGCTTTTGCCGCACGCTGGCCTGCCGCAGCCGGCCAGCCCCCCATGACGCTGGCGGTTGGTGATGGCAACCATTCCCTTGCCACAGCAAAAGCCTATTGGGAAGAACTGAAACCCACCCTGCCGCCGGAACAGCAGCAGACCCACCCGGCGCGCTGGTGCCTGGCGGAAGTGTGCAACGTGCATTCCCCGGCGATTGAGATTGAGCCCATCCACCGTGTGCTGTTTGGCGTGGACGCCAACACCGTTGCCGCAGACTTTGGCAGCTGGTTGGAACAGCACGGCGCAGCCCTCCAGGGCGGCGACCAGCATATCGTGCTGGCCGGTGCCGGTGCAGAGATCACCTTTGACGCCGCCAACGCCCCGGACCCGCTGGCCGTGGGCACCACGGAACATTTTATTGGGGATTATCTGGCCCAGAACCCCGGCGTGACGGTGGATTACATCCACGGTGCCGCGGCTGCTCGCGCCATGGCCGCAGACCCCGCCAAACCGGCCACAGCCCTGCTGATGCCGGACTTTGCCAAAGCAGACCTGTTCAAAGGTGTTGTGCTGGGCGGCGTGCTGCCGCGCAAGACTTTCAGCATGGGCCATGCCGAGGAAAAACGTTACTATAATGAATGCCGCAGTCTGACCATGCCGGACTGACGATACAGGGAGCCAATTATGCCGAACAACGAAAAAAACGCTGAGCCCGCCGTGCGCGATGCTCAGTCCACAGCAGCGCGCCGCCGTCGCCGCCGCCACACCCCCCATGGGGATGCCCCGGCCCAGAACCCCGCCCCACGGGCCCCACAGCCGGATAAAGCAGTAGTTCAAAATCAGGTTCAGCACCGCACCGGCCAGCATCGTGACCAGCGACCCTGTGCTGCGCTTATAGACCACATAGATGCTGTTCAAAAACTGGTTCATGCAGGTCAGCATTGAGCAGAGCGTCAGGAACGGCACAAAGGTCCATGCGTCAAAATACTCGGCCTTGAACACCCGCATCAGCAGCTGGCACAGCATAATGATGCCCGCCACGCAGCAGAACAGCACGCTTGCATACACGCGGAATATCTTGGAGAAAAACACCTCGCGGTCGGCCTCCTCGGTCACGGCTGAAAGCTGCCATGCCTCATAGAAGATGCTGCCCAAAATCGTGATGATCTGCGGCAGAAAATACCCCGCCGAGAGCAGCCCGAC
>ERZ772889.2069-NODE-2069-length-16586-cov-7.385458_pt1 | contig 16586 bp, 19 predicted proteins | sample MGYA00512127_ERZ772889 | MGnify/ENA primary metagenome ERZ772889 (study PRJEB29015, sample SAMEA2737689) | human gut metagenome | biome: human gut; feature: human-associated habitat; material: faeces | place: China | collected 2012 ...
GCAGTTGGGTATTCACCCTTGCCCGCAAAACCGAAAGAGAAAAGGGCTTGGTAATATAATCATCAGCGCCCCTCTCCAGTCCGTCTACGATGTCCAGATCGGTGTCGTTGGCAGTCAGCAGAATAACAGGAACTCCGGGACTGCTGTCGCATGACAAAGGCCGGACGTTTTCTGTCATCCTCGCCACGCTTAATGACCTGGGGTACCGCGTGGAATGGATGGTGCTTAACAGCAAACATTTTGGAGTCCCGCAATCCAGAAGGCGGCTGTTCCTTATCTGCTATCTTGATCCCCGATGCGCCGGAAAAATATTTCCTGTCTTCGGCACAGGTGGAAAAGCTCTTATACAAGTCCTCGGAGGCTCGCAAGGCTCCCGTGTCTACGACGCAGACGGAATAGCCTGCACGCAGACTGCGGGCGCTGGAGGTGTGGGCGGCAAAACAGGATTGTATATCATTCCGCAGGACAGACCCTTTGTGGATCTATGTGCCGGGGAGGCGAGACAAACGGAGGCTGCCCGCTGCCTCACTGCCCGTTATGGACAGACAACGCTGTCCAATCATAGAGCAGAACGTTCCGGCGTTCTGCTCATCAAGGAAGCCACGAAAAAAGGCTATAAAGAGGCGAATCCCGGTGACAGCGTCGATCTCGGCTTTTCCGGGAGCAATACCCGCCGTGGTCGTGTGGGACAGGATATCGCCCATACATTGGAGACGAGCTGCATCCAGGGCATCGTGGAACGTGGCGGACGCATCCGGCGTCTGATGCCGCGGGAGTGTCTGCGGCTGCATGGCTTCGATGAGTGGCAGATCGACCGCATCCTCGCCATCCAGTCTGATGCACAGGCGTATAAGCAGGCAGGCAACAGCGTCACCGCCAATGTCATTGAAGCCATCGGGCGCCGTATCCGGGAGGTGGATGCGGAACTGAAAGCCGGTGCTGCCGCATGATCGGGCTGAAGGACCAGTGCTTCGGCGTGGAAGTTGAAATGACCGGCATCACCCGTGAGCAGGCGGCAACAGCGCTGGCCGCGTATTTTGCAACGGACGCCCGCTATGTGGGCGGCGCTTACGATAAATGGTGTGTGACGGATCGGGACGGCAAAGAGTGGACAGTCATGAGTGACTCCAGCATCCACGGGGAGCAGAAGATCGGCAGCGGCTATCGTGCAACGGGTGACTACAGATACCGCGTGGAGATGGTAACGCCAAAGCTTACCTATGCGGAACTGCCCAAGCTGCAGGAATGTGTCCGGCAGGTACGCCACGCAGGAGCCAAGGCCAACAGCTCCTGCGGCATCCATGTCCATGTGGACGCAGCCAATCATAACCGGCAGAGTCTGAAAAACCTCATCGGCATCATGTACTCCAAGGAGGATATCCTGTTCAAAGCGCTGCAGGTCAATGAAAGCCGGGCGTCCCGCTGGTGCCAGAAGGTGCGGGAACCCATGCTGAAGCAGGCACGCAGGCTCTCGTCGGATGAGACAAGGGATCTGACGCAGCTGGAGAATATCTGGTATGAGGGAGATAACGGCAGCGCAGACCATTATAACTGGACCCGCTATTACGCGCTGAATCTGCATTCGGTCTTTTACCGAGGGACGGTGGAATGGCGCTGCTTCAATTCCACGCTCCACGCGGGAAAAGTTGCCGCCTATGTGAATCTGTGCCTTGCCATCTCCGCCCAGGCTATCGCCCAGCGCAGCACGGTCATGCGCAAGACCCACAGCGACAATGAACTGTTCACCTTCCGGGTCTGGTTGGTGCGGCTGGGACTCAACGGCGAGGAATTCAAGCATACCCGTGACCACCTGTTGGCAAATCTGGACGGTGATCGGGCGTGGCGTTTCGATAAGGACAGCTATACAGTCAATCAAAAGAAGAAAAAATCCAGAGAAATGGAGAGGTGAAGCCTTTGAAGATTCAAATTGAAGATACCGTGTACGAAGGGACCGCAGCCGGGATCATGGAACAGCTTCGGGATCTCAGCTTTGATCCCACAGAGTTCCCGGATGTGGAGACCTACATCTGGTTTGTACAGAACAATGTCATCCGCACCACGGGAATGGACTGTCCGCTGCCGGATGGCGATGCGGAGACACAGGCGGCAGCCCTGCTCCGTCATCTGGACCGCTTTGGCGCTCTGAAGCTGCTGGAGGTGTGACGTGGAGGAAAACCTGTATTTTGCCTACGGCAGCAACCTTGATCTGGAGCAGATGGCGCAGCGCTGTCCGGACGCCGAGATCGTGGGACCGGTCAGGCTTGAAAACTACGAACTGCGCTTCCGCGGCAGCGGCTTCGCTACCGTTGCACCGAAAAAAGGCAGTACTGTCCACGGACTGGTGTGGAAGATCACGCCAAACTGTGAACAGTCTCTGGATCGGTATGAGGGGTATCCCCGCCATTACACGAAAGAAACCGTGACTGTTAAAGACGCGGCTGGCGCTGAGCTCCCAGTCATGGTCTATATCATGGCGGAGCCGTATTGCCGCCAGCCTGCACTGCCGTCCCCGTATTATTACCGCGTGATCCAGCGAGGCTTTGAAGCCAACGGCCTGCCGGTGGAGTCATTACAGGCTGCGTGGAGCAGGACCATTGACGAGGTATGGAGCGGCAGGATCGACAAGCCAAAGCGAGCGCCTGAGCGAAACAGAGGGCCGGAGCGGTAACTCAGAGCAGCGCCGGCGTCTGTGCAAGAAAGAAGATCACCAGAATAGAGATCACAAAGGCCAAGATCCCAACGAGCAGGAAAGCCTTTCCGCCGGGGCGGACTTTTGCCGCCTTGCCGATCAACGCGGCCGCGGCGACGCATACCGCGGAAACCAGTAAAGCGACGCCAAGCATCTTCCACAGCCATGAAAGCTCCCAAAGCCATATCATCACAGCAGCCTCCTCATATTTTTGTTCGTAAGCACAGTGTATCACAGGCGCGGTATCCGCGCAACAGACAGTCGGAGCGAAAAAAGAGGTGTTCATTTTCCGCGGTCTGTGTTACAATATCCCCTGTTTGCGGGAGGGGTGCGGATATGTTTTACACGATGGAGGAAGCCGCTGTCCTCGGCGGTTTTCTGGAACTGTATCTGGACCGGGATAGCGTGGACCCGGCCGTGCGGGAACGGCACCGGAAATTCCGGCAGGGACTGATGCGCGGCGCTCTGGAACGGGCCGATTATGAATGGGCGGCTGCGACGCTGGGATTCCTGCGTCCCCAATGGTGGCCGGAGCATGAAGATCATCGGGCGTTGGAAAATGCCCTGCTGAAGACCCGGACGCTGGCATCCAAAAAAGAATAAGAATCACCATTTGCGGCAACGGCAGTGCAAACTGCTGCTGCCGCTTTTCTTTTGGGAAGGAGGAACCCATATCAGCACAGAAAAAATGAAAGTCCTTGTGGTGCGCCCCATGGAACTGCCTGCGGTGCAGGAGATCGACCACACCCTTTCTGCCATGCAGGAACTCGTAGGCGGCACCATTCAGGCAGTTTACCCCTTCGATGACCCGGTGGCGCTCGTCTGTAATGACGAGGGCAAGCTGCTGGGCCTGCCGTGGAACCGCGCCCTGACCGATGATCACGGTGTGCCGTATGACATTGTCTGCGGCACATTTTTTATTGCCGGTCTTAAAGAGGATGATTTTGCCTCGCTGACGGAGCAGCAGATCGAAAAGTACAAGGACAAATACAGCAACGAAATGATCCTCTCTGTTCCGAAACAGCCGGAGGCACATAAGAAACCAATGAAAAAGGAGAAACATGAATATGAAAGATAACTGCATTTTGACTGCTGAGTCAGTCACCGAGGGACATCCCGACAAGCTCTGCGACACCATCGCGGACGCGGTGGTGGATGCCTGTCTTACGCAGGACGCCGCTGCCCGCGTTGCCTGTGAGGTCATGGCCACAGCCGGAAAGATCATCGCCGCAGGCGAGATCACGGCAGCGAAGATTCCGGATATCCCTGCCATTATTTGCAGAACAGTGCGGGAAGCCGGATACGGCGGCAGCGACTATGAGGTGGAGGTCATCACCCATGAGCAGAGTCCCGACATTGCGGAAGCTGTGTGCGGCGGCACGGAGACCGGCGCAGGAGATCAGGGAATCCTGTACGGCTTTGCCTGCGATGAAACAAAGGAGCTGCTGCCTCTGCCTGTGGTGCTGGCCCATCGACTGACCCGCCTGTTGACCGATACCCGCAGGCAGGGCATCATCCCCGGTCTGCGTCCGGACGGCAAGGCACAGGTGTCTGTGGAATACCGCTCTGGAGTCCCGTGCCGCGTTGCCGCAGTGGTGGTATCCTGCCAGCATGAGGAGGAGCTGCCCCTGCCGGAACTGCGCCGGGACATCCTGTGCCATGTGATCCGACCCGCCATGCAGGAACTTCCGCTGGACGAACATACCGAAGTGCTGGTCAATCCCTCCGGTCGATTTGTCCAGGGCGGTTTTGAAGCGGACACCGGACTCACCGGACGCAAGCTGATGGTGGATACCTACGGCGGCCTCGCCCCTCATGGCGGCGGCGCGCTGTCCGGCAAGGATGGAACGAAGGTGGACCGCAGCGGCGCGTACATGGCCCGTTACATTGCCAAGAATATCGTAGCGGCAGGACTGGCCAAGCGCTGCACCATCAGCCTTGCCTATGCCATCGGTAAGGCACAGCCTGTGGCGGTGACGGTGGATACGGAGCATACCGGCATCTATTCCGATGATGTGCTGGAACAGGCTGTCTGCACGGTATTCAACCTGACGCCGGACGGCATGATCGGAACGCTGGGACTGGATCAGCCCATGTTCCAAAAGTTCTGCAATTACGGTCACTTCACCCATGCGGACGCGCCCTGGGAGCGCACGGATATGACAGAGGTGCTGGAATGTGCCTGCCGCGCCAAAGATATGGGCGTATCGCACCGATAACAGAAAAGGCCCGCGAGAGATCGTCTCTCGCGGGCGTGTTATCACTGCACGGAATCCTTGAACGCCTTGCCGGGTTTGAAAGCCGGCGCCTTGGAAGCGGGGATTTCAATGGTGGCTCCGGTGGCGGGATTCTTGCCGGTGCGGGCGGCGCGCTCCTTCACCTCGAAGGTGCCAAAGCCCAGCAGCTGTACCTTGTCACCGGACTTCAACGCAGTCTGCAGCGTGTCGACAAACGCATTCAGAGCGGTGTCACAGTCCTTCTTGGTCAGGCCGCTGGCTTCCGCCATGGCGGTGATCAGTTCTGTTTTACTCATCGTATTTCGTCTCCTTCATATCTAAAATGACTGGAAATGATATGCGCTATTATAGCAGACTCCCCACCTGCTGACAATACTGCCAGCAAAACAGAATCAGAGAGGATGATCATGATTTCAAAAGAAAAGAAGAACACCCTGCATATTGCGTCCTGCTCCTTCGGCAAAGACAGCCTTGCCACGATCCTGCTGGCGCTGGAGCACGGGGAACCGCTGGATGAAGCGGTCTACTGTGAGGTGATGTTCGATAAAAGGACCTCCGGCGAGGTGCCGGAGCATCGGGCATTCATCTATGAGACTGCGCTCCCCAGACTGGAACGGTTGGGCATCCCGGTCCGTGTGCTGCATTCGGATAAGACCTATCTGGATTTGTTTGCAGGAACAGTTACCCGCGGTCCGAAAAAAGGACTTCGGCGCGGATTCCCTCTGTGCGGGCATTGCTACGTTCAGCGGGACTGCAAGCTCCGTCCCATCCGCCGGTATAAGAGGACTCTGACGCCGGATACTGTGCAGTATGTGGGCATCGCCAGCGATGAGCCGGTGCGCTTGCGCCGCTTGCAGGGAAATCAGGTGTCCCTGCTGGAAAAATATCACTACACCGAAGAGGATGCAAAGCAGCTCTGCCAAACGGCAGGGCTGCTTTCACCTGTCTATGCGTTTACAAACCGTGGCGGCTGCTGGTTCTGCCCGAATGCCAAGCGGAAGGAACTGCGGCACCTCTATGACCACCATCCGGAGCTGTGGGCGAAAATGCTGGAGCTGCAGGCAATGCCGGGAAAGGTGTCCGAGAAATTCAACCGCACGGAGCACTTTTCCGACATCGATGCGGCATTCCGAAAAGAAGATGCCCTGTGCCAAAAAGCGGCATAAAAAAGGAAAAGGAGATGAGAACCATCAGCAATCAGAAATATGAGATCACAGACATTGCCCATGAGGAATATCCGTTCCTGCACCGCATCCGTGCGCTGCGGGATATCTGCGGCGAGATCCGCGCAGGCGACATAGGCGGTTTCGTGGAAAGCGAAAGCAACCTGTCCGCGGAGCCGGGAGACTGCGCATGGATCTTCGATGACGCCATTGCAGCGGGTGACGCCTATGTGGATCGGGACGCCTGTCTGCGGGGCGACGCCATTGCCTGTGGCAGCGCCTATGTTTCCAAAGGCAGCGTGATGAGCGGCCACAGCCGCGCCGAGGACAACGCCTATCTCCGCGGGGCCTCCATGACCGGAAAAGCGCTGGCTTCCGGAAACGCGCAGATCATTCACGATCCCCATACGATGGGGACTCCCATCCTGTCCGGCAACTGCAAGGTGTATGGCACGGTGCAGGGGGATATCCGCATCACCGGTTCTGCCGTGATCCTGCCCTGCGAGGAAGTCCGCAACGATACAAGGGATACCTTTGTCCTGAGCGGCAAGAGCCGCAGCGTGATCCGCGGTATCGGGCGTGAGACCTTGAAACCTCTGCAAAAAGAAGTAAGTCCTATGAAAACAAAAACGCCAAAGAAACGAGGTGTGGAGCGATGACCGTGTATGAGCAGGAATTGCGAAAGCTGTTTGAACACGGCGATCTCGTGGATCGGCCTCAATTCTCCGGGCGTGTGTGCGTGGGAGATCTCGGAAAGGACCTGCGTGTACGGGCGGAGTTTCTCTCTACCCATGTTTCCAACCAATATGACGCCATCCGCCTCACGGTGCTCAACCGCACGGAGGGCGTGGTGGACCGGACGCTGCTGCGCTTTCAGGATGTCTGGGGTAAAAAGCAGGTGCCGAACAATCCCAACTTCCGCAGCGGCGTCATTCCACACCTGTGGGATGATTATGGGAAAGTGGAGTGGTACGCCTATCACCCCACTGCCGTGGACTACGATGCACTCCGCCAGTCCATTGGGCAGTACCTGTCCATGTTTCGGGAGAGAACGCCGGAGCGGGAACAGGACGGTCCCAAGCTGGTCTATATCTGTGCTCCGCTGCGGGGCGATGTGACAAACAATGTGGAGTTTGCGCGGCAGAAAGCGCAGGAGGTGTTCGCGGACGGCAATATCCCCATCTGCCCGCACCTGCTGTTTCCGCCTGTCGCAGATCCCACCGATCCTGCCCAGGATGAGAAAGCCAGAGCAATGGGGCTGCGCCTGCTGGAATCCTGCCAGCAGATGAATGTGTACGGTCCGGTCTGGACGGATGGGATGTGGCAGGAGATCTATAAAGCCGGTGAGCTGGGCATCCCCGTGTTGACGGATCAGAAAACCATTGGACGGACGCCGCCTGCACGACATCCCAAAAGAAAGGAGAGATAAATGCCAATTGAAAAGATCACCGCGGACGATCTGCGGGATATGGAGCATCAGGAGGGACTGGTGCTGCAGGGCTGCGGCGGCGAGGCGCGGGAGTGGCTGGATGGCATCAACGACCTGTTGACGCAGGACGGCATCCTGCAGAATGGCAGCCGCTTTGAGACGGTCAAGGTTTTTCAGCACGATGGACTCACCAATCTGCTGTTCCCCTTCGAGGACATTCAGGTGGATATGGGGAAACTGGCGATGTGGCGCTTGCAGACCCACGGCGCATTCGGCGGCACATGGCTGTCCGACTATGTTCCCAACAGGCTGGGCGGATTTCGCTCCGCCCGGCAGGAGAAACCTCGTCCCCTCTGCCCTCTGCTGGGGCAGGACGGCAACATCTTTAATCTGATGGGCATTGCCGCCAGAGTCCTCCGGCAGAATGGCATGGCAGCGGAAGCAAAGGAAATGCAGACACGCATCATGGGCGGAGACTGTCACAGCTACGAGGAAGCGTTGGGTATCATCAGCGAATATGTGGAGACGGAGCTGTCTCCGCCCCGCGAAAATCGAACGAAAAAGAAGGAGAAGCATGAGCATGAGCGATAATCAGAAATGGAGCATCCTCCAGGGGGATGCCCTGAAGGTGCTGGGGACCTTTGCCCCCAACACCTTTGACGCGGTCATCACCGATCCGCCCTATGCGTCCGGTGGCCGCACCCAGGCGGAGAAAAACAAATCCACCGCCCGGAAGTATTCCAGCATGGGCGAGAACGCGCCGCCCCCTTTCGATGGGGATGCCAAGGACCAGCGCTCCTGGACCCGCTGGGCGGCGGAGTGGTTGTATGAAGCGCGAAAGGTATGCAAGAGCGGTGCGCCGGTATGTATGTTCATTGACTGGCGGCAGCTCCCGGCAGCCACCGACGCCCTGCAGTGGGCTGGCTGGATCTGGCGGGGCACCGCTGTCTGGGATAAGGGCAACAGCCGCCCGCAGAAGGGGCGCTTCCGCCAGCAGGCGGAATATATCGTCTGGGGCTCCAACGGCGATATGCCTATCAGCCGCCCGGTCCCGTGTCTGCCGGGGGTGTTCAAATACGGCAATCCCCAGAGCCGCATCCATCTGACGGAGAAGCCGTTGCAGCTGATGCGGGACATTGTGAAGATCACGGAACCGGGCGGGCATATTCTGGACCCCTTTGCCGGCAGCGGTACCACGGTGCTGGCGGCTGTGCAGGAGGGCTATACCGCCACCGGCATCGAAGTCACAGACACCTATGCGGAGCTGGCACGGGAACGTATCCGGAAGGAACTGGCGTGCGCCGCCTGAGCCTGCGCTGTGTGGCAACAGCACTTGCTATGCGCCTCTTGTGGCATTCTTTGTAGAGGAACAGACGAGCTATTATCAACAGGTAGAAGGATTCGTCCTTCCCTTCGACGCAGCTCGAACTACTGCACGAAACAGCAGGCAGAAAACGGAAGAGATCGAGCGTTGATTCAATATTTGAACGGGCAGGGTGTCTTGATGACACCCTGCCGTTTCTATTTTGGGTGTTACATTGACACCCTGTGCGGAAGGACCCTGCGAAACCGGATGTCTGGCGCTGCTGCCAGACATTTCTTTTTCTGGAAAAGGTGCGGACCGTGTCCGCCTGTATTGGAATGAACCTACCTCTCAAAAAACGCCCCGCCGACGGCGGGGAACAGCCAACGCCGCCGTGGGCGGCGCTGGCGCAAGCATAGCGTTTGTATGACAAACGCGCTTGCTGGGGGCATCCCCAGTCCCCAATGCCGCCTGCGGGCGGAAGATTTTGCGGCAGCGCCGCGGGAAAGGAGGGCGATATGCCCGGAAAAACACACATGATCTCCGTCCGGCTGACGGACGCGGAGCGCAGGAAGCTGTCGCAGATCTGCGCCGTTTCCGGCCTGCCGGTCAGCGCGGCAATCCGGGAGATGATCGGCGGCGTTACCATCCGTCAGCGGCCGCCGCAGGAGCTTCACGACCTGTATGTGGAGATCAACCACATCGGCAATAACATCAATCAGATCGCCCGCAAAGCCAACGCCGGCTTTGCAACAAAAGAGGATGTCAGGGAACTGAAATTCCTGATGCGGACGATAGAGACAAAAATGACAGAATTGGTGAAACAGTAATGGCAGTCACAAAAATCCTTGCCCGCAGAGGCGGTTTGGCTCAGGCCATTGCCTATGTGGTCAACGGTGACAAGACGGAGGAACAGGTGTTGACTGCCACGCAGGGGTGCTCAATCGGAAGCGCCTGCGCCGAGATGCAGGATGCCAAGATCCGCTGGAATAAAACAGACGGAGTGCAGCTCTATCATATCATCCAGTCCTTCCGTCCAGGCGAGATCACGCCGGGATTGGCGCTGGAGATCGCGCAGGAATTCGTGCGGGAGCATCTGCCGGGATATCAAGCGGTGATCGGCATCCATACAGACCGGGAACACATCCACGCCCATATCATATTCAATTCCGTCAATCAATTTACCGGCGAAAAATACCACAGCAACGCCCGAAGCTACTACCAGCAGATCCGTGCCATTTCAGACCGGCTCTGCCGGGAGCATGGATTGTCCGTCATCGTGCAGGGCGCGCCTGCCAGGTCGGTCAGCTACATTGAGTGGCTGCGCCAGTCCAGGGGGCAGCCCACCTTCCGCTCCCTACTGGAGGCAGATCTGCGGGATGCCATCCGGGACGCCAACGACCTCGGCCACTTCTTCCTGCTCATGGAGCATAAGGGGTATGAGATCCATCATGGCGGCAGGCTCGGCTTCCGCCTGCGGGGGCAGGAGCGATTTCAGTACCCTGGCAGACGAGATCCGCTGTTCACAGAGGACGGAATCCGTGCTGCCATCCAGGGCAACCTGGAACAGATCGAAGCGGGGCTGCGGCCTGTCTTGCCTGCGCGGCCGGCGTATCAGCCGTACCGGAAGCATCCCAAGTACAGCGGCTTCCTTGCTCTCTATGTCCATTATCTCTATCTGCTGGGCAAGATCGAAAAGCGGCAGTACCCGCCCCGTATGACGCCGCATCTGCGGCAGGCGGTCATGCGCTTTGAACGGTATCAGGCACAGTTCGCGTTCCTGCGGGAAAATGACATCACAACGCCTGCTGACATGGCGGCATTCGAACATCGCACAGAGGAAACGCTGGGCAGATTGACAAAGCAGCGGACCCTCCTCAATGTGCGGAAGAAGAAACGCCAGCCGCTCTACGCGGCGCTGGCAGACGCGGAGGCGCTGGAACCCAGCAGAGCGTTATACGAGGAAGGGCTCACCGGCATGGAGCAGGAGTTTGAGCAGTACATGAAAGCCGTGAAGCTGCTGGAGGACAGCGGCGTTCCGCGGGAAGTGCTGAAGAAAGAAAAGGCAGAAGTGTATGAACAGCTCTCAGAGGTGAATCGGAAGATCCGGGCGGAGCGGGAAAAGCGGAAGCTCTGCCGGGAGATCTGCCAGCAGACGCCTGTAATGGAACAGGACATCCAGAAAACAGAAGAACACCAGAAGGAGGTGCGGGAACATGAACATCGGAGGCGGTGAAGCCGCGGACCAGCTGGTACGCATGATGCTCTCCGGCAGCGAGGTCGCTGTCCGGCTGAGCGGCTCCGCCATTAAAAATATGCTGGCGCTCACCATGGCGCTGGCGAAAAAACACAAGACCATTTCCGGCAAAGTCAATCTGGCAAAGATGCTGAAGGAGACCCGCGATGTGCGGCGGTTCGCCATGTCTCCGGAGCAGTATCAGCAATTCAGGCAGCGGGCAGGAAAACAGAAGATCCTGTTCTCTGCCATCCGTGATTCGGATAACAAGGGAAAAGTCGTGGATGTGATCATGCCGGTAACGGAGATCGACCGCGCCAATATGATCTTTGAGCGCATCCGATATACCGGGCAGCCGGAGCAGGCGCGGCAGGATGCCCCCTCTAAGGAGCAGGAAGCCCGTGTGGGACAGGAGGCGCCGCAGCGCGAACAGCAACGCCCCCGGCAGGGGGAAACGCCTGTGACACCGTCTGTGGGCAAGCGGCAGGAGGTGGCGCCAAAAAAAGGATTTCGGTCGGGAACAGACTTGCCAGATACCAAAGGCAGATCGACCTCATCCAGCGGCAGGGAAACGGCTGCCGGGACGATGTCGAATGAGCGGCCTTCGGTTCTGGAACGGCTGAAAGGCTATCAGGCACAGTTGGATACCCGGCAGAAGTCTGCCCCGGCCAAGGAAAAGGTCCGTCAAAAAGTACGACCGGACAGGACAAAATAAGAAAGCCGTTTCGTCAGTAAAGCCGGCAGAGTGGAATGCTCTGCCGGCCTCGTATTTTTTATGCAGGAGGTGATGCGGCTGAAAAAGACATCCCAAACAACGGATCTGGTACTTGCGCTGTTCCTCTATATCCCTGTGATATGGGCGGCGCTGCTGATCGCCCAGTCCCTTGGCGGCGGTCTGCCGGAGCTGCTATCAAACTTAACTGCCGCGCTGGAACAGCCCTTCCAGATCCAATGGACAGACAAGAGCCTGTTGTCCATTCTCGTCTGCACCGGCGCATATCTCATGGGGCTGTGCCTCTATGCTTCCGGACAGGGCAGGACACGGGACGGAGAGGAACACGGCTCCGCCGCATGGGGCTCTCCCCGGCAGCTCAACGCGCAGTTCCGGCAGAAGCAGAACAAGATCCTCACCCGCCATGTGCGGTTGGGGCTGGATACCCACAAGCACCGGCGCTCACTGAATGTGCTGGTCATTGGCGGCAGCGGCGCGGCCAAAACCCGCGGCTATGTCAAGCCCAACATTCTGGAAGCAAACAGCAACTATGTGATCACGGACCCGAAGATGGAGGTGCTGACCGCCACCGGAGGGTATCTGAAACGGCAGGGATACGACATCCGAGTGCTGAATCTGGTGGATCTGTCGCAGTCGGACGGCTATAACCCGTTCCGCTACCTGCGGGATGAAAAAGACGCGCTGAAGCTGGTCAACACGCTGATCCAGGCAACGACGCCCAAGGGCAGTCACGAGTCCGATCCGTTCTGGTCGAAGTCCGAGACAGCACTGCTGCAGGCCATCATCCTCATGCTGTTCCAGGAAGCACCGGAATATGAGCAGAATTTTTCCATGGTGATGCGTGTGCTGGAATATGCCGAAGTGAAGGAGGACGATGACGAGTATGTCTCCCCGCTGGATCTGCTGTTCCGGGCAATGGAGTATGAGAACCCGGAAAGTGTTGCCCTGCGGCAATATAAGGTTTTCAAGCAGGCGGCGGGCAAGACGGCAAAATCGATTCTGGTGTCTGCCGCTGTGCGGCTGGCACCCTTCAATTTGCCGCAGATCAAAGCTGTCACCGACCATGATGACATGGATCTCTACACGCTGGGAGAGCGAAAGTGCGCTCTGTACGCCGTCATCCCGGATAATGATACGACCTTTACTTTTTTAGTGAGTCTTCTGTACTCCCAGATTTTCCAGACCCTTTACTACTGCGCAGACCAGATCCATCACGGAGCCTTGCCCTGCCATGTGCATTTCATCTTGGATGAAGCGCCATCGGTCAATCTGCCGGGGCTGCCGCGGGAGCTTGCGACCATGCGCTCACGCAACATCTCCTGCAGCACCATCATCCAGAACATGGCGCAGATCAAGGAGCTGTATAAGGACTCATGGGAAACCATCCCCGGCAACTCGGACACGCTGCTCTATCTGGGCGGCAACGAGGCAAGCACCCACAAGTACATTTCCGAGGCGCTGGGTAAGTCCACCATCGACACCAAGACCCACGGGCAGACCAAAGGGCGGTCCGGATCTTACTCCACCAACTTCCAGATGAGCGGCAGAGAACTGCTGACGCCGGACGAGGTGCGGATGCTGGATAACCGATATTGCATCCTGTTCATCCGCGGCACACGGCCGGTGATGGACGAAAAGTATGAGCTCATGGAGCATCCCGCCATCCGCTATACGATGGATGGCGGCGGACCGCCCTACATCCACCACGGGACGGCGGAGCCTCCTATTACGGGAGAGCCGCTGTTCCAAACTGATTTTGACAATGAAAAGGAGAATGCTGCAGCATGAAACATGATTTGAACAACAAAAATTTCGAGAGAAAGGCAAAGCGGATCTATTCCGTCTTTGCCTGCGTTGCCTTGCTTCTGGTCGCCACCGCAGTGCCTGCGCTGGCGGCAGATGACCCGCTGACGGTGGTCAACAACCTGTCTGATTTCATTTTCTCGCTGATCCGCGCCATTGGCCTCATCCTGCTGGGCTTCGGTATTTTGCAGGTGGGCCTGTCTCTCAAGAGCCATGACCCCTCCCAGCGCGCCAACGGTATGCTGACGGTGGCAGGCGGTATCGTCATTACCTTTACTAAGGAGATCCTCTCCCTCATCACCGGCTGAAAAACGCGGCAGGGTGAACGGCATGATACCGTTCACCCTGTTCTTCCCGTAGGAGGTGATTTTGAATGGGAAGTGGAAACTGGATCGTAGACAATTTGAACTCTGCGCTGGAAATGTGGAACGGAAGGCTGGCAGAGATCTGGCAGCTCATCAGCACCTCGCCGGAGTCCTTCAAGGGCGGCGGTGTCTGGAATGTCATCGTGAACATCAACGATGGATTAAAAGCTGTGGGGTATGCGCTGTTGGTGCTGTTTTTCGTAATGGGCGTGGTCAAGACCTGCGGCAGCTTTACCGAGATGAAGAAGCCGGAAGTGGCCTTCAAATGCTTCATCCGCTTTGTGCTGGCGCAGGCGGCGGTATCGTGGAGCATGGAGCTGATGACCGGCGCGTTTCGCGTTGCCCAGGGCATGGTGACGACCATCATGGATTCCTCCGGGCTGACGGCGATGTCTGCCACCACATTACCGGATGAACTGGTGAGTGTCATCGAGGATGTGGGCTTTATTGACTCCATCCCCCTTTGGGCGGTGACGCTGCTGGGCTCGCTCTTTATCTGGGTGCTCTCCCTTGTCATGATATTGACCGTATATAGCCGCTTTTTTAAGTTGTATATCGCGACGGCTATCGCACCTGTGCCCTTGGCCAGTTTTGCGGGACAGCCCTCCAGCAGTATTGGCGTAGCCTTTCTGAAAAGCTATGCCGCCATCTGCCTGGAGGGCTGCGTCATCGTATTGGCCTGTGTGATCTTCTCCGCCTTTGCATCGTCCCCGCCCGCCATTGCGGACGATACGCTGGCGGCAGCCACCATCGTGTGGAACTATGTGGGCGAGCTGATCTTCAATATGCTGGTGCTGGTGGGCGCGATCAAGATGAGCGACCGCATCATCCGGGAGCTGATGGGGCTTGGCTGATTTAGCGCCACAGCCCCTCTGTGCTGACGGTGTCCTCACCGTTTTCCCGTGCTTTACGAACACGGTAGGAGAAATACTCCATAGCGGCAGCGTCATCTCGTGCCTGCGTGACAAAATCGCAGACAAAGCGGATCAGCGAAAGCAGCCAGGACAGCACTACCAGCCCTACAAGGGCGAACAGGATGCGGTCTGCCAGCACGGTATGGGCGCGATACCAGCCGTGGAACACCGTCAGCATGGACACGGTGTACAGCAGCGGGATGGTCATCCGCGTCAGCGCGGCCAGCCGGGAGAGAAGCGCCAGGACGCCAAGCCCGGCGATCATCAGAAAAGCGATCATATGTCACGACCTCCTTCATCGGGTTTGTGGCATAGTACCATGACTGCACAGACAAAGCAAGAGTCTGTTCAGCAAAACTCAGAAAAAACTCGGAGGTGATCCATTGGAGGTCCGCATCAACAAAGAAGTACGAAATTACCAGGAGAGTCTATTCTTCGGGCTGTCCCTGCGGCAGTTGCTGTTCGCACTGCTGGCGGTCGCCGTGGCAGTGGGCGTATATTTCGGCCTGCGCCCTGTGCTGGGGAATGGGGAGATTGGCTGGGTCTGCGTGCTTGCAGCCTTTCCCTTTGCCCTGGGCGGCTTTTTTCAGTATAACGGCATGACGCTGGAACGCTTTCTGCTCGCGTATATCCGCTCGGAATTCCTGTTTCCCCGCAGGCTCGTGTTCAAATCGGACAACATATACGCCAAAGCTCTGGAAAATTCAACGATAAAGGAGGCTCTCAAACTTGATTAAAACTCTGCAAAATACACTGAAGCAGGACAAAGAAAGATTTACGGTTCCGAAATCTGTACAGGACATCATCCCCATCCGCCGCATCTGGCCGGATGGGGTCTTTCAATTTGGCAGCAAGTATTCTAAAACACTGCGTTTTAGCGACATCAATTATGCCATTGCCTCGAAAGAGGATAAGACAGCCATGTTTCTCAGCTATTCCGAGCTGCTGAACGCGCTGGACACCGGCTCTACCACGAAGATCACCATCAACAATAAGCGCCTGGACCGGCGCAATTTTGAGCAGGAGATCCTCATCCCGCCCAAGGGAGATGATCTGGACGGCGGACGCAAGGAATACAACGCCATGCTGCTGGATAAGGTGACGGACTCATCCAACAGCGTGGTGCAGGAGCGCTACATCACATTGTCCGTCCACAAGAAAAATGTAGAGGAGGCTCGCGCATTTTTTGACCGCACGGTCCATGACGCCTCTTCCCGTCTGAACCACATGGACTCCCACTGCGAGGAGATGGATGCGGCAGACCGCCTCCACATCCTGCATGATTTCTACCGTGTGGGTGAGGAAAGCGAGTTCCGCTTTGACCTCCGGGAGAACATGAAGAACGGGCGCTCCTTCAAGGACGCCATCTGCCCGGACAGCATGGAATTCAAAAAGGATCATTTTATCATGGGCGGTAAGTATGGCCGGGTACTGTTTCTGAAGGAGTATGCCAGCTACATCAAGGATTCCATGATCAATGAGCTTACCAGCCTGAACCGCAGTCTCATGCTGTCCATTGACATCATCCCTGTCCCTACCGATGAGGCGGTGCGGGAGATGCAGAACCGCCTGCTGGGTGTGGAGACCAATGTGACCAACTGGCAGCGCCGGCAGAACGCCAACAATAACTTTTCTGCCGTTGTCCCCTACGATCTGGAGCAGCAGCGCAAGGAGACCCGCGAGATGCTGGACGATCTCACCACCCGCGACCAGC
>ERZ772889.2073-NODE-2073-length-16580-cov-3.668805_pt1 | contig 16580 bp, 9 predicted proteins | sample MGYA00512127_ERZ772889 | MGnify/ENA primary metagenome ERZ772889 (study PRJEB29015, sample SAMEA2737689) | human gut metagenome | biome: human gut; feature: human-associated habitat; material: faeces | place: China | collected 2012 ...
AGCTGATGAAGGGCAGAACCACCTTTGTCATTGCCCACAGACTGTCCACTGTCAAGAATAGTGACTGCATCATGGTTCTGGAACAGGGCCGCATCATCGAGCGCGGCAACCACGATGAACTCATCGCCCAGAAGGGCAGATATTATCAGTTGTATACCGGTAATGCCATCGCAGAAGGCTAAGTGAATAGATATACTATAAAAAACAGTGCCAGGATCGGCACTGTTTTTTATATGAAGTATTTTATAAAGAGGACTTAACCTGAGATCAACACCCAGGTATCCCGCCAGCGTAAGTATTTTACTACAAAATCCACATCCACCGGCTGACCCGAAAGTACCGGATAGAACAGCAGGAACAGACCGAAGGCCAGCACGGCATAGGCACAGCAGATGACTGCAAAAGTGCGGTTGGATACCCGCTTTTTCAGCTGCATCAGGCTGTACACGATCATCAGTACCACAAACGGTGTGCTGGGGAAATAGTGGTAGATGAAGGTGATTCTGGTGACGAAGAACCAGGGCAGATATTGCGCCAGGTAGCCAACCACCAGAAATGCGGCAGCATGATATTCTCTGCGGGACAGGGGAGTTGTCGCAGAGGAAGCGGCAGCTTTGCCTGTCAGGGCACGCAGGAAACTGCTGTGGGTGACAAGCAGATACAGCACATACAAAAATGCCGGAATGCCGCCCCACCACACCAGAGGATTACCGAAGGCACTGATCCCTTCCTTGACGGCATCAGTCACATAACCGGAATAATACCAGATCGGGCGGACCATAGTGGGCCACTGATACCAGGAAGAGGAATAAGGATGCGTTGCCTCCAGGCCGCTGTGATAGTTGAACATGGAAGTCTGGTTGGTCAGCATACGGTCAAAAAGTCCCGGATGGGAATTGTCTACAAATGGCAGGTAGGACAACAGATAGATCACTGCCGGAACCAGCACGAAAAAGGTCAGGCAGAAGTCGATCGTCTTTACCGTATAATCCGGGAATTTCTTTACAATCTGCTGATGCTCCATGCCGTTGGTGCTTTTTCCGGGATGGGCTTTGGCATAGAGGTATTCCCGGTAGCGTCGCAGCAGATGCGCAAAAAACAGCAGTGCCAGTCCACAGCCCGCATAGATACCGGTCCATTTGCTGGCAATTCCCAGTCCCATGCAGATGCCGCATAAGCCCAGAGGCACAAAGGTCTTATACAACGGTGTATCGTAAAAACTCATAGAACAATAGTAGTACATAAAATAGTACATTGCAATCACAAAGAACGTGATATAAACATCGATGGTGGCAATCCTTGTCTGCGTAAAATGCATAAAATCAAAGGCAAACAGGAAGCAGGCCAGAGCTGCTACATGAGTATTCCTTGTCATTTTTTTCCCCAGCAGGTAGATAAACGGCAGCATGGCAATGCCGAACAGAGTACCCATGATACGCCAGCCGAAAGGATTCATTCCAAAGATGGCAACACCCAGGGCGATGAAAATCTTGCCCAGAGGCGGGTGGGTATTTTCGTAGGTCGGCAGGCCGTGAAGGAACTCGTAAGCCGTGCGTGCGTGATAGATTTCATCGAAATACATGCTGTTGCGGAAGGAATAGCGTTCCGGGTACAGATCGCTTTCGTCAAACAGTGTAGGGTAGGCATCTGCGTTCAACGGGCGTGTGATGTTGCCATTCGCGTCCAGGAAGACCAGTTCAATCAGAGAGGCATCATTATCCGTCAATGACAGACGCAGATATCTGGTTGTGGCAGACACATCAGAAGTACCGTTTTCTGTGGCCTGTGTCAGCAGATCCTGCAGTGAGACATCCTGCCAGGTGAAGACATTGTTTAAAATGATCTCACCGAGATAAGTCCAGGAGTCTTCGGCATTACTTTTGACATCCATCCCAAAATGTCGCTGGTGCCAGGGAGCCAGATAACTGGCCATAGTCACAGGTAGCGCATCTTCGGGGAATTCCAGCTCGATGGCCTGTAATTCTCCCGACATATCATAAGTTGTTGTCGGAGCTTTGCGGTCTCCAAGATCATAGAGGGCAAAGCAACTGTACAGAATACCGATTGCCAGCAACAGGCACAGATCCGGTTTCGTGAAATGGATTCTCTCTTCGGAAGGAATGGGCTCCAGGGGAGAGAGAAAATATTCTCGAAGTCTTTGTCCGAGTCCTGCGGCAGATCTTGTGGAAGCAGTATGCCCGGAAGCTCTGCGGCCTGTTGCGGTCTGCGTCTTCGCATTGGTGGCAGTCCCTGTTTCATCGTGAACATAATATTTCCAGATGATCTTATAGAAATAATACAGGCAGCACAACATTCCGGCAGATACCAGCAGAATGATGGGAGCCTTGCGGTCATAATTCTGCGGATCGTAATGGTACAGCACATTGGCGGTGTTGTAAAAATGCAGCACTGCAAATCCACTGAAGCATTTCCAGAGAGGTGTAGAGGGCCGGTACAGGCAGCAGAAAAGCAACAGTGCCAGACCGGGATACATATAACGCTCATGCATACGGACGGAGAACAGGAACATCGTCAGGATGATAAAGGCACCGAGACAGAAATATCTTGAAGGCTCTTTCCGGCAGCGGGCTGCAATAAGGAAGGTAAAGAGTACGATCAGCAGGATCACGATAGTGCCCCAGGTCTTACAGGGCAGGAAGAGGAAAATCGTGTTCTGGTCGACCCAGTTCATTCCTAATAGTCCCCAGAAATTGTAGGCATTGATGGCTGCATATTCATAGGATCCCAACGTTGAAGTATATTGTGAGATCGCAGCGGTTAATCCGAAAGGAGCGCACAGAAGGAGCATCCCGCAGATGACAACCAGACCACCGCACAAATTATAGAAGAATTTCCGCCAGGAAAAATCCTGTAAGAACACATGGTCCCAGATCCCTGCCAGCAGTACCGGCGTGAAGATCAGCATCTGTGGCTTTAACAGGACACCCAGTCCGTAGACAGCATAGGCAGGAAGCAGGTTTCCCTTCATGAGGAACAGGCACATAAGGATGATCATCAGCGTGTATACGGAATCCACCTGTCCCCAGCAGGAAGAATTCAGAATGACCGCCGGCTGGAACAGATACGCAGAGGCAGCAAAGATTCCTTGCAGATCGGAAAAATGCAGTCGCTTTACCGCCTCTCTGTAGAGTAGAAACCCACAGGCAATATCACAGAGAATTGCGGGTAATTTTAACAGTAAAATATGCAGATCGGAATAATAAGGAATCTGCAGCAGAGATCGTAACGCTCCGATCAGATACAATACATACATGAAACCGGGCGGATAGTCCGTAAACATCTCGGCAGAATAGAACTGCCCTGGCCCTAAAGTGAAGATCCGGTCAGCCCAGGCTGCAAAACAGGCGATATCATTACTGAAGCCGTGGGTGGTGTATGCAAGGAGCAGGCGCAGAAGCAGGGCACCTCCAAATACAAGCAACAGAAGAGAACGCCGGCTGCCGGTATTGCGGAAATGAGAACTGTTCTGAAAGCCAGTATAGCAGACACCGCACAAAAGCAGTGAAAGCAGTGCAAAAAGATGTATCATAAGATTTTATTCCCCCAATAGTTTCTTAATTTAAAGTCATACCTTAAAAATATCAAAAAATGACTCTTTCGTAAAGACGAATGCGGAAAAATAAGGTATAATCATTAACAAATTATAACGATTCTTGCAGGAAGGGGAAACTGGCATGAAAAATAAAAAAGCGGAAAATGCGATCACAGCAGTGCTGGCGGCAGCGGTACTGGTGACCGGAGGAATGAGTCTGCATTCTTATCTGTCAGAGCAGAGAGCAAAAAATGAATACGATGCCATCCGCCAGGAGGTGGTGGCAGAGCCTGCGGCGGGGGAAACACAGGAAGAGATTGCGGAGAAAAATTATCCGGAGCTGCAGATCGACTTTGCCGAACTTATCAGGACCAACCCGGATTTTCGTGGATGGCTCTATTTCCCGGCATTGGACATCAGTTATCCGGTGGTACAGGGGGAGGACAATGACTATTATCTGAAGCATTCCTTCGAGGGGGAGAGTGTGAATGCTGGATGCATTTTCATGGACTGTGGGGCTTCAGCAGACTGGTCAGACAGGAATACCTTTGTATTCGGACATAATATGCGGGATGAGAGCATGTTTGGGGCTTTTAAAAATTTGCTGAAGGGGACGGCAAGCTGCGAGGAGAATCCTTACTTCTATATATACACGGAAGATAAAGTCTACATTTATGAGATTTTTTCCTATTATGAAACAAAGAGTACCAGTGACCGTTTTGCCACGTTTACCTCAGATGCCTCCTATGATGATTATGTGCAGTGGGCCACAGAACATTCCCTGTATGCTTCGGATGCGGATTTAAGTGACAGGGGAAATATCGTATCCCTGTCTACCTGCTACGGCTCATCCGGTACAAAAAGGCGGGCTCTGATCCATGGAGTCCTGACAGAAACTGCCGATTATTAGGAATATAGTACTACAAACAGATAAGCAGAGGACAAGAATAAGCAAAAAATCACATTTTTAATAAAAAATCTGAACCCTTTTTGAAAGCACTTCCGTCTTAATAGTTGTAAAGAGGAACGAAAACGTTGTAAAACGTGAAAAACATTGGATTTCATTGAGGGAGAAATCAGATGAGCAGATTTAGCAAGTATGTAAGGGAAAAAGTAGTAAAGGTTCTGGTAGCAGCACTGGTAGCAGGTTCCGTCGCAGGGAACGAGGGGATTACTGTGCAGGCAGCAGGTGCGGATTTAAATGATCCATTTTCATTTGTATTATATACAAATGAATTTGTATCCTCAAATCTGGACCATATTGAGGGAAATGCCGCAATTAGAGAATTAAAGGTTTCCATGGTAAGCTATGGGGGAAAATCTTATCTGGGAGATCTTTCTGCTCCGAATCAGATTCTTAAATATACAGCGTCAGGCAGAACAGACGAAAAGGAACTGATAATTCCGCTTACTAATTCTGACGGAACACAGAACTCTGTTGAGCGGGAAGTGACTGGACAGGGTTATAATATTATAGCTGGTGAAAATAAATTATATACTGGAAATCTTCTGAAGAACTGTGAGGTATGGGATACAGATATTGCATCTGAGATCAGCAATGTCCTGGCAGGTAATATGGTACAGAAAAGCAACGACTTGTATGCTTTGGCGAATGAAAATAACGATACACAACTGGTATTGAATGTAACAAGTGCTGAGTTAAATACCAGGATGGAAGACTATGACAAAGAGATCACCGGCGCAGCTTTTTATGGAAAAACAGTTGTGGTAAATGTAAGTGATTCCGGAACTGTGAATATTACCGGCTGGATGAATGCACATGGTGCAAAAAAGCAAGCATTGGAACATCAGCTGTGGGCAGACAGAATTATTTGGAACTTTGGCAATGCAACAGAAGTTAATGTAAATTCTATTTTCGGATATATTCTGGCTCCGAAGGCAACTGTCTATAATGGCGGAACTGTTGTCGGAGGCATCATAGCGGATAAGTATAAGCAGGGCGGTGAGATTCACTGTCCGTGCGAACCGGATGAGCCGGAATCTACACCTACACCGGTGGTAACCGAGGAGCCTACGCCGACACCGACGGTACCGGTAGTAACCGAGGAACCTACACCTACGCCGGTAGTAACCGAGGAGCCTACGCCTACGCCGGTAGTAACCGAGGAGCCTACGCCGACACCGGTAGTAACCGAGGAGCCTACGCCTACGCCGGTAGTAACCGAGGAGCCTACACCTACGCCGGTAGTAACCGAGGAACCTACGCCTACGCCGGTAGTAACCGAGGAGCCTACGCCGACACCGACGGTACCGGTAGTAACCGAGGAACCTGCACCAACAGCAACACCAACCGCAACACCTGACACCCCGGATGAACCCGATACTCCGGATGATACACCAGATGATCCCGGCACCCCGAATGATCCCGGCACACCGGCCGGTGGAATCCCGGATACCCCGCAGGTACTTGGTGCAAGACGCCGCAGAATGGTGACCATCGAGGATGAGACAGTTCCCTTGGCGGACAGAGCAGTCCTCGGAGCATCCAGACGACCGCAGACCAGCGATGACTCCGATGCCTGGAATCTGGGCTTTGCCTTTTCCCTGACGAGTCTGGGAGCATGGCTTGTTCTTAAGCGAAAAGAACATTAAACAGGAACGGAACGACAGCCGATCTTAGCTGTAAAAGTATAAAAGGATCAGAATCTTGAAAAATTTTTCAAATTCTGGTCCTTTTTTCCATTTGGCGCAGTCTTCCTTATTAGGAGAGTAAAAAGAAGTAATAAAAACAGAAATACTGGTTTTGAGGGGAAACAGAAATGAAGTTAAAAAACGTAATACAGACCAAACTGGCAAAAACTCTGGTAGCGGCACTGATGATCGGCAGCATCTCCAACACCGGATTTACGGTACAGGCGGAAGAAGCAACGCAGAATGAGCAGAACGATGTTGTTGAAATGGCAAGTGTAAGCGGAAACGACAGCGTTGCTGTAAAAGAGAAAACCTATCCCACCATCAAAACGGTGATTCTTGCTGGAGGCACCATGGCAAAATATGTGGGAGGACAGGTAGCCAGCCCCAACGTATGGCCCAATAATTACAAGCCGGCAAACGGAGATTTTTCATTGTTTGCAGGTCATAAGATGACTTTGGATGATGCTGAAACCTTTAAATATCTTTCTGTGGATAATACAGGGGTAGATGCCGAAGGAAAGTTAACCGGAAGTAACGGGGCAAGCTGGCAGTGCGTTGGATTCGTAGCATTAGATGTAAACAAATATTCTGACTGCAAGCCCGCAGATTTGTTACACTATGTTTATTACGGTGGAGACAGCGAAGGCACTTCCTATTATAAAGAAAACTGCGGAAAAACCCTTGAGGATGTAAAACAGTATGTGAATGACAACAACGGCGTCTTGTATGGTGAAAATGTAACGGAAAGTTTTATGGATCAGTTGCTCACCACCGGTCGGTCCTTCAGTGGAGTCACCATTGCCACGGTATGGTATGTGACCACACCCACAGAGACCTGGATCAATTATGACGGATACGATTACAGGATTCCCGGGGTATCCGCAGTAGATTATTATGAATATCCCACGGGAACGGTAACTTTTGAACAGAATGAGAACGGCGCAGTGTTCCATTATATTTCCGAAGGTATTACCATTACTACAACTCCGGAACTGGAACAGCATTGGGAAAGCGGCACCGGCAGGGTGACCTATGATGCAACGATCACCATTACGATCCACAGCAATGCCCCGGACAAGGTAAGAATCAATCTGTCCGATGCCATCGGTTATCTGAACGGTACCGTGGCAGGAGGAAATGCGGCAGAGCCCGGAGATACCCTGTACTACAACATAAAGCTGGTAAATGAGAGCAATAAGGAGTATCAGTATGATCCTGCAAAGGCCACGATCGGTACGATCCCGGCGGCGCCTAAGGCAGGAGAGAAAGTAACGGTTCTGTCCAGTGGTTTTGAAGGTTATGAGATCGGTGAAGTGGGAGCGTTCTGTACATTGCCCCGCCGTATTTTAAATGCTCCGTTACGGGATCTCGGAATCACCGCAGGCAAGGTTACGGATGCGATTGTCGGAGAGGCTCTTTTGAAAAAAGGATATGGCAGCGAAGAAATGAAGCCGGAAGAGGTTACGCAGAGCTGCCTGGCACAGTATTACTTAGACTGGTTCAACAATACTTCCAGAGAAGAAGGAAATAAGGTCTACGGCTTTTCAGAACTTACGGCAGAGGAACTGGCAATCCTGACCAACGGAACCGCCGATACCACAGTAGCGGAGAGCTGTTCTGCAGTAGCAGATGCTTTATATTACACGACATATCATAATGTATATACTTTTGACGGTGAAGGTCTGTATGACCGGATGCTGAAAAACGGACAGGAAGGTTCCTATGCAGATACTCTGGTATCCGACCTGTTAAAGGACGGAGAAGTGAAGATCACCACTAACCTTAACGGTGTGTTGGCCAACAACGGCTATCAGATGACCAGATACGGCTTCGGAATGCAGTTTGAATTGTCCAGAGAGCCGGAGGTTACTCCGCCCGTGACTACCAGCCCGGAACCTACTCCCAGTGCTACTCCGGAGCCTACGCCGACAGGCACACCGGATACCACACCCACTACTCCGACCACTACTCCGACCGCACCCCCGGATACTCCGGACGATTCGGATGATTCCGATACCCCGGATACTCCCGGTACACCGTCTGAGCCGGCAACCCCGGTAACACCTCAGGTGCTTGGTGTAAGACGTCAGCGGGTTGTAAGCATTACCGATGATCCTACACCATTGGCGGACAGAGCAGTCCTGGGAGCTTCCAGAAGACCCAGGACCGGCGATGATTCCAATACATGGAATCTGGGCTTTGCCCTTTCCTTGACAGGGCTGGGAGCATGGCTTATTATTAAGAAGAAGCAATCATAACGAATAAACATATATTTACTATAAACAATCAAGGAAAGAAGAGGTAGAACAAATGAAAAAAAGATGGATGAGTCTTGTTCTGACAGTCATCATGGTGCTGAGCCTTGCAGGCTGCGGCAAGAGTACAGAATTATCCTCTGTAAGCCGTGATCCTGCCACGGATGACGGAACTGTCTGGTTCGATGAAGAGGCAGTGGCACTGGCGGGTTCTGTGAGAAAAGCCGGTATGAGTGAAGCTGAGCTGGCCCGTGCAGATGAACTTCGTGCCATGGCTATCGATGCGTTGGATATTGTAAACGCGAAGAGAGCAGAGAACGGCCTGGCAGCACTGAACTGGAGCAACGGTCTGGAGTCCTGCGCTATGGTAAGAGCACAGGAAGCAGCTTCCAAGTTTTCCCATACCAGACCCAACGGTAAGGACTGGTACACAGTGAACAGTGAACTGATGTGGGGCGAGAATCTGGCGAAGGGCTATGATTCCGCACAGAGTGTAGTAGATGCCTGGATGGCTTCTCCTACACACGCAGCGAATATCCTGGCAGGCGATTTTACCACCTGCAGCATTGCGGTCTATGAGACCAATGGCAAGTTGTATTTTGCCCAGGAGTTCGGCTATTAACAGGGTATTTCTTATCATGAGGGGATAGAGAGATAAATGACAGGAGAGAGTTGATATTCTTAACGGAATATTAACTCTCTTTTTGGGCTTCAAAAGATAGAAAATTTTCCTGAATCATGGTAAAATAAAATTGACATATAAAATTAAGTATCTCAGCAGAAGATCACCGTCCCAAAATGAAGGAAATGCATGGGATATCCGGGCGCTGCCGGATAAGTGGTCACTTCATAGAGTACAGGAAAATAAAGCATATAATAAAAATGCAGCGCAGAAATGAGGACATATGAGTACAAAAGCATCACAGAAGGGCACAAAGGGGCAGACACCCGGCATGACGACGATCCGGGAACGTCTGCAGAAGGCAATCAGCAGGCTGGTAGTGTTCTCAATTATTCCGTTGGTCATCCTTACCGTGATCCTGAATCTGTCCAGTACCATGAGAACACTGGAAGACGATATGCTGGTGGTGGCAGAGATTTCCGCAGACCGTATCAATGAGGAACTACGGGTGACAACGACGATCGTATCCGAACTCGGATGCAGTTACCAGCTGTCTTCTCCGGTATTTACCCAGGAGCAGAAACAGCAGTATATCAACCAACGCATGGAAGCTTATGGAATGGTCAGAGGCAAGCTGATCGGCTCCAACGGTATCTGTGCTTATGACGGAACCGATTATAGTGACCGTGATTATTTTAAGAGATCCATGCAGGGAGAGGTCGTGGTATCGGATCCCGTGATTGCAAAGACAGACGGTAAGCTCAGCGTTATCATTTCCGCACCCGTATATGCAGACGGAGATAAGAATGGTGATATTGTCGGCGTGGTATTCGTTGTGCCGGATCCGGAGTTCTTAAATGATATTGCTGCGGCAGTCTCTGTCAGTAAGAATTCCGAGTGCTATCTGTTGGGAGAAACAGGTATCACCATTGCTCACTGTGATTCTGCGATTGCCCAGGAGCAGAAGAGCAACATTGAACTGTCTCAGACGGACAGATCTTTGCGGGGAATTGCAAAGGTAGAGCAGAAGATGATGACCGGAGCAACCGGATATGGCACTTATATGAAAGGCGGAACCATCACAATACAGGCTTATGCACCAATAGAAGGAACCAATGGATGGAGTGTGGCAGTAAATGCACCACTGACAGATTTCCTTGGTTCTACCGTTGTATGTATTGTCATTGGTGTAGCAATAGGTGCTGCAGCTTTATGTTTCAGTGTGCGCAGGGCAAAAAAGATCGGTCAGGCGATCGGTGAACCGGTGGCGGAATGTACCGAAAGAATACGTCAGCTGGCGGAAGGCGATCTGCATACTCCGGCACCTGTGATCCGGACACAGGATGAGACACAGATCCTGGCAGAGGCTACCGCAGCACTATCCGGCAATCTGCAGAAGGTCATCGGCGATGCGGATTATCTGTTGGGAGAAATGTCGGAAGGAAACTTCGCACTGACTTCAGGGTGTGCAGAAGCCTATGTGGGAGACTTTCAGGGACTGTTGGAATCTATCCGTAAGCTGAACCATAAGCTCAGTGAGACACTTAATGAGATCAAGACGGCAGTGGGACAGGTATCTCTGGGGGCAAACCAGATGGCAGATGCTGCCCAGGGACTTGCGGAAGGTGCTACCGACCAGGCCGGTTCCGTAGAGGAACTGCAGGCTACCATCACGAATGTAACCGAGATCGTGGAGAAGAATGCCAAGGCACTGGGAGGTTCTTACCAGAAGGCTATGGATTACCAGCAGCAGGCGAAGGACAGCGGAGAGGAAATGAAGGGTCTGACAGATGCCATGCAGCGGATCAACGATACTTCCAGGCAGATCAGCGATATTATCGGTGAGATTGAGGATATCGCATCCCAGACGAATCTGTTGTCCCTGAATGCAGCCATTGAGGCAGCCAGAGCAGGAGAGGCAGGAAGAGGCTTTGCAGTGGTTGCGGATCAGATCCGTAAGCTGGCAGATGACAGTGCACAGTCTGCGGTACATACCAGAGAATTGATTGAGACTTCCCTGCAGGAGATTGAGCATGGCAACCAGATCACGGACAAGACAGCCGAAGCATTGCAGAAGGTCGTGGAAGGCATTGAGGATCTGGCCAACGAGTCCAAGAAAGCCATGGAAGAATCCAAGGCACAGGCAGATGCCATGATGCAGATCGAACAGGGCATTGAACAGATATCCACAGTGGTGCAGAACAACTCTGCGACCGCAGAAGAAACTTCTGCCACCAGTGAGGAATTGTCTGCGCAGGCCACCAACATGAACGAGCTGACCGCAGCATTCCAGTTAAGAGATCAAAATGTACGATGATTCGGTGTAATGAATTCTGAAGATATGACATACAATGCTTAATAGAAACAAGCATTGGAGGCAGCCGTGTTCGAAAAACAGAATATACAGGAAACCGTAAATGAACTGAAAAGTGACGCAGTGAAGGGCCTTACCGATGGTGAGGCCTTTCGTCGTTTACAGCAAAATGGCAGAAATGAAATGAAAGCTGCCAGAAAAAAGACGAAAATACAGCTTTTTCTGGAGCAGTTAAAGGACCCGCTGATCTACATATTATTGATCGCAGCTGTGGTATCCGTCTTTCTGGGGGAGCTCAGTGATGCCGTGATCATCGGCACTGTGGTAGTGGTCAATGCCCTGGTGGGCATGCTGCAGGAGGGAAAAGCCCGAAAGGCACTGGAAGCGTTGAAAAAGCTGACCAGTCCACAGACCATTGTGATCAGGGAAGGTATCCGTCAGGAGATTCCGGCGGCGGAACTGGTGACGGGCGATCTGGTAGACCTGGAGGCAGGGGCACAGGTACCTGCGGATATACGGCTGACCAGAAGCTCCAATCTGCAGGTAGAGGAATCCGCCCTGACCGGAGAATCGGTACCTGTGGAAAAAGATGCGCTGTTTCTGGCAGACTGCAGACACGAGATTCCATTGGCTGAACGGGTCAATATGGTATATATGTCTACTGTGGTGACCCATGGCCACGGAGAAGGAATCGTGACAGCTACGGGCATGGCCACGGAGATCGGCAGGATCGCCTCCATGATCACAGATGCGGAAGAGGAAATGACACCGTTACAGAAACGTCTGGGGGATATGGGAAAGCTTCTGAGTATTTTATCGCTGGGAGTATGTGCGGCATTGTTTCTGCTGGCGGTATTTCAACACAGAAATATTCCGGAAATGCTGCTGGTGGCGATTTCCCTGGCGGTGGCTGCGGTGCCGGAAGGTCTGCCGGCAGTGGTGACGATCTGTCTGGCATTGTCAGTGACCAGAATGGTCAAAGTACATACGATCATCCGCAGACTGCCTTCCGTTGAGACTCTGGGAGCGGTCAGCGTGGTCTGCTCGGATAAGACCGGCACACTGACCCAGAACCGGCTCACGGTGGAAAAATGCTGGTGGTATGATGTGCTGGAGGATGCTGCCGGCAGCAATGGCAGGGGAGAATCCCGATGCGTACAGGAGATGCTCCGGGGAATGCTGTTGTGCAACGATGCTTCCCTGCAGGGAGAGCAACGGATCGGAGATCCAACGGAACTGGCGCTCTTAGACTTCGGAGAGAAGATGGGGATGCATAGAGAACGTCTGGAGAAGCAGTACCCCCGCTATGATGAAAAGCCTTTCGATTCGGACCGGAAGATGATGACGACCTATCACAGAATCCCGAAAAACGGAGGGCATAAGGGAAGCATTGCCTATACGAAGGGGGCACCGGATGTGATCGTACAGCACTGCACCCATATTTTACAGGACGGAAGAAGTGTGCCAATGACAGCCGGACAGAGAAAAAGGATCAGTGAGGTTGTAGAACTCATGAATTCCCTGGCGCTTCGGACACTGGCGGCAGCACAGAGCGGAAACACTCCCGGGTGTGGGGAAGAAGGTATGACATTCCTGGGAATCGTGGGGATGCGTGATCCTGCCAGACCGGAGGCGGAGGAAGCGGTGGAGATTTTCCGCCGTGCAGGTGTATCTACAGTAATGATCACCGGGGATCATGTGGATACCGCCTATGCCATTGCCAGACAGCTGGGGATTGCAGGGCATCGCAGTCAGTGTATTACGGGGGAAGAACTGAATCATCTGGATGATGCTTCTTTTGCCAGGAGGATCAGGAATATCAGGGTTTATGCCAGAGTGACTCCGGCCCAGAAGGTACGGATCGTGAAGGGGCTGCAGCAGAATGGGGAGATTGTGGCCATGACAGGGGATGGTGTGAACGATGCTCCTTCTCTGAAAGCAGCAGATATCGGTGTAGCCATGGGAACCGGCGTGGATGTGGCTAAACAGGCGGCGGACATGATATTGACGGATGATAATTTTGCAACGATTGAAAAGGCAATCGAGGAAGGCAGAGGCGTCTATGAAAACATCCGCAAGTCGGTGATATTTTTACTGTCCTCCAATCTCGGGGAACTGATGACCATGTTCGCAGCAGTGGCTCTGGGGCTGGCTTCCCCTCTAAAATCCAGTCATATACTGTGGATCAATCTGATCACGGATTCCCTTCCGGCGTTGGCATTGGGAGTGGATAAAAATGACGGAAAAAGCCTGATGCGCTGTCCTCCAAGAAAAGCAGCGGAGAGTCTGTTCGCCCGGGGCGGAATGGCCTGTACCTTACTCTATGGAGCGCTGATCACCGGTATCGGTCTGGCGGCATTTCTGGTATTGCCCTGTGGGATCATGGCAGGCAGGGGAGAACTGTCCTGGAATCTGTCTGACTGGGTGGAGGGACTTCGTGAATTACTGTCCGGGGAAAAAATACTTGCCCGATCCCAGACCTATGCTTTTACAGTACTGGGAATGTGCCAGCTGTATCATGCAGTGGGAATGCGGGATATGCAGAAGTCCGTATTTGCTATGAGACCCTGGGATAATCCGCTGATGGTGTTGGCCTGTGTTATTGGATTTGCGCTGCAGTTTGCGGTAACAGAAGTACCGTTTCTCATCGGAGCGTTCGGAACTTCCCATCTGTCCGGACAGGAATGGCTGCTATTGAATGTACTGGCAGCATTTCCACTGCTGGCTCATGAGCTGGTAGTAATGTTACGGAAGTGAGTACGCTTATCCGGGCTTACCGACGATTCAGAACGATAATTCGCCCTATAACTTCAGGCAGATATTCTTGCGTATGCAAGCATCTTCCGAATACCCTGCCTGAAGCTACATGGCTCTGAATATTTACAAAAAGTTAACATTTTCCTTGTATGGAGTTTATAGTCAATAGTTACAATAAAATTGACAAATAACTTTCATGGGAGGGCAATGTGATGAAAATTATCAGAAAAACAGCGATTGTTATGCTTCTCTGCCTCTATTTTCTGACATATGGTGTATTGCCGCAGGTACAGGCCGCAGGTAAAGACGCTCCTGTGATCGTGGTAGCGCATCGGGCGGGGGCAAAAGTAGCTCCGGAGAACACGGTGGCGGCCCTGGAACAGGCCATCCGGGATGGAGTGCCTATTGCAGAGATTGATGTGCAGCAGTTGTCGGACGGAACCCTGATCGTTATGCATGACAGTAATTTTAAACGGACCACAGGAGAGGATATCTGCGTATGGGATGTGGAGGCAGATGCTCTCAAAACCCTGGAAGTGGGCAGCGGTTTTTCAGCAGCATACCGGGGAGAACAGATCCCGACACTGGAAGAAATGCTTGCCTGTGCCAGAGGCAGGATCACTCTGATGATCGAACTGAAATATACCGGACAGGAGGATGCACTGGAGGAAAGCGTGCTGACTCTGCTGCAGGACTATGATATGGTGGATGAGTGTATTATAGGCTCCATGAACAAGGGAATCCTGCAGAAAATGAAGGAGCTGGAACCGGGGATTTCAACAGTTTTTATTGCCCATGATCTGGAAGAAGAGGATTATGAGCTGGACTATGCCGACAGCTATAGCATCGAGGGGAGAAATCTTACGGTGGATATGGTAGATGCCATTCATTACTGCGGAAAGTCGGTATACGGGTGGACAGCCAATACTTCCGGTGCCATGCTTTGGATCGTAAACTGTGGGGCGGACGGTGTGATCACGGATGATGTGAGATTATTACAGACATTTTTGAGAGAACAGGCTTGCCGTAAAGCGTTTGCAAGTGTATACTGATTAGTTATAATAAGGGGAAGAATACGGAAGCAGGTTGGTGTATATGAGTAAAATATGGGAATTTTTCGAGAATCTGGGTGAATATGTATATGTGGCAGATGCAGAGACTCATGAATTGATATATATGAACAAGAAGACTCTGAAGAGCTATGGATTTCAAAGTCTTGAAGAGATCATCGGGTTAAAGTGTTATGAGATATTGCAGGGAAATTCTCTGCCCTGTGGAATGTGTAATAATGAACAGTTAAAGCCGGGTTTTTTTAAGGAATGGGAATATTACAATCCGCTGCTGCGAAGAGAACTTCATATCAAGGACACACTGGTAGAAGAAGACGGGAGAAAATACCGTATGGAAATCGCCATAGATTGCGGCAATCTGAATGAGAGAGGGCACAAATCCGAAGATTACCGTAATATGGAGGCTGCGTTGAATGAAGCCATCCGTGTGGCACAGCGGCAGGAGAGCATGGATCAGACACTGCAGGTGCTGCTGGAATTTGTCGGAAAGAATCTGGAAGCGGGACGGGCCTATATTTTTGAAAAGGATGACCACGATCATGACCACAATACATACGAATGGGTAGCCAAGGGAGTCTTACCGGAAAAGGATACCCTTCAGGATCTACCGCCGGAGATCTTCGCGGAATGGTATCGGAAGTTTGATGAGAATCAGAGTATTGTCACAGAGAATCTGGAAGAAATGAAAGATGTGGATCCGAAGATGTATGAAGTTCTGGTAAGACAGAATATTCATTCCCTGGTGGTGGTTCCGCTTTATGATGATGGGAAAGTAATCGGCTTCTACGGAGTAGACAATCCTTCGACCAGATATTTTGAATTTGTGTCGGAGATGCTGCAGATCATGGGACACTTTATCGTATCGTCCCTGAAGCAGAGAAATCTGGTACGGGAGCTGGAAGTGATGAGCTATTCGGATCCGCTGACGACATTGGGGAACCGTTATGCTATGGAGAGGTACATTGAGCAGGTGGACCATACCGAGCCCATCGGCGTGGTATACTGTGATATTACAGGATTAAAACGGATCAATGACAGTGAAGGACATTCCGCCGGAGACCGCCTGATCCGCAGGTGCTGTGACTGCCTGAAACGTGTATTTGAGGGAAATGGAATGTTCCGTATCGGCGGAGATGAACTGGTGGTTCTGTGCACCGGAATTTCTGAAAAGGAATTCTATCAAAAGGTGGAGGAATTAAAAACAGAGCTGGCAGCTCATGATGTCTCCATGGCAGTAGGAGCAGCGGTGAACACTCTGGAAGCCGTGGGAAAGGATCATTTACTGACGGAGTCCGAGAGACGGATGTATCAGGACAAGGCAGAATACTATCGCAGTACAGGGCTGGACCGCAGA
>ERZ772889.2077-NODE-2077-length-16527-cov-9.277865_pt1 | contig 16527 bp, 10 predicted proteins | sample MGYA00512127_ERZ772889 | MGnify/ENA primary metagenome ERZ772889 (study PRJEB29015, sample SAMEA2737689) | human gut metagenome | biome: human gut; feature: human-associated habitat; material: faeces | place: China | collected 2012 ...
AAAGACCGCCATGTGTGCGCCCGCGCCGCGCGGGGAGGAGCCGTCGGCCTTCAGGATGCTGCAGAGCATCACACCCTCACCGCGCGTCAAAGCGGAAAGCATTGTGTTTAAAATCTCTTTCATTGCGTTATCCTTTATAAAGAATGGTTTTTGGGTATTATAGCAACGATTCCCCGTCAATGCAAGCGTCTGCGTGCGGCGGCTTTGACAAAAGCAAAAATTTCCTGTAAAATGTGGGAACCTTTTCGGTTTTTCTGCGTCTATACATCCTGAAGTCACTTTTGTGACCGGCAAAATACATTTTTCAAGGAGAATCAACACGATGAAAAGAACACTTTCCCTTATGCTCGCGCTTGTCATGGCCGTTTCGCTGATGGCCTGCGGCAAAAAGGACGACGGCAAGAACAACGCCGACGCTCCCGCCGACTCCCTTGCCCTGCTCACCAAGGTTTGGGACAGCTACACCGACGACGAGAAGTTCCCCGCTGCCGGCGGCGACTATGAAACCAGCGTTGACGATGCCCCCGGCGCGTTCGACCCCTCCAACGCGGACAACCTTAACTTCCTGCTCACCGTGCCGACTGAGGACGCCTCTCTCATCGACGACGCCGCCTCCCTCATGCACATGATGAACGCCAACACCTTCACCTGCGGCGCGCTGCGCGTGAAGAACGGCGACGACGCGGCGAAGCTCGCCGAGGACCTGCGCGACGCCATCCAGAACAAGCAGTGGATGTGCGGCTTCCCCGACAAGCTGGTCATCGCCACGCTGGGCAATTATGTCGTCTCCGTCTACGGTGACGAGGAGCTGGTGAACACCTTCCGCGATAAGCTCCAGGCGGCGTATTCCGACGCTGCCATCGCCTATGACGAGATGATCGGCGAAGGTGAGTTCTCCGACGGCGAAGACACCGCCCTTGAAGCGCCTGTCGCCTAAGCGCGCAATAATACAGCAGCGCCCGAACCGCTTTGGTGCGGGCGCTGTCCATTTCAAATGAGGAGCCAACCGTATGCTGTTTTCCAGTATCCCCTTCCTTTTCTATTTCCTCCCCTGCGTGTTCGTGCTCTATTTCCTTGTTCCGATGCGTTGGAAAAATACCGTGCTGCTGCTCGCAAGCCTGTTCTTCTACGCCTGGGGCGAGCCGAAATTTGTTGTTTTCATGCTCGCGTCCATCGTGCAGGGCTATGTGCTTGCCCGTCTGGTGGAGAAATACCGGGCGGACCGCGGGCGCGCGAAGCTCTTTCTGACGCTCTCGCTCGTGTTCAGTCTGGGACTTCTGGGCTACTGCAAGTACGCGGACTTCTTCCTCTCCGGCTTTAACGCGCTCACGGGGCTGCATATTCCGCTGCTCCGCGTGGCGCTGCCCATCGGCATCAGCTTTTATACGTTTCAGATCCTCAGCTATGTGGCGGACGTCTACCGCGGCGACGTGAAGGCGCAGCGTAATTTCATCGACCTTGCCGCCTATATCGCCATGTTCCCGCAGCTCATCGCGGGCCCCATCGTGCGCTATTCGGACATTGCCTCTCAGCTGGAGCATCGCACCCATTCCCTCGCGGACGTTGCCGCCGGCGCGCGGCGCTTCGTGCTGGGGCTGGGCAAAAAGGTCCTGCTGGCGAACGTCTTTTACGAGCTTATCACGACGTTCAAGGCGAGCGGCGACCGCTCCGTACTCTTTTACTGGCTCTACGCCGCCGCCTGCGTGCTGAACATCTATTTCGATTTCTCCGGCTACAGCGACATGGCCATCGGCCTTGGGCGCATCTTCGGCTTCCGCTATCTTGAGAACTTCGACTATCCCTACATCTCCGCGAGCATCACGGAGTTCTGGCGGCGCTGGCACATGAGCCTTGGCTCATGGTTCCGCGACTATGTCTATATCCCGCTCGGCGGCAACCGCGTGAGCAAAACAAAGTGGCTGCGCAATATTCTGGTCGTCTGGCTGCTGACCGGTCTCTGGCACGGCGCGGCGTGGAACTTTGTGCTGTGGGGGCTGTTCTTCGCCGTGTTCCTGACGGCGGAAAAGCTCTGGTACGGCAGGGCGCTTGCGAAAACGCGCGTTTTCAAGCACATCTATGTCCTGCTGCTCGTCATTGTGAGCTTTGTGCTCTTTGACGCGAACAGCGTCGGCGAAGCCGCTGCGACCATCGGCGGACTGTTCGGCGCGGCGGGCGTGAGCACGGTCAACCCGATCAGCCTGTACTACCTCCGGAGCTTTGCCGTGGTGTTTCTCATCGGCATCGTCGGCGCGACGCCGCTGCTGAAGCGGGCCGTGGAGCAGCTTGGCTCGACCAGAGCCGGAGCAATGGTCGTCGATGTGCTCGAGCCGCTCGTGCTCGTCTCTGTGCTCGCGGTCTCGACCGGCTATCTTGTAGACGGCTCATTCAATCCGTTCCTGTATTTCCGCTTCTAAGGGGGTGCGAGGATGAACAAACGCATCAAAAATATCGTGACCGTCGTGCTCCTTGCCGCGTTTCTTTTCGGCTTCGGGGCGTGGGCGGCGCTCAAGCCCGCCGACAGTCTCTCGCTCAGCGAGCGGCGCAGGCTCAAGCAGCTTCCCGCCGTCCGCATGGACGCCGTGCTCAGCGGCAGATTCATGTCCGACTTTGAGGGCTATGCGCTCGACCAGTTCCCTCTGCGCGACGAGTGGCGCACGCTCAAGGCGCTCAACCGGCTCTACGTCTACCGGCAGAAGGACAACAACGGCGTTTATATCAAGGACGGCTATGCCGCGAAGCTCGAATACCCGATGAACGAAAGCTCCATCGACCACGCCGCCGAGCGCTTCCGCTACCTCTACGAGAATTTCATGGCGGACGCGGGCGCAAGGGTCTATCTCTCCGTCATCCCCGACAAGAACTACTTCCTCGCGGAGGCAAACGGCTATCCCGCCATTGACTGCGAAGCCTTCGTCGAGGCCCTGCGGGAGCAGACGGACTTCGCGCAGTATATCGACCTCTTCGGTCAGCTGACGTTGGACGATTACTACCGCACGGACTCCCACTGGCGGCAGGAAAGACTGCCATCCGTGGCAGCGTGCCTCGCGCGTGAGATGGGCGTGACGCTCACGGACGAGTACACGGAGCAGGTGCTCGACCGCCCCTACTACGGCGTGTACTACGGCTACGCGGCGCTGCCCATGCAGCCCGACGAGCTGCGCTATCTCACGAGTGAAACGCTGGAGGACTGCACGGTCTACAACTACGAGACCGGCAAGCCCGGCGCGGTGTACGACATGGAAAAGGGTGCGGGGAACGACCCCTATGAGCTGTTCCTCTCCGGCTCGGTCTCCCTCCTGTCGATTGAAAATCCGAACGCCGAAACCGACCGCGAGCTGATCGTCTTCCGCGACTCCTTCGGCAGCTCCCTTGCTCCCCTGCTCGCCGAGGGCTACGCAAAAATCACGCTGGCGGATATCCGCTATCTTCCCTCCTCCCAGATGGGCAAGCTGCTGGACTTCACCGACACGGACGTACTGTTTCTCTACAGCGTGCCGGTGCTCAACAACAGCGATACGCTGAAATAAGGACGCAAAAAAGCGCCGCAGCCGCGGCGCTTTTTTCTCTGTTCTTTTGTTCTCAGTCGTTGATGGCGCTGAGCATTCCGAAGTATTTTTCGTGCTTTTCCTGATACTCGCGGTTGAACACCGGGTCGTTGCCCTGATGCAGACGGTGGATATACTCGTGGTGGCTGTTCATGACCGATGGATCGAACTGCGAGATGGTGTAGACGCCGAGGTTGGAGCACTGGTCGGCGATACGCTCGGCGTTGATAAGGATATCGAGGAACACCAGGCCCGCGTAGACCGTACACTGCCCGTCGCGCAGGCGGCGGATGTGGTTGGTGCGGAGCGTCGCCACCATGTCGTCCACGACCTCCTCCACCGGCTCGATGCGGCGGGCGGTCTGCGCGTCCACGGCGGTGAAGCTGCGGTAGGCATAGTCCATGATCTCGCGCAGAGCCTCGCCGAGCACCTGCAGCTCCTGCTGCGCAGTCTCGGAAAATTCAATGCCCTTGCCGCGCAGCTCCTCGGCATTCTCCGTGAGATTCACGGCATAGTCGCCGATACGCTCAAACTCGGAGAAGCATTGGATGTAGTAGTTCAGCAGGTCATTGCCGTGTCCCGGCGGGACATGGCTGGAGAGCTTGATGAGATAATTGTCCACGCTGTCGGCCAGCGCGTCGATGTGGTCCTCGTTGCGGTCGATCACGTCGATGGTATGCCGGTCGAATTGATGCAGAACGTCCAGCGCGCTCATCACGCCCGTGCGCGCAAGGCGCGCCATGGCACTGATGGCGTCCGACGCGGCGGAGAGCGCCAGCGCGGGCGAGGCAAAGAATTTTTCGTCGAGCTGGGATAGCTCGTGGTCGACGTTCTCGCCGATCTGCTGATCGTCCTTGACGAGGACACGGGAGAGCTTTTCAAACTGCCCGCACACCGGCAGGAGCAGGATCGCGGTGGAAAGGCGGAAGATCGTGTGGACGTTCGCGATGGCGCCGGAGGTCATCGTCTGCCCCCACAGGCCGTCGAGCGCACCCGCATGATGCAGGACGGTCAGCGCCGTGATGATGATGACGGAGGCGCAGAGGTTGAAGATGATGTGGACGACGCCCGTGCGCTTGGCGTCCGCCTTCGAGCCGATGGAGCAGACGATGGCGGTGGTCACGCAGTCGCCAATGTTCACGCCGATGATGATGGCGTAGACCGAGCCGAAGGTCAGTGCACCCGTCATGGAAAGCGCCTGCAGGATGCCGATGGTCGCCGACGAGCTTTGAATGAGGAAGGCTACGCCCGTACCAGCGAGGAAGCCGAGCACCGGCGCGTCGGCAAGGCCGGAGAACATCTGCGCAAACGCGGGCGACTCACCCAGCGGACTGACCGCTGCGGTCATGTTCAGAAGGCCGGTAAAGAGGATGCCGAAGCCCATCGTGATGCTGCCGACGGTGTCGCTGTGCGGCGTCTTGATGGACATGATGAAGAGGATGCCCGCGATGGCGGCGAGGGGCGCAAGCGTGGAGGGCTTGAACAGATTGAGCCACGCGCCGCCGTCGGCGTTGAGGTCGAGCAGACGGATAATCTGACCCGTGATGGTCGTGCCGACGTTCGCGCCGAGGATGATGCCGATGGACTGGTGCAGCGTCAGCACGCCCGCGCCGACAAGGCCCGAGGTGAGCACGATGGTCGCCGTCGAGCTCTGAATGACCGCCGTGACCGCAAGGCCGAGCAGGAAGCCGACGAGCGGATTGTTCGTCACCTTCTCCATCGCCGCCTTGAGCGCACCGGACGAGCCCTTCTTCAGGCCGTCGCCCATGAGCTGCATACCGTAGAGAAATAGTGCCAGCCCGCCGAAGAGCGAAATAAAGTTAAAAATCGTCATACCGTCACCAATCTTCTGTGTGTTCCCGATCCGTATTTTACAGTTCCCGTGGCAGAGATGACATACTGCGCCAAACTCCACCAAATATTATGGTAGCAGAAATTTACAGAATTGCAAGGATTTTCGCAGAAAAGTCCCATATAATTTCCGTCCATATCTTTCTGCTTGCAATTTGACTTTCCTGTGGTACAATAACGGAAGAAAATGCCACTGCATTTTGAGGAGGTTTTACCATGCTCAACAAGTCCAATCCCATCGGCGTGATGGACAGCGGCATCGGCGGACTGACCGTCGTGCGCGAGCTGCAGCGCATCCTGCCCGGTGAGGACATCATCTACTTCGGCGACAGCGCCAACTGCCCCTACGGCAACAAGACCGCAGATCAGATCTTTGAGCTGAGCTGCCATATGCTCCAGTTCCTCGGCTCCAACGGTGTGAAGTGTACCGCCGTGGCGTGCAACACCATCTCCACGATGGCGGAGCGTCTTCGTCCCTGCTTCGGCTTCCGCATCATCAGCATCGTGGAGGAGGCCGCCAAGTACGTCATCCGCGAGAAGCTCTCCAGCGTCGGCCTGATCGGCACGGAATTCACCGTCGCCTCCGGCAAGTACGCCGAGCTCATCCATCAGGGCAACCCCGACTGCCATGTGGTCGGCAAGGGCTCTCCCCTGCTCGCGGCGCTCGTGGACCGCGGCGACTTCAATCAACACGACATCAATCTTGAGATCACCACGCAGGTCGACAACATTCTCTCCCGCGAGAAGGTCAACGACCTGATCCTCGGCTGCACGCACTACCCCATCGTGGAGGAAAACTTCCACGAGTGCTATCCGCAGCTGCACCTCATCAACCCCGCGCTCGAGCAGGCGAATGCCGTCAAGGCGTACCTCGCCGAGCAGAATGCCCTGAACCCGCAGAAGAAGGGCACCTTCACCATCTGCACCAGCGGCGACCCGCAGGTGTACGTCAACGTCGGCAAGCGTCTCGGCCTCTTTGAGGCGAGCGAGCTGAAGGTCGTTCACATCTGAAAACAGCATAAGGAAAGCGCAGCCGTTTGGCTGCGCTTTCTCTTTGCTCTCTTCACTTTTCGCGCTTGCGGAGGTAGATGGCCAGCGCGGCGACGGCCTCGGCGGCGTAGACGCCGTAGAACACGGTGTTGATCGTCTCCGCCTTGCGATCCGCACGCGAGAGCGCCTCCTGCGTGTAGACGGTGACGGGCAGGTAGCCGTCTGCCTTTGGCCCTGTCCGCCACGAAACGACCGAGCGGTTGCGCCAGATGAAGCAGCAGAGCACATTCCCGTTGTCGTCCTCAATGGTCGCGCCCTCGGTCTGCGAGCGGTAGATCGGCGTGTCATTCTCGTAGTAGAGCGGGCTTTCGGCAGCGGCGGTCTCCGTCGCAAACCCTCCGCCGCTGTCATAGGTCGGCTTGACGGGCTTTCGCATATAACGCTTGAACGAGTCAAAGTCCGTGAACTCCGTTCCCTCGGCGAGCCGCCTTGTGTCGCCGAAGCCGACAAGCGCGCGGTTGATAAAGGCGCTCAGCGCCAGCGCCGCGCAGAGCGCGAGCGCTGTGGTGCGCAGGAGCCTGTTGTTTTTACGCTGCGCTTCCGGTTTCTCCTCCGGCGGGAGAAATCTCTTTTCCACCAGCCGCCGCTCGACGAGCCGCACAGCAAGTACGCCTGTGACAAGAGCGGTAAGCAGAACCAGCGCTGCCTGCCAAAAATCAAGTGAGATCCCGACGCCCGTGCGGCTGAGGGTAAAGCCGTTCACCGTGACCGGATGGAACGCCAGCAGCAGCGGCAGCGTGCAGGCAAAGAGCACCCATGCGGCCCCGTAGGTCCGCTCCGCGCCGCGGACGACCGCGCAGCGGAAGGCGTCCACATCCTCCCCCTCCTCGTCGTGTATGGCAAGGAGCGCGGCATTGAGCTGCACGGTCTCAACGGCGGCCGCCGCGACAAAGAACACCGCGCCGAGGAAGAAGCCGAGCAGCGCGCGGTCAAGGGCGCTGTTGCACGCCATCGCCACAAGGAAGCCCGCGGCGGCAAGCGCGAGCGCGATACAGCAGCGCGAGCGGAAGCGCGAAAGGCTCGCCGAGAGCAGGTGCTTTTTCTGCTGCTCGCCCTTTGGCGTGGACTGTGCGCCCTGCTCCTCCCCCGCCGCGGCTCGTTCGCCGCGCAGCAGCTCGTCGCAGGTCACGCTGAATACCTCCGCAATGACCGGAATAAGCGCAAGATCCGGCGCACCGTCGTCGCGTTCCCAGCGCGAAACGGATTTGTCCGACACGTTCAGCCGCTCCGCCAGCTCCTTCTGCGTCATGCCGCTCGCGCGGCGCAGGGCCGCGAGGAAGCTGCCCATTGTTTTCTTTTCCATAAAAGCGACCTCCTTTTGGTCTTTGGATGGCTCGATTCTACCGCCGCGTCAGAGAGAATGCCACCCAACGGAGCGGGACTGTCTCTCGCCGTGCGAGAATTTTACTCCTCCCCGGCCAATTTTGGCAGCTCCCAGCCGACGAGAAGCGGTCCGCGCCCCACGGTGATACGCGCCGTCGGCGCGACGATGTGGTTGCTCACACCGAGCGGGAAGCCGCAGTCGATCGTCCCGTCCGTGAGCGGATATTGCAGCCCCTCAAGCGTGATGTGCTCGGCGCGGTCGCCCATACTGAAGAGCGAGACAATGCCCCAGTCCACCTCGCGCGCGAGCGTGAGCGTCTCATTTTCGATGGCGGTGTAGACGAAATTTTGGTCGTAGAGATAGCCCCGCGCCCGGTGGCGCAGGAGAAAGGCGAGCGACTGGAGGTTGGCGAGCGTGTGGTCAAGCCGCGCGCCGCCCGTCGCGCCGTAGAGATAGAAGGTGTCGCAGCCGCGCCGGAGACCCTCGCGCAGCGCGAGCATGGTGTCGGTGTCGTCCTTTTCGACCGGCACGCGGATGCAGTCCGCCGGCGCTTGACGGACGTCCATCGAGTCGAAGTCGCCGAGCACAACGTCCGGTCGGACGCCGAGGCGCTCACAGAGCAAAAGCCCCGCATCCGCGGCGATCTGAAGATCGCCCTCGCGCGGCGGCTCCCGCAGACCGTAAAAGGTGCCCGCGGCGTAGATAAAGCAGCGTTTCATGGTTTTCCCTCCCTGGGATGGTTTATGGTTCTTATTGTACTGTAAACCGCGCACGATGGCAAGTCGTAAAAATTGTGCAGATCACCTCTTGACAAACCCGTTCAAAAACCTATAATAAATCTCGACAATTCCAAGGGGCGCTGGCGCAAGCCGGCTGAGATCGGGGCGTAACGCCGTCCCAGTCCCTCGAACCTGATCCGGGTAATGCCGGCGTAGGAATGCGAAGGATATTGATGAGGTATGCCGCATTGCGATCGCCGCAATGCGGCATTTTTTCATCGGACCATTGGGGTTGATCTTTTCAGAAAGCAGGAGAAAAACCATGACCCAAACCAAGACCCGCGCCCTCACCGAGGGCGCACTGATGGTAGCCGCCGCCACCGCGCTGAGCTATGTCAAGCTCCTCGAGCTGCCGCAGGGCGGCAGCGTGTGCATCGGTATGCTGCCGATCTTCCTCTACTGTGCCCGCTGGGGCTGCAAGGAGAGCTTTCTCGCCTCCTTCGCTTACGGCCTTCTGCAGCTCATTTTCGACGGCGCTTACGCCTGGGGCCCGACCTCGATGCTGCTCGACTATGTGCTCGCCTTCGGCGTGCTGGGCGTAGCCTGCCTGTTCCGCAAGCAGAAGGGCGGCGTCTTCGTCGGCACGGTCGTCGGCTGTGTGTGCCGCTTTATCGTCCACTTCATCAGTGGCGTGACCATCTACCGCATCTATGAGCCGACCGAGGTCTTTAATACGACCTTCACCAACCCCTACCTCTATTCCGCCGTCTACAACGGCAGCTATGTGTTCATCGACATGGTGCTCTGTCTCGTCATCACCGCGCTGCTCTACCGTCCGTTATCCCGCTATTTTGCGCCGCAGGAGACAGTCGCGGCAGTAAAGAGAAATCAGGGGCCTGAGCTCTAAGGCAGCACCGCGCAACTGCGTCTGCGCAGCGCTGCCCCAAAAAAGCAAAAGGGCGGGATCCCTCTCCCCGCCGACAGACTGTCAGGAGAGCCGTTCCAAACGGAACGGCTCTCCTGCTTTTTATAGACTTTTCAGCTCCACCGGTGTGCCGACGGAGCGGGCGATGGTGTAGATCTTCGCCACATCCTCGATATACTCGGCGTTGAGATACGCCTGCGCGAGGTCGCCGCCCACGGCGAGCACGCCGTGGTTCGCAAGCGTGCAGCCCCTGCGTCCCTCAAGCGCCGGGACCGCGTTCAGCCCGACCTCCTTTGTGCCGGGCGTCGCGTAGTCCGCGCAGCGGATGTCGCCGCCGAGGAACACCAGCGCCTCGATCAGCACGGCTGGGATGGTCTGGTGGTTCACGGCAAAGGCCGTGGCATAGGGCGAATGGGTATGGAACACAGCGTTCACATCGGGGCAGATTTCGTACACCGCCGTGTGCATCCGCCACTCGCTCGAGGGCTTCAAATGTCCCTCGACCACCGTGCCGTCGAGCCGCAGGGCCACAATATCCTCCGCGCGCATCACGTCGTAGCGCACCGAGGTCGGTGTGATGAGCATGAGGTCTTCCTCGCGCAGATAGCAGCTCATATTCCCGCTCGTGCCGGAAAACAGTCCCTCATGAAAAGCCTGCAGGGAACGGTCCACGATCTCCTGCCGCAGCTCTGTGATCGTTTTCATCGTCTCCTCCTCACACCACAAGGTTGTGCTCGTCGATGTGCCCGTCGGTGAAATAGCGGTGCAGATCGTAGGGCGAATAGATGCCGAGGTCGGTCACCACGCCGGAGACCAGATGCGGCGGCGTGATATCGAAGGCGGGATAGTAACCCTTCACGCCCTCCGCCGCTGTGCGCACGCCCATGGCCTGCAGGGTGAAGTTCGGGTCACGCATCTCGATGTGCACCGTGTCCACGGTCGGATGCCCCTGGTCGGGCGCGCCGGTGACGAAGTACGGGATGCCCATGTACTTGGCGACGATGGCGTTCTGGAACGTACCGACCTTGTTGACCACATGGCCGTCGCAGCAAATAGCGTCGGCGGCGGTGGTGAACACGTCCACACCCTCGCGCTGCATGACAAAGGCCGGCATATTGTCGGAGATGACGGTGACATCGAAGCCCATATCGCGGCAAACCGTCGCGGTCAGGCGCGCACCCTGAAAATAGGGGCGCGTCTCGGGGCAAAAGAGGCGGATATGCTTCCCTCTCTCGCTGCATTCGCGCAGCATCATGCCGACGATGGTCTCGGCAAAGCAGTGCGTCATCACCGTGCCGTTCTCGGGGAACAGATCGACAAGGTACTTACCGATCTTCGCCACACGCTCGTAGCGGGTGTTGTTCAGCTCGACCGTTTTATTCACGATGGCCTGCGCCGTGTCCTCGCCCGCGGCGAGGGCGCGCTCTGCCTCGGCAAGACAGAGGTCGCACAAAAGCGCCATGCGCTTGACCGTCGTGGGCCGCGCATGGGAAATGGTGTGCGCCGCCTTTCGCAGATATTCCATCTGCTCCGCGGCGGTCTTATCGCGGCACTCGTGCGCCGCGAGCGCCATGCCCATCGGCACGGCGGTGTACGGTCCCGCGCTCTGCGTCACCATGTCGGTGATGGCCTGCGCGACCTCCTGATGGGTATGGCAGGTGACAAATTCGACCCTCGCGGGATAGATGCGGCGGTCAAGTATATTTACTTTACCGTCCTCGTACCATGCGATGTTTTCATATTGCAGCATAAAGGCTAAATCGTGATCCGCTCTCTGCATCGTTCTCCTCCTTACGCATATAACCGCTTGACCGCCGCGCGGGCCTCGTAAAATACCTTCTCGCGGTCGAGCGTCTTGTATTCGCCGTTTTCGTACAGAATTTTCCCATCCACCATCGTCATGCAGACGTCGGACGAGTGGGCCGCGCAGGTCAGCAGCGCGGGGGTATCGAAGTTCGGATAGAGGTGGGGCTTGTCCAGATCGAGCGCAATAATATCCGCCTTCTTCCCCACCGCCAACACGCCGGTATCGCTGCGCCCCTGTAGTCTTGCACCGTTTACCGTTGCCATGTCCAGCACCTCGGCGGAGCTGACCTCCGTCGGGTCGTGGCGGTAACCGCAGGGCATGATATCGGCCAGGTGCATTTCCTCGAACATATCCAGGTTGTTGTTGCTCGCCGCGCCGTCCGTGCCGAGGGCGAGATTGACGCCCGCATCCATCAGCTTCCGGACCGGCGCAAAGCCGCTGCCGAGCTTGAGATTGCTCGTAGGATTATGGATAACATTCACGCCGTGGCGCTTCAGAATGGCAATATCCTCGTCGCTCACGGCGACGCAATGCGCTGCGGCGGTAGGGCTGTCCAGCGTCCCCAGCTCCTCGAACCACGCGACAGGGGACTTGCCATAGCGCGCGATGCACTCATCCACCTCACGCTGCGTTTCGGAAAGATGAATGTGCATCCGCCCGCCGTGTGCCTTACAGAGCTCGCTGTAGGCGCGGACGATGTGCGGCTTGCAGGTATACTCCGCATGAATGGAAAAGTCGATGCGGATGCGCCCGTTTTCGGCGTTGTGGTACTTCTCAAACAGCTCCACCGACTGTGGGATCTGCGTGTTCTGCTCCACGGTCTGGTTTTCATCAAAGCACTGCACGCAGCGGCTGATGTTTGCCTTCATGCCCGCTTCCGCGACGGCGGCGACCGTCTCGGCGGGAAAAAAATACATATCGGAAAAGCTCGTCGTGCCGCTCGCCAGCATCTCGAGGATGGCAAGACGGCTGCCCGCCGCGATGTCCTCGGGCACCAACCGGTCCTCGATGGGAAAGACCTTGTCGAACAGCCACTCACGCAAAGGCAGGCCGCTGCCTACGCCGCGCAGCAGCACCATGGGCGAGTGATTGTGGCAGTTAATGAGGCCGGGCATGAGCAGCTTATGCTCCATGCTTTTGTGCTCCTCATACTCCCCCGTCGGTTTTTCCGTGCCGATGTAGTCGATGGTATCGCCGCGCACCCCGAGGAAGCCGTGCAGCGTCGAGTACCCGCCGTCCTCCCCGCGCAGCAGAAGATCGCAGTTTTCAAAAAGAATGCCCATAATAGTCTCCGTTTCGATTAGTGCATTAATTCTACCACGCATACACGGGAATTGCAAGAAATACGGCACGCACTTCACACACCGCGCAAAAAATGACCGTTCTCCCGTCGGAGAGCGGTCATTTTTTTCTGCTGCATCCGGTGCTCAGCGGGCTATCGGCAGCGCTTCCGCGTCCTGCGTCGCACCGCTGTGCATCGCGCGGCGTGCGGAGGAAAGCATCAGCTTGATGCGGTTGAGCTGATTGACCTCGCTCGCGCCGGGGTCGTAGTCCACGGCAACGATGTTCGCCCACGGGTACGACTTGCGCAGCGCCTTGATGACGCCCTTGCCGACCACATGGTTCGGCAGGCATGCGAACGGCTGGATGCAGACGATGTTCGGCGTGCCGGAGGTGAGCAGCTCCGCCATTTCGCCGGTGAGGAACCAACCCTCGCCGTACTGGTTGCCGATGGCGAGGAACGGCTCGGCGAGCTTGGCAACATCCTCAATGGGCATGGGGGCCTCAAAGCGGCGGCTTTTCTCCAGCGCCTCGAGCGCGGGCGCACGGAGACGGCGGAGCATCTCCACGCCGGCCTTGGCGACCACGGAATCCTTCCACGAGGTGCCGAGGTTCTTATGGCGGAAGTCACGCCCGTAAATGCTGTAATTGAAGAAGTCCAGCAGGTCGGGTACGACGGCCTCGGCCCCCTCGGCCTCAAGCAGCTCGACCAGATGGTTGTTCGCAAGCGGCATATACTTCACCAGAATTTCGCCCACGATGCCGACGCGCGGCTTGTGCAGCGTCTCGTCGATGGGCAGCGCGTCAAAGTCCGCCACGATGCCGCGGCAGACGTCGGCATAGCGCCACTTCGTTTTGGGGTTCACGAGCGAATCGACGCAGATCTCCTTCCACTTCTGATGGATCGCCTCGGCGCTGCCCTTTTCCAGCTCATAGGGGCGCACATGGTACAGGCAGCGCATGAAGAGGTCGCCGTAGACCAGCGCGTGGACCGCGTCCATGATGAGGCCCCTGGAGAGCGTGAAGCCCTCGTTCCTCTCCATGCCGTTGAGGTTGACGGAGACGACCGGAATGTGGCCGTAGCCCGCCTTTTCCAGCGCGCGGCGGATGAAGCCGACGTAGTTGCTCGCGCGGCAGCAGCCGCCCGTCTGCGTCATCATGAGGGCAAGGTGATCGGTGTCATAGCGGCCCGAGGTCACCGCCTCCATAAGCTGGCCGACCACCGTGATGGACGGGAAGCAGGCGTCGTTGTTGACGTACTTGAGCCCCATATCGATGGCCCTTCGGTCGTCGTTCTTGAGCAGTACCACGTTGTAGCCGTGCTTGGCGAACACCGGCTCGAGAACATCAAAGTGAATGGGGCTCATCTGGGGCGCGAGCAGCGTCCACTTCTCGTCGCGCATTTTTTTCGTGAAGGCCGCGCGGTGGTAGGCCGCGCTCTGCGGGTGCGCGTAAATGCCCTTCTCGCGCCGGATGCTCATAGCGGCGAGCAGGCTGCGGATGCGGATACGCACCGCGCCGAGGTTGTTGACCTCGTCGATCTTGAGAACAGTGTAGAGCTTGTTGCTGCCCTCGAGAATTTCGGAGACCTGGTCGGTGGTCACCGCGTCAAGGCCGCAGCCGAACGAGTTGAGCTGAATCAGCTCGAGACCGTCGCACCGGCGCACGAATTCCGCCGCCGTGTAGAGGCGGGAGTGGTATACCCACTGGTCGTTCGCGCGCAGCGGGCGCTCGGGCGTGAAGTCGATGGGCAGGCTGTCCTCGGTCAGCACGTCAAGGCCGTAGGAGGCGATCAGCTCGGGGATGCCGTGGTTGATCTCAGGATCAAGATGGTAGGGCCGCCCCGCGAGAACGACGCCGCAGCGTCCCTCCTGCCGCATTTTTTTGAGCACCCGCGCGCCCTCGGCGCGAATATCCTCCTTGGCCCTTTGCTGCTCGGCCCAGGCAAGGGAAACCGCCTGCCGCGTTTCCTTCTCCGGTATTCCCCACTGCTCGCGGCAGAAGCGCGCCATGCGGTCGGCGACCGTCTTCTCGCTCGTGAAGGCAAGGAAGGGCTTGAGATACTCCACCTCGCCGTCGGCGGCCGCCTCCACGTTGTTCTTCAGATTCTCGGGGTAGGACACCACGATGGGGCAGTTGAAATGGTTCTGCGCGTCCGGCGTTTCCTGATGCTCGAAGAACACGCAGGGATGGAAGATGGTATGCACGCCCTCGTCGATGAGCCACTGCACATGGCCGTGGGCGAGCTTCGCGGGATAGCACTCGGACTCGGACGGAATGGACTCCATGCCGCGCTCGTAGAGCCTGCGGTCGGAGAGCGGCGAGAGGATCACGCGGAAGCCGAGGGCCTTGAAAAATGTCGCCCAGAAGGGGTAGTTCTCGTACATATTCAGCACACGCGGGATGCCGAGCTCACCGCGCGGCGCAGCCTCGGCCGCAAGCGGCGGATAGCGGAACAGCCGCTCGCGCTTGTAGGCGAAAAGGTCCGCGCCCTTTTCGTGCGCGTCCGTATTGCCCGCGCCCTTCTCGCAGCGGTTGCCGGTGGTGTAGCGCCGCCCGCCGGGGAAGCGCGTGACCGTCAGCATACAGCGGTTGGAGCAGCCGCCGCAGCGCAGCGTCTGCGTCTTGTACTCCAGCGTTTCGATCTCCGCGAGCGGGAGCATTGCCGTTTCCTGTCCGCAGTAGTGGCTGCGGGCGATCAGCGCCGCGCCGAACGCGCCCATGAGTCCCGAAATGTCGGGACAGACTGCCTCCGCGCCGGAGATCCTCTCAAACGCGCGCAGCACAGCCTTGTTGTAGAAGGTGCCGCCCTGCACGACAACGTGCGCGCCAAGCTCGCTCGGGTCGGCGAGCTTGATGACCTTATAGAGTGCGTTTTTGATGACGGAATAGGCAAGCCCCGCCGAAATATCCGGCACGCCCGCGCCCTCCTTCTGCGCCTGCTTGACGTTGGAGTTCATGAACACCGTGCAGCGCGTGCCGAGGTCCACGGGGGCCTTGGCAAAGAGCGCTTCGTGCGCGAATTCCTGCGCCGTCATGCCGAGGGAGTTGGCGAAGTTTTCGAGGAACGAGCCGCAGCCGGACGAGCAGGCCTCGTTCAGAAGCACCGTGTCGACCGCGCCGTCCTTGAGCTTGATGCACTTCATGTCCTGCCCGCCGATATCGAGCACGCAGTCGACCTTCGGGTCGAAAAACGACGCGGCGGTGCAGTGGGCGATGGTCTCGACCTCGCCCTCGTCGAGCGAGAACGCGGACTTGAGCAGCGTTTCGCCGTAGCCCGTGGAGCAGGAGCGCGCGATATGTGCGCCTGCGGGAAGATGCTCGCGCAGCGTATGTACCGCCTGCATGGCGGTCTGGATGGGATTGCCCTGATTGTTGGCGTAGAACGAGTACAAAAGCTCGCCTTTTTCGCCAACTAACGCGAGCTTTGTCGTCGTCGAGCCCGCGTCGAAGCCGAGAAAGCAGTCGCCATTATACGTTGCAAGATCGCCGCGCGGCACGACCGCCGTATGGTGGCGGGTGCGGAAGGCCTCCAGGTCGGCTTCGTCTTCAAAGAGCGCCGGCAGGCGCTTTAATTCAAAGTCCATCTGCACGCCGCTGTCAAGCCGTCTGATGAGCATGCTGAGCGGCTGCGCCTCGGCGGGCGTTTCGTCGATGGCCGCGCCGGTGGCGGCGAAGAGATGAGAATTTTCGGGGTCGATGGTCGTCTCATCCGTCAGCTTCAGCGTGCGGATAAACGCGGCCTTGAGTTGGGGGAGGAAGTGCAGCGGCCCACCTAAGAACGCGACATGGCCGCGGATGGGCTTGCCGCAGGCAAGGCCCGAGATGGTCTGGTTGACGACCGCCTGGAAGATCGAGGCGGCGAGGTCGGCCTTCGTCGCACCCTCGTTGATGAGGGGCTGGATGTCCGTCTTGGCGAACACGCCGCAGCGCGCGGCGATGGGGTAGATCTGCTGATAGTGCGCGGCCTCGCGGTCGAGACCCGAGGCATCGGTCTGCAGCAGGGCGGCCATCTGGTCGATAAA
>ERZ772889.2085-NODE-2085-length-16469-cov-66.530401_pt1 | contig 16469 bp, 14 predicted proteins | sample MGYA00512127_ERZ772889 | MGnify/ENA primary metagenome ERZ772889 (study PRJEB29015, sample SAMEA2737689) | human gut metagenome | biome: human gut; feature: human-associated habitat; material: faeces | place: China | collected 2012 ...
ATCAGCCACAGGAGTGCTTTGCACAGTGCCATAAACCCACCATCCCTGTATTTGTATAAGATAGCTCCATAGATGGGCACATAGAACATCATCAGGGAAGTAATCGACACCCGGAACATTCCAAATCCAACCCAGTCGCCGACTCCGTTAATATCCACACCGAAAAAGCTGGTCAGCCGCAATCCTCCCAAAATAAGTATAAGGACTCCAATGAACCTGGAGTACTTTGCAATTAATGTATAATCCAGAAAGTAGATCACACACATGAGAAGGAATCCTATCACAATACATGAGACAAACCCCTCCGTAGTATAGCGGTACACTTCCTGTCTCCATGTTTCCAGCTCCTGATAACCGGGTTGTCTGAGAATGGATTGCTGTATCAGAATGCCCAGCAGGCTTAAAATTCCTACGATCACAAGTAACCTCCATGCAATCTTAGGCTTGTGGATTCTGTCCAGTGAGATACCGACTTCCACCGGATCTCCCATGTCCGCAACCGCATTTTTCTCTGCTTCCTCAGAGGTCATCCCTTCGGAAAGATTGTCCGCAATCTGGCATTCTATATGGTCTCTTATCTCCTCAGCGATATAAGGTCTTGCCTTTTTGCAGCGAATCTGTGACAGCAGTTTTTCCAAATATGTCTCCATCCCTATACCCCCATTGCCAGAACACTGGTAACTGCAGACTGATATTCCATCCACTCCGCTTTTTTGGTTTCCAGTAATTTTCTGCCCTCTTTCGTAATACTGTAATACTTCCTCGTCTTGCCTGCATATTCCTGCTCATATACCGTAAGCAGGCCCTTCGCTTCCAGCCCATGCAACAGCGGATACAGCGTACCTGCTTTTAACTCGAACACGTTACAGGATTTTTTCCGCAGTGTATCGATCATCTCGTATCCGTACATATCCTTCTCCGCCAGTAATCTGAGCAAAAGCATCGTCATACTTCCCGACATCAGTGATTTGTCCACAGCCATTTTTTGTCCTCCTTATATAGATAGCCGATATATATCGTTGTCTATAATATATATCGGCTATCTATATATGTCAATATTTATTTTTCAAATCGATCACTAATACAGTTCGACTTCATCTACGATTTTGTATTTGTTATCCGTATCTTCTTTTCTTATCGTTCTGTCTAACAGCGTTCCTCGAATCATCAAATCATTATTTGCTGTATTTTTCTACATTTTCAATGCTTTCCGATACCGTTGCATTCTCCGGCTCCCATTCACGGATCTGGCAGCTGGCAACCATCTGTGAGATAATCTTTTTATATTTTTTATAATCCTTTTGTGACATAGAGATGGTAATGTTATAGAATCCCTGACCGATGAAATCCCCCTTAAAAACATAGGATTCGCTTATCCCTTCACCGCTTGTTTCGATTCCATGAAGTGCTGTAAGTTCCTCATTCACTTCCACGGTCTCCAGATCATTTTCATCCCCTGCATAATAGGGAGAAAAGCTGTTGCAAAAATAGATGCTGCTCTCCTGGCTGTCATCCGTATAAATCCGGATTCCCTCGTCGGGACTGGCTTCCTCTGTCTCGGTCGCAGGCCACCCTTCCTGAAGCTTCGCTGTCCATTCTACCGGTCTGTCTATGCTTAAGGTAAATCCTGCTGCCTCATTTGTGTATTCGCAGCGGATCATCTCCTGCTTTCCACAACCGGCCATTGCCCATAATGCTGCTAAAATCATCAGACCCACAATCCATTTTTTACCCATAAGCACCTCCGCCATTCTACTCTGCTGTTGCTATCTTTACACCCTGGGCAATATCTTCTGCCATCAGATCAATGCTCCTGATATATCCGGCACTATTTACGGTCCATTTTATCAACCGGTCCCCATAAGTAACCTCCTAATATTCCGGTCAGAATAAATACCATAAAAAAGAGTCCCGGAACACCTGCGACAAAAGCATAAAACGCTATCTGGAAGCTCCAGATGGGGATTAACAGATTAAGCGCTGCCACACAGGTAACGCCAAAAGCAACATATTCCGCACCTTTTGCTTTGTCCCGTCTGGTCCTTGTCGCCAGCAGGAATCCCCATGCCGTATAGAGCAGCATACGTACCACCGTCCGAACTCCGCTCATTTCGTCAAAAGAAGTTTTGTAATCCTCCTTTAGTGCCACCAGGACAATCAGGATCACAACAGACAAAATAATTTTGTAGTAATTTGAAAAAATTTTCTTCATAGCTGCTCCTTTCATTCTACATTCAGGAATGTATATCCCCAGTCCGGATCATCGATATATCTTGTGCCTATCTGCTGATATGCAGGTTCTCTTTCTGCATGATGTTTTTGCTCCTTAATTGTACTTGATAATGATATCATTATACAATTGAGCAATCGGAAAAGCAATTGAGCGGATGGAAACCTTCCTCTTCATTAACCATAACGAAAGATCTTGCGCTATTTGTTACAAATGCGTTGAAGATTTATACTTAAGATTTATACTTAATTTATACTTATTTGCATTTTCAGAATAGCATATTTCAAAAAACGAGACATCCCTTCCGAACCGAAAAGCAAAAACTAAGGCAAAAATGGGTGAAAACGACATTCTATTTTGTGTTTTCTTATTATATAATGATGCCAGGGTCAAAAGGTCTAAGCCCACATGAGCTTGCTCATATGTGGGTGAAAGACCTTAGGACCCGCCCCGATATGAGCATAAAAGTGGGATGATAATCCCACGATATGCGAATATAGGGTAGGATTGTGGGAGTGCGTAGCACGAAACAATCCGTAGGCATCAATGAATGGAGAGTATAACATGCGTATTCTTATTTGCGATGACGATTTACTGATCGTAGAAAAACTGCAAAAATATCTGAAAAGCTATTTCAGTCATCTGCACCTGAGCTGTCCGGAGATCGTCTGCTTTTCAGACGGGGAGTCCCTGCTTGCGGATCTGGGAGACAAGGATATCCTTTTTCTCGATATCGAGATGCCGGGGCTTGACGGAATCTATGTAGGAAACGAACTGAAAAAGAAAGATAAAGATATTATCATTTTTATTATTACTTCTTATTCCGAATATCTGGATGAAGCCATGCGGTTCCATGTATTCCGTTATCTGTCCAAGCCCATAGACAGGCAGCGTCTGTTCCGGAATCTGAAGGACGCTCTGGATCTGTATCATTCCAGACTGGTGAAGGTGCCTATTGAGACCAGGCAGGGCGTACACGTTCTTCCGGTCTCTTCTATCATTATGGTGGAGGCACAGGGGAAAAAAGTGATCGTCCACACCACAACGCAGGACTTTGAAGCCATCCATACCATGCCATACTGGCTGGAGCTGCTGCCTTCCAACCGCTTTTTTCAGACGCACCGGAGTTTTATTGTCAACTATGAGCACATTACCGACTTCGACCGTATGCTGGTGCATCTGGCGAACAGTCAGTTTGACGCTTATCTGACGAAACGGAAATACAGCGCCTTTAAGAAAGCTTATCTTCTCTATTTAGAAAGTACGAGGTAAGTTATGGAAAGTATTTTTTCTATTATTTTTGCATTTCTGGTGGAAGCCATCATTCTCCTGCAATATGCCAGCCGACTATTTTCTCCGAAACGCCCCCTGTCCGACAGGCTTGTCGTGCTGAGCCTTTTGTATACCTGCCTGTGTGCCGTAGCCTTTTTTAACATCAAATGGCTGAATATGCTTTTGTATCTGTTTACTAATTTTCTGTTTCTGGTCACACAATACGATGTCAAATGGCGCGCAGCTGCCTTCCATTCCGCATTGCTTGCTGCTGTCATGGGAATGTGCGAGCTGATCGTATATAGCATCATCGCCCGGACCGCTCCCCATTTTTATATGCAGATGGGTTCTTTCCACAATACCCTTCTTTTTATCCTGTGCAGCAAGATTCTTTTTTTGCAGTCATTTATCTGATTACGCATTTGTTCAAAAGTCGGCGGAAAACTACAGATCCTTACGATAGTTCTGTTGTGCTGCTGATGATCATTCCCGTCACATCGATATTCATCATGCTTACTTTTGTGGGAATGGGTGATCAGTATACATTGACTCCCGGGACGAACCGGATGATCTCTCTCAGTGCCTTTTTCCTGTTACTTATGAATCTGCTGGTATTTGGAATCAATCAGTACAATCGGGAAAAAAATCGGAAATATACAGAGGTGCAGCTGTTACTGCAGAAGGAAACAGATTTTACGGAATATTATAAGATGCTGCTTTCGCAGAGCGAAAACCAGGCAATTCTCATTCATGATATTAAGAAGCATTTGCAATCCATTGCATCTCTGAACGAGCAGAATGCCCCGGACAAAGTCAACGCCTATATTAACGAACTGCTTCTCTCTTCGGATTTCAAAGAGTCCGCCCGCATCTGCGACAACGAACTTCTGAACGCCATTATGGCAAGGTACAGGCGGCAGTGTACTGAACAGGGAATCAGTTTTACCGCTGACATCCGCAGTGGTGTACTGCATTTTCTGCCGGACAGTGACCTTACTTCTCTTTTTTGCAATTTGCTGGATAATGCCATGGAAGCTGCCGGGAAAGTTCCCGACGCTTATATCGAAGTTAATGGCAGCAAGCGGGAAAATACACCTTTTGTTCTGATCACAGTGGTCAATTCCTGCCGCGTAAACCCTTTTAAAAATGATGTGGCAGATCCAGCCACTACCAAAGCGGATAAGCGTTCTCACGGCTTCGGGCTGAAAAGCATCCGCAAGATCTGCGAAAAATACCACGGGGATATCCAAATGTACTATAACGATGCTACTCTGACCTTCCACACGGTGATAACGCTCCGGGGATAGGTTCCCTTATTCCCACATTCCCGTCACGAAGCACATCAGTGCCGCCCAGGTATATAAGGGATAGAAAAGCGCCTGATCATCCACGCCGTCTTTTAGGATTTTCTGTGCTTCTTCTCTGGTCAACAATAAAAAGCCGTCAAAGCATTCCGTACCTACGGCACCTTCCTGGCTTACCTTCGGCATCTCCTCACGGTTCAGCGTGATCTGCACCAGTGCATTGCTCTCGTCCGTCATGCCTGGGGTGCTGAATACCAGGGGATTCACCAGACGGATGCTGTCACTTTCTTCCAGTGTAATGCCGGTCTCTTCGCAGAGTTCCCGGATTGCCGCATGAAACACCGGATTTTCCTGTGCCGTATCCTCCGGGTCCAACAGTCCTGCCGGAACGCTTAACAGGAACTGTCCTGCAGGATAGCGATACTCACGGCTCAGGCAGAGTCTCGGCTCCTGATCCTTAACGTTCAGGATTACGACACAGCTCACCGCATCCGGCAGCATCTGTTTAAATTCTTCGTCATTTTTTACTGCCGCCAGATTCTCAACGCTTCTTCTGGTGACATCAAAATAATGTTTTCCCGGCTCATATTGCAGATCAAATACCTTGATGAATCTGCTGTCATAGACGGTCTCTACCTGTTCTTTTTTTATGATCGGTCTGTTCTCCATTTTCATTTCCTCTTTCCCGTCTGCAGAGGACCTGTTCATAACGTCTCTCCGCCTTTTTCCAGTGGATGAGCTTATGCCACCCTTGCACATAATCCGGTCTGCGGTTTCGGTACTGTAAATAATAGGCATGTTCCCACACATCTATCAGCAATATCGGTGTATACAATCTCAGATCCGGCACATCCTGGTTCGCTGTGGTCAGGATCATAAGGGTACCGTCCTGATCACTTACAAGCCACGCCCATCCGGAACCGAATACTCCTATGGCACTCTGCGACATCTGCTCTTTCCATTGTCTCACCGATCCGAAATCACGGATCAGTGCCTCTTCCAATGTTCCGCAGGGTTCCTGCCCCACAGGGCTTCGCATGCTGTCAAAATACAGCTGATGGTTGTATACGCCGCCTCCGTTATTGTGAATGCTTTCCCGGGCTTCCTCCTGCAAGGATGCAAGTTTATTATCCTCCGAAGTGAGCAGTTCCGTCAAGGTCATTTGCTGTAACTGAGGATAATCCGCGAGAATTGCATTCAGCTTGTCCACATAGGTCTGATAATGCTTATCATGGTGAAAATGCAGTGTCTCCTCATCCAGTACCGGAAGCAGGGCATCATATTCGTAGGGCAGGGGCTGTGCGACAAAAGGATAATGTTCTTCTAACATGAGACTCCAATCCGCCTGCGGGATACAGGCTTACGATCATACAATATTTACCATACGCCTATTATATGCCGCACTTACGGATTTTATTTTCGGATTTACACTTTTGCAGTCAGCGTTCTTCTCTTTTTGACATAAATCAAGCAGGAGAGAAAATTTATTAAATATTCCCTCCTGCTCAATTCCATTTTTTATATTTTTACAGCTGTGCAATATCCACCAGTGTCAGTTCCTTGCAATCGTTCATATGCTCCATGCTGGTCACGAGAGCATTGGCGGTGTCCATTGCGGTGATGCAGTAGATACCGGTCTCGATAGCGGTACGACGGATCAGGAAACCGTCTCTGGTCTTGTCGCGGCCCTGGGTAGGGGTATCGATGACAAGGTCGATCTTGTGTCCCAGGATCAGATCCATCACGGTCGGGGATTCCTGAGAGATCTTGTTGACCTTTCTCGCCTTCACACCTGCTTCATTCAGAGCAGCTGCGGTACTTCTGGTAGCATAAATGGTGTATCCCAGCTTTTCGAAGCGTCTTCCGACTTCAATGGCTTCACCCTTATCCGCATCCTTCACGGTGATGATCATGTTCTTATACTTGGGCAGTTCTACGCCTGCTCCCAGGAATGCCTTGTACAGAGCCTCATTGAAGGTCTTGGCAATACCCAGACACTCACCGGTAGACTTCATCTCCGGTCCTAAGCTGATCTCGGCACCACGGATCTTCTCGAAGGAGAACACGGGCATCTTGATGGCAAAATACTCTGCCTCAGGCTGTAAGCCGGGCTCGTATCCAAGCTCACGGATGGTCTTGCCGATGATCACTTCGGTAGCCAGATCCACGATAGGAATGCCGGTTACCTTACTGATATAAGGTACGGTACGGGAAGAGCGGGGGTTAACCTCAATGACATATACTTCCTCACCGATGGCAATGAACTGGATATTGATCAGTCCCTTGACATGCAGTGCCTTTGCCAGTCTTCTGGTGTACTCTGCGATCTTCTCTTTTACTACTTTATCAATGGTCGGAGCCGGGTATACAGAGATACTGTCTCCGGAGTGGATACCGGTTCTTTCGATATGCTCCATGATACCGGGGATCAGGATATCGATACCATCGCATACAGCATCGACCTCGATCTCCTTACCCTGTAAATACTTATCTACCAGGATCGGGTGATCCTGTGCGATACGATTGATGATCTCCATGAATTCTTCGATCTCTTCATCGGAGATAGCGATCTGCATGCCCTGTCCGCCCAATACATAGGAAGGACGTACCAGTACGGGATAGCCCAGTCTGTTAGCAACCGCCTTAGCTTCCTCTGCGGTGTATACGGTACCGCCGGCTGCACGGGGGATCTCGGTCTCTTCCAGAATCTTGTCGAACAGTTCTCTGTCCTCAGCGGCATCTACATCCTCCGCCTTGGTACCTAAGATAGGCACGCCCATCTTCATCAGGCTCTCAGTCAGCTTGATAGCGGTCTGTCCGCCGAACTGTACCACAGCACCATCGGGATGCTCAATATTTACGATAGATTCCACATCTTCCGGAGTCAAAGGCTCGAAATACAGCTTGTCCGCAATATCGAAGTCGGTACTTACAGTCTCCGGGTTGTTGTTGATGATAATGGTCTCATAGCCTGCCTTGGAAAATGCCCAGGTAGCATGTACGGAACAATAGTCGAACTCGATACCCTGTCCGATACGGATAGGACCGGAACCCAGTACCAGGACTTTCTTACGTCCGGTGGTCTCCTTGGCTTCGCACTCGCCGCCGAATACAGAGTAATAATAAGGAGTGGAAGCTGCGAACTCTGCGGCACAGGTGTCTACCATCTTGTAAACAGCCTTAATGTCGTTGTCATAACGCATCTTCTTGATCTCTTCTTCGGTCTTGCCGGTCAGTCTTGCGATGACGTTATCCGGGAACTCGATTCTCTTGGCTTCCTTCAGCAGTTCCACTGTCAGAGGCTGTGTCTCCAGTGCATGCTCCATCTCGGTCAGAATGGCGATCTTGTCAATGAACCACAGGTCGATCTTTGTAATGTCGTGGATCTGTTCATAACTGATACCCTTACGGATTGCTTCAGCGATCACATAGATTCTCTGGTCATCCACGATCTTCAGACGCTCTAACAGTTCTTCTACGGACAGTGCGCTGAAATCATAGCTACGCAGGCAGTCCACATGCTGTTCCAGGGAACGGATGGCCTTCATCAGTGCTCCCTCGAAGTTATTGCAGATACTCATAACCTCACCGGTTGCCTTCATCTGTGTGGTCAGAGTACGTTTTGCAGTGATAAATTTATCGAAAGGCAGTCTGGGGATCTTTACTACACAGTAATCCAGTGTCGGCTCGAAGCTGGCATAGGTCTTGTGGGTAATGGCATTTTTGATCTCATCCAGAGTAAAGCCCAGTGCGATCTTCGCTGCTACCTTCGCAATGGGGTAACCGGTCGCCTTACTTGCCAGTGCGGAAGAACGGCTGACACGGGGATTCACCTCGATAACACAATATTCAAAGCTGGTGGGATGCAGTGCAAACTGTACGTTACATCCACCGGTGATCTGCAGTTCGTTGATGATCTTCAGAGCGGAAGTACGTAACATCTGGTACTCCTTGTCGCTCAGGGTCTGGGAAGGAGCTACTACGATACTGTCTCCGGTATGCACACCGACGGGGTCGATGTTCTCCATGTTACATACAGTGATGCAGTTGCCTGCGCTGTCACGCATTACTTCGTACTCAATCTCTTTCCAGCCTGCGATACAACGCTCTACCAGTACCTGTCCTACACGGGACAGACGTAAACCATTCTCCAGGATCTCTTCCAGTTCTACCTGATTGTGTGCGATACCGCCACCGGAACCACCCAGGGTATAAGCGGGACGCAGTACCACGGGATAGCCGATAGTGTTTGTGAATTCCACACCGTCTTCCACGTTCTCAACGACCTTGGATGCTGCACAGGGCTCGCCGATACGCTCCATCAGATCCTTGAACTCCTGACGGCCTTCCGCATTACGAATGGTAGCTGCGGTAGTACCTAACAGCTTTACATTGTGAGCTGCCAGGAAACCGGACTCCTCCAGCTCCATGCCGAGGTTCAGACCAGCCTGTCCTCCCAGGGTGGGGAGAATGCTGTCGGGCTTTTCCTTTTCAATGATCTGCTCCAGAACCTTTACATTCAGGGGCTCAATATATACCTTATCTGCGATATCTTTATCGGTCATGATGGTCGCAGGATTGGAGTTCACCAGGATTACCTCTACTCCCTCTTCCTTCAGGGAACGGCAGGCCTGGGTACCTGCATAGTCGAATTCCGCTGCCTGTCCGATGACAATAGGACCGGAGCCGATTACCATTACACGTTTTACATTAGGATTCTTGGGCATCTTAGTTCTCTCCTCTCATCATATGAATGAACCGGTCAAACAGGTAACCGGAGTCCTGGGGTCCCGGACATGCTTCCGGATGGAACTGTACGGTGAAAATGTTTTTGCCAGTGTAGGACAGGCCCTCGTTGGTACCGTCGTTGACATTGATGAATGCGGGAACCGCTACGGACGGATCCAGCTTATCGGTATCTACCACATAGCCGTGGTTCTGAGAGGAAATATATACTCTTCCGGTCATCAGATCCTTTACCGGATGGTTGCCTCCTCTGTGTCCGTATTTCATTTTGTGGGTATCTGCGCCGGTAGCCAGAGCCATCAGCTGATGTCCCAGACAGATTGCGAAAATAGGGATCTCGGTATCGTATAACTTTTTGATCTCAGCAATCACACCGGTACACTCCTTGGGGTCTCCCGGTCCGTTACTTAACATGATACCGTCGGGATTATCATCAATGATCTCCTGCGCGGGAGTTCCTGCGGGGTATACGGTCACCTCACAGCCTCTCTCTGCCAGGGATCTGGCGATATTTCTCTTAGCTCCCAGGTCTAACAGAGCTACCTTCAGTCCCTGTCCGGACAGCTCCGTTACCAGTGCCGGCTTAGGCTCTCTGACACCTTTTTCATAAGCTTCTTTATCAAAACGTGCTGCACCGGAGAGAGGTCCGTTCTGTGCCAGCTCCGTGGTGGGCGCTACCACATATTTTTCCTTGCAGGTCACCTTTTCCACGACCTTGCCTGTGGTATACTCCTTCAGTTTCGGAAGTACTTCGTTCAGGTCATAGGCTTCGTTGGTGGTGATCATGCCGTTCATGGTACCCTTCTCACGCAGGATCTTGGTCAGCGCACGGGTATCGATGCCGGCGATACCGGGCACGCCGTTCTCCTCTAAGTATTCCTGTATTGTGCAGTCACAGCGGAAGTTGCTGGGAATACGTGAAAGCTCTCTGACGATGAATCCATCCGGCCAGGGTTTCTCCGACTCGCAGTCATCCCTGCATATGCCATAGTTACCGATCAGGGGGTAAGTCATGCATACAGCCTGTCCTGCATAGGACGGATCCGTCAGGACCTCCAGATATCCGGCCATGGATGTGTTAAATACGATTTCACTGATGATCTCTTTGTCTGCACCGATGTGCGTTCCTTCGAACACCGTTCCATCTTCCAAAATCAAAAATGCCTTCATTCTTTCCTCACATTCTGCCGCTTTTTGCGACGTTTGTATTTCTCTCAGTCTCCTACAATACCTGCAAATTGCTCCGCTGGGTATCTGCATTGTCTACGATACCCACGAATTGCTCCGCTGCTTCGCAGCTCCCGCACTTCTGAAAACATTCGGATTCCGCGGATTTGCTTCCGCAAATCGCTGCATCCTCATGTTTTGGCGATTTAAATCGGCACCTGCCTCCCCGTGCAAGCACGGTCGGCCTCTGCCGTTTAAATCTGGTATCTGCATAATCGATTTATTATATCATAAAAAAAAATGCGTCGCAATAGACCCTGTCTGCATAAAAACCTACAAAAAACCTCTCCGCAATCCCGATACTCCTTGGAGAATCTGACAAAGCTGTGTAAAAGCTTACAATTTCCATTGCTTTTTCCACCGGGTCTGATATAGAATAGATATGTATTTTCTATTTTTCAATTATCACAAAACGCTGTTTTCCTACAGCAGATTGGACAGGCATCTATGGATCGTATCGAAAATGCTCAAATGAACTCCCTGGGAACCCGCAAACTCTATTATGAAGATGTACATCAGACGGATTTCACCGCTGTGGTAATGGAATGTGTTCCCGACAAGGAAGAGGGATATTACAGGATCGTTCTGGACGCTTCCGCTTTTTTCCCGGAAGAGGGCGGTCAGTCCGCCGACAAAGGCACCTTAAACGGTCAGGAAGTACTGGATGTCAGCATCAAACAGGGCATCCTATATCATAAAGCAGCCTGTGAACTTCCCGCTGGCACCCAGGTCACCGGTCATGTAGACTGGAACCGCCGGTTTGATTTCATGCAGCAGCACTCCGGTGAGCATATGATCTCCGGCTTACTGCACTCCCATTTCGGACTGGAAAACGTAGGCTTCCATTTAAGCGACAGAGAAGTGACACTGGATATGAACGGAGAAGTCTCTCTGGAGCAGCTGCGTCTCATCGAACAGGAGGCCAACGCTTATGTCTGGAAAAATCTTCCGGTCAACATCAGCTGGCCCTCCTCCGAAGAACTGTTAAGCTTAAACTACCGCAGCAAGCTGGCTCTCACGGAAAATGTACGTATCGTCGAGATCCCCGGTGTGGATCTGTGTGCCTGCTGTGCTCCGCATGTAGATACCACCGGACAGATCGGTCTCATCAAAGTTGTAAATGTGCAGAGCCACAGAGGCGGTGTCCGCATCAATATTCTCTGCGGAAACCGTGCTCTGGCAGATTATACTGAAAAACAGGATTCTGTCTGGGCAATTTCTTCTCTGCTCTCAGCGAAACAGCCGGAAGTAGCAGGTGCTGTTGCCCGCGCCAAAGAGGATGCAAAGCTGCAAAAAGAACGCGCCAATGCCCTGCAGGCGGAGCTGCTGAAAGTACAGATGGACGCACTCCCCTCCCCGGAAGAAGTACACCACGTGCTTCTCTTCGTCGGTGAACTGGATGCCATTGCTCTGCGCAACGCGGTAAATTTGCTGACCGGAAAATATTCCGGTTACTGTGGTATCTTTGCCGGAGACGATACAAACGGTTATCGATTTATTGTAGGCAGTGCTTCCTGTAACTGTCAGGAACTGGCAGACCGCATGCGCCGGGAGCTTTCCGCAAAAGGTGGCGGATCCGCTCCCATGATCCAGGGGAATGTTGCTGCCACGGCAGATATCCTACAGACAATGTGGGCGTCGCTGTAATGACCATCCTTTCTGCCTATATATGCATTTCGGCACATGAATTCCGTATTCAAAATTTCCACATGGAAAACCCCCGGCATGACCATCTGTCATACTCCGGGGGTCTGTTTGTATATTTTATATATTTTTCGTTTCGGAAAATCTGATTATTTCTCTTCTGTTGCTGCATTCTTCTTCAGTGCTACGCTGACTGCCTTCGCAACGCCACCACCTACTACACAGCTCATAGGCATCTCCAGTGCTCCGTTGATACCACAGAATGCTACGGCGAACATAAACAGATTCGCTCCGGTTGCATTCATGCTCTGCAGATACTCGGTATGACCGAAGCAGATCATCAGAGTGGACATGAAGAACAGGGTGTTCATAAATGCTCCCAGCAGACCGGTCACGAAGTAAGTTACGGTCTTCGTCTTGTCGATCTTCCACAGTGCCTTGAAGATCACGCCGGACAGCCATCCCATCAGAGTTCTGGTGGGGATGCATACCAGGAAAGTGAAAAACGGATTCATTGCTACCAAAGCTGCTCCAAAAGGATCTCCTGCAAAGCACTGGTAAAAGCTGGTAAGTCCAAATACCAGTCCCAAAACGGCTCCGCCTGTGGGTCCTAAAAGCATTGCACCGATGACTACGGGAATGGTCATCAGGGAGATTGCTAACGGTCCGATGCGCAGATACCCAAGCGGGGTAAATGCCAGAATCAGCATGATCGCGATGAGTACGGCCAATTGTACCATCTCAAGTGTCTTGTTTTTTTTCATATGAAATTTCCTTTCCGCGCTTTTTGCGCCTTTGCTACTATTCCTCCATCTGGCGTCCTTTGAACTGCCGGAGGATATAATTACAAGTCATTCAAGAAAATAACATAAATGTATACAAAACACAAGTACATTTTTTAATACAATCAACGTACGGTGCGATACCACTTCAACGCCGATGTATAGGCTTCATATACTGTATTCATATCAATATTCTTTAATAGCATCAGGCGGGATACCTCCGCCCAGTTGGCTGTCTCATACTGCAGCATAAAATCGTACACCGGTGCCAGTACGCCGATGCGGTAGATCAGTGCATTGCTGATCTCGCCAGCCACATGGACCACTTTCAAAGCCTCTGCCATGGGTTTCTCGAGGATCACATCCAGCACGGAGAACAATCCCATCAGGAACAATTCATCTTTCTGCGCCTTCAGACCAAACGCTTCCGCCAGATTCTCGGCAAATTTCGCACGAAGCAGAGAAAGTCTGGTAACCTCATTCGGCTTATCCGCATACAAAGCATTGGCTACTGCCGTGTTGATCCACTTTTTCAATTCCCGCTGTCCCAGCATGGCAGCCGCATGACGGATAGACGTAATCTCCGAATTTACAGCCAGTGGCTGAACCATTTTCAGCAGATCGATCGTGAGTGCGGTATCACGGCTGATGATATCCGCCGCTGTCGTGAGTTCAAAATCCGGGCTGTTCACAATATTCAGCAGGTCAATATAGTTACCCTTCAAGGGTGCCACATCTGTCTGTCCCTTCGTAATGGGAACACGATAGAACTTACCCTCATAGAAACGATATCCGCCGGTCTCCTTCAGTCTCTCGAAGTCCTCCATGGTATCAATATTACCGGCACATAGACTGATATTCGGGAATAATTTTCCGAAATAAATCTTGGCTTTGTCAATGGCTATTTTACGGTTATTCAGAAGGACATAATCCATCAGCTTCAGGACTTCTCTGTAATTTTCAAAATCACTGACCGCAAGCTTGCGAATGGCAAGTTTATAGCCTTGCTGTTTCAATTCCTTCAGACGATTGACATACATTTCAATCGGCGGAATGGTATTATCGATCAAAAGTACGATTTTTTCATGAGGTGCATCGCACTGCTCCGTAATATCCGCAAAAATAGAAATATTGGTGATCGGTACAAAAATCTCTTTTCCCTGAGACAATGTATCGATTCCCATCTTTTGGATCAATTCCAATCCGGTGATCTGTGATGCTCCGTCAAACTGTGCTGTTCCAAGCAGCAGCGGATTCAACAAATAATTCTCTCTCTGGGTAAAAAAGGAATAGGCACATACGGCCATTTTTTCATCAAAAAGCGGTACTAATGTAAGCAGCATATTTTTACCTCCCAATTACCTATATTATACCGATTCCGACAGGACTTTACAAGTGGTACTATCAGCACAGAGATGTTATAAATTGAGAGTTAGTTAAGCAAATCCACGAACGCCCACGGCGAACGGAACATCACGCCTTGATGTCGCGTCTCCGGGTGTGAATTTTCTAATGAAAAGTGATACAGTGGTTCTCATCATGACGGGGTCGCCTACACGCGCCATCCATGGCGCGGATCGGCTGACGCGGACATCGTGTCCGCTTTCCCCCTGTCTTTTAACACTTTTCAAGAAAATATCAACACCCTCCGACAGACATCGCGGCATGACATTCCGTCCACCGTGGGCGTTCTGTGTTTTGGGTCTATGCAGAAAAACTGAGTTGTGAGATACTAAATTTGTTGCAAATAACGTATAAAAAGATGAATATGGGTCTATAGGGAAAAAGCTGGCTCTGAGATACTCATTTTGAAGAAATTGAGTATCTGTAAAGCAAATTTTTCGCTATAGACCCATATTGTCTAGTTTTTGTCTTTTACCCGTCCCAAAAAGTACCTACAGGGAAATTTATCTTCTATAGACCCATGAAGTTTTTCAAAAAACCAGTAGCCCGCATGTATTCTTGATTTTTCGCACATACTAGATTCTTGTTTTTAACTTCTGCGCATGTATTCTAAAATGCTCTGCCTAAATAATTGGGATGCTTTTCATAACCCAGCAGAAAAGGACTGCTCCCCCGGACGTAGATGCGGCGGAGACTGTGAGATTTTCTTGGAAAGTGGTTGAGCCGCAGGGGCAACGCGAACACGATGTTCGCGTTAGCCGATAAGTGCCATGGATGGCAACGTAAAGGCGGCCCCGTCATGACGAGAAACACTTGGCCACTTTCCTTTAGAAAATCCACAGTTGTAGCTAGCATCCGAGTCCGGGGCGGGCAGCCCTTTCTGCGTGGATTTTATGGCAACCCTACGTTACGAGCCATGCACTCAATTCATAAATGTGTCGCAAAGGACGCTCCACATTTATTTCATTGACGGCTGTCGCCATATATAGTCAAAAACAAAAACAGCGACTTGTGAGCAAGCTCCCAGATCGCTGTTTCCGTTTTGACTATGCATGGCTCGTAACTTTCAATTTATTTAAAATACTGCACGCCGGACTCGAAGATCTTCATATCCTGCTCACCATAGATATTCATGGCTACCGCAACATCTCTTCTCTCGGAATGTGCCATCTTACCGAAGCATCTGCCGTCGGGAGAGGTGATACCCTCGATCGCACAGTAAGATCCGTTGATGTTGTACTCCTCATCCATGGATACGTTGCCGTTCTGGTCAGCATACTGGGTAGCAACCTGTCCATTTGCAAAGAGCTTGTCGATCCATTCCCTCGGTGCTACGAAACGACCCTCACCATGGGATGCGGGGTTACAGTAGGTAGCACCCAGCGTAGCGCCCTGTAACCAGGGAGACTTGTTGGATACAACCTTGGTGTATACCATCTTGGAGATGTGACGGTTGATGGTATTGAAGGTCAGGGTAGGAGAATCCTCCTTCTGACCGGTGATCTCGCCGTAAGGAACCAGCCCTAGCTTGATCAGTGCCTGGAATCCGTTACAGATACCCAGTGCCAGACCGTCTCTCTCATTTAACAGCTTCATGACAGCTTCCTTCAGCTTCGCATTCTGGAATGCTGTTGCGAAGAACTTCGCACTTCCGTCAGGCTCATCACCTGCAGAGAAACCACCGGGGAACATGATGATCTGCGCCTGTGCGATAGACTTCTCGAATTCCTCTACGGATTCACGGATATCCTCTGCGGTCAGATTGCGGAATACTCTTGTCTCCACATGGGCTCCGGCACGCTCAAATGCCTTGGTGCTGTCGTATTCGCAGTTGGTTCCGGGGAATACCGGAATGAATAC
>ERZ772889.2101-NODE-2101-length-16372-cov-4.210946_pt1 | contig 16372 bp, 10 predicted proteins | sample MGYA00512127_ERZ772889 | MGnify/ENA primary metagenome ERZ772889 (study PRJEB29015, sample SAMEA2737689) | human gut metagenome | biome: human gut; feature: human-associated habitat; material: faeces | place: China | collected 2012 ...
TCTTATGGTCATTATTTAAATCCTTATATTTCACATCACCCGGCTTAGGAATATACCCTGTTCCATGATCCGGTATTGATTTACCACGTTCGGTCTCATACTTTGCCACATCTTCTTCCGAAAAGAATCCATCGTATTTATACCCCATCTGTTGCCCAACCGGCTTACCGGTCTTTCTCATATAATCGTAAGGATAGGGAACTTCATCTTGAAAGACGATCTTATTTTTAGCATAAGCCAGATTGAAACCTATATGATATCTAAAATCATGAATTCTATCTCTCCAGTTTACACTCAGTTCATATCCTTTATTATCAACTTTGCCAATATTGGCAATAGGCAAATTTGCTGCTAAATAAGTTGGCAGAACCTTACGATTTGTGAGAATATCCTTACGACGCTCAATAAAATAATCAAAATTAACTTTTAGTTTGCTGTTAATGAAATAAGCATCCACCCCATAATTCTGCTTTGCAGCCGTTTCCCAAGTTACGTCGGGATTACCAATCTTACTTTCCACTGCACCTTGCCATGCTGTAGATATGGAATTTCCAAAATAATAACTACCTGTCGACGGATTATAAGAATCCGGCAGATAAAGAAAACGATAGTTACCACTCACACGATCATTCCCCACTACACCATAGGAAGCACGAAGTTTAAAATAACTCAACCACGGTTTTAAAGGTCGCATAAAGTTTTCCTCTGTCAGAACCCAACCTGCTGATACTGCGGGAAAAAGACCAAACCGCTTACCTGGCGCAAAATTCTCAGAACCATTATACCCCACGTTCATTTCAACCATATAACGTGTTTTCCAGTCATAAGTAGCACGCCCAACTAAACCGATATAGCTTCGGGGAATAGATTTAAATTCATCCGGATTACTATCCGGATAATATTTCATTGTTTGATTGTACATAGCCAAGGCTGAAACATGATGATCACCAAAATCACGCTTATAATTCATGGCGACCTCCATATACCAGTCTCTGCTCCGGCTTGTACTCTCCGAATATTGAAGATTGGTCTGATCTCCCACTTTACGCAAATTCACTGTACCATCTTCATTTACTATCGTCTCATAATGAGGATAAGAAGTTTTACGCAACTTTTTCAAAGTCACACCGCTATTATAAGATGCTTTTACATGTGCCTTCAAACCTTTAGTGATGAAGTTCAATTTCTGCTCCAGCATAAAATCAAAATTCAGGATATTCCCTGCTGAAGTGTTATATCCTTTTCCATAATATGGATAAAGTCCGTCTCTTACAGTACCCGGCAGACTAAATTCTTTTGTATCAGGCCATATCCATTTTCCATCCATAATACCTACCCCCGACATTGGAATAGCCCAATAAATATCACGGAACAATAATCCGATATCACTACTTCCTTCATAATTCGGCGTACGCTTATCATTAACACGCCCACCTAAATTCATACGCATCAATGTGGTTTTCGTCAGGTCCAAATCCAGATTTATACGATAATTGTAACGGTTATATTTGAAATTACCATCATACTCTTTCTCAAACGACTTGAATAGACCATCTTGCGTCAACACACCCAAGGAAGCAAAATAACGGACTCCTCTTGTTCCTCCGGAAATAGAAAAATTATGTTGCGTTTGCAAAGCCACGTCCTTTATTAACATATCCACCCAATCCGTATCTGGATAAGCTAAAGGATTGCTGTGTGTCCGGTAGGCTTCAATCGCTTCATCCGTAAAAGCAAAGTTACTCTCTATTCCATCCCGACGCTGGGCATTGACATATGTACTTGCATACTCATAACTGTTGGCAAATTCCGGCATACGCGTTGGCATTTGTAAAGAATAAGAAGTAGATACATTTATTTTAGGTTTTCCTTCTTGTCCCCTTTTCGTTGTTACCAAAATAACACCATTAGCACCACGAACACCAAACACAGCCGTTGACGAAGCATCCTTCAAAATAGAAATATCTTCAATTTCATTAGGATCAAGTTGGTTGAACGAACGTTCTACTCCATCTACCAAAACAAGTGGTGACGATAATCCTTCTGTCAACGAACCGACACCACGGACATACATTGTTGCATCATCAGCTCCCGGCTGCCCAGTCTGCTGCACAGTAGACAACCCCGGTAATTTGCCGGTCAATGCATTGGATATACTTGAGACTGGTGATTTAAGAATTTCTTCTGTACCCACAGATGAAATAGCACCCGTCACTGTCACTTTCTTCGTTACGCCATACGCTACAACTTGTACTTCCTGCAACTGCAAAACATCTTCAGATAATTCAACTTTTAAAGTAGACTCGCCCTTATAAACAATTTCTTTACTATCATATCCGACATAAGATATGACAATTGTCGCACCAACAGGAACATCCAGTTTAAAATTCCCATCCATATCTGTTATAACACCTTTACCGGCATTCTTCACCACGACACTGGCACCTATTATAGGCTCGCCATTATCAGTTACCGTACCAACAACCGTCTTACTTTTCTGCTGCATAATATCTGCCGAAACAGCTATACTTTCCGTCACATAGTTCTCTGAAGAAAATGCCTGTTGTCCAAACACAAAAGACATCGCTAGCAGACATACCCATTTTTGGGGTATCTTCATTGGAGTGAAAAAGTCTTTCATTGCATTTAAATTTAAGTTACTAGAATGATTAAAAATTCATCAAATTGACTAAAAAAAACGACCTGACAAAAATGTTTATTCACACTGCGAATATAGTTAGAAAACCAAAAAAACAAAAACCAAAAACGTACATAAGAAGTATAAAAATTATCCTCCCAAGTTCTCTATTAATCATTGTACAAAAAAACACCCTTTTAGTACAAAAAAATCACCATTACAGCACTACTTCTGCACTGATTTACTCTTAGCTTCAATGTCGCAATCCCTTTTCCGCTTCAATGCTTCCAGAAAATAATAATCTGCATAAATCAAAGGGACATCTATTTCGTTTCCATGCGGATAACTTCCAACAGAATGCATCAATAAGAAATTGTGATTTTCACCAATCTTACTCCGATAATCCGATGATGACAAAGAATGCATTACCTTATCTGCCGTCTCTTTATACTTTGCTTTATTCGAATACATGCTCAATTCATACAAGGCGGCAGCCATAATAGCAGCAGCGGAAGCATCTCTTAATTCATGGGGAATATTCACTGCATCAAAATCCCAATAAGGTATCTTGTCTTCCGGAAGGTTTGGGTGGTGCAAGATAAACTTCGCAATGTTAATGGCTTGCTGAAGATATTTTTCGTTCTGGGTTTCTCTATACATCATTGTATAGCCATACAATCCCCACGCTTGTCCACGTGCCCATGCCGAAGTACTTGAATATCCTTGATGGGTATCCATTTTGAGCGCTTTATTAGTTATGGTATCATAATCTACAACATGGCATGAACTATAATCCGGGCGAAAATGATTTGTTATAGTTATCGTAGCATGGCTGTTTGCAATTTTATCAAACAATGAGTCCTGTGATAATTTATATGCATTTTCTAATAGTTCCAAATTCATTAAATTGTCAATAATTACAGGATACATCCATTTAGGCTTATTATCCCACGAACGAATAACTCCTATATTTTCGTTATAGCGTGTTGCTAATGACCGGGCACTTTGTAACAGGATTTTTTTATAATTTTCATTTCCTGTTATTCTGTAACCATTTCCAAAACTACAGTTCATCATAAAGCCTAAATCATGCGTATCTAAAGCATATTGCTCCTTTTCAATACGCATCGTATAGTTTTCTGCATATTTTTTCAGCGTTTCATTCCCAGTAGCTTCATAAAGCATCCATAAAGTTCCTGAAAAAAAACCACTACACCACCAATGCGTATCTGACGTAACAAGAGTTCCATCTTTCTCTGTAGTTTTTGGAAGCCTGTCAGGCTGATCCATCAGACTGGCAGCCATAAATTCAGACTGTTCAATGCTACGTTTTAATCCTTTTTCTATCACAGAACTCATCATATCATTACTATTATTACTGCATGATGGTAAGAGTAGTCCTATTACTAGGACTGCCAAAATCAATGTCTTTTTCTTCATATAAAATTTTTATTATTAGTTATTTTTCCAATCAGTTAACGGCATTATTTCTTTGTTGGAATCGAAATTACCTTCCGGTATGAGTTTAACTTGCAATACTTCTGTTGCATTGGGCCGCAGTTCAGCTTCAAACCCAACGAATGTCACACCCGGATTTTTGGCATCCCAACTGTTGGGTGATGTCGCACTCCAAGTTTTCATTCTGACCTTTGCCGGAGATTCCACCTCCAATAACAGTTTTTCTCCATTCTGGGATAGCTGTATTGTATGTTCTCCTATAATAGCAGGTTGAGCTTCCGTCACCATATTCCAGCGAATAACAGTGGGCTGTCCCAATGTCTTTACTTCATCCCTAACAGCGGCGTAGTGAGAATCAACGATAGCTACTCCTCTTTTTACTTCCTTTGCTTGACCTTCGTATATCTTGGTAAGGTCTGCAATAGCATACATGTAGTTTTCATTATCCGAAAAGTCTGTAATCGTTGCATAACCATTCACATTTTGATATTTATTGTCAAAAGAAAGTGTATTATGAGCCAGGTTATTGTATCTAAACACTTTCCAACGATCAGATTCCTGACTCTTATTCCACAAATCAATGCCTTTGGATTCTAATGAGTTGTAATCCTGAGGACCTAAATCCGTACTCCAGCGAGTATCCTTACTGATAAAGATAAAAGAACCGGCATCCAAATGTGTGTGTCCTGATTGTGCTGTCCCTCCTTTGAGCGCAATGGATAATCCCTGTTGATAATCCCAAGTAGTCCGCATAAGGGCAACAGGAGTGGTTGTTTTACTCGATACCCACATTCTTTGAGTAGGTTTAGGCAGATTATCCATAGAAGTAGAAGCGCCCCATATCAGAGCCAGTACAGCATATCGATAGGACCTAATACTCTTTTTAGAAGACAGGCTAAACTGGTATTTCTCACTCCAAAGAATATCTTTATCGGCAGTCCTATTAGCAAACCAAAACATAGCAGGACTTACGCGACCAGATGATGAACAATCTCCATAGTTGAAGGATTTGCCATCAGAAAGTAACATGTTCTGGATAAACTTTCCAGTATTCAAGAAACCTGGTTCCTGAGAAAGATTATAATCAGTTCCCATAACATTTTCCAAAGCATCAATTAAGAGGAGATTGTAAGTCGTCCCATATCCCCAATAGGAATAGCCTTCGGCATACGCACCATCAGGTGCATACACGGACATAGGTAGTTTAACAGACTGAACAGCTCGGTTAATCAACTCATCAGCAAGGGTTGGAATTTTATCATAAATAGCCAAGGCACCAAGTGTTATTCCCCCATTACATACCTGATTCCAATTATTATTTCGATAGAGCCAGCTATTATATTGGCTGTCTAATGATGGATTCAAACCTTTGGTTTCTATAGCTTTCTCTATTTTAAGCTTAGTCTGATCACTGATAAAATTGTAAAGCCAGTCATATCCGATAGCCATAGCTGTAGTCATTTCAGCTACATCCAGAAAGTGAGATGGATTCCAATCAACAAAGTCTGCGGCATTATCTAATTCACTTTCTGCCCGTTTGGCATATTTCACTTCACCAGTCATTCTGTAGGCATATCCTAAAAGTAACGTCCTGCGCAAACATTCACGCGACACTTCAAGCAATCTTCTGCCAAGAATAACTCTTTGGCAATTAGGCTTGCCAAGAATATTATCGGCCTCTTCTATCATGATGGCATGATATTCCTTCCACACTCCATCTGTTTGTATAGCAGAACGGATGACAGATTCATCTTCTGTTGTCATTATCAGATAGGGATGGACCCTGTCTTTAACCTTCTTACTATCTCCTTCTTGAGCCGATATGCAAGCAGAGTATAACACTGCTAAAAATATAAATAGTATATTCTTCATTTTCTTTTAGTTTTAAAACGATGCTCCAATAGGTCCTTGGGTTGTGGAAGCTGTTGCTGATTTGGAAGAGGTTGAATAATGAAATGTGAATGTCTTTCCTACTTCAATACCTTCTACTCCGTCTTCGTCAACATAAAATGGAAGATCTGCCCATTTGGACATATTACTTCCCATATTCTCAAAAAACTTGTCAATATATTCCATTGGCAAAACAGGCGGATAATCAAAAGTCAGTACTTCCGAGAAATTATCTTTAAAAGTCAGTTTGCCTTCCTCTATCAGTTGATAGCCATCGTCAGAGAGTGTAGTACGCTTCAAATTCTGCGGGTATTTGGCAAACAGTCTTTCAAATTCCTCAGAGAAAAATAAGTTGTTATTGCAAACACTCATACTAATATCCTGAGCACGTTCATCTTTCTTTGGTATTGAAATTTGCCAAAACACATCACTCGCGGCACTTGATTTCCACCCTACATTAGCAAAAATATTGTTCTCAATTTCAACTTTGATAGCATAGTTTATTTGTATATGGTGCCCAACATTATAGAATGTACTGTGCTTAATTCCAAAATAGTTTGTGACTACATTATCAAATCGTACAATATGGGCAGTGTTATTATAAACATAGCAATTATTGATGACAATACTATCTTGCTCGTTTCCACGTGAATCTATCAATCTGCCATTGGCTGGATCACTTGTGAGAGCTAAATTACGAATGGTAGAGTTATTCAGATAAATTTTATTATTGACATTGTCAGTACGAATACAGAAGTTCCTGCAATGGTCAATAAAACAATTGTCAAATTTCAGCCTCACATTTGATTCGTCAATACGAAATAAACGCTGCATGAGATTACCAGTTGCCGCATCTTTACCTATGATATAGATATTCTCAAAAGTGGCGCTACCTTCCAAACGGATCATATCAGCATTTAAGGCTCCTTGCGCGTCACAAATAGGTTGTATGATAGGCATTTTGCCAGAACCATTTTCGGCCTTAATTACAACATTATGTTTGAAGACATTCTTGCCTTCCATATAGTAAACTCCATCACGACGCAATATATATGTTGCATCTCCATTTTCATTAATAGCTTTGGTTAAAGCGTTGACCGACGTAATACCATCGTCCGGTTCTACAATAACTACACTCTCAGGATTACTTGGAGAGATTTCCAGATCATTAATATCGAGTATATCTTCATTCTCGCAGCCCACACACAAGAGTGACAATGCGAAAAGTAATCCTATAGCTCTAGAATATATTTTATATAGTTTCATAACTTTAGTGTTTTAGTGGAATAATGTTTATTTAAAGATATCATATTTAAAGCCGATGTATGCAGCCGAACCATAGTATTCAACTCTGGACGGATAGTTCGTTATATCACGACGTTTACGATCGGAAGATTGTGTAAAGTTGGACAAAGTAGCATACAGAGAGAATTGTCTGGTCAAACTATATTTCAACTGCATATCCCATTTCACGAATGGACGCGTAGATTCCACATCAGCTGCATCTTGGCGGTGCTGTTCTGCAATCAATACTCCGTCTTGATAGTTGCAAGATATTCTGCCTGAGAATTTTTTGTAATCATATCCCAAAGAAACGTTGAATAGTAGGGAAGGTTGCTTTAACAACCGGTCTGTATATATAATGTCAGAGTTGGTCGGAAGGAATGGCTTCTCAGTACCTCCGGGAGTAAAATCCGGATTTTTAATTCTTGACTTCAATGTTTCAAAGTAGTTCATTTTAGAGTCCATAAGAGTAAGATTAGCACTGAATACCACACCTTTCATGAAGTTCCTCATTTTGCGGAACTGCAGTTGCAAATCAAATTCCAACCCCTTCAACGTTGCATTATATGGACTATTTAAAGGATAGGTAATGCTACCACCTGACAAACTCATAGGTAAGTCAAAATTAGCAGGATCCGTCACTGTACCATTCAACATATAGGCAGAGCGAGTATAAGTAAAGTTTTTAATATCCTTATAAAATCCACTAATAGTAAACAGTCCATAATCCGGTTGATAGAACGTCAATATAACATCATAATTTCGAGATAAAGCAGGCTTCAAATTAGTACGACTCCATGTTACTTCATTCACATTCGGTTTTATGATTGTTCGTGGAGCAAGCAGATTATAATCAGGTCTTGACAGTGTTTCAGTGTATGCCAGCCTGATGTCCATCCAGTTTGTTGGCTTTACACGCAAATGGATTTGTGGTAGCCAATATCCATATTTGTCGGAATCACTACTCTTTTCATATTCAAACTCATGTTCTTTTTCTTCATTGTCAGGAACATTAGAGCCACTGTATGCATTGTACTTCAGGTGAGAAAAATCATAGCGTACGCCTGGTATAAATGTAACGTACTTGCCAAAATTTATTTCACCCATAATATATCCTGCCCAAAGATTCTCATTCCCATCATAGTCTTTCAGAATTTTTGTAGTAAGGATCTTGCCATATATATCTTGGTTTATATTATAAAAGTTTCTCATGGCATTATGATCTAGTGCAAAATTAATGCATAAGTCCTTATACTTATTGTTTAAAAAATCGTGAGGCTTATAATCAGAATCTAAGAAATCAGTGATACCTATATAGGAATTTTTGAAAGATGATGGAGTTAAATCAGGCATATTCTCGAATACCGGATCAGCTCCTTCAGACAAATCCATACGTCTATACCTACGAGCAGTTTCAAGGCTTCTCTCTTTTTGACGGAACTTTCCACCGATTTTAATGTATCCATTGACCTTTTCGCCGAAACTAAAAGGTTTCTTTAAATCTAGCCATGCACTGTATTCTGTTTCTTTGGCAAACTCTGTATTAAAAATAGCTTCATACAGATAGTACTGTGTAAGATCATCTTCTTTGACGAATTTAGAATTAGCTATCAAATAGGGAGGTTGATAAGATAATGCATCGATATCAGCTGTAAAGGGGGCATTCAGCCGGAATTGCATTTGGTGATCGTATGGGGTTCTTGTGCGCGAACTACTACGTCCCACTCCGAGATTCAAGGTTGCTCCCAAAACATTGAACTCGCCTTGCAACATATTGGTAATATTGGTATTATGTGAATTACGGTCAGTTTGTTGAAATCTCAATCGGGTTCCTTCTAAATCATAACGTTTTTGACGAATATCACGATCTCTGTTCATTCTACTAAAGAGATTAGACATTTTGAGTTTAGACCCTTTTCCCAAGTCGAAATCCATATTCAGGTTTACGTTAAAACGTTGACGCTTTTCTAAATTTGATTCCAGACTAACCCCTGTAATCCATGGTTTCGTGTAATCAAACCCAGGAGTAGGCGTATTACCATTTACTTTATAAGCTGCATTAAATGTATCATTGCTCCGGTCTGTCTGGTCAGCGCTTGCGGTAAATATGACACCTAATCTTTCACTAAAAAATCGATTGCTCGCCATGATACCACCTTTATACCGCCCCATTCCATTAATTTGTGAATGGTAACCTGTTTCTCCGGTTACATTAAGTTTGAAGTCTCTCGGGGCATCTTTCATTATTAGGTTTACTGTTCCTCCCAATCCATCGGCATCCTTGTCGGCCGTACTGGCTTTCAATACTTCAGCCCCAGCAATCATGTCCGGTGAAATCATATTCAAGTCAGTACTCCGATCGGTGCTACTTGTTGATGGCGCATTCATACCGTTAATAGCTACCGAGTTATACTTAGGATCCAAACCACGTATGATGATTTTTTGGCCCTCTCCTCCATCACGCTGGATCATTAAACCAGGAAGACGGCCAATAGCATCAGCAACATTTACATCCGGAAGTTCATGCAACTTTTCTTCAGATACAGCATTCATAATACCAGTTGCATTTAACTGACTTTTAATCGCTGCTGTCTGCCCTTTGGCTTGAGCGCTGATCACGACTTCTTTCAACATATGATTATCCGGACGCATAACGAGGTTCAGTGTCTTCACTTCATTAGATTTAAGATCTACATCAAAATCTTGCGTCTGATATCCAATGAAAGAGAATTGGATTGTCTGCTTGCCTTTAGGTATAAATAAGGTATACTGCCCATTGGCATCTGTTATTGTTCCCTTATTCGAACCTTTTAGCATGACAGTTGCGCCAATTAAGAAGTCCTTAGTCTCACTATCTGTGACAACACCCGTAATTGTAGCATTTTGAGCTACTAGATTTCCTCCTACATATAGGAATAATAATAAGATAAGCAATCTTGTCTTCATAAGCGTATAAAATTTAATGGTTATATTGCAAATTTAATGGTTAATTAATTGAGAGATGTTGAAAATAAAAGCAATATATATCTATTTCTGTACTTTTATTGGCAAAAACGACTATAAACTGGTCAGAAAATGTAGAATATCTGGTCAAGAGTACATCTTAAAGCTTTCAAAACACCTTTTGCATATATATAATTTCGCAGCAAAGAACTTATGTATACACATAGAAAATACGTCTAAATTTATGATGAACAATGGTAGTTATAACCTACCTTTGCCACAAAAAAGAATATGATTAAACCGATAACCGTCTACGGCAACTCCGTATTAAGAAAAGAATGTGAAGACATAGAACAGAATTATCCCAATATCCAGGAAGTTATAGAAACCATGTGGCAGACGCTGAGAGATGCGGACGGATGCGGATTAGCCGCACCACAAATCAATCTTCCCATCAAGCTGTTCATAGTAAACAGCAGAGATACCTATACATATATGTCCGCTAAGGAAAGAGAACACTTCTTTGTGGAAGAGGATTGCGGAATGGAGGAAACATTCATCAATGCAAAAATAATAGCTTATAGCGAGAAAGTATGGACTGCAGGGGAAGGTTGCCTGAGTATTCCCGACCTTTACGAAGAAGTTACACGCCCCTGGTCGGTGACAATCAGGTATCAGGATAATGAGTTCAAAGAGCAAAACAGGACTTACTACGGCTATACCGCACGAATCATTCAGCATGAATTTGAGCACACACAAGGAAAATTGTACATCGACCGCTTGTCTCCGTTGAGAAAACAACTCATAAAGAATAAGTTAATGCGGATTATTAAGGGAAACAGAAAAAAGTAACAGCATTTCTGTATCACAATAAAAAAATGCCTGATAAACAAGTTTATTTTGCCCTGTCTATATAGTTATTACGTTGATTAGTTGTTATCTTTGCAAAAGAGGTACAACAACTATATAGATGATTATTATTTAGGTGAACCAGCTCTAAGCTATTATTTAGAAGATGACAATGAGCATCTTATGTTTGATACCGGATATTCCGACTCATTCATCAATCCATGAGGTAGTTGTCGGACTAAAATAAAGATTGAATAACTACATATAAAAAGTCAGACCATGAAAACGTTCACTGTTTTATTAGTAATTACGTCTTTAACGTTAACTTCATTGGGAAGGAGTTTTGAACCATACCGCCCTAACGGCTGGTACTACATCACAAGCGGCGCACAAGACAGCCTTTCGGCAGAGCCCATCGTTACAACCAAAGATTTTGTTGCTATAAGGCTTGACTCTTTTATGAGTGAGCGAACAGGTAAAATGGCCTATCAGATTGTGGGTAGAGTGAACGACCAGTCCATTAAGATATGGGCAGACGCTACCGAACAGTCGATTGGCAAGCATATCGGTTTTGTATGCAACAACAAGGTAGTATGTAATCCCTTGGTGAACGCTCGCATCGAAAGTGGTAATTTTGCGATTTCAGGTGAAGGGCCTGAGTTCAAAGCCATGTACAGGCAAATTCAAGAGGACATCAAAAACGAAGAGATTGCTTCGGAACATAAGAAAGCATGGGAAGAGGCCCGCAAGTTACGGGCTTCCATCACCGACACCACTTTCTTGAAAACCAAGCGTCCGATGTCTGACGATGCAATCGGCCCCTACAACTACCACACAGGATTGAACGAAGACCGTGCATACAATCAAACGGTTTATTTAATTGCGGTAGACAGAGCTAAAAAATTCCTTTCCGTTGAAAACGACCAATTAGTATTGAACCTGAAATCGGGTGCGGAAATCAACATTGCGGAAGACCTGTTCCAGTATATCACCGGACTATTCGATGATTGGAACAAATGGATAAAAGAGGGAAAATTCAAGATTATAAAAACAGAAGAGGGATACTACGATATAGAACCGACAACTCAGAAACGCAACAATCAATAACTTCTCTCTAAGTGCTTCAAGGCTGCGATAGAATCGGACACATACACATTATCCGGTTCTATTGACCGCCAATAGCAAAGAGTCCCGATCAGACGCTTCAGGTAAGCAGGATCATGAGAACCTATTCGGCGTTGATGCTCCCCAAGCCCTTTCGTAAGAATGAAATGGACATTCTTGCGTATCTCCCTTTTCTTTGCTTTAGGAATGGTCAGCTTCACACCGGAACTGATGGAAACGCCTGTGATAATCTTTCTCTTATGCCCACTCAGGAAACGGGTTTTCTTATGATTGATTTCAAACTTTTCCTCCCGAATGATCTGTTTAATCAGAGGCAATATCTGTTGCGCCGGAAAGACATCTCCTGAAAAGGTGAGATCATCCGCGTAGCGGGTATAAACCAGATTATATTCAGTAGCCAGTGCCGCCAGTTTTTTATCCATCTCATAAGAGATGATATTACTCAGTGCCGGACTGGTAGATGCTCCCTGAGGCAAACATCTGTGTACACAACATAAAGCCGCAAGCACTCTTGCAATCTTGGGCGGATATCCCATGTCCTCAAACATTTTCCGTATCCGCGGACTGCGTACAGAGCCAAAGAAATCATGAATATCAGTTTTCAGTACATAGGGCTTGCCCAAGTGTGGCCGGACATTATCGGAAATGGACATCTTGCACCGAAAACCGGTAGCTGCGGGATGAATATTCACAAAGGACAGAACACGATGATTGATAGTGTCCTGAATGGCTTTCAACTCTTTGTCCGGTGCTGAAATCATACGATAGCCTCCTTTTCGTTTACCAATCCAGAATTCCCGGTAATGCCCGGAAATATCTTTCAATATCTCCTTCAGAACCTCTTCTTTCACTCCCAACAGATTGGCACACTTCGCCACCGCCTCCTCGTCGAACCACGGAATGGTTATCGGAGCAGAAGCACCAAAGTACCGGCTGAACCATCCTTTACGGGTAGCTTCTGTATCGGTAATATCTTCCGTATTACTGCGGTTTCCGGCTTTCCACCTTTTGTATCCTTCCTGTTTACGACTCGAAGAGATAATTTTGTAAATCAACAAGCCAGTGACAATCAGTACCGCTATTAGAATTCCATTCATTTTACATAGCTGATAAAAAAGGAAGAGGATGAGTATTTACTAATGTAAATCGTGGTATTTATACCAGAGTATTTACATTCTAAGAAAGCTCTTGAGCTTACGAGGCGACTGCACCTCTTTCCTGCTAAATCTTTTTCTCATCCTCTTCGTATGCAAAAATATATTTTTTCCACTTACAGCACAAAGGAGAGACAATTTATTTGAATACAGAAACGTTTTTTTCATCAGATTCTATAACTTTGCCTCCCATAAAGAAAATATCTATACTATAATGAGTACATCCAAACACCCCAAAGGTCTTTACCTCGTCTTTGCTACCAGCACGGCAGAACGTTTCAGCTACTACGGTATGCGTGCTATTTTCATTCTGTTTCTAACCCAGGCACTCTTGTTCGATAAGGAACATGCCGCCTCTATTTATGGCAGTTATACCGGACTGGTTTATCTTACTCCGCTCATCGGCGGATATATTGCTGATAAATACTGGGGCATCCGGCGTTCCGTTTTCTGGGGTGCTATGATGATGGCAGTAGGCCAGTTCCTGATGTTCTTCAGTGCGTCGATGCTGGATACTAAAGAGCTTTCCCATTGGTTGATGTATGGGGGACTCACTTTTTTGATTTTAGGCAACGGATGCTTTAAGCCTACAGTTTCGTCATTGGTCGGACAACTTTATGAACCGGGAGACAGACGCCTGGACTCTGCTTATACTATATTTTATATGGGTGTAAATGTGGGTTCTTTCTTTGCCCCGCTGGTTTGCGGTTACTTCGGTGAGACAGGTAATCCTAATGATTTCAAATGGGGATTCCTGATTGCAGCAATCGTTACAGTATTCACAGTAATTCTGTTTGAAACGCAAAAGAGCAAGTATCTGATCGGTCCTGACGGAAAGCCACTCGGTATTATTCCAGACGCCAAACGGGAGCAACCGAAAGAACATAAAACAGTTCAGCAAACAGCCATAGATAAAGATAAGAAGATGCGCAACAATTTGCTTCTCGGAGCACTGGCCATTGCCCTTGCCCTATTCTTCTACTGGTGTTTCGGCAACGATTGGGTCAGTATAGGGATATTCACAGCCTGTATCATCTTCCCCGTCAGCATTCTGCTGGATGGTTCTCTGACAAAGATAGAGCGTGACCGTATCTTCGTTATTTACATTATCGCTTTCTTCGTTATATTCTTCTGGGCAGCCTACGAACAAGCAGGTGCTTCACTCACCCTTTTTGCTGCCGAGCAAACCGACCGTACAATCTTCGGTTGGGAAATGCCTGCCTCTTGGATACAATCTTTCAATCCCTTCTTCGTAGTTATACTGGCAGCCATTATGCCCAGTGTATGGGGTGCGCTGAACAAACGAGGCATGGAGCCGGCTTCCCCCACCAAACAAGCTATCGGTTTGCTGCTGCTCTCACTGGGATATTTAGTCATTTGTTTCGGTGTGAAAGATGTACAGCCAGGTGTAAAAGTCAGCCTTATCTGGCTAACCGGACTTTATTTCATCCATACTATGGGAGAAATAGCCCTCTCTCCTATCGGCTTATCCATGGTAAACAAACTCACCCCTGTCCGTTTTGCCTCTCTCATGATGGGAATCTGGTATCTTTCCACCTCTACAGCCAATAAATTCGCAGGTACTTTAGGAGGTCTTTATCCCGAAGACGGTAAGGTGAAAACCCTGCTCGGATTCCGCATTGAAACCATGTTCGACTTCTTTATGGTATTCGTTATCATGTCCGGTGTAGCCTCTCTTATCCTCTTCCTGCTTTCAAAGAAATTACAGAAGATGATGCATGGAGTGGAATAAAAATCGTATTTTTGTGCCAATTTTAAAAATCTATCCCTTATGGACACCATACAAATAAAAGACAAAAAGTTCACTGTTTCCATCAAGGAACAGGACATTCTGAAAGAAGTAACCCGCGTTGCAAATGAAATCAATCGCGATCTGGCTGGTAAAAATCCTCTGTTTCTCAGCGTCCTGAACGGCTCGTTTATGTTTACTGCTGATCTAATGAAAAACATTACTATTCCCTGCGAGATTTCTTTCGTGAAACTGGCTTCTTATCAGGGGGTGTCCTCTACCGGAGTTATCAAGGAAGTGATCGGTATTACCGAAGATCTGACAGATCGCACGGTAGTGATTGTGGAAGATATTGTAGATACAGGTCTGACTATGCAACGCCTGCTGGAAACGCTGGGTACACGTAACCCGAAAGAGATTCATATCGCTTCGTTACTGGTGAAACCCGATAAGCTGAAAGTGGATTTGAATATCGAATACGTAGCTATGGAAATCCCCAATGACTTCATTGTAGGTTACGGATTGGATTATGACGGTTTCGGACGCAATTATGCGGATATTTACACAGTAGTGGATTAAAAAAGGAATTTGAATTAGGTATATATAAGTAACAGTTAAATTGTAAATCACAAATGTTGAACATTGTAATTTTCGGTGCTCCCGGTTCAGGAAAGGGAACACAAAGTGAGAAAATCGTAGAAAAGTACGGTATTAATCACATCTCAACCGGTGACGTGTTGCGTGCAGAAATCAAAAACGGCACAGAACTGGGCAAAACAGCTAAAAGTTATATCGATCAAGGCCAGTTGATTCCTGACGAACTGATGATTGATATCCTTGCAAGTGTATTCGACAGCTTTGAAGACAGCAAAGGTGTAATCTTCGACGGTTTCCCCCGTACGATTGCACAGGCAGAAGCTCTGAAGAAAATGCTTGCTGAAAGAAATCAGGGAGTAAGCGTTATGCTTGACTTGGATGTACCTGAAGACGAACTGATGGTCCGCCTCATCAAACGTGGTAAGGATTCCGGTCGTGCCGATGACAACGAAGAGACTATCAAGAAACGCCTTCATGTTTATCATTCACAGACTTCTCCGCTGATTGACTGGTACAAGCAGGAAGGACAATACCAACACATCAAAGGACAAGGTGCATTGGAAGAAATCTTTGCTGATGTTTGCGCTGCAATTGACGCTGCAAAGTAAAGTAGCACAATCATAATTTAAAAGGAGATGTGTCAAAACTAAGGCACATCTCCTTTTTTTATATTTAAATGTTTTT
>ERZ772889.2106-NODE-2106-length-16361-cov-5.373789_pt1 | contig 16361 bp, 20 predicted proteins | sample MGYA00512127_ERZ772889 | MGnify/ENA primary metagenome ERZ772889 (study PRJEB29015, sample SAMEA2737689) | human gut metagenome | biome: human gut; feature: human-associated habitat; material: faeces | place: China | collected 2012 ...
GACGCCGGCCACGATGGCCGCAATGGCGGCGGTCAGGGCCACGCCTGCCGCGATCATGAGCAGCGCCTGCGGGGCACCGAATCCGGTGGGGAACAGTGCCGCCGCGACGGCTTCCAGCATGCCCACAAAGGCGCTGCCGATGGAACCGATCAGGGTGCCCATGGAGGCCAGAATCTCCGGGAAGCTGGAGATCAGTCCGCCCTTCAGGCCGGTGCTGATGGCAGCGGCAGCCGCAGTGAGCGGACCTTTCAGACCCTGAAAGATGCCGGTGAGGGTGGAGCCAAGGCCCTGCGCCTGCGTGATCACGTCCGCAAAACCGCTGGTCAGGCCCTTGGCAAGGTCGCCGCCCATATCCCACAGGCCGTTGGAGACGGCACTGACCCCCTTGCCCAGCAAGCCGTTGACCTGCTGGATCAGGTTCTTGCCGAAGTCGTCAATGAGCTGCTTTGCCTGCGGAGCAAGGCCGTTGTACAGGGTGGACAGCACCCATTCGCCGACAGACTGCCAGTCCTGCTTCTTCACAGCGTTCACCAGCGTGCTGAAGGTGCCCACCACGCCCTTGTCGGCCTCGTCCTGCCAGCCCTTGACAAGGCCGTCAAAGCTATTGGCAGAGGCTTTCTTGATCTCCTCGTTGATCTGCGGGACACCGTCGGCGGCAATGGTCTTGACCCGCTCCACCGTGACAAGCGCCCCGTCCACGATGTCGTTGTAGGTCTCGGTGATGACCTGCTTCTGGGTCGTGGTTTTGTCAGTCAGGGTCTCGGTGATGGTCTTGGTGCTGGTGGCAATGCCGTTGACGACGGAATCCGTTGTAGACGTAACGGTCTTGGCTACAGTGGCGGCAATTTCCTCGTAGACCTTCTGGGTCTGGGCGGTGGTCTTGCCGTTTTCGGTCACATACTTGGTGACGGTCTTGTAGTTCTTGGCCACACCGTTGACCATTTCCTTACCGGATTCGGTCACGGTGCGGGTCAGCCGGTCATACTCCTCGCTGCCCTTGCGCAGGTGCTCGGTGAGCTCGGTGGTCTGGATGGTCACCTTGCCCAGGGCGTTGGTGGTGTCGGTGTGGCCTGCGTCCTGCAGGGACCACAGCAGGGTCTCGGCGGCCTGTGCGGCGGCCTTGGTCTTTTTGGCCGCCTTGGTGGCGGCGTCCCCGGACTTGGTATAGGCCGGGACGACCGCCTCCGCCATGGACTGGGCGCTGTCGGCCACGTCGGCGTTGGCGTCCGCCCAGACGGAGGACCAGTCGTTCCCGCTGGCGGTTTTAGCAATGGTGGCACCGGCGGTGGCTGCGATGGCTCCTGCACCAACCGCACCGCCTTTGCCGGTGAGGCCGTTGATAAAGCTCTGGATAAGGTTCTTGCCCCACTGCACCGCCTGCGAGGGCAGGCTCTTGATCCAGGCAAGCGCACTGGAAAAGCCGCCCTTGAAGGCGTTCAGCATGCTTGTGCCCATGCTCTTGACGCCGTTTGCCACGCCGGTGAGGATGTTCTTGCCGATGTTCAGCCAGTTAATGGCCGAGATCACCGACAACACGGCCTGCAGGATCTTCTTCCAGTTGGCCAGCAGATCCGGCACCGCCTTGACGATGCCCACGACCAGCTGCACGATGATGGCCACGCCCTCGCCGAGGATCTTGGGCATGTTGTCGTTGATGATGCCGCAGATGTTGATGATGATATCCGGCACATAGGCGATCAGGTCCGGCAGACCGGCGATCAGACCGTTGAGCAGCTGGGTGATAAGGTTCAGACCGGCGTCCACAAAGCTGGCCGCGTTGTCCCGCAGCTGGTCCGTAAAGGCCAGCAGCTGCGGCAGAGCAGTGGAGAAGAACTCCGGGATGCCCTCGGTGAAGCCCTGTGCCAGGGAGCTGAGCAGCTCGGTGCCGGTCTGCAGGAGCTCCGGCACAAGGCTGTAAACGATTTCCGGGATGCCCGCCAGCACGTTGCCGATCATGGGCAGCAGGTTGCCCACAAGGAAGGTCTGGGCCGTTTCCACCAGCCCCTGCAGGGGGGCGGTGAGATCGGCACCGGTGGACCAGTCGGCCAGCACGTTCTCGGCGGCAGCTTTCATGGCCGCAAAGCTGCCGGTCAGGGTGGTGGATGCCTCCTTGGCCGTGGTGCCGGTGATGTCCATCTCCTTCTGGATGACGTGGATGGCGCTGTACATGTCGGCTAGGTTGCCCAGGTCGTAGTGCACGCCGGAGAGCTTCTCGGCGTCCTTCAGCAGGCGCTGCATTTCGGCCTGCGTGCCGCCGTAGCCCAGCTTGAGGTTGTCCAGCATGGTGTAATTCTGCTTGGCAAACCCCTGATAGGCGTTCTGGATATCCTGCATATCCGTGCCCATCTTGTTGGCGTTGTCGGCCATATCCACCATGGCCATGTTGGCCAGCTGGGCGGCAGCATCGGTGTCCTGGCTGACGCTGGACAGCAGGCTGGCCGCAAAGCTGGTGGTCTGCTCCATGTAGTCGTTGGCCGAAAGCCCCACGGTCCGATATGCCTGCGCGGCGTACTCCTTGACCGTGTCGGCACTGTCCTTGAACAGCGTTTCCACGCCGCCAAGGCTCTGCTGCAGGGCACCGCCCATGTTGATGGAATCCGAGATGATCTTGCCGATGCCGGCCGCCGCGATCACTTTCTTCAGGGTGCCGATGAGTTCCTGACCGATGCTCTGCCCGGTCTGCTCGCCAAGGCCTTCGGTCTCTTCGTCAAACATCTCAGTCAGGGCGCTTTTGATGCCCTGCGCCGAGGGCACGATCTGGACATACGCCTTGCCCAGTTCGATTCCGTCCGCCATGGTGTTAACCTCCTTTCAGCGCCGCAAGGGCGGCGTCAAATTCTTCTGCGCTGGCGTAGCTCTGCACGTTGCTGGTGTCCGCCTCGCCGCGCAGGTCGGCCAGCACGGAGGGCGGCTTGGACGTGTCGCTGTGCAGCCACCAGAGCACCTGGGTCAGGCGGTCGGCGGCATAGGCCAGCAGTTCCGTCTCAAAGTCCACCGTGCGGCCTGCCGCCTTGCGCAGGCTGCGGCTCGTTTACGGCAGGCCTGCGGCCAGTGTGGCGGCCAGACGCAGCGGAAGGGCACGCCAGTCCAGCACATGGTAATATTGCACGAAATCGCAGATCAGGGCGTCCTCGTCCGATGCGATCAGTTCGGCGAGGATGCAGAGTTTTTTCCGGCCGTGAAGCTGTTCATCAGCTCGCCCAGGGCGTCCGCCACCTTGGCCACCGGCACACGGCCGTCCGGGGTGCGCAGGTGGTCATACAGCTTCTTCCGGCCCTCCTTGCCCAGCAGGCGCAGGGTCAGGTGGCTCATGTCAAAGACGTTGCCGTCCTGCATGCCGCCCAGGGCGTCCAGCAGTTCGGCGTCGTCCAGAACGTCCTCGCTCAGCTCGATCTCAAAGCCGTCGTTCGTTTTTGCAGTAATCATGCCTGCACCTCCTTGGTCTTGGCAGCGGCCTGGGCGGCAGCAGTGCCGCCCAGAATGTACTCGTAATGGGTGTTGCCCTGGGCATCCGGCACGGCGGTCAGGGTGGTGTTGTAACCCACGGCGCTCTTGGCGTAGGTGATATCGCCCACGGCGGTGACGGCGGCATCCGGGATGACGATGCGCTTGACCGCCTTGTTCTTCATCACCATCTCAATGACCCAGCTGCAGTCCTTCTGCTCGGAGGAGTTTGCCTTGACCGTGATGCCGGTGTCCAGCGTGCCGGTGACGTTGTCGTCGCCGTACACGGACTTGAGCACCTCCACGTTCAGGGCCTCCAGCAGGGTGTACTGGAAGGTGTCGGGCTTCTCGGTCTGCTGGGTCAGCACGGTGTCGCCGCCCCAGGCGTTGGTGTTCTCGCCGGAGGGCGAGTTGCTGTTGGTCACGCCGTCCTCGGAGGCGTAGCCCAGGCACTTAAAAGCCTTGTCCAGTTCGGTCTTGGCGTCGGTGGGCAGCGGGGTGCCCAGCGGGGCACGCCAGATGGCACCGCCCACTTTGGGCTTGGCGGCGGTTACTTTGGTTGCGTCTGCCATGTGTAGTTCTCCTTTCACAGGTCAGTAATGAGTGATAGAAAAAACGGCCTGGTAGCGGGGCCGTTTGCGGGTGGTGTCCGGGAAATTGTAGTCGGTGACCGGCCTGCAGGAAATCACCTCCGGCAGGGTGTCGGCGGCCTGCATGGCCTGCACCACCCGGTGGTTCAGCCGGGCGGCCTCATAGTCTGTGCCGCCGTAGGACTGCACTGCCAGCGTGGCGGTGTAAATGCCCTCGTCGCAGCCGGAGCCGGTCTTTTCCAGGACACAAAAATTGTCGGAGGGGTTCTCCGGCACGGACATAAAGCAGGGGAAACCGTTTTCCCGCAGGTAATTCAGGATGATTTCTTCGATCATTTCTTTCGCTGGTAGCTCCTCACGGTGATTACTCTGCCGTCTTTCAGGTGGCGCTTATGCTCATGTACCACGGTGCCGCTGCGGCTCGAAGAGACAGCTTTCAGCAGGGTGTTGTTGGCAGAGTTATCATTGTAGGCCTTCTGAGAAACAGTCTCCACCACAGCGACTGCACGGGTCTGGGCCACATAGGCCTCATACCCGTCGCCGCAGCGGTTCTTCACGGTGTCCGCACGGGCTTTGAGCACGGCCTGCATTTCCGGAGAACGCATCAGAGCACGAACGCCGGCGCTGTTCAGTTCCACGCGCAGCTTACTCAATCCGTTCCACCTGCACTTTCTTGTTCCAGGCCAGAGGCACAAGCGCCTCGATGTACTGGGAGGCACCGCCGTACACTCGCCATTTCTGGCCAAAAAATTCCACGGTGCAGCCCTCCCAGCGGTGAGCGTCGCCTTTCGGGATGCACAGCTCGTAGGCCACCCGGCGGCCCGTAAGCTGCAGGTCGGTGACCACGGCGGCATTGTCCACCGGCGTGATGAGCACATTTTCCACCGTGACCGGTGTTTCGGTGTAAACCGGAGCGTGAAAAGCATCCTCGCCGGTCTGGGTGCGCTCATAGAGGATGACGGGGATGCCCTTAATCAGAGCCATAGGGTTCGATCACTCCCATCCGCTGGCGGCGCAGGCCCAGCCGGGCCAGCTCCGATTTTTTGATGAACAGGCCGCCGCCGGGCACCAGAAAGGACCCGGACGCCGAGTAGCCGCCTGCGGCCTGGGTGAACTGGGTCAGAGGTTCCTGGTTCGTGCTGGTCATCAGGGTGCGGGCCACCACGTCCACGGTGACGCTCTTGGCCACCAGGGCCAGGGCTTCGTCTGCAGCGGTGAGGGCGGGCAGGTCTTTGCCCACCCTGGCGGCTTCCACATTCAGGCTGGCGGACACCACCTCCAACAGAGGGGACGCCCGGGCCTGCTCGGCGGCGGTCATGGGACGCCACAGAGCGGTCATGTCCTCCACGGTGGCGTAGCTCATTCAGCAGCCTCCGGTTTCTCCTTGGCAGCAGCCTTGGGTTTGGCCGCCTTTTCTGCCTTGACGGGCTCCCAGTCCCCGCCGGAAACGCGGCAGGGCGTCTCGATCACAGCGCCGGTGCGCTTGTTGCGGTACAGCATGGTGTGTCCTCCTTAGGCGTTGGCCTTGATGTGGGCGAATGCGGACGGATCCAGGATGCCCCAGCCGATGTAGGCCTCACCGCGCAGGTATACCTGGTTGTGGCCCTTCAGGTCACCCAGATCCGCATCGTTGTCGGGATTGCCGTACTGGATCACCTCAATGGGCATCTCCTTGGCGTAGCCCCACTTGAAGCAGTTGGTGAAGTCGCCCACCAGCGCACGGTCCAGGCTGGAACCGGCGGACAGGTTGGAGGTGGATTCCACCCGCAGGCCGTTCACCTCGCCGGGGTTTGCGCCCCAGGCCAGCTGCGGGTACAGCTTGGCACCGTCGGTAGTGGTCTGGGCCGCCAGAGCGCTCTTGAAGCTGGGGGCCAGCACCATGCCGGTAACGTCCCGCTCCGCGCCCTGCACCAGGGCGATGGCGGCCTCCACGTTGGTGTCGGGCTTGTCGGAGGCGGCAATGGTCACGGCCTGGGTGACCTTGCTGTCAAAGTGGTTGGTGCCGATGACGCCGGACGCAGAGCCGGTGCGGGGGTTGATGCCGTGGAAGGCCATGAGGTCCAGACCCTTGGCCACCTTCTTGGCAAAGCCGTCCGCAAAGGCGCTCAGAACGTCCATCTGGGCGTCCTCGGAAGCGTACAGGAACTCGTCGGACACGCGTGCACCATACTCGATCTTGATGGGCACGATGGTGATGGGCTCCACGGTCATGCCGCCCTTGCCCTTGGCACCGTTTTCTGCCACGATGTCCACTTCCTTGTCCAGCGTGAAGGTGAATTCCTTCTGGCCGTTGAAGGCGATGGGCGTTGCGCCGCAGAGCTTGGCCAGCGCGGACGCGCCGGTGGTTTTCTGGATAAAGCCGGGGATCAGCTCCTCCGGGAACAGGGAGCCTTTGCTCAGAATATCTGCCATGATGTGTTCTCCTTTACTCGTTGTTCATCAGCTGGTTTGCGAAACTGCGCCAGGCGGCCTTTTTGCCGCTGCCGCTGGGGTCGGGGTCGCCGCGCAGGGGTGCGGGCGGGGTCTTGGGCTTGATCAGCTGCAGCAGGTTCTGGGCGTCCTTGCGGATGTCCTCCTCCTTGGAGCCGGTCAGGCGGCCCGCCAGGTCGAACGGCAGGCCCACCTCATGGGCAACGCGGGTCTTGAGCGCGTCCGTCTCGTAGGTCTGGCAGCGGGTGTTCAGCTCCGCCACCTGCCCGGCGAGGGCCTCGTTCTGGGCCTTGAGGTCGTTGTAGTCGGCGTAAGGGGCCAGCCTGTCAGCGACAGCGGCCTCAAACGCCTCCTGCGTGGTAATGGGTTCAAATGCTTCTGCCATGGAATACCCTCCTTTATGGCAACAAAAAAACAGGCCCGGGTGGCCTGTTAATAGCGGATGCGCTGCCGGCGCTTGCCCTTGCCCTCGGCGCACTGCCAGTGGGCCAGGATCACGCTGTCCAGCAGCTCGATGTGGCCGCCCTCGGTCAGAGAGCGGTAACCGAAGCCGCCGTTGGAGCCGATGGCCCGCTTTTCGCAGTTGGAAGCAGCCTGCGCAAGGCCGGGCTGGCCGGCATGGCACAGGGCTTGCGCAAAAAGGGCCTGCTCGAAGGCGGCGTTGGCGGTGATGACCTGCTTGACCGTGGGCAGCACGGGGGACCTGAGGTGGGCGGCCTTCATGGCGTCGGCCAGAAGCTGCTGCCCGCTGGCCCCGTCCACCGCCACGGCGGCTAGGTCGGCTTTGGATAGAAAATCAAGAAGCCACCCGCTGCCGTCCCGGGTAGGATGGCAGCCGATGGCTTCCACGAAGATAGCGTTGTCTTTGGTGCGGCACGCAACGGCCAGCGCACAGCTGGTGCCGTCGGTGCTGAACTTGATGCCGGCATACAGCTTGCCGGTGAGCTTGGGCAGGGTGTCGGTTTTCAGTTCGTCCCACTCTGCCCGGCTGATGGCCGATTTGAGGTTGTACCGAAGCCACAGCCCCAGACGCTGGATGTTGAAGTCGATGGGGTCATCGCCGATCTCATCCGCCACACTGCGCTCGGTGAAGATGGTGCCGAGGCTGGGGTTCGTCTGATACCAGGCCTCCACGTCGTGGGGGTCGGTCTGCTGCTCCACGCTCCACTCGGCCCAGCCGGTGTTCTGCGTGTCGCCCCGCAGGGCGGCGTTGCGCATTTTGAGGAACACCGTGCCGGAGGACACCGGCGTGGGCGGGGTGCCGCAGAACAGGGTCTGCGGGTTCTCGCTGTCAGTGACCACATACTTCAGGGCACTGGCCTGATCGTCGGTGTACTCCTGGGCCTCGTCGATGACCAGCAGGTCAAAGCCCTCGCCCAGGCCGCCCTTGGAGGAGCGGGTGCGGAACTCGATGCGGCCCTCGCCCTCTTCCAGCTGGATGTGCTCCCGGCCCACGGCCTGAATGGATTTATAGGGGATCTTGGCCTTGTCCAGCAGGTGGCACAACCGCTCCCAGGCGGCCCGGGAGGTGGTGGTGCGGTGGGCGGTGTGCAGGATGCTCTCGCCCTGCTGCAGGCCGTACAGCTCCCGGATGGCGGCAATCTCGTTCTTGCCGTTGCGGCGGGGCACGGCATAGCCGAACTTGGTATGCACCCACAGATCCTCCTCGTTGCGGGCAAGGATGTCATACAGCAGCAGCTCCTGCCACTGCTGGGCGATGCGCCCGGTGGAGTTGTACAGGTCGATGGCGTCCTGGCCGAAGGTTTTGGTGTAGGGCAGCACCACGGCAGCGGTGGGCGTCTGACGCCCCAGCCTTGCCGGGGCTGTCTGTTTTCGCGTCCGCGGCATGGTGGGCTGGGTTCCTCCTTTGCATGAAAATGATGGCACCGTTTACTGGAATCGAACCAGTGACCTGTGGTTTTGGAGACCACGGCCCTGCCAACATGAGCTAAAACGGCATGAAAAAACCACTGTTGTGCCTTTTTGAGGGCATACAGTGGTTAAACTAGGATATTCCGTGGATGAAAGTTTACTTTTTGGCAGAGACCTTGCACTCTTCCGGGTACAATTTTTGGTATTCGGGATATAAAAAATGGCTGGTATTCAGGACGGCGTCCGGGCAATCGTGGCGCTTTCCGAAACGAAGATCATCGGAGGGAGTTCCTAACTTTTTGCATTTGCCTGGTCCATCCCGGTGAATACAGACATTGCATTCCGGGATACAGACCGGCACGCTGTAAAGTGGAGCACGGAACCCCATGCTGATATCCTCTTCACGCAAAAATTTAGACATTTTGGAGCACCTCGATCTCTAAAAAATATCGGTCGTCTTTTCTACCAACATCCAGCACACGATACTGCATCCCACGGGCAAACAGGACTTCGTCCTGACTTTTGAATTTGGGAAGCGCTACAGGCTGAAGGAACTGGCAGCCCTTATATCCTGCCGGAACATGCAGCTGAATCAGCGTGTCACGGCCCGGAAGATGCAGATCCTGAAAACTGGTTGATATAAATATCGGAAATTCCGGTGTGAGATCCACAAGGTCTTGCAGATCCTGCAGGGTCGGATTTTTGGGAAGCCCGAACCCTAGAAAAGAAAGCGCTGTGTTCCGGTACAGGGTGACGCTCTGCGGCATCACGCCGGAAGCCAGCGCGTTATCCAATGCGGAAATGGTCTCCTGGATTTGCGGTGTGATTTTTCCGTTCCGGATGGCAAAGTTCACACGGGTCGCCGTAAAGCCGGTATACTGCCGGAGAGCCTCCTGTGCGTTTTCCGGCAGACTAAGCACCTGCTCGGACATTGCGGCCTTGATGGCCTTGATCTCAGGTGAATCGACCGGCGGCAGCCCAATCTGTTTTCGTGCTTCTATCTTAGCAGAATCGTCTCGGTTTGTCGATGGGTTTTGAATCTTTTGAATGCGTGCCTGCCGGGCGTCCTCATCCTCCGTCCACGTCTTGTTCCACACGTTCTGCCGCCTGCCCTCGCCGGGGTCATATTCCACCCGGCAGCGGCAGCGCTCGTGGCGGCGGTAAACGTCTTTGGGCACACGGGGGTAATCGTAAGTGCCGGCCAGCGCACTGCACCATTTGCAGCAGTGGCTCTCGGCGGTGCGGATGACACGGGGCCGCAGCCCGGCCTTGCCCTGAAAATCCACGTTGCGTTTCAGGGTGTCGTCCACCACCATGCGGGAGAAGGTACGCACCGGCTCGTCCAGTGCCCACGCCACATCCGCAAACTGCTCCGCCGTGGACACCTTGTTCAGCAGGTCGTCCACAGCGTCGGTGGGCAGCACGGCCCGCTGCGGGGCAATGCCGAGATTTGCCTGCTGGTTCAGTGCCTGCTGCACGGCAGCGGAAGCGTCCGCCACCAGCAGGTGCTCCTCTTCCAGCAGGGGGCGCACCACCCGGTCGGCAATGTTCCAGTACAGCCTGCCGTCCGGCAGGGCGTCGGCGGTCAGGTTGCGGCGGAAGGCCTCGGCCAGGGCGCTGCCCACAAGCTCGGCGTAATCCGCAGCGGCAGCGTAGGTGTCGGCGGCGGGCTTTGCGTCGCCCAGCAGCGCCCGGAAGTCGGCCCGGATGCGCTCCAGCAGCTCCGGGGCAATGTCCTTGTCGGCCATGGGTGCCTCCTCAGCTCTCGGAGCGGATGCCGGTCAGGTCCCGCAGGTTCTCCGCACCGAAATAACCGGGGATGGCCGTGTTGATCTTGCCCACGGCGTCCCCGATGCCGGACAGGGTGGCGGCGTCCGGCTCGAACACCGGCTCCCACACCGGGCGGGTGAGGTAGAGCTGCTGACGCTGGTAGGCGATGCCGTCCCGCATGCAGGCGGCCAGATACCCGGCGTTCAGGAAGCCGCTGCCAAAGGTGCGCTGTGCCTTGCGGGCCGCCAGGCGCAGGCTCTCGTGGCTGGACTTGATGGCCTCGGCGCTGGAGGGGTTGTCGGTGACGAAGCCCAGATCATCCAGCGTCAGGCCGGTCTCGCCTGCAAACAGGGCGGCAAATGTGCGCAGCTGCTCGGTGTAGGGGCTCATGCTCTGCTGGGTGAACTGGCCCACCACCGGCTTGTCGCCGTCCTCGTCCTTGGTGAATTCCAGAAAACTGGAGATGGTGGCCTTCCACTTGTCCATCTGCTCGGCGTCGTTGGAGGTGCCCAGCACATATTTCTGCGGGAAGGAATAGAACTCGGCGCTGATCTCGCTGCGCTTGAGGGTGCGCAGGGCACCCTGCTGCAGGCCCATGCAGGCACGGGAGATGCGGCTGTGGCCAAAGGGCCGCTTGGCATCCGGGCGGTATACGACGGGCACCAGCAGCGGGGCCGGTGCGAGGTTTGGCACCTGATACGGCTTTTGGCCGTCGGGGTAATACCAGGTGCTGTCCGCCGTGAAGTAGGCCTCCAGCAGGGGCTTGTCCGTCTCCGGGTCACGGGACAGCACGGCATATCCTTCCGTGAGCAGGCCGGTCACCTCGTCCAGGATGCCGGTGGCGTTGCCGCCGTCGATGACCTGCAGCCGGGGGTAGCCGCTGCCGTCCGGGCTGATGTACAGAAAGCAGCAGCTGGAAATGAGGGCCGACAGCACGGCACTGTCAAACAGGGTGTCTGCGTTGTTCATCTGGTAGATGGAGTTCAGGTCAAAGTTATCATCCCGGAACTCCCGCCAGACCAGCCGGTCGGCCAGAGCGTCCACAGCTTTCCCGCACCAGCCCAGCGTCTCGCTGAAAAAGCGGAACTCATCCGGGGTGACCTTGCCAAAGTCCTTTACGGCGTTCTTCATCTCGTAATACTTGTAGCGGGTCAGCACTCGGCTGCGCTTCTGGTTCAGGCGGCGGCGCAGATAGGCCATGCCTTTCAGGTCGGTCATGGGCGGTGGATTCTCCTTTCACGAGAAAATATTCACAGTACGGTCTGGGAAGGTCAGAGGGCCCCCTGGGAGGGGGATGCCCCCCCGTCCCTGCGTGCGTGTCCCGGCGGCGCTGCGGGCCGTCTCAGCGGCTGCGGTACACCGTCCAGTCGGTGCTCAGCGGCAGGGCCATGGAGGCATCTGCATCCGGCTCCGTCTGCTGCTCCACAGGCGTAAACAGCTTGTCGCTCTTCTGCCGGTTGCACCAGAAATGCGCCAGCTGCAGGTTGGCGAGATCGCTGGGGTGGCCGCCCTTGGCCACCGGAATGATGTGGTCGATGCACGGCGAAAGCGGATGCGGAAACTTGTAGCTGAAATCCACAGGCTTGCCGCAGATGCCGCACACGGTCTGGGTGGCGTAGATCTTTTTCTTGTTGCGTTCAAACGCCAGCCGGTGGGTGCCGTCCCGATCCGGGCGTGCAACAGTCTTTGCCATGGGCAGCTCCTTGGGGTGTGCTGCCTGCCGGTCTCCTCAAGGGGGAGGAGGCCTTTTGCAGGCAGGGGGTGTTTTGAAAGGCCGGGGTACAAAATGACCCCGGGGGTCTTTGCAGGCCCCGGGGGTATGAAAAAAGCCGCCCTTGCGGACGGCGGAAATATCAAAGAAGCCCGGCTGGTACATTCAGGCTGTTGGTCGGTAAATGTGTGTTCCCCTGTCGCAGCCGGGCAGCACAAAGCCCGCAGGATTGAAGGGAGTAAACCTTTCCTGCGGGCTCTTGCGATGATACTATTTTATCATGAAATCAAAGACATGTCACTGACGTCGTACTGACGTTTTACTGACATCTGTCACAGTTCCAAAGCATCCACACCTTTACGGTGATGACGGTAAACCTGCCGTACACAGATGCTCATCTTCTGTGCAATCTGCTCCCAGTCCTGAAAGCGGAGATACTTCAGCCGCAGGACCTCGTAATCCTTCGGGTCGTCCACATCCTCCAGTCGGGCCATAAGTTCGGCGTGGAGATCATCACACAGCATGATCTGTGCATTCAAGGCTTTCTCGGCTCGTTCAATACGTTCTACAGTTCGTGCCAGACTCTGCCCATCACCGCTGCCGCCCGGCATTCCGGTCAGTTGCTGCGTGGTACAACCGGTGTCACGTTCTGCTTCATCTAAATCATCTCGCAGGTGCTTGGCCTTTACCATAGCGTCCCCGTACCGACTGAGCCAGCGTCTTTTCTCTTCGTAGGTCATGCCAGCTCCTCCACCCGGACGAACACACCGCAGGGGTCCGACCAGAACTTCTCCACAATCTCGCTGCACACCTGGGCATCGTCGTCCCAGAAGTGCAGGCGGGTCATCTCATCCTTGAGGGCCTTTTCCAGGTTGTCGGTGTCGGGTTTGCTGGTGCGCCACTCGCCGCTGCGGCGCTTGCCCTCGGTGGGAAAGCACCACTTGACCAGCAGCCGCACCGGCTGGCCTGCCGGGATGGGCGCTTTGGGCGCATGGGGCGCGAGATATGCGTGGAGCTTGGCGCGGGCGGCTTTCAGCTCCGGGCTGTCGTGGAGCACCGCGTGGGGCTGGCCGCCCTTCATGTAGGCGTGCAGCTGCTTTGCGTTGTGGGTGGTGGTGGGCGGCTGCATGGGGATAAAGAATTGCATGTACATGGGGTTCACCTCGTTCTTTCTTTTTGTTCGGCCAACGTGATGGGGAGGGTTCCCCGGATGGATGGGGGCTGTGCACGCCCCATCCTCCGGGATCCCCATCACACACGGACGGATTATGCTATTATATATAGGCATTTTCCGTCCCGGATCCGTAGGAAAATGCGGCATTTTCCGAAATCCGGAAGCCGGACGCGGACGGATTATGCGGGCATTTTACCGTTTTTGTACGTTGCGTAAAACAAAATATTGCAATTTGTAATCATCCATTGGAACCGGGTTCTTTGCGTCCCACGTCCGCGCCATCTACCCAGTAACCGCCGTCCGCTTTCAGGCGGCGGCGCACGGTGTCCGGCTTCAGGCCCATATACTCGGCCATGGCGTAGACAGTGACCTTGCCGTCCATCGTGCAGGATTCGTAGGCGGTGGACAGCTCCACGGACTTGTTCTTGGCCAGCTTCTCCCGGCTGCCCCAGCGCTTTTCCGCGCCGCGTGCGGCAAAGCCCTTGACGTCTCCGTCCGGCTGCAGATCCTCCAGCAGACCGCTGTCCGGCTTGTGCACCGGGTAATCAAACCAGAGGTTGACCGGGTCGAACCGGGCAAACTCGCGCAGAGTGCCCTCGATGCGCCAGGCAGTCATGCCGTCGGCCTGCTTCTGGGCGGCGGCGACTTCGGCGTCGATGGCCCGCAGGTCGGCCAGGCCCAGGCACTCCTTGGCCACGGCCAGCATCCGGCTCTTGCTGAGGGTATCGTCCGGGCCGTAGGCGTCCGCATGGCCGCGCTTGTCCAGCATGGCCTTGATGACCCGACAAGCTGCCTTGTTGCGCAGCTGCTCCCGGATGGCGTCGGTGGGCGTCAGCTCGGTCATGTCCAGCATGGCGTCCGGGTCACGGGCGAACACGCCGGAACCGGACGCACGGTCCATGCTGCGCTTGCCGCCCTGGGCACCTTTGCTGTGGTGATGGCAGTAGATCACGGCGCAGTCCAGTGCGCGGCACACAAGGTCAAACTGGTTGCAGAACTTGGCCATCTGGTCGGCGCTGTTCTCGTCGCCGGTGATTACCTTATAAATGGGGTCCAGCACCACGGCCATGTAGCCCTTTTTCTGGGCCCGGCGGATGAGCTTGGGGGCCAGCTTGTCCATGGGCACGGACGCACCGCGCAGGTTCCAGATGTCAATGTTTTTCAGGTGCTCCGGCGGCAGGCCCATGGCGGTGTACACATCCTTGAAGCGGTGCAGGCAGGAGGCCCGATCCAGCTCCAGATTGATGTACAGCACCTTGCCCTGGGCGCAGGAGAACTGGCCCAGCCACGGCTTGCCCTCGGCAATGGCGATGCACAGCTCGATGAGGGCAAAGCTCTTGCCGGCCTTGCTGGGGCCCGCCAGAAGCATCTTGTGCCCTTTGCGCAGCACCCCGAAGATGAGCGGGTCTGCCAGCGGGGGCAGGTGCTCCCAGTCGGCGGCGAGGTTCTCGGTGTCCGGTAGGTCGTCGGTCTCGGCTTCCAGCCAGTCCACCCACTCGTCCCAGCAGCTCTTGCCGAAATTGGTCTCCAGAAGCACCTGCCGCTTGTCGCCGCGCAGGATGCCGGGCATCCGGCTCAGGCGGCTGGGGTTGCGGTTCTGCTGGTCGAGGGTCAGGCCGTTTTTCTGGCAGGCAGCGTAGAGGTAATCCACCCGCTTGCGGTACTCGGCATAGTCCGGGGCGTCCACCTTGACGATGGCGTGGACGCTCTTGCCGCCGGAGTACACCAGCGCGGCGCAGGGCAGCTCCAGCTGCTTGATGATGGCCTGCTGCTTGCCCAGCTCCATGTTATCGCACTCCACAAGGGCGTAGCGGTAGGCGGTGACGTTGGCGTCCTTGCGGCCTGTGCCGTCCACGGGGTTGAAGCAGATCCAGGCACCCACCTCCGGGTCCCAGTCGCCCAGCACCTTGCCGAGATCCCCGCCGCAGGTGCCCAGTTCGGCAAGGAGCTGCCCGGCGGTGCGGGTCCAGCTGCCCTTGGCCGGGCGGCGTTTGTCGTCGGCCATGAAACTCTCGGTGACATAGGCCACATACTCGTCCTCTTCAAACAGGGCCTGCAGGTAGCGCCTGAGCTGGTCCACAGGGTCCCACTGTTCCGGCAGGGCGAGATCGTGGGCTTCCACCCAACGGGGGTCTACCAGCTGGCCGTCTGTGTGGTTCGTCCCGGCGGAGATGTCGTCGTTCCAGTCCAGTGCATGGCCGGCAGGGCCTCTCCATCCGCTGGAATAGGCCAGCTGAAAGATACTGCTGGCCGTGACGGGGCTGCCCCCGCCGCCGTGGAAACTGGCCCACTTCTTGGCGCACTCGCCTTTGTGGTAGCGGCCCCCGTCCCGGGCGCTCCACTGTTCCCATGCTTCCACGGGCAGGCCGGCTTCCTTCAGGCCCATGCCCACCAGGATCCATTCGTCGTAGGTCAGGGCGGACGGGCTGAGAAAATCCAGCGCTTCTTTGAGTTCATTCGCATTGTCCATTCACGTTACCATCCAAAATCAAAAGGACTGTCTGCAGCAGGCGGCTCCGCAGCGGGGGTATAGGTGCGGGGGTTCACGCCCTTGGGCACGCCGCGCCAGCCCTGAGCCGCTATGCGATCGATCATGTGGCGGGCGGCCTCAAAGCTCCAGGTGCCCACATGCTGGAACCCGTACTTTTCCAGACAGCGGATCTGTTTGGGCGTGGTCAGGCCCTCGTCCCGGCGCTTGTTCAGGCGGTCCAGCAGCAGGGCGGCCTTGCCGGCGGATTCCACTGCGTCCGGCAGGATGCCCAGCTTTTCCAGCGCGTCCGTATAGAGCGCGGCGGCCTTGAATTCCTTGAGCGAAAGCTCCGGCTCGTCCCAGATCGCGTCGGAGATCGCGGTGAAAGTATTTGCGTGCGCGTCGATCGTATGCAGCGCGGTTTTTTTGATTTCGTTCATATCACAACACCTTGGAAAGAAAATCCTGCAAACGGGCGCTTTGCGGGTGCTGGAAGATGTCTTCCGGCGTGCCCTGCTCCACGATGCGCCCCTCGTCCATGAATACGACGCGGTTGCCGACCTCGCGGGCAAAGCCCATTTCGTGCGTCACGACGACCATCGTCATGCCGTCGCGGGCGAGCTGCTTCATAACGTCGAGCACCTCACCGACCATTTCGGGGTCAAGCGCGCTCGTCGGTTCGTCAAAGAGCATCACGTCCGGCTCCATGGCGAGCGCGCGCACGATGGCGACGCGCTGCTTCTGCCCGCCGGAGAGCTGCGAGGGGTAAGCGTCGGCGCGGTCGGCGAGTCCGACACGCTCCAAAAGCTCCACGGCCTTTGCCTTTGCCGCGGCCTTGTCCGCTTTTTTTACAAGAATGGGGGAGATGGTCAGATTTTCGAGCACCGTTTTATGCGGGAA
>ERZ772889.2132-NODE-2132-length-16168-cov-3.770806_pt1 | contig 16168 bp, 10 predicted proteins | sample MGYA00512127_ERZ772889 | MGnify/ENA primary metagenome ERZ772889 (study PRJEB29015, sample SAMEA2737689) | human gut metagenome | biome: human gut; feature: human-associated habitat; material: faeces | place: China | collected 2012 ...
CTTTTGTGATATGGATGTCATGTGGATGACTTTCTTTTAAGGATGCAGCAGAAATCTTAACAAATTCTCCTGTCTCCTGTAATGTCTTGATATCTTTTGCTCCACAATATCCCATTCCAGAACGAAGACCACCCATCATCTGGAAGATTGTGTCTTCAACAGTTCCTTTATATGCAACACGTCCTTCGACACCTTCTGGAACTAACTTCTTAGCGTTTGTCTGGAAGTAACGGTCTTTACTACCATTCTCCATAGCTGCTAAGGATCCCATTCCACGATATACTTTGTATTTTCTTCCCTGGTATAATTCAAAGTCTCCAGGGCTTTCGTCACATCCTGCAAGCATACTTCCTAACATACATACATCAGCTCCAGCTGCGATCGCTTTTGTAAGTTCTCCTGAATATTTGATACCACCATCGGCAATAATTGGAATTCCTGCTTTCTTAGCTTCTTCATATGCACTCATGATCGCTGTAATCTGTGGTACACCGATACCAGCTACGACACGAGTTGTACAGATAGATCCAGGTCCAATACCGATCTTCACACAGTCAGCTCCTGCTTCGATCAGTGCTTTTGCTCCTGCTCCTGTTGCAACGTTACCTGCGATCACCTGAAGATCTGGGAATTTGTCTTTGACCATTCTTACGACTCTTAATACGTTTGCAGAATGTCCATGTGCTGAGTCAACAACGATAACGTCAACATGAGCATTCACTAATGCCTGCACACGATCTAAAACGTCTGCTGTGATACCAACACCAGCTCCACATAATAATCTTCCCTGATCATCTTTCGCTGCATTTGGATATTTGATCTGTTTCTCAATATCTTTGATCGTGATCAATCCTTTTAAATTAAAGTCATCATCAACGATTGGTAATTTTTCTTTTCTTGCTTTCCCTAAAATCTGTTTTGCTTCTTCTAATGTAATTCCTTCTTTAGCTGTTACTAGTCCTTCAGAAGTCATAGATTCTTTGATCTTCTTAGAGAAATCTGTCTCGAACTTTAAGTCACGGTTTGTGATAATACCAACAAGCTTTGTACCTTCTGTAATTGGTACACCGGAAATACGATACTTCGCCATTAAGTCGTCAGCATCCTGAATGGTATGTTCTGGTGATAATGAAAATGGATCTGTGATAACCCCGTTTTCAGAACGTTTTACCTTATCCACTTCTTCTGCCTGTTCTTCAATTGACATGTTCTTATGTATAATACCAATTCCACCCTGTCTTGCCATTGCGATTGCCATACGGTGTTCTGTAACAGTATCCATACTGGCACTCATCAGTGGAATATTTAACTGAATCTTGTTTGTCAATCGTGTACGTGTATCCACATCATTCGCAATCACTTCTGAAAATGCTGGTACTAATAAAACATCATCAAATGTAATTCCTTCACCAATTAACTTACCCATTTTCTTGTTTTCCTCGCTTTCTTGTATTTTAATATCTGATTTGTATTGTTAGATATGTTAACAAATAGTTTCTTTGATGTCAACAGATTATTTTATACTTTTTTTAAAACGTATGGATTATTTTCTGTACATGCATAAAATTATCTGAATATTCTAAATATAGCAATCCACACTTTACATCTTTTTAAGTACAAGAAAAGGAATTACTGCTTTCACAATAACTCCTTTTCTATAATCTTGATATCAATCCGCATGATATCTCTTGTAATCTCTACTCTTCTACGATAGAAATTTTACTTCCAATCGCAAGTTTTGGCATTGGCTTTGCCTCAACACAAATACTTCCAGGAAGGCCTGCTTCTTTCGCTCCACTGAAGACAACGGTTAAATGTCCCAGTGTCTCCAAATTAGACTGGGCAATATCTCCTACGGCAGTGATGAGATATTCTTTCTGATCCACAACCAGTTTATCTCCTTTTTTGATTGTTCCGTCTACCTTCTTCTGATCGATGAAATGACAGAAATCTTTTAATGTATCTGGTACATTGTCTCCGAATAATACAAACATACCTTCCTCAAAAAAAGCATCTACCTGTTCTCCCAGTTCGATAATCTCAGTCTGAAATATTGCTTTTCCCATTTGGAATCCTCCTTTTATTTACCCTGTAATTTCTGATCGATTGCTGCTGCTGCTTTCTTTCCTGCTCCCATGGCAAGGATAACTGTTGCTGCTCCAGTTACTGTATCTCCACCTGCGTACACACCATCTTTGCTTGTCTCCATTGTCTCTTCGTTGACAATGATTCCACCCCACTTCTGAGTGTCAAGTCCTGGTGTTGTGTGACGGATCAGTGGGTTAGGGCTCTGTCCGATCGCAATGATGACTGTATCAACATCAAGATCATAGTTAGATCCTTCGATTGGCTGTGGAGAACGTCTTCCAGATGCATCTGGTTCACCCAGTTCCTGTTTAATGACCTCCATGCTGCTTACCCATCCGTTTTCATCTGCTTTGATCGCAGCTGGGTTATTTAAGAATTTGAAGATAATTCCTTCTTCTTTTGCGTGATGTAATTCTTCTAAACGTGCTGGTGCTTCTTCCTCGCTACGGCGGTATACGATATAAACTTCTTCTGCACCTAATCGTTTTGCTGTTCTGGCAGCATCCATTGCTACGTTACCAGCACCTACGACTGCTACTTTCTTACCAACTTTGACTGGAGTTGGGCACTCTGGGAATTTGTATCCCTTCATTAAGTTTACACGAGTCAAGAATTCATTTGCAGAATATACTCCTAAGTGGTTTTCTCCAGGAATATTTAAAAATCTTGGAAGTCCTGCTCCACTTCCTACGAATACTGCTTTGTATCCATCTTCCATTAATTCATCAATTGTGATAGAACGTCCAACGATAACGTTTGTTTCAATATCTACACCTAACTTCTGAACGCTTTCGATCTCTTTTGCTACCAGATCTTTTGGCAGACGGAATTCTGGAATACCATAACTTAATACTCCACCTGGTTTATGTAATGCTTCAAAGACTGTTACATCATAACCTTTCTTGATCAGTTCTCCGGCACATGTGATACCAGCAGGTCCACATCCGACAACTGCTACTTTCATTCCGTTCTTCTCAATATTAACTTCTGTTTCTTTGGCGTTTGCCATATGCCAGTCTGCGACGAAACGTTCCATACGTCCAATACCAACAGGCTCTCCCTTGATACCACGGACACATTTTCCTTCACACTGGTTCTCCTGTGGACATACTCGTCCGCAGATTGCAGGTAATGCATTCTCTGTTGTGATCACTTCGTATGCACCTTCAAAATCTCCTGCTGCTACTTTCTCGATAAATGCTGGAATTGGTACGTTAACCGGACATCCTCCAACACAAGGTTTATTCTTACAGTTTAAGCAACGAGCTGCTTCTTCCATTGCCATCTCTTTTGTATATCCAAGAGCAACTTCTTCAAAGTTCTTATTACGGACATTTGGGTCCTGTTCTGGCATAGCTACCTTCTTAAGACTCATATTTGCCATCGTTTACATCCCCCTTCCAATTCTACATTCATGTTCTTCTTCTCTGAACATACCCTGACGCTGCATACATTCGTCAAAGTTTACTTTAAATCCATCAAAATCTGGTCCGTCAACACATGCGAATTTTGTTTCTCCACCGATGTTGACACGGCATCCACCGCACATTCCTGTTCCGTCGATCATGATCGGATTTAAAGATACCATAGTTGGGATGTCATATTCTTTTGTGATCTTAACCACATTCTTCATCATGATAAGTGGCCCGATTGCGATAACTTCATCGTATTTTACTCCAGCTTTGATCTGGTCTTCTAATACTGTTGTAACGAAACCTTTGGTTCCAAGACTTCCGTCATCTGTTGCAATATATACATTATCGCAGAATTCTTCGAATAATTCCTTAAGAATAACAAATTCTGCACTCTTACCACCAATGATCACATCAACTGGTACTCCCATCTTCGCTAACTTACGAAGCTGTGGATATAATGGAGCTGCACCTACACCACCGGCTACACCGATGACACGGTCACACTTGTGCAAAGGAGCTGGCTGACCTAATGGTCCCACGAAATCCTGTACATAATCTCCTTCTGCTTTCTTGCTTAACAATTCTGTTGTATATCCTACAACCTGATAAATGATCGTTACTGTCTCTTTCTCACGATCATAATCTGCGATCGTTAAAGGAACCCTTTCTCCATCTTCATCTACTCGGATAATGATGAACTGTCCCGGTTCACATTTTCTTGCCACATAAGGAGCATGAATCTCCATTAACTCAACTGCCTGGTTGAGTGTCTGCTTCTTGACAATCTTATACACCACGTACACCTCTTTCTTAAAATATCTTCTTTTTATTATACATGGAATCTGCACAATAAGAAAGTATTTTTTTATTTATTTTTTGTCGGCAATAAAATTATATAAAATTTTATTTTATGTTGCTATATTTAACAAAATTTTATTTTATATTTTGTTGTTTTTTATGTAAAAAGCAGCATAACTGCTTTCTTTGCTGCCATGCTGCTTACTTTCTACATTATTATAGATCTCTACATTATTATAGAGCTGCTTCGTAAATACTTACAATATCTTCTTTACTCAATGGTACAAAAGATCCCTTGCATCCATCGGCCGCTTTCTGTGCCATAATGTCAAAATATTCTTTATCAATTCCAACATCTGTTAACGTCTGTGGAAGTCCCATCTTCTTAAAGTACTCTCTCGTATATGCAATTCCTTCTTTGGCTGCTGCCATGTCATCGTCATTTACAACATCCCAGACATTTCTTGCATAGTCTGCAAATTTATATGCTGTATCATCATTCAATGCAAATTCCATCCAGTGAGGTGTTAAGATCGCTAATCCTTCTCCATGTGTGATATCATAGAATGCGCTTAATTCATGTTCCATTGGATGTACACACCATGCGACTTCAGCTCCATATTGAATCATTCCGTTAATGGCCATACTTGCTGTCCACATCAGATTAGCTCTTGCATCATAATTGTCTGGTTCTTCTAAAGCAACAGGACCATATTTAAAACAGTTCTTTAACAGTCCTTCCGCAAATCTTGCTTGAACGTCTGCATTCTTCACATTGGTAAAGTAATTCTCACAAATATGACTGATGATATCTGCTGTTCCAGCCGCTGTCTGTTTTTTTGATACCGAATAGGTATATTGCGGATCAAGGATTGACATCTTTGGTTTCATATGATCACTTGCAGTTCCCCATTTTTCATTCTTTGACATATCGGAGATAACCGCAAATTTATCCATCTCTGATCCTGTGGCTGATAATGTCAGGACACTGTAAATTGGCAATGCTTTCTTGATCCATCTTGGTGTAATAACCAGATCCCATGGATCCCCATCATAGCAAGCTCCTGCCGCTACAACCTTTGCACAGTCAATGACAGATCCTCCTCCAATAGCAAGTACCATATCGATGCTGTTTTCTTTACAAAGTTTTACACCTTCTCTAACAGATTCAATCTTTGGATTTGGCGCGATTCCTGATAATTCAAAGATTTCCATATCTTCTTCTTTTAAAATCTTGACTGCTTCGTCATAAATTCCTGCTTTTTTGATACTTCCACCGCCATAGCATAGTAAAACTTTGTTACCGCTCTCTGAAAGTTCACTAAGATGAGAAATCTGTCCTTTTCCAAAATGAATCTTTGTTGGAATAGAATACGTAAAATTGTTCATGGCTACCTCCTGTTTTTAGTGTTTCATTTATTCTTCGTCTAACATGACACTGACCCTGTACATTCCAGGTTTGCTTGCCTCTTCATAAGCTTCCTGCAGTCTGCTTAGTGGAAATTTCTTCTCTTCTACCAATTTAGACACATCCACAACCTTGCTACTTAATGCTTGGGCAGCTTCTTTGAAGTCTTCATGATCTGCCCCGAATGTCCCGATCAGTTCCATCTTTCTATAGTGTAACATATTTGAGTCAACTTTCAACTCTGGAACTGGATATCCTGCCGCAAATAATAACATTCTTCCATCATTTTGTTTTAACATCTCAAGTCCCTGACTGTTGGCACTGGTTGCCCCAACAGCTACGATCACAGCATCTGCTCCAATTCCTTCCGTTAACTCTTTTACCTTTTCTACAGGATCACTTTCATTACAGTCTATCACTTCAAATCCCATCGCTTTGGCTGTCTCAATCTTCTTAGGGATCATCTCTGATACGATCACACGACATCCGTAAGCTTTCGCTGTCTGGGCGTTAATTAATCCCATAGTTCCTGCACCAATGACTACAACTGTTTCAAATGGCTTTAATCTTAATTTGTCGGTTTGTATTCCTTTTGGGCATAGTCTTTGTTCTTATGACAAACTTACATTTCATGATCTGAATGGTTATAATTGGTAAAATCTTCGACTTTGTTTTGTTTTTCTACGAATTATGCTTCTTATCCGGATGAGATTTTAAATGATCGGAAGAGGATTCCGATCGTGAATGATTGTGCGAATGTGGAATATTGGGTAGTTTGGAAGAAAGGGAAGACGTATCGATTTTAGTTTTTTATGGAGAAAAAAAATCCTGCAGAAATTCATTCGAATTTCTGTAGGATTTTTGATATTTAGTCTTTGAGTCGCTTCGCTCCCTGTAGACGCCCACTCAACTAAGCTCATCTTTCGCCTGTGGCTCGGATTCGCTAAGGTTCGGGACGGACTTTCGCACTAAGTTCAAGCTGCGCCTTTGGCTTGCTTTCTCTAAGTACTCAATGTCTCTACATCATTCCCATTCCGGCTGGTGCTCCTGCTGGCATTGCTGGTGCTTCTTCTTTGATATTCGCAACAACTGATTCTGTTGTTAATAATGTAGAAGCTACGGATGTTGCATTCTGTAATGCGCTTCTTGTTACTTTGGCTGGATCGATGATTCCTTTTTCTACCATGTCTACGTATTCTCCATGTAATGCATCGAATCCTTTTCCGATTTCTGCTTCTTTTACTTTGTTGACAATAACAGCTCCTTCAAGACCTGCATTGACTGCGATCTGGAATAATGGTGCTTCTAATGCTTTGAGGATGATGTTTGCTCCTGTTTTCTCGTCTCCTTCTAAGTCTGCTACTTTCTCAGCTGCTTTCTTAGATGCATGGATATAAGCAGATCCTCCACCGAAGATGATTCCCTCTTCTACAGCGGCTTTTGTTGCTGCTAAGGCATCTTCCAGACGTAATTTGCTTTCTTTCATCTCTGTTTCTGTTGCTGCTCCAACACGGATCACTGCAACTCCACCAGATAATTTAGCTAATCTTTCCTGTAATTTTTCTTTGTCGAATTCAGATGTTGTTTCTTCGATCTGTGCTTTGATCTGTCCAAGACGTGCCTGGATTGCATCTTTATCTCCTTCACCGTCTACGATGACCGTGTTTTCTTTTTCAACTTTGACAGATTTTGCACGTCCTAACTGATCTAATGTTGCGTCTTTTAATTCCAGGCCAACTTCTTCAGAGATCACTGTACCACCTGTTAAGATAGCGATATCTTCAAGCATTGCTTTTCTTCTGTCTCCATATCCAGGTGCTTTCACTGCACATACAGAGAATGTTCCACGTAATTTGTTAACGATCAATGTTGTTAATGCTTCACCTTCGATATCTTCAGCAATGATCAGTAATTTCTTACCACTCTGTACAATCTGCTCTAATAATGGAAGGATTTCCTGAATATTAGTGATCTTCTTGTCTGTGATCAGAATATATGGATCATCTAATTCAGCAACCATTTTTTCCATATCTGTTGAGAAATATGCTGATAAATATCCACGATCAAACTGCATTCCTTCTACTAAATCTAATTCTGTTTTCATTGTTTTAGATTCTTCGATCGTGATAACTCCGTCGTTAGATACCTTTTCCATAGCATCTGCTACTAATTCTCCAACTTCTTCATCTGCTGCAGAGATTGCTGCTACTTTCGCGATCTGATCTCTTCCTGTAACTTTGCTACTCATCTCAGCAATTGCTTCAACAGCTGCTTCTGTCGCTTTCTTCATTCCTTTACGAAGAATGATTGGGTTTGCTCCTGCTGCTAAGTTTTTCATTCCTTCGTTGATCATTGCCTGTGCAAGAACTGTAGCTGTTGTTGTACCGTCTCCGGCAACATCATTAGTCTTGGTTGCAACTTCCTTAACAAGCTGTGCTCCCATATTTTCAAAACCATCTTCAAGTTCAATTTCCTTGGCAATTGTTACACCATCATTAGTAATAAGTGGTGCACCATACTGCTTATCAAGTACAACGTTTCTTCCCTTTGGTCCTATAGTAACACTTACAGTATCTGCAAGCTTATTAACTCCTGCTTCTAAAGCTTTTCTGGCATCTGCCCCAAATTTAATCTCTTTAGCCATGATTATAATCCTCCTGATTCTATACTATTATGTTTAATATTATGAACAAATTCAATTAGTCCTCTACAATTGCAACAATGTCACTCTGCTTAACAACAATATATTCTTCGTCTTCAAGCTTAACATCTGTTCCGGCATACTTAGAATATATTACCTTATCTCCAACCTTAACCTGCATTGTTACTTCTTTTCCGTCTATGTTTCCGCCAGGACCAACTGCTATTACTTCTGCCTGCTGTGGCTTCTCTCTGTCCTTAGCTGCAAGGATAATACCTGACTTAGTTGTTTCCTCTGCTTCACACTGTTTTAAAACTACTTTGTCTCCTAATGGTACTAATTTCATGATTCATTGCCTCCTTGATTCGGTCTCTTTGTTTTCTTTCTTTTTTATTAGCACTCATTTAAATCGAGTGCTAACCGATAGTCATATAATAGTTTCTGCGTCTCTTTTTCGCAAGCCTGACCATTTTTTATTTTTCTCTTGCTTCCTTATATTTACTCTTAATATCTCGTTTTTTCTCTCGTTTTCTCACTTTCTGTAATTTGTAACGATTTAATACTTTTTTTAGATTTGTTTATGAAATCAGTCCAAAATGCTCCAATCCCTTATAAATGCCGTCTTCGTGCAATGGTGCAGTGATATAATCCGCTGCTTCTTTTGCTGCTTTGGTACCATTTCCCATGGCAATTCCATGCTGCACATACTTTAACATTTCCACATCATTGATACTGTCTCCAAATGCATAGGTATCTTCTTTCTCAATACCAAGAAGCTCACAGGTTTTTTCGATGCCGGACGCTTTGGAAAATCCTTTTGGAATAAACTCTGCGCATGCCGCATCATGCACCAGCGGTGTGAAATTCTCTTCCAGATGGGAAAGTACCTTAAGATAAGCATCATCCGGTGTAGAGCAGGAAAACTTACTGATTTCCATAATTGCTTCATTTCCCGTTACCGGCAGCAAATCCTCTCCCAATGTCTCTTTTAGTTTCAAGCCATAAGGGTCTTCTTCAAATTCTTCCAGATCCATATACAAATTCCGGCTTCCCTCATATACCGTAGGAATTCCATACTCTTTTAATATATGTATGGTATCCTCTATCAATTCCTGTTCTAATTTTTTATAAAAAAGTGTTTTTCCATCCATCTCTATCCAGGTACCGCAGCCTGCCACAATTCCGTCGAATCCCAGTGCCAGCAATCTTTCATCCTGAATAAATGCTCTGGTTCTTCCGCTGCAGAGAAATGCCAGATGTCCATTATCCCGCAGCTTCCGGATTGCTTCCTTTGTGCTCTCCGGTATCACAAAATGCTCGTCCCACAATGTTCCATCAATATCAAAAAATACTGCTTTCCTGCTCATTCTCTTTATGTCCTTTCGCTGTTTTCTTCTCGCTCTTTTTGTCACAAGGGTTATTTTATGCCCCAAAAGCAGAATGTGTCAACCACGAAAAAGCCGCCTGCCACAGCTCACCTTCCGGCGTCACCATAGTCAGACGACTTTCTTCTATCATTATATTGTAATTTTCATTACTGTATGGAAAGATAAGAATATCCCATCAGACTTTCGTCTACTTCACGGGCTGCTTCTCTTCCTTCACGGATTGCCCATACAACCAAGGACTGTCCACGATGCATATCTCCTGCTGTAAAGACATTTTCCACGTTGGTCTTGTAATGACCGGCTTCTGTTGCCACATTGGTTCTGGCATTTAAGTCTACGCCGAACGCTTTGGCAATGTAATCTTCTGTTCCAAGGAAGCCTGCTGCAATCAGAACCAGATCACAATCTAACTTGCTTTCAGAGCCTGGTACTTCCACCATCTGCATCCGTCCGGTCTTTTCATCCTTTTTGCCCTCTAATTTTACGGTTTTTAATCCGCAGAGCTTACCATTCTTGTCCTTTAAGAACTCTTTTACGGTTGTCTGATAAATACGAGGGTCGGAACCGAACATGGCAATTGCTTCTTCCTGACCGTAGTCTGTCTTGCAGACTCTTGGCCACTCCGGCCATGGGTTGTTCTCCGCACGCTCATCCGGTGCTTTTGGCATCATTTCAAGCTGGATGACACTGGCTGCGCCGTGACGGATAGAAGTTCCGACACAGTCATTTCCGGTATCTCCACCACCGATGATAACTACTTTCTTTCCCTTGGCAGAAATATATTTGTTATCTTTAAGCTCGGAATCTAAAAGGCTCTTGGTAGTTGCCTTTAAGAAATCTACTGCAAAGTAAATGCCTTCTGCATCTCTGCCCGGAGCTTTGATGTCTCTTGGATTCTTTGCTCCACAGGCTAAGATGACACGGTCATATTCTTTTAAAAGTTTTGCCGGCTTGATGTCTTTTCCAACATTGGCATTGGTAATAAACTCGACACCCTCTTCTTTCATTATATTAATCTTACGGTCAATAACCCATTTTTCCAGCTTCATATTCGGGATTCCATACATCAAAAGTCCACCGACACGGTCATCTCTTTCAAATACGGTAACGGAATGTCCTCTTTTATTCAACTGGTCTGCTGCTGCAAGTCCGGCAGGACCGGAACCGATGATTGCAACCTTCTTTCCGGTACGGACTCTTGGAGGTTTTGCTGCAGCATATCCTTTTTCATAGGCATTTTCAATGATTCCATGCTCATTTGCCTTACAGGTTACCGGGTCTTCCCAGTGTCCACAGGTACAGGCTGCTTCACAAAGTGCCGGACATACTCTTGAGGTAAATTCCGGGAAGTTGTTGGTCTTGGTCAGACGGTTATATGCCTGCTCCCAGTTATTGGTATACAAAAGGTCATTCCACTCCGGTACCAGATTATGCAGCGGACATCCGCTGGTCATTCCCATGATATTCATACCAGCCTGGCAGAACGGCACACCGCAGTTCATACAACGTGCTGCCTGTACTCTTTGTTTCTCTTTTGAGAGAGGGGTATGGAACTCGTTAAAGTTCCTGATACGCTCCTTTGGTGCAACCGCTGCTGCATTCTCTCTGTCATATTCCATAAATCCTGTTGGTTTTCCCATTTTGCGTCCCCTCCTTAATTTCTTGTATTCGCATAAAACGCTTCAATCTGTGCCTGTTCGGAAGACAATCCTTTTTCTTCCATCTGAACAATTGCCATTAACATACGGTTATAATCGTATGGAATTACTTTCTTGAACTTCGGCAGATACTCACTGAAGTTATCTAAGATTTCTTTTCCCTTTTCAGAATTGGTCAAAGCTACGTGTTCTTTAATCATATCTTTTAATTCCATAACATCATATTTGTTTCCGACTTCTTCTGAGAATACCATTTCCTTATTGATTCTGGTATAAAGGTCGTTGTCCTCATCTAATACATAAGCGATACCACCGCTCATTCCGGCTGCAAAGTTTTTGCCAGTCTTACCAAGGATAACAACACGTCCACCGGTCATGTATTCACAGCCATGGTCACCGACACCTTCTACTACTGCAGATGCTCCGGAATTTCGTACGCAGAAACGTTCTCCTGCCACACCACTGATAAATGCTTTACCACTGGTTGCACCGTAAAGTGCTACGTTACCGATGATGATATTTTCATCCTTCTTATATTTCACACCTGCCGGAGCATATACAACCAGTTTTCCACCGGAAAGTCCTTTCCCGAAGTAATCATTGGAATCTCCTACCAGCTCCAGGGTAAGTCCCTTTGGAATGAAAGCACCAAAGCTCTGTCCACCGGCACCGGTACATTTTACAATGAAAGTATCTTCATCTAATGTATCATCATATTTCTTTGTAATCTCAGAACCGAAGATCGTACCAAAGGAACGGTCTGTATTGCTTACTTCTACATCAATGCTTCTCTTCTGTTTTTTATCCAGTGCAGAAGAAAGCTGTTTCAACAGTACTGTTTCGTCCTTTGTTTTCTCTAATTCGAAATCATATACATGTTTTGGATCAAATGTAACTTTCTCCTTTGGTCCTGCAAACGGATTATTCAAAATCTTGGAAAGGTCGATTTCTTTTTCCCGGTCTGTTAAATCCTCTCTTACCCGGAGAAGGTCACTTCTTCCTACCATTTCATCAATGGTACGGCAGCCTAATTTCGCCATGATTTCTCTTAATTCTTCTGCAATAAACCGCATGAAGTTTTCTACATATTCCGGTTTTCCTGCGAAACGTTTCCGAAGCTCCGGATTCTGTGTTGCGATTCCGGCAGGGCAGGTATCCAGATTACATACACGCATCATCACGCATCCCATGGTTACCAGTGGTGCTGTTGCAAATCCGTACTCTTCTGCTCCAAGTAATGCAGCAATTGCTACATCACGGCCGCTCATCAGCTTACCGTCTGTCTCGATTCTTACCTTATTACGAAGTCCGTTCATAATCAGTGTCTGGTGTGTCTCGGCAAGACCAAGCTCCCAAGGAAGTCCTGCGTTATGGATAGAACTGCTTGGTGCTGCACCGGTACCACCGTCATATCCGGAAATCAATACTACCTGCGCTCCTGCTTTGGCAACACCGGCTGCGACTGTACCCACACCTGCTTCTGATACCAGTTTTACGGAAATTCTTGCATCACGGTTGGCATTCTTCAAATCGTAAATCAACTGCTCCAAATCCTCGATAGAGTAGATATCATGATGAGGTGGCGGTGAAATCAAGGATACACCCGGTGTGGAAAGTCTTGTCTTTGCAATCCAAGGATATACTTTCTTGCCCGGAAGGTGTCCACCTTCACCAGGTTTTGCACCCTGTGCCATCTTAATCTGAATCTCTTCTGCACTGACTAAGTAACGGCTGGTTACACCAAACCGGCCGGATGCTACCTGCTTGATTGCAGAACATCTGTCTAAGCTTGTATGTTTACTTGCGATACGGTCCGGATCTTCTCCACCCTCACCGGTATTGGATTTACCATGTAAATGGTTCATGGCAATTGCCAGTGTTTCATGGGCTTCCTTGGAAATAGAACCATAAGACATGGCACCTGTCTTAAATCTTGTTACGATAGAGTCCACGCTTTCCACTTCTTCGATTGGAACTCCTTTTTTCGGGAAATTGAAATCCATCAGTCCACGAATATTGGCATCACGCTCTTCGCTGTTTACAAGGTCTGTGTACTGTTTGAAAAGGTTGTAATCTCCACGTTTGGTTGATTCCTGTAAAAGGTGGATGGTTGCCGGATTATAAAGGTGAACATCCGCTCCGCTTCTCATCTTGTGACGTCCTTTGCTGTCTAAGGTAAGGTCTGTCTCTAATCCCAATGGGTCATATGCTGCAGAGTGCAGAGTATCTACGTCTTTTGCAATGTCTTCCAGTGTAATTCCACCGATACGGCTTACGGTATTTGTGAAATATTTATCAATCACTGCAGAGTCAATACCAATTGCCTCAAAAATCTTAGAACCCTGATAAGACTGAATGGTTGAAATACCCATTTTGGAAGCAATTTTTACGATACCACTGATAATTGCCTGATTGTAATCATGGATTGCTGCATAGTAATCCTTGTCTAACATATGCTCGTCTACTAACTGCTTTACGGTATCCTGTGCCAGATATGGGTTGATTGCACAGGCACCATAACCAAGCAATGTTGCAAAATGATGTACTTCTCTTGGTTCACCGGATTCCAGAATCATGGCAACTGCAGTTCTCTTCTTGGTCTTTACCAGATGCTGCTGCAGTCCGGATACAGCCAGAAGAGACGGAATTGCCACATGGTTCTCATCAATGCCACGGTCTGAAAGAATCAGGATATTAGCGCCGTCACGGTATGCACGGTCTGCTTCTACAAACAGATGATCCAGTGCTTTTTCCAGGCTTGTATTCTTATAATAAGTAGTAGGAAGCACAACAACTTTGAATCCTTCTACTTTCATATTTTTAATCTTCATCAAATCTGTGTTGGTAAGAATCGGATTATCCACTTTCAATACCTGACAGTTAATTGCTTTTTCTTCCAGCAGGTTTCCATCTTCTCCAATATATACGGTAGTTGAAGTAACCACCTTCTCACGGATAGAATCAATTGGCGGGTTGGTAACCTGTGCAAATAACTGTTTGAAATAATTAAACAGTGGCTGATGGTCTCCTGCCAGTGCTGCCAGCGGAGTATCAATACCCATTGCAGAAGTTCCTTCTCCTCCGTTTAATGCCATCGGAAGGATTGCTTCACGAAGAGATTCGTAAGTATAACCGAATGCTTTCTGCATTCTCTGGCGCTCTTCCTTGGTATATTCCGGAACACGCTGATTTGGAATTTTTAAATCCTCCAGTTTAATCAGGTTACGGTCAAGCCATTCACCATAAGGCTGTTTGCTTGCGTAATACTCTTTTAATTCATCATCATCGATGACTCTTCCCTGGATGGTATCTACCAGAAGCATCTTACCTGGACGAAGCCTCTCTTTGGCTACAATCTTGGTCGGGTCAATATCAAGTACACCAACTTCAGAGGACAGAATCAGCTGGTCATCATCGGTAATATAATATCTGGATGGACGAAGTCCGTTACGGTCAAGTACTGCTCCCATTACATCTCCATCGGAGAAAAGAATAGATGCAGGTCCATCCCACGGCTCCATCATGGTTGCATAGTACTGATAGAAGTCTTTCTTCTTCTGGGACATGGTATTGTTATTTGCCCATGGCTCCGGAATCATAATCATAACTGCCAGTGGTAAATCCATTCCACTCATTACTAAGAACTCCAAGGTGTTATCTAACATTGCCGAGTCGGAACCCTCGGAGTTAATAACAGGAAGGACTTTCTGTAATTCTCCTTTCAGTTCCTCGGACTCCATGGTCTCTTCACGGGCAAGCATCTTATCTGCATTACCCTTGATAGTATTAATCTCTCCGTTATGTACAATAAAACGGTTCGGATGTGCTCTCTCCCAGCTTGGATTGGTATTCGTTGAGAATCTGGAGTGTACGGTTGCAATTGCAGATTCATAATCTTTATCCTGAAGGTCTGCAAAGAACTGACGCAGCTGGTCTACTAAGAACATTCCTTTATATACAATAGTACGGCTGGAAAGGGATACTACATAGGTATCATCATTAGACTGCTCGAATACTCGTCTTGCCACATACAGCCGGCGGTCAAAATCAAGTCCCCTGGCTACTTCAGCTGGACGTCTTACAAATCCCTGCATGATATATGGCATACAGTCTACTGCTTTCTGCCCAAGTTTATCCGGGTCAGTCGGAACTTTTCTCCATCCTAAGAATTTCATTCCTTCCTTTTCCACAATAACCTCAAACATTTTCTTTGCCTGATTCCGTTTCAGCTCATCCTGTGGGAAGAAAAACATTCCGATACCGTAATCTCTTTCTCCACCAAGTTCAATCCCTGATTCCTTTGCTACTTTAGAGAAAAATTTGTGTGATACCTGAAGCAGAATACCAACACCGTCACCGGTTTTTCCTTCTGCATCCTTACCAGCTCTGTGCTTTAAGTTCTCTACGATTTTCAAAGCATTTTCTACCGTCGCATGGGATTTGATACCTTTGATGTTTACCACAGCTCCGATACCGCAGTTATCATGTTCAAAATTTGGATTATACATACCCTGTGCTACTGCTGTACTTTCATTCCACTGTTCTGTCATAATCGTTCCCTTTCTGCTTTCTCTTTATTTTCTGTCTTACTTTGTTACCTGCACTCTGCTGCTTTAAAGTGCTTTTATTTTCTGAACTAAGTTTACACCCGGCGTAATATACTTTGCAATAGTTTTTTTCTTACTATTGTCTGATTATTAGATAATTCATTTTATATTCTTTTATTGTATTTATATTTATCATTTTTTTGCATATAAAAAAGGCTTATTAAA
>ERZ772889.2140-NODE-2140-length-16137-cov-24.943912_pt1 | contig 16137 bp, 13 predicted proteins | sample MGYA00512127_ERZ772889 | MGnify/ENA primary metagenome ERZ772889 (study PRJEB29015, sample SAMEA2737689) | human gut metagenome | biome: human gut; feature: human-associated habitat; material: faeces | place: China | collected 2012 ...
GACTGCTGATTGAATGGGTTCGAGTCCTGCCGCACCAAAAAAGAGAGCCCTGGCGCGGGCAACAGGACTCGAATACACTATGGTGTAAACGCCGTCCAGCCGGCGTTTACCAGCAGTCCACAGGACTGCTGATTGAATGGGTTCGAGTCCTGCCGCACCAAAAAAGAGAGCCCTGGCGCGGGCAACAGGACTCGAATACACTATGGTGTAAACGCCGTCCAGCCGGCGTTTACCAGCAGTCCACAGGACTGCTGATTGAATGGGTTCGAGTCCTGCCGCACCAAAAAAGAGAGCCCTGGCGGGCTCTCTTTTTTGGTGCGGGCAACAGGACTCGAACCTGCACGCGTTGGCAGTGGAACCTAAATCCACCGAGTCTACCAATTCCACCATGCCCGCAGATCTGCCTTTTGCAGCAGGAATATCCTAACACAAAGCGGGCCGTTTGTCAATGCAGGTTGGCGGCGCGGCGGCGCGCAAAATTGCTCTTTTGGAACACCCCACAAGGGCCATCATGCCGATGACCATCCCCCGGAACAGCCCGGTGGACTGGCGGGTAGACGTACTTTGGAGATGGCAGGCAAAAATGATTGCCATGATCACCAGGCAGAACAGATCGTTGATGATATCGCTCAAGGCATACATATTGCTTACGGTCCCCCTATGCGCCGATTTCCCTTTTACCATACCACATTGCTTACCAAAAAATATCCTTTTTGTCAAAAAACACTGTTTATCTTCTGCACCGGACAATGGCTCCCATGAAGGCGATGTTGTCAGCGAAGGCAAATCCGTCTGTTTTTCGTAGGGTTGCCCTGAGAAAACAGTACCGTCTATTGACTTTTTCCGGGATATGTGAGAAAATAGCGGCGTTAAATTTAGAAACAAGAGAGGCTTTTTTATGAAGCAATCCAGAACAAATACCTGCGGCGAACTGCGGCTCGGGGACGCAGGCAAGAAAGTGACCATCGTCGGCTGGCTGGAAAATGTCCGGGAAGTGGGCTCCAACTTTGCCTTCCTGGTGCTGCGGGACTACTACGGCACCACCCAGGTGGTGGTGGAGACCGAGGACATGATGAAGCTGGTCAAGACCATCAATAAGGAATCCACCATCTCCGTCACCGGCACCGTCCGGGAGCGGGAGAGCAAGAATTCCAAGCTGCCCACCGGCGACATTGAGGTCGTGCCCGAGAAAATTGAGGTGTTGGGCAAGTGCTTCCACAACCAGCTGCCCTTTGAGATCAACAAGAGCCGGGATGCCGATGAGAACACCCGGCTGAAATACCGCTTCCTGGACCTGCGGAACCCCGCCGTCAAGTCCAACATCGTGCTCCGCTGCCAGGTTGTAGCCGAGCTGCGCAAGCGGATGACGGACCTGGGCTTCCTGGAGATCACCACCCCCATTCTGACCTCCTCCAGCCCCGAGGGCGCGAGAGACTATCTGGTTCCCGCCCGGAACCACCCCGGCAAGTTCTATGCCCTGCCCCAGGCCCCTCAGCAGTTCAAGCAGCTGCTGATGACCTCCGGCTTCGACAAGTATTTCCAGATCGCCCCCTGCTTCCGGGATGAGGACGCCCGGGCAGACCGCACCCCCGGCGAATTCTACCAGTTGGATATGGAGATGGCCTTCGCCTCTCAGGAGGACGTGCTGGAAACTTTGGAAACGGTTTTGCAGCCGGTTTACGAGAAGTTCGGCAAGTTTAAGCGGGTGGCCCAGGCTCCCTGGCGGCACATCCCCTACAACGAGGCCATGGAGCGCTACGGCTCCGACAAGCCCGACCTGCGGATCGACCTGGAGATCCAGGACATTTCCGCCATCGTCCAGGGCTGCGGCTTCGGCCCCTTCGAGGGCGCCACCGTCAAGGCCGTGGCTGTGGACAACTTCACCCAGGCCAGAAAGTGGATCGATAAGCTGCTGGCTGATGTAGAGGTCCAGACCGGCAACAAGGCCTGCTGGGTCAAGATGGATGAGAATGGCGCTCTCACCGGCGGCATCTCCAAGTTCCTGGGCGACTGCGGCGAGGCTCTGAAGGAAAAGCTGGCCCTGAAGCCCGGCTCCTTCGTCTGCATGGCCGCCGGCAAGAAGGCCGCCGCCCAGAAGACCGCAGGCGTCATCCGTACCCTGCTTGGCAAGCGGGTGCCCGGCCACTTCGACGAGGAGCAGTACGCTCTTTGCTGGATCGTGGACTTCCCCATGTACGAGATCGGCGAGGAATCCGGCCAGCTGGAATTCTGCCACAACCCCTTCTCCATGCCCCAGGGCGGCCTGAAGGCCTTGGAAGAGGCCGAGGGCGATACCGAAAAGCTGCTGGCCATCAATGCCAACCAGTACGACCTGGTGTGCAACGGCTACGAGTGCGCTTCCGGCGCCGTCCGGAACCACGACCCCGAGATCATGGTCAAGGCCTTCGAGATGGTGGGCCTGGGCGAGGACGACGTCAAGGCCAAGTTCCCCGCCATGTACAATGCCTTCACCTACGGCGCACCCCCCCATGCCGGTGCAGCCCCCGGCGTGGACCGGCTGATCATGATGCTCACCGGCGAGGAGAGCATCCGGGAGGTCATCACCTTCCCCATGAACAAGAACGCCCAGGACCTGATGATGGGCGCCCCCAGCACCGTCGACCAGAAGCAGCTGGACGATGTGCACATCGCCCTGGTAGAGGAGTAACTTCCATTCTCTCCGGATGCACCCGCACCCGGAGAGAATTTTTTTGCCATTTGGCTCTTTACAAATCCAGCTTTATCTGCTATAATAGCCAAGCACTTAAGGTGTATGCGCCAGTGGCTCAATGGATAGAGCATCGGATTCCGGTTCCGAGGGTTGGGGGTTCGAGTCCCTTCTGGCGTACCAAAAACAGGACGTCCCATTCGGGATGTCCTGTTTTTGCTTACGCGAAGGGACTCGAACAATTCAATGCGGCAGTCCGGTGGACTGCCGCCAAACGCCGGCTGGACGGCGTTTGCTCCATAGTGTCCCGAGTCCCTTCTGGCGTACCGCCCGGATGACCTCTTTTTAGCCCGTGGGAAAGCCCCCTGCGGTACAGCCCGGATACTCCGGTGGACTGCCGCCAAACGCCGGCTGGACGGCGTTTGCTCCATAGTGTCCCGAGTCCCTTCTGGCGTACCGCCCGGATGACCTCATTTGGGGTACATCGGGTGAGACCAGTCATAACTGCGGCAGCCGTCCCTCGTTTTCTTCTTTTTCTCAAATAGGATACCCAAAAAAATGAAACACTGCACGAAACCTTCCCGGTGTATTTTCGTGTATATAGGTGAAACCACACAGAAAGGAAGGGATTGGTCATGGACGACAGCCAGATCGTAGACCTGTACTTTGCCCGGTCTGAAACAGCGATTCAGGAGACGGACAGCAAATACGGCGGTTACTGCTACAAAATCGCCTACGGCATTCTTGCCAACCGGGAAGATTCCGAGGAGAGCGTCAGCGATACCTATCTGTCCGCATGGAACTGCATTCCGCCCCGCAGGCCCGCAAGGCTCTCTACATTTTTAGGCAAGCTGACCCGGAACATAAGCAACGCAGCTGCCCAACCACTTGACAACCGCATGACAACCAAGGGTCAACCAAGCGGGTGTCGATCCGGCAACCGAGGTAAGGTTAGGTAAGGTAAGGTTAGGTAAGTATAGATAAGGCTAGTATAGGAGCGTGTACGAAGGCGGCCGGGCCGCCCGGACACACATCTTCTCCCTTGCATTTTTTCCGGATTGTTATATAATCGTTTCACAGGAATGCGAAAAAATCACAGGAAGTTTCAGGGAGGGCATGGAAATGGGCAAAGCTGTTGGAAGCGAACCTTTGGGCAGCCTGTACTCCGCCGGGAAGGTCCGGCGGCGGCGGGAATGGCGGGGGCTGCGGGATACGATGTATGACTATTTCCGCTGGCTGGGCATTCTCGGGGTGCTGCTGCGGTTCATTGCCAAGCCCCGGAATTTCAGGGGCTTTCTGCGCTACCGCTGGATGGTCAACTATCTGGCGGTGCCCATGATGATGGACCGGGTGACGGAGGGTCTCCGGGGGCCCCACCTGCGGATCGCCCACCTGGAATACGGCCTGATCATCCGGGAGATCGCCGAGACTCTGGACAAGCTCTTCCGGGGGGACCGCCGCATCGGCAACGACAGGGCCTTTTCCGACCGGGTGGTGCTGCTGGACGAGAACGAGATGACGGCCATTATGATGGGCTTCCCCACCCTGGAGGGCCTGAGCCGGGAGATCCCCACGCTGTATGTGGCCAACCTGCTGCGGCAGGATTCGGCAGAGCACTATCTGGATGTGGTCCAGGAATTCGGCCTGCCGGGAGATGTGTGCCCCATGCCCGCCACGGAGGCCGGCATCTCCATTGACGACGACTACTGCGTTCTGGGCAAGTGCGCCGTCCAGTGCAACACCACCTGCGACGGCTCGCTCATGGGCAACAGCGTCATCTCCAAGCGGCTGGAGCTGGAGGACGGCATCCCCTGCTTCCAGCTGGCCATGCCCCTGCGGCACACCCGGGAGGATGTGCAGGAGTATGCCGCCCAGGAGATTCGAAGCGCCATTGCCTTCATTGAAGAGCAGACCGGGGCAAAATGGGACTGGGACTACTATTTCACCTGCGCCAAGCGGGTCAACGAGACCACCCGGCACCGGCTGGAATGGCTGGACATCAACAAGACCCCCTATCCCCAGTTCCTGGGCCTGAATCTGGCGGTATACACCGAGACCAACTACCTGGGCGTCTGCGGGAAATCGGAGCTGTTTGTCAAAAACGACCGAAAAATCGCCAAAATCGCCGAAAAAGCCTACCGCGACAAGGCCATGTACGTCAAGGAGTACCGCCACCGGGCCATTGTCTGGGGGGTGCAGTCCCAATTCTACTTTGAGATGCTGCTGTGGCTGGAAAACTGCTGGGGAATCCTGCCTCTGACGGATATGCTCTCCATGCTCTCCACCCGGATTCTCTCCGAGGATGACAAGGAGCAGGCCATTTACGACATGGCCTGGCTGACGGAGAACATGATCATGCGCAACCGCACCCACGGCGGCTATGCGGTCCTGCTGGACCAGCTGTGGGAATACTGCCAGGAATTCAACGCCGACACGGTGATCCTCTGGGAGCACATGAGCTGCAAGTCCCTGACGGGCCTCCACGGCCAGTTTGAGGAGAAGGCCCGGCAGCTTGGCATTCACCTGATCTGGGTCAGCCATGACCTGTGCGACCCCAGAAACATGAGCAAGCAGGGCATCCGGGACCAGATCAACAAGTATATGCGCACCGTCTTCCGGGAAGAGCCCCTTGACCCCTCCCTGGAGATCCTGCCGGACGGGAACTCCTGGTAAACGATTGCAATTTCACAGTACAAAAAGCGCCGCCGGTGAATACCACCGGCGGCCAAATATTTAGTTGCGTATCCGGTTTTCCAGGTGACCGGAGCGGATCACCGGGGGCTTGGGGTCTACGGCCTCCCAGGTGTTTGGCCTGGGTTCTTCCTTTTTCTCTTCCTTCACGGCATTTCTCTCCTTCCGGGGGCTTCCCCCTGTCAGGATATGCCGAAGGGGCAGGGATTATTCCGCCTCGTCTGCGAAGAGGGGCTTCACCTTCTGGCGGTACAGCTTGGCAAAGAGCAGGCCCGTCACCAGGGCGGACATGACCTCCGCAATGGGGAAGGACCACCAGACGTTGTCCACGCTGCCGGTCAGGCTCAGCAGGTAGGCCACCGGCAGCAGCACGATCAGCTGGCGGCACAGGGAGACGATGGTGGAATAGGAGCCCTTGCCCAGAGCCTGGAAGGAAGCGCCCAGGGAGATGCAGATGGCCGCCACCGGGAAGGGCAGGCACAGAATGCGCAGGGCTTTCACGCCGATGGCCAGGAATTCCTCCGTGGGGTTGAAAATGCCAAGCAGCGCCTGGGGGAACAGCTGGAACACCGCCAGGCCCACCAGCATAATGCACACGGCCACGGCCGTAGCCAGCTTCAATGTGTGGACGATGCGCTTGGGCTTCCGGGCGCCGTAGTTATAGGCGAGGATGGAAATGGTGGCGTTGTTGATGCCGAACAGGGGCATGAAGAACAGGCTTTGCAGCTTGTAGTAAATGCCGAACACGCCGGTGGCCACCTCGTTGAAGCCCTGGAGGATCTGGTTCATGCCGAAGTTCATAACGGAGCCAATGCCGTTCATGACCACAGAGGGAATGCCCACCTCCAGAATGGGGGCGATGACCTTCCAGTTGGGCTTCATAAACTTCACATGGAGCTGCACCTCGGGATTGTGGCGCAGATTCAGGTAGATGCCCAGCACCGCGCCGGTGCACTGGCCGATGACCGTCGCCACGGCGGCACCGGCCACGCCCATCTTGGGCATGCCCCACCAGCCGTGGATGAACACGGGGTCGAGGATGATATTGATGATGGCGCCGGTGCCCTGGAGGATCATGGTCTGCATGGCCCGGCCCGTGGCCTGGAGCAGCCGCTCGCAGAGGACCTGGATGAAAACGCCAACGGTGAAGATGCAGCAGATGCTGGTATAGGCAATGCCGCCCTCAACGGTCTCCGCCACGGTGGACTGCATGGTGTAGTAGGGCCGGACACCGAAGAAGCCGAAGAGCATAAACAGCGCCGTAGCTACCAGCGCCAGAAATACGCCCTGGCCTGCAGCCCAGTTGACGCTCTCCTGATCCTTCCGGCCCAGGCTCTGGCTCAGCAGCGCATTGACGCCCACGCCAACGCCCACGGCAAAGCCGATCTGCATATTCTGCACCGGGAATGCCAGGGAAAGCGCCGTCACCGCACTCTCGGACACCTGGGACACATACACACTGTCCACAATATTATAAAACGCCTGGACCAGCATGGAAATGATCATAGGCAGGGCCATATTCACCAGCAGCTTCCCCACCGGCATAACGCCCATTTTGTTCTCTTGCAACGTCTCTTTCTGCATAACGTACTCCTCTCTATTCTATCCGATTCTTCATAAACCTGTATATCATATAATAGGCATATATAGAAAGCAAGAATTTTTTTCATTTCCGCTGTTTTTCTGCATTTTTCACACTTTTTCCCATCTTAATTCCCCATTTCGGTGCATACTCACAGGAGCGTCCCCGCCGCAGGCGCAAAAAAGCACCGCCGTGCTGAATGCGCGGCGGTGCAGGAGGATTCGCGTCTTACAGGTACTTCTTCATACCTTCGGAAGCGGTTGCGGGGTCGGCGGAGATGGTCATGGTGATCTCCATGTTGTTCTCCTTGGCAAAGTCTGCCACCCAATCCACAAAGGCCTCGTTGGCAGCCTGATCCTGACCGATGGTCTTATACAGGTTGTCGATGAACACGTTGGTAATATCAAAGTTGCCTGCGTGCAGACCGCTCAGGAAGCCCTTGAGCATATCGGGAGAGCTGATGCCGTACTCCTGGGAGTCCACCAGACGCACCTTGTAAGTAACATCATAGGTCAGCTTCTTGCCGTATTCGATGCAGACCACATCGCCGTGGGCATCTGCCACTGCGGCGTTGATGGCATCGATCAGCTTCTTGGTCTTACCGGAGCCCTTCAGGCCCATAATTACATGAATCATCGGAATTTCCTCCTTTGCTATACCAAAATAAATCTGGCTTGGTATCATTCTACCAGCAAACTCGCTTTTTTGCAATAGGGAATTTTACAAAATGACAAGTCACTTTTACTTGCTCTCGTAGCCGGGCTTGCCCAGGAGCTTGAACATATTGCGCTTGTAGAATTCCACGCCGGGCTGGTTGAAGGGGTTCACATCCAGGATGTAGGCGGAAACGCCGCAGCACAGCTCCAGGAAGTAGAACATCTCGCCCACCTTCCGGTCGTTCAGCTCGCCGCAGTCCATGGTGATGACGGGCACGCCGCCGTCCACATGGGCAGCCAGGGTGCCCAGGAAGGCCTTCTCGTCCACGAAGTCCAGGGTGCGGCCCTCCAGGTAGTTCAGGCCGTCCAGGTTCTTCTCGTCGCCGCCGATGACCATCTTCTCCGCAGGGGCATCGAAGCGGACCATGGTCTCGAAGATGTTCCGCTGGCCCTGCTGGATCATCTGACCCAGGGAGTGCAGGTCGGCGGTGAACTCGGCGGTTACGGGGAAGATGCCCTTGCCGTCCTTGCCCTCGGATTCGCCGAAGAGCTGCTGCCACCAGCCGCCGAACATCTTGAAGCCCGGCTCAAAGCTCTCGAAGATCTCCATGGACTTGCCGTTGCGGTACAGCAGGTTCCGCACGGCGGCATAGAGCCACACGGGGTTATCGAAGGAGCGCAGGTCGTAGCTTTCCTTGGCGTCCATAGCGCCGTTCATCAGCTCCATGATGTCCACACCGGCCACGGCCAGGGGAAGCAATCCCACGGGGGTCAGCACGGAGAACCGGCCGCCAACGTTGGCGGGGATCACGAAGGTCTCCCAGCCCTCTTCGTTGGCCATCTGGCGCAGTGCGCCCTTGCAGGGGTCGGTAATGGCATAGATGCGGCTCTTGGCCCCCTCCACACCGTACTTCTCCTCCAGCCTGGCCCGCAGCGCACGGGTGGCAATGGCGGGCTCGGTGGTGGTGCCGGACTTGGAGATAATGGCGATGGAGAAATCCTTGCCCTCCAGCAGGCGGCTCAGCTCATTCCAGTGCCGGGTGCTCAGGCCATTGCCGGCGAAATAGATCTGGGGATCGCCCTTGCCCTTGCCCATATTGTGGTTGGGGCCTTGCAGCAGCTCAATGGCTGCCCGGGGGCCAAGGTAGCTGCCGCCGATGCCGATGACCACGAACACATCGGAGTCATTGCGAATCTTCCGGGCAGCGCTCTGGATGCGCAGGATCTCCTCGGTGGGCTCCCGGGTGGGCAGATTCTGCCAGCCCAGGAAATCATTGCCGGCGCCGGTGCCGTCCACCAGGGTGGCGTGGGCCTGGGCGACCTCTTTCTCCATGGCCAGAAGATCGGGCAGAGCGATCTGCCCCCAGACGTTGGAAATGTCAACTTTGATCATATTTGTAGGACACGTCCTTTCTATTGATAAAAATCTACGGGTATATGTTACCGCAAAACGGAGCCGCTTGCAAGCCCCGTTGTTTAAAAAAATCCTTTTTTTCACAAAATCAATTTTCCGGTTGACAAAAGCCGCTCCCTATGCTAGAATGAACTGAAATACGGCGACGAACCGTGAATGCTGTCTTGCCGTATGGCAGGATATTTTTTTGGGTGAAAGGAGACTGACCATGAAAACTCGGCTGAAGGCAACCGCATACGGCTCTTTCCCTTCCTCTTTTCTGGACGGCGTTTCCGCTGTTTTCAAAAAGGAGGATTTTTCTTTTCTCAATTCGTCCCAATATTCCGTTTTTCCCGGCTTTTGTGATGTGCATGTGCATTTCAGAGAGCCGGGATTTTCTTATAAGGAGACGATCCTCTCCGGCTCCCGGGCAGCGGCCCGGGGAGGCTACACCGCCGTGTGCACCATGCCGAACCTGAACCCGGTGCCGGACAGCGTTGAAACCCTGGAGCCCCAGCTGGAGGCCATCCGGAAATCCGCCGTCATCGCGGTCTACCCCTACGCCGCCATTACAAAGGGCGAGCAGGGTTTGGTGCTCTCCGACATGGAGGCCCTGGCCCCGCAGGTCATCGCCTTTTCCGACGACGGCCGGGGGGTGCAGAGCCCCGAGATGATGGAGCAGGCCATGAAACGTGCCAAGGACCTCGGCAAGCTCATCGTTGCCCACTGCGAGGACAACACGCTTCTGCACGGCGGCTACATCCACGACGGCGCTTACGCCAAGGCCCACGGCCACAGGGGCATCTGCTCCGAAAGCGAGTGGGGCCCCATCGCCCGGGACCTGGAGCTGGCGGCAAAAACCGGCTGCGGCTACCATGTGTGCCACATCTCCACCAGGCAGAGCGTGGACCTCATCCGGCAGGCCAAGAAAAGCGGCGTGGACGTGACCTGTGAGACCGGCCCCCACTACCTTGTGATGGACGACGGCCTTTTGCAGGAGGACGGGCGCTTCAAGATGAATCCCCCTCTGCGCTCCCCGGAGGACCGGGAGGCCCTGCTGGAAGGGCTGCTCAACGGCACCATTGATATGATCGCCACGGACCACGCCCCCCACAGCGCCGAGGAAAAGGCAAAGGGGCTGGAAAAGAGCGTCTTCGGCGTGGTAGGCCTGGAGACGGCCTTCCCCATTCTCTACACCTACCTGGTCCACACAGGCCTTCTCACCCCGGAAGCGCTGGTAAACAAGCTGGTATGGAATCCCAGAAAGCGCTTTGCGATCCCTATGGGCAATGACTTTTCCGTATGGGACCTGGATGCCCAGTACGCAATAGACCCGGCGGACTTCCTGTCCCAGGGCAAGGCAACGCCCTTTGCAGGCTGGAACGTCCACGGAAAGTGCATGGCAACCTTCCACGACGGCCAGGCCGTCTATCTGGCAAAGTAAGAAAAATTAAGATACAGCATTATGGAGGAAATGAATTATGGCAAAGAGAACAGACATTAAGAAGATTCTGATCATCGGCTCCGGCCCCATCGTCATCGGGCAGGCGGCGGAATTCGACTACGCCGGCACCCAGGCCTGCCTGGCACTGAAGGAAGAGGGCTACGAGGTGGTCCTGTGCAACAGTAACCCCGCCACCATCATGACCGATACCGCCATTGCGGACAAGGTCTATATGGAGCCCCTGACCCTGGAATACATTGCCAAGATCATCCGCTATGAGCGGCCCGACGCCATCGTCCCCGGCATCGGCGGCCAGACCGGCCTGAACCTGGCCATGCAGCTGGAGAAAAAGGGCGTGCTGCGGGAGTGCAATGTGCAGCTGCTGGGCACCTCCTCCACCTCCATTGAACGGGCCGAGGACCGGGAGCTCTTTAAGGAGCTGTGCCAGTCCATCGGCGAGCCCGTCATTCCCTCCGAAATCACCTACTCCCTGGAAGAGGCCAAGCAGGCCGCAGCGCACATCGGCTACCCCGTGGTACTGCGTCCTGCCTTCACCCTGGGCGGCACCGGCGGCGGCTTTGCCTACAATGAGGCCGAGCTGGAGGAGATCGGCCTGAACGCCTTCAAGCTCTCCCCCGTCCACCAGGTGCTCGTTGAGAAGTCCGTCAAGGGCTACAAGGAAATCGAGTTTGAGGTCATGCGGGACTCCAACGACCACGCCATCACCATCTGCGGCATGGAGAACATCGACCCCGTGGGCGTCCACACCGGCGACAGCCTGGTGGTGGCCCCCATCATGACCCTTTCCGACCACGACCTGAAAATGCTCAACGACTCCGCCATTAAGATCATCCGGGAGCTGAAAATCGAGGGCGGCTGCAACGTCCAGTTTGCCCTGAACCCCAGCTCTTCCGAATACTACCTCATCGAGGTCAACCCCAGAGTCTCCCGGTCCTCCGCCCTGGCCTCCAAGGCCTCCGGCTACCCCATCGCCCGGGTCACTGCCAAGATCGCCGTGGGCATGGCCCTGGAGGATATCAAGATCGCCAACACCACCGCAGCCTTTGAGCCTTCTCTAGACTACGTGGTGGCCAAGCTGCCCCGGTTCCCCTTTGATAAGTTCGCCTCCGCCGCCAACACCCTGGGCACCCAGATGAAGGCCACCGGCGAGGTCATGGGCATTGGCTCCAATCTGGAGGAGTGCCTGCTGAAATCCGTCCGGTCCCTGGAGATCGGCGTGTGCCACTTCTATATGCCGAAATTCGACCGCATGGATACCGCCGAGATTCTGGAGTATTTGAAGCAGTTCCGGGACGACACCATCTTCGCCGTGGCCGAGCTGCTGCGCCGGAATGTCAGCGTGGACGCCATCTACGAGGTGACCCAGATCACCCCCTTCTTCATCCGCTCCATTGAGAAGATCGTGAACATGGAGAAGGCGCTGAAAGCAAACGTCGGCGATATGGAAGCCCTGAAGCAGGCCAAGGCCATGGGCTTCGGCGACAAGTTCATTGCTCAGCTTTGGGGCATGAAGGAGCTGGAGGTTTATCGCCTGCGCTGCGAGAAGGACATCTTCCCCGTATACCGCATGGTGGATACCTGCCACACCGGCGCTTATATCCCCTACTTCTACTCCTCCTATACAGGCTCTAACGACTCCCGCCTGACGGAGAAGAAGAAGGTGGTGGTCCTGGGTGCAGGCCCCATCCGCATCGGCCAGGGCGTGGAATTCGACTACTCCACCGTCCATGCGGTGAACACCATCCGCAGCGAAGGCTTTGAAGCCATCATCATCAACAACAACCCCGAAACCGTCTCCACGGACTACACCACCGCCGACAAGCTGTACTTTGAGCCCCTGACCCCCGAGGATGTGATGAACATCCTGCACTTTGAGAACCCCGAGGGCGTCATTGCCTCCCTGGGCGGCCAGACCGCCATCAACCTGGCAGACCCCCTGATGGAGCGGAGCGTGACCATCATCGGCACCGACTGTGCCGCCATCGACCGGGCCGAGGACCGGAACCAGTTTGAAAACCTCCTGAACGAGCTGAACATCCCCCGGGCCAAGGGCAAGGCCGTGACCAACATTGAAGACGGCATTGCCGCCGCCAAGGAGATCGGCTACCCCGTGCTGGTGCGCCCCAGCTTCGTCCTGGGTGGCCGGGCCATGCAGATCGTGGCAAACGGAGAGCAGCTGCGGCAATACCTGCGCACCGCCGTGGAAATCGACGAAGACAAGCCCGTGCTGGTGGACAAGTACATCCAGGGCCGGGAGGTGGAGATCGACGCCATCTGCGACGGCCGGGACGTGTTCGTCCCCGGTATTATGGAGCTGGTAGAGCGCACCGGCGTCCACTCCGGCGACTCCATCTCCGTCTATCCTCCCTTCTCCATCTCCGACAAGGTCAAGGGCATCATCCTGCAATACGCCAAGAAGCTGGGCCTGGGCATCGGCATCAAGGGCCTGTTTAACATCCAGTTCATTGTGGACAAGGAAGACCGTGTGTATATCATCGAGGTCAACCCCCGGTCCTCCCGGACGGTGCCCTTCCTGAGCAAGGCCACGGGCTACTCCCTGGCAGACATCGCCACCGAGGTCATCCTGGGCAAGAGCCTGAAGGAGCTGGGCATTTTCGACATCTACCCCACGGAGAAGAGCCGCTGGTACGTCAAGGCCCCCGTGTTCTCCTTCAATAAGATTCGGGGCCTGGACGCCTACCTGTCCCCCGAGATGAAGTCCACCGGCGAGGCCATCGGCTACGACAAGACCCTGACAAGAGCCCTGTACAAGGCTCTGCAGGCCTCCGGCATGCACCTGCAAAACTACGGCACCGTCCTGGCCACCATTGCTGACCGGGATAAGGAGGAGGCCCTGCCCCTGATCCGCCGGTTCTACCAGCTGGGCTTCAACATCGAGGCCACCACCGGTACCGCCAAGTTCCTGAAGGAGCACGGCATCCGCACCCACGCCCTGCAGAAGATCAGCGACGGCAGCGAGGAGATTCCCAACGCCCTGCGCCAGGGCCACATTGCCTACGTCATCAACACCCGTGACCCCGGCTCCAACGCCTCCGACGGCATTCAGATCCGCCAGATCTGCACCGAATACAACGTGACCCTCTTCACCGCCCTGGACACCGTGAAGGTGCTGCTGGACGTGCTGGAAGAGACCACCCTGACCATCTCCACCATTGATGCCTGATATGAAACAGAGTGTTTTTAAAATCTTAACCAACGAGGCTCTCACCTCCAACGTCTACCGCATGACGTTGGAGGGGGATACCTCCGCCATTACCGCCCCGGGGCAGTTTGTGAACATCCGGCTGGAGGGAAAGTTCCTCCGCCGCCCCATTTCCGTCTGCGACTGGGAAGAGGGCAAGCTGACCCTGGTGTATAAGGTGGTGGGCCACGGCACAGCCCAGATGGCCGCCATGGCCCCCGGGGAGTCTTTGGACATTCTCACGGGCCTGGGCAACGGCTACGACCTGACCCTCACCGGGGAACACCCGGTGCTGGTGGGCGGGGGCGTGGGCGTGCCCCCCATGTTTGGTCTTGCCAAGCGGCTGCGGGCCATGGGGAAAGAAGTGCAGGTCATTCTGGGCTTTAACACCCGGGAAGAAATCTTCTATGAGGAAGCTTTTAAGGCCCTGGGCTGCACCGTGTACGTGACCACGGTGGACGGCTCCTACGGCACCCCCGGCTTTGTGACCGATGCTTTGAAAAATCTCAGCTACAGCCACTTCTGCGCCTGCGGCCCGGAGCCCATGCTGAAAGCTTTGTATGCTGCCTCCACCACCTCCGGCCAGATGAGCTTTGAAGAGCGCATGGGCTGCGGCTTCGGGGCCTGCATGGGCTGCTCCTGCAAGACCCTCACCGGCAGCAAGCGCATCTGCAAGGACGGCCCCGTCATGAAAAAGGAGGAAGTTCTATGGGATCAAACGTAAATCTCTGCGGAATCCAACTGGATAACCCGGTGATCCCCGCCTCCGGCACCTTCGGCTTCGGCTACGAGTTTGCGGAACTTTACGATATTAACATCCTGGGCACCTTCTCCTTTAAGGGCACCACCAGGGAAGCCCGGTTCGGAAACCCCACCCCCAGAATCGCCGAGTGCCCCGCAGGCCTGATCAACGCCGTGGGCCTGCAAAATCCCGGGGTAGACGCTGTGATCCGGAATGAGCTGCCGAAGCTTTCCCAGGTCTTCCACAAGCCGGTCATGGCCAATGTGTCCGGCTTCTCCGTGGCAGACTATGCATACACCTGTGAAAGATTAGATAAACAGGACCAGGTGGGCTGGCTGGAGGTCAATGTCAGCTGCCCCAATGTCCACGGCGGCGGCATGAGCTTCGGCACAGACCCCAAGGCCGCCGCAGAGGTGACAAAAGCCGTCAAGGCCGTCACCGCCAAGCCCGTCATCGTCAAGCTCTCCCCCAACGTGACGGACATTGTGTCCATTGCCAAGGCCTGCGAGGACGCGGGGGCCGACGGCATCAGCCTGATCAACACCATGCTTGGCATGCGCATTGATTTGCGGCGCAGAAAGCCCGTCATCGCCAACACCATGGGCGGCTACTCCGGCCCCGGCATCTTCCCGGTGGCGGTGCGGATGGTCTACCAGGTGGCCCACGCGGTCAAAATTCCGGTCATCGGCATGGGCGGCGTGCAGAGCGCCGAGGATGTGCTGGAAATGATGCTGGCGGGGGCCACCGCCGTAGAGGTTGGCGCTGCCAACCTGGTTGACCCCTGGGCCTGCAAGAAGATCATCGAGGACCTGCCAAGGGTCATGGAAAATTACAGAATTGAGAATTTAAGCGACATTATAGGAGGCGCACAGTAATATGGGGAAAGACGTCATTGTAGCCTGCGATTTTTCCAGCGCAGAGCAGACTTTCGCATTCCTGGACAAGTTCACCGGCAGAAAGCCCTTTGTGAAGATCGGCATGGAGCTGTACTATGCCGAAGGCCCGGAAATCGTCCGGCAGATCAAGGCCCGGGGGCATAAGATTTTTCTGGATTTGAAGCTCCACGACATTCCCAACACCGTCAAGAAGGCCATGGCCGTTCTGCGGAACCTGGATGTGGACATTACCAACCTCCACGCCGCCGGTACCACCGCCATGATGCAGGCTGCTCTGGAGGGCCTGACCCGGCCCGACGGCTCCCGTCCCCTGCTGATCGCCGTGACCCAGCTGACCTCCACCGATCAGGAGGCCATGGAGCGGGACCTGATGATCCATGAGCCCATGGACCGGGTGGTCATGCACTACGCCGAGACCGCCAAGAATGCAGGGCTGGACGGCGTGGTCTGCTCCCCCCTGGAGGCGGAAAAAGTCCACAGCACCTGTGGAAAGAATTTTATCACCGTCACCCCCGGCGTTCGGTTTGCCGACGGAGATGCGGGGGACCAGAAGCGGGTCATGACCCCCGCCGCCGCCAAGGCCATCGGCTCCGACTACATCGTGGTAGGCCGCCCCATCACCGCTGCAGCAGACCCCGTAGCCGCCTACGAGCGCTGCGTGGCTGAATTTGTAGATTAAAAATTTCAATGGAGGTGGCCCCAGGCCGGAGGGGTTCGGTCTGAAGCCCTGTCGGGACCTCTGGCTGGGGCCCTCCGGGGGCTTCTTTCTTGTCCCGCCAAGAAAGAAGGAAAGAATGCGGCTTAAGGGAGGCGCTGTCGGCAAAGCCGCCCTCCCTTAAGAA
>ERZ772889.2152-NODE-2152-length-16063-cov-5.405922_pt1 | contig 16063 bp, 18 predicted proteins | sample MGYA00512127_ERZ772889 | MGnify/ENA primary metagenome ERZ772889 (study PRJEB29015, sample SAMEA2737689) | human gut metagenome | biome: human gut; feature: human-associated habitat; material: faeces | place: China | collected 2012 ...
CATCCCGGATAAGCTGCCAGTTTGCCTTTTTCCTGAAAAACACCTTGAAGATCAGAAAGTTCATGAACGCCCCAATTACCGGCGTTGTCATGCCGAAAGCCTCGGTGTGAACTCAAAGTTAGCAGTCCATGCCTTTAATTTTTCATAGGAAGCCGGAATCTCTATCTGCTTGGTAAGTACAACCATTTTTCTATTTCTCCTGTCAAAGCTGTCACCCCAAAATGATTTTTCTAAGTCTTTCTAAATCGTCCTCATCCGGATGGGAAAGCGCACGGTCAAAGTTTTCAATCAACGCATCAATATTTGCCGGATGCTCCGGCTGTGCCTTCATTTTCATATAGCGATCCCGTACAGACTGCGGCATTTTACCCTGACACATATATTCTCCGACCACAGTATTGCTTGGGTCAACAGACTGCTTAACGTGATCGAGGATCTTCTGGAAATATGCCACACTGCCACCGAAGCCCGCCGTTCCGAAAAGGAAAACCTTTTTGCCTCTCAGCTTTGACAGCAGTTCCATGGTAGCATTATCCGCGTTGCCTTTATCCGTCCAGAATCCGATATAGAGTATTTCAGAGTGCAGTTCTTGCGTTTCAGGCACACCGTAATAATCACAGTTTTCTGCCGGAAGCACTGCGCGAATTGTCTCGGCAAGTATTTTCGTGTTACCGGTCAAGCTGCTGAATATGATCGAATATCTTCCCTTATCCATAGCAAAAGCCTCCTGTCTTATCAAAGCGGCATCGGTGTCCGGGCGATCAGAATGACCGCCAGAATCGCGCCCACAAATGCCGCTACCCCTACGACTGCCAACACCTTTTTGTCGAGCTTCTTCTTCGCTGCCTTGCCAATCAGAGCAGTGCAAGCCATGCAGACAGCCGCAGCAACAAGCGCAATGCCCAGCGTTTCCCATAGCCAAGATAGTTCATATAGGATTTTCATGCGATCATCATCTCCTGTTCGTTAAACTGGAAGTTGTCTCAGTCAAAGACCGTTTGCATACTTGGATTTTCATGGGCTTCAAAGCACATCAATATTTGCTCCCGCGTACACTTTTCAACGGCAAGATTTACTGGCAGTTCCTTCTTGCCGAAAAAAGAAATCGCTGTTGTTTCGATGTTCTTTCGGAACGTTCCTCCCTCATATCTGCACAGGACAAACGCCTTCAGAACACCATAAGCATAATTTACCACATTGTGCTTTCTCCAATCCTGAACAGCAATGAGCCTTTCCGCTGTTACGATCAATCCGGCTTCCTCATGAACCTCTTTTTCTGTATTGGATGCAATGGACTGATCTACATCACACCAGCCTCCCGGCAATGCCCATGTTCCGTTATTTTCATGAACAAGAAGGATTTTCTCATTGACAAACACCGCCGCTCTGGTATCGACTTTTGGTGTCTGATAGCCGGATTCGCCGCAGAACAAATCAAAGACCTTGTTTACCGGAATATCTGTCTTCAGCGACAGCATTTCTGCCGCAATCTCCCGCAGTTCTTCATACCGTTCTTTGTCGTACTGATCTTTTCCATATCGAAGCCCTGCCTGCGCAATGCTCTGAATACGAATCGCAAACTCGACCCACTTATCATTCATATAAGTACCTCCGCAAATCCCGATTGATACTCTTCTCAAAGTTCAAGTCCTTCAACCCACGCCGCAAGCTCCTGATGCCCGACGCTGCCCTTGAAGACCTTGCCGTCCATCAGCTTTGCTCCTTTGCAGCTCGGCATAGGGCGTCCAATACTTTCAAAGGGGTCGCGAGGTCGTGATCTTCATCGGAATTTCTCGATAGTGGACATTCAGCTCCGGACATGCATATTCCTCAGGTATCTCGATCCCGCGGAATCCGATATCCCCTACAGGGCCTTCACCAGAAGCAGCAAAAGAACCGCAAAACGTGTTCCAGCACGCCCCATATGCCTTTTCCGCGTGATTTGTAGAGCAACTCCAGACACAATCGCAGGTATAAACGTTAGACTGCTGTAGACTGCTATGGATTACATTGACACTCCAGTGAAGGAAGTTGGCGGCGAGCACTGCATGTCGTTGCGCTCCTTTCGCTTCTGAGTTTGCAGCTTGCATACCGTTTTCCTTTCAATTATAGGGGACAGCGGCGGAAAAAGCAATCACGGAGACACTGAAATATTTCAACATGATTGCTTGTGAACGGGCAGCGTGATCAAACTCACGCTGCCCGTTTCCGTCTTTCAAACAGGGGAGAGTAAGAGCGAAGACCGGGCACATGCCTTTTAGCGAGCAGGAGGAATCAGATTCTGCCCCTGAAACCAGAGAATCATGCTCTGGAGCGTTTCTCTGAGCGGGCGGGCGTGGAAGCCGAGCGCGCCCACTGCTTTTGCGTTTGAAAAATGCCCGTTAGAGCGAAGCACGGCGATGGAATAAGGTGTGAAAAAGGGCCGCTCGCCCCGGAGCTGGCCGATCTTCTCAAAAATGGGCGCAGCGCAGCTTGCCAGTGCGGCGGGCGCGCAGAGCCTTGGCACTTTCCGGCCAAGCAGGGAAGCCGTCAGGGCAAGCAAGTCCTGAATGCTCACGTAGTGGCCGGAAAGAATGTAGCATTCCCCTGCCTTCCCACGCTCTGCGCAGGCGAGAACACCGGCCGCGACATCCCGCACGTCAACGAAATTGTAGCCGCCTTTGACGCCGAGCGGCAGCCGGCCACGGCAGAAGGCAAGCAGCATCCGGGTCATATTTCCGCGCGCCAGATCGCCGGGGCCGAGGATGCCGGAGGGCAGGACGACACTGGCGTTCAGACCGCTTTGCGCCGCCTCCAGAACCAGAGCGGTTGCCATGGCCTTGCTTTTTCCGTAATCGCCGAGGATCTCGTCCGGCGCGAATCGGTCCGGTTCCGTGATCGTTTCCGGTGCGGGCTTCTCCGGGATCGCATGGACGGAGCTGACGTAGATCAGCCGCCCAGCGCCAAATTCCCGGCACAGGTCGACGATGTTCTGCGTGCCCTGCACGTTGACGGCATAGAGAGCCTCATCCGGCTTTGAGGCAATGGATATGAGACCGGCACAGTGCAGTACGCAGAAATCATCGCCTCCTGCGGCAAAAAAGTCACGTAGGGACTCCTTGTCCGTGAGATCGCCGTAAAAGACGGCAACATGGTTCGGCAGAGTATAGATGAGCGGGTCACGGTCCTTAACGAGCGCAAGAACACGGCAGCCGTGCGCCAGCAGCAGCTGAACCACGGCACTTCCGAGGAAGCCGGTGGCGCCGGTGATCAGGTAATTTTGATACATCACACATCCTCCTTTGGTAATCCTACAGATGTTGATTATCTTTCATAATTATAATATAATATAAACAGCCGGAAACACCATAGACAGTTTGACGAAAGCTGAAAGAACGGCAACATATCCCACCAAACTGTCGGCTTAATTTGTAAACTTTTTGTGGAGGCGCAATGAAGACGGATGCGAGAGTGAAATACACCAAGATGGTGCTGAAAAAAGCGCTGCTGGAGTTGATGCAGCACAAGCCGGTCAACAAGATCACGGTCAAGGAGATTTGCGAACGAGCAGAACTGAACCGCGCGACCTTTTACGCCCATTATTCCGACTGCTTTGACCTGCTGGAGAGCATCGAGGAGGAACTGTTTGGGCAGTTTGAACGCTCCATGCAGAGCTATACACGCTCGTTTGATATTGCGGGGCTTGTGGGTGGGCTTTACCGGATCGTTCAGGAAAACGAGGCGGTCTGCCGTGTCTTGCTGTTCGGGCGTCGCAGCACGGAGCTGATTCACCGGATGATCACATATGCGCACGATCTGAGCATTTCCGCGTGGCGAAAGACCCTGAAAAATGCGTCCGCAGACGAGCTGGAAATGCTCTATCTCTGCCTGTCGAACGGACTTCTGAGCGTCGTGTTGGACGGGTATGACCGGTTTGACCAGCAGAGCGTGATCCGGTTCGTCGAGCAGATGTACCGGCAGGCGATTGCGCCGTTCATGTAGGGTGTATCTGAAAACTCCCAACGCACCCGGACAGCGGGCCTTTTTGCGGTGCGCCGCGTCATTTTTCCTTGAAATACGTCAGTATTCCTGCGAAAAAATGTCTTGCGCAACGCAAAAATCCCTCGCTGCCGGTCACATCATGAGTTTTCAGATACACCCTAAAGAAAAACAGGAGGACGGATCCATTGATGCAAATTCAGGGACTTCAAAAGCTGACGCTGCTGGATTATCCAGGGCGGACGGCCTGTACGGTGTTTTTGTCCGGCTGCAATTTTCGCTGCCCGTTCTGCCATAACGCGCCGCTGCTCACCGCAGCGGACGAAGACGGCATGGACGAAGACGAGCTGCTGGCGTTTTTGAAAAAACGGCGGGGGCTTCTCGACGGTGTTGCCGTTACCGGCGGAGAGCCGCTTTTGCGCCCGGAGCTTCCCGCTCTGCTGGAAAAGATCAAGGCACTGGGCTATGCGATCAAGCTGGACACGAACGGTGCGTTCCCGGAGCGGCTGAAGGCAGTCGTGTGCGCGGGGCTGGCAGATTACGTTGCCATGGATATCAAAAACAGTCCGGCGCGCTACGCGGAAACAGCTGGTGTTCCGGGGCTTGCCCTGACGCCCATTTTCAGGAGTGTTTCGTTTTTGCTGCGCGGCACGGTCGATTATGAGTTCCGGACGACTGCGGTCGCGGAGCTGCATGATGACGCGTCATTTGTACAGCTGGGAGACTGGCTCATGGGCGCAAGGCGGTACTATATCCAGCGCTTCCAGCCGCGCGATTCGGTCCTGCGGGCAGGCCTCAGCGCTCCATCTGAAATGCAGCTTCATTGCTGGGCGGAGCTGGTACGGCCCAAGATACCCGCTGTGGAGATCCGAGGGATATGATTGACAATATGTTGTTATCAATATTTAAAATAAACACAATATATTGTATAAAACCATTGACAAACCACAAGCTTTCAGGTTAGAATGGGATGCAGCGCAAGGCGCGGCATCCCATTTTGTTTCATACGATGGCACACAGAGAACAGGAGGACCAGCTATGTACCGGGTAACAAAAAGAGACGGAAGCATCACAGAATTTCACATTGCCAAGATCGGCAATGCCATCACAAGAGCCTTTGAAGCCGTTGGCCGGCAGCAGCATCCGAGCGTGATCGAGCTGCTGGCTCTGCGTGTCACGGCGGAATTTGAGCCGAAGATCAGACATGATCTGATCGCGGTCGAGGATATTCAGGACTGTGTGGAGCGCGTTCTGAGCGAAGCGGGCTATTCGGATGTGGCAAAGGCCTACATTCTCTACCGCAAGCAGCGGGAAAAGCTGCGCAACGTCGGAAGCACCCTGCTCAATTATAAGGAGCTGGTGGACAATTATCTCCGGATCAACGACTGGCGCGTGAAGGAGAATTCCACGGTCACGTATTCCGTCGGCGGCCTGATCCTGTCCAACTCCGGCGCGATCACGGCAAACTACTGGCTGAGCGAAATTTACGACGCGGAGATCGCACAGGCGCATCGGAATGCAGAGCTGCACCTGCACGACCTCAGCATGCTCACCGGCTACTGCGCGGGATGGAGCCTCAGGCAGCTCATTCAGGAGGGGCTTGGCGGCGTGCCGGGGAAAATCAGCTCCGCTCCCGCCTCCCATCTGTCCACGCTCTGCAACCAGATGGTGAACTTCCTCGGCATCATGCAGAATGAGTGGGCAGGCGCGCAGGCATTTTCCTCGTTTGACACCTATCTTGCGCCCTTCGTCCGTGTGGATAAACTGACGCAGCGTGAGGTCAAGCAGTGCGTGCAGTCGTTCGTCTACGGCGTCAATACGCCGTCGCGCTGGGGTACGCAGGCACCGTTTTCCAACATCACGCTCGACTGGACGGTGCCGAAGGATATGGCAAACCTTCCTGCCATCGTCGGCGGGCAGGAGCAGCCGTTCACCTATGGTGAGTGCCAGAAGGAAATGGATATGGTCAACCGGGCGTTCATCGAGCTGATGATCGAGGGCGACGCAAACGGACGCGGCTTCCAGTATCCCATCCCGACCTACTCCATCACCAAGGATTTCGACTGGGGCGAGACGGAAAACAACAAGCTCCTGTTCGAGATGACGGCCAAATACGGCACGCCGTATTTCTCCAACTATATCAACTCTGACATGGAGCCAAACGACGTGCGCTCGATGTGCTGCCGCCTGCGGCTTGATCTGCGGGAGCTGCGCAAAAAATCCGGCGGCTTCTTCGGCTCCGGCGAGTCGACCGGTTCGGTCGGCGTTGTGACGATCAACCTGCCGAGGATCGCGTATCTTGCCGAAGGCGAGGCGGATTTCTACCGGAGGCTCGACAGGCTGATGGACATCGCCGCGCGTTCGCTCAAGACGAAGCGCATGGTCATCACGAAGCTGATGGAGGGTGGGCTCTACCCCTATACCAGACGTTATCTCGGCACGTTTGAGAATCATTTTTCGACGATCGGCCTTGTCGGCATGAATGAGGCGGGGCTGAACGCGAAATGGCTCCGGAAAGATCTGACCCACCCGGAGACGCAGACGTTTGCCAAAGACGTACTGAACCATATGCGGCAGCGGCTGAGCGACTATCAGGAGCAGTACGGAGATCTCTACAATCTGGAGGCTACTCCGGCAGAATCTACAGCCTACCGCCTTGCAAAGCACGACAAAATGCTCTACCCTGATATCATCACGGCGAATGAAAACGGCACGCCGTATTACACGAACTCCAGCCATCTGCCGGTCGGGTACACGGAGGATATCTTCTCCGCACTCGACGTACAGGACGAGCTGCAGACGCTCTATACCTCCGGCACGGTATTCCATGCCTTCCTCGGAGAAAAGCTGCCGGACTGGAAGGCGGCGGCTGCCCTTGTGCGCAAGATCGCGGAGAACTATCGTCTGCCGTATTACACGCTGTCGCCGACGTATTCCGTCTGCAAAAACCACGGCTATCTTGCAGGAGAGCAGCCGGTCTGCCCCTTCTGCGGCGAGAAAGCAGAGGTCTACAGCCGCATCACCGGCTATTACCGCCCCGTGCAGAACTGGAACGACGGCAAGGCGCAGGAATTTAAGGATCGCAGGACATACGACATCGGCGCGTCGAAGCTGACGCACTGCGGCGTAAAGGAGCAGGCGCAGACGCCGGAGCCGCCGGCGGAGCAGCCGTGCGAAGCGGTCGAACTGTTTGCGACAAAGACCTGCCCGAACTGCAAGCAGGCCGAGCAGCTGCTGGATGCGGCAGACATCCGCTATACGGTGCGGTTTGCAGAGGAAAACCGCGACACCGTCCGCGCCCTTGGCATCCGGCAGGCACCGACGCTGGTATCCGGCGGGCAGAAGTGGACCGGCGTGAGCGGTGTGCGGGAGTTTATTGCCGCAAAGGAGAACGCAAATGTATGAGATTTTGATCGTTGGCGGCGGCCCGGCCGGTCTGACGGCGGCAATTTATGCCGCCCGTGCCGGTAAGCACGTGGCTGTTCTGGAGAGAGGATCGACCGGCGGGCAGATCATATCCGCACCGCTGGTGGAAAACTATCCGGGCATTCCTTCGGTTTCCGGCACAGAACTTGCCCGGCAGATGACCGAACAGGCGTGCACATTCGGCGCGGAGATCGTTTATACAGAGGCGGTGGGGCTTGAGAAAACGCCGGCGGGCTTCCGGGTCCTCTGCACAGACGGCGTTCGAGAGGCAAAAACGGTGATTCTTGCGACTGGCGCGGCGCACCGGTCACTGGGGCTTGCGGCGGAAGATGCGCTTACCGGCTGCGGCGTATCCTACTGCGCTGTCTGCGACGGCGCGTTTTATGAGGGACTGGACGTTGCGGTCGTGGGCGGCGGAGATACGGCCTTGCAGGACACGCTGTTTCTGGCAAACATCTGCCGCAGCGTGACGCTCATCCACCGGCGCGAGGCCTTCCGCGCGAGCGCCATGCTGGTCAGCCGCGCGGAAAAGCAGGAAAATATCCGGCTGCTTCGCAGCCGGACGGTGCAGAGGCTCATCCGCTCCGAAGACGCTTTGCAGGGTGTGGAGCTTTTGCACACCGAAACCGGCCAGACGGAGCGCCTCAATGTGGACGGTCTGTTCATCGCAGTCGGTCAGGCCCCGCAGAGTGCTCCTTTTCAGGAAGCCGTTGCGGTAGAGAACGGGTATTATCTGGCGGGCGAGGATACAAAAACAAGCCTGCCTGGCGTCTTTGCAGCCGGAGACGGACGCAAAAAACAGGTGCGTCAGCTCACAACCGCTGTTTCGGATGGTGCAGCAGCCGCGCTTGCGGCGTGCCGCTATCTGGAGGAGCAGGGACAGTCAGAATGACGCAGCACACCGCAAAAAGGCCCGAACCATACTTCCAGACCTGCCGCGGCTCAGCCAGCGGGTCTGGAAGTCTTTTATGGGCAGTTTCTTGACAAGAACGGCGTTTGCTGGTAAAGTGGAAATATAAATAAGACAAAGACCTAATTATAAATATGGGAAGAGGAGGCTGCAGACGATGAAGAAGAGAATCATTCGCGGATGTTTGCGGATCGCAATTCTGGCGGTCGCGGGCGGTGTGCTTGGATGGCTGAGCAGCATCCTGTTCGGTGAGCGTGCGCTCATTACAGAGCTCCCCGTTGTGGTGACCCTGGGCGCGAGCATTGGCATTTTGTCCGGTGTTGTGTTGTTCCCGGAGAAAGCGTAGCTGCAGGCTGCAGAGCCCAGGGAGCAGAAGATAGGAAGCAGACAGAAGAGCTGGCGCGAAACGCCGGGAAAGGAGCGGGATATGGCAATCAAGGCAATTACAACAGACAGTTTCCGGGATGATGTGTTGAAAACGAGAAAGCCGGTTCTGGTGAAGTTCTGGGCACCGTGGTGCGGGTATTGCCGCGCACTCGCACCGGCGCTGGAGTCAATTGAAAAGCAGTATGAGAATCTGCTTTCCGTTGGGCGTATCAATTTTGATACGGAAACAGCTGTAGCGCGCAGATATAACATTCATAAGCTGCCGACTCTGCTGCTGTTTATCAACGGAGCCGTGGCTGGATTCCTGATCGCTCCTTCTTCTGAGAAGGAGATCGACGCATTTTTAAAGAAAATGCTCGGACTGAATGTAGGAGGTCTGTATGGAAAATATGTATGATATTGTGATCATCGGCGGCGGCCCCGGCGGGTATTCGGCTGCATTATATGCCGCGAGAGCAGGGTTGCATGTGGCTGTGATCGAGAAGCGGGCCATTGGCGGGCAGGCAATCCGAAGTGAAAATATTGAGAACTATCCGGGCTTTGATGCCGGGATCGATGGGCTGCGTCTGAGTGAAAAAATGCAGCGCGGCGCGGAGCGGTTCGGTGCGGAAATGGTGACAGATGAGGTACGCCGTGTACAGCTGATGCAGCCAGTCAAGGTGATTGAAGCGGCGAAGCAGACCTATCATGCGCCCACCGTCATTCTGGCGACCGGTGCGCCGCCCAAAAAGCTCGGTGTGGAAGGCGAGGATGAGATGCTGGGGCGCGGTGTTCACTATTATGCCGCTTGCCGCTCTATGATGTACAGGCGAAAAACAGTTGCAGTGATCGGAGATGGGGAGCAGGCTGCCGAGGCGGCGATGCTCCTTTCCCGTATCGCCAAGCGAGTCTGTCTGGTACATGGGGGCGAGCACATGGAGATCAGTCCGGCCTATGCGGGCAAGCTGAAAATGATGCGAAACATTGAACGCTATGCAGGAAGCGAGGTTCGGGCATTTTTACATGCAAACTGGGTCACCTGTATCCGTATTCGGGAACAGCGGAGCAGTGAACTCTGGAATCTGCCATGCGACGGTGCCTTTATCTGTCTCGGCGGCGTACCGGAAACAAACCTGCTTCATGGACAGATCGCGCTGGATAAACAGGGTTACATTCTCGCCAATGAAACGACCATAACCAATCTTCCGGGTGTTTTCGCGGCTGGTGACGTTCGGACGAAGCTGCTCCGGGGCATTCTGACTGCCGCAGCAGATGGCGCGGCGGCTGCACAGCAGGCGGAGCGGTATATTGTAGAAAACATCTGATCTGAAAAGCAGGGAACAGAATTTGATCTGCTGCACGGAAAGTTCCTGATGGTCACAGAGGGTCAGCGCATTGAGAAAAAGGGGCGTGCGCGAAAGAAGGAAGTCTTTGCGCAGCTTGTAGAGGCGGCGCAGCGGCTTGTCGCGGCTGCGATGGCCTGCAAGGAACAGTCCAATCAGCGTCTGCGGCGGTTCACGTCAGAGATCGAGCTTCTGATCGATACCTGGAAGGACTGAGAAAGACCGGCAGCCGCAAAACCTTGCAGCTGCCGGTCTCTCTGAAAGAAGCAAACTTTACTTTTTGACGGCGTCTCCATTCGCTTCTGCGTCCGCGATGCGGCGGTACATATCCTGCATCTGCCGGTCAATTTCGGCAATCTTTTCCGCACAGGCAAACATTTCTTCATCGATGCCCGCCGGGAGCTTTGCCCGGTCCGCCTTGTAGTGGATGTCATGCTCCAGACTGGCCCAGAAATCCATTGCGATCGTGCGGATCTGGATCTCGGCGACGACGTGCTCCGTCCGGTCAGAAAGATACACGGGAACACGGACATCCAGATGCAGCGAACGGTAGCCGTTATAATTCGGCGTTTTGATATAATCCTGCCGCTTGACGATCTCCAGATCCTCCTGCCGCTCCAGCATCCCAGCGACTCGGTAGACATCATCGATGTAATTGCAGACGACGCGGACGCCTGCAATGTCGTTGATATCCTGCATTGCCGCTTCGAGCGTAACCGGAAATCCCTTCCTCTGGAGCTTGGCGGCGATGCTTTCCGAGGATTTGACCCGGCTTTCAATATGATGGATGGGGTTTCGTGCATACAGCGTATTGAATTCACTGTTCAAAATCTCAAGCTTCAGCACAAGCTGCTTTACAGCGGACTCGTACAGATTCCGCATGACAAAGTAGCGGTGCGGGCTTTCATGAAACGGGAGAGACGAAGAGGCTGTCATATCGGCGTAACCATCCTTTGTGTCAGAATCAGCTTCCCGGCAAAATGAAACTGCAATCCGGTAAGCTCACTGCCATTTTAACACAAAAAGAAACATGTGACGTAAAAACTTTGTGTTGAGAATGACAGCCGGGGCAGAGCCGTCCGTGTTGCCAAAAAGTCAAAAGGGGGCCGCCCCTGTACGGGCACAGGGGCGGCGGAGGAAGGAGCACAGCAGGCATAGGGGAACCTGCCATAGGACAGGGATGACATACAGCAGATACTGACAGGGTAGTATCCGCCCGCAGCCAGTATCTTGTGCATTGGGAAAACCAGAAGATCAAAGCCATGAGATCGGAGGAGAAGGGATGTTCCCGCTGTCTCCAAGGGTGTTGCATTCGTGGTTCCCCTGTATCTATATTATACAGGAGAAAGTAGGCTTTGGCAAGACTTATTTGATATAAAGTCTTAATATTATTTCTGGTAGAGACGAAAAAGTGGCAACGCAGGACAGAGAGTTCCCATGTAAACAACGAATATGGAAAGAACAGGATTGGAGGCGGATTATGAAAAGACGGATCATTGCAACCGTAGCCGTTTGCGTATTTCTGGCGCTTGTGCTGGCGGTGCGGCTCTCCGACAGAGAAAAAATCGACAACAGTATTCCATCCAAAGAAACCGTGGCCGCGTATATTCTGGAAAAGGGAGAGCAGTACGCAGCGGAGCAGCTGCGGGCACAGGACAGAGACAGTCTCCGCCGCAGCTGGGGAGAGCCGGACGCCACGCCGTCCGGGATCTGGGCGGATGCGTGGGACCTTGATGCGGACACAGCGATTCTTGTATTCTATGATGCAGAAAATGATGACAAGGTAGAGCGTGTTGTGATCGGGCAAAAGGGAGGATAGTAAATAAGCGGGTTCATTTTTGTAGAAAACCGCGTAAATTGATAATGATTTATTTATGGTAAACATAAACGAGGAGGACGAACAATGACAAAACGAACGCTCTCCGTCTGTCTTGCGTTTGTGCTGCTGCTCGGCACACTTGCCGGGTGCAGCAAAAACGAAACAAAGACAGACGATTCAGGCCAGAATACACAGCAGGAGACGATACCGGAGCTGGCGTCTCAATACGCCTATCAACCGCAGTATTTTGATCTGCCGGAACCGATCCAGTGGATCAGTCGGAGCTGCGTTTCGGGCAGTACACTTTATTTTACTGCCAGTATTCTCAGCGGACAGGATACCTACATTGACGAAGACGGCAATGAGGTTTCTTATGACACCTATTCCGAGGGCCTTTTCCGGTTTGACCCTGACAGCGGAGAATGCGTACAGCTTGTCAACTACGTTGACAAGCCTGATGTGGAAGATCTGGACGACGGTACACAGATTTTCCGCAGCAGCAACAGCAGCACCGAGATCCATGCCCTCGCGGCCGGCACAGACGGCACGCTCTGGATCTACCGCCGGACAGACCTTTACACGGATGACGGCGAGATGGGGCCCTCCCTTTCGGAGCTCATCCAGCTGGATGCGCATGGCACGCTGCTTCGCACCATCATCCCCGCAAACGAGGAAGATCCGAACAGCACAGGAGACTGGGGCTATTCGCACCTTGACACCCTGCTCTCCGATGATAAGGGCTATGTCTATACCTACGATTATCAGACAGTCAATGTTTACGGGCCGGATGGCAGCTTCGTTTTCAGCAAATCCGCTGACGAGCTTTCCGGCCATCTCTGCCAGCTCTCTGCCGGTGAAGTCGGCGCACTGACTACTTACAATGACGGGAAGATGGCCTTCAAACAGCTTGACCCTGAAACGAAGAACTGGGGAAAGGAAACACCGGTCTCTTCCCGCGCATGGGGCCTGCAGCCGGGCAATGATGTCTACCGGTATTTCTTTATAGACGGCGGTAATATCTTCGGCGAACGCAAGGACACCGGCGAGGTGGAAAAGGTCGTCGACTGGCTGGCATGTGATGTGGACAGCAATACCATCCGTTACAATCGCCTCGATTTCCTGGCTGACGGTCGCATTGCCACTGTGACCCTTGGGCACAGCTATGACGGAACGCGGGAGCGGCAGCGGATCCTGGTGCTGAACCGCATGGATGCTGCCGATGTGCAGCAGAAAACAGAGCTGACGCTGGCCTGCTTCAGCCTTGATTATAACCTCCGCAGCCAGATTGTCAAGTTCAACCAGACCAGCACCGACTGCCGCATCGTGGTCAGGGATTATGCGGAGTATGCAGACGGCGAGGATTACTATGCCGGCCTTACCGTGTTCAACACCGAAGTTCTCGCCGGCAAGATACCGGATCTGATCGTTGGCAATATGATGCTGCCGATCCGGCAGTATGCCGCCAGGGGAATGTTGGAGAACCTCTGGCCGTATCTTGACGCCGACCCCGGCTATTCGCGCGACAAACTCATGACCCGCCCGGTCGAGGCCGCGCAGGTGGATGGAAAGCTCTATCAGCTGCCCATCAATTTTGGCATCACCACGGCAGTCGGCCTCGGCAGGATCGTCGGTGATTACACGACATGGACGCTGGCTGACGTCAAGAACGCGCTCAGCAAGCTGCCCGAAGGCGCGATGGTATTCAACCAGTATTACACCCAGTCGGAGATGCTCATGTATTGCGTCGCCATGAACGCGAAGGACTTCATGGACTGGCAGAATGGCACCTGCAATTTCGATTCTGACGAGTTCCGCGCCCTTCTGGAGTTCGTCAAGCCGCTCCCGGCAGAGTTCAACTGGCAGAGCGACGGAGAATATGAAAGCGACTTTACCCGCATGAAAAGCGGCAAACAGCTGCTGTATCCTATGAACCTCAACGACTTTGACAACATCTACTATACCTTTGCCGCGCTCGATCACGATATCCGGTTTGTTGGTTTCCCGCGGGAAGATGGCTCCAGCGGCAGCGCCTTTACTGCCAGCGTAACGCTCTGCATCACCACGGCCTGCAAGGATAAGGCAGACGCCTGGGCGTTTATCCGTTCGACGCTCTCTGAGGAATACCAGAAAAACCTCTGGAATTTCCCGATCCTGAGGTCTGCCTTTGACGCCATGGCCGGGAAAGCCATGACGCAGGAATATCAGACCGACGCCAACGGCAGCCAGGTGCTTGACGAGAACGGTGATCCGATCCCCATTTCCTCCGGCGGCATGAGCTATGGCGACGAGCCAATGATCGAGCTCTATGCTGTCACGCAGGAGCAGTACGACACCGTCATGGAGCTGATCGAGTCTACGACCAACTTTTTAGACTACGACCAGAGCGTCCTGGGCATCATTACCGAGGAAGCCGCAGGCTATCTTGCCGGTGACAGAAGCGTCGAGGAAACCAGCCGTCTCATCCAGAGCCGCGTAAGCCTCTATATTCAGGAGCAGAAGTGATGACCTGATAAAATTTCCCGCGCAGGCCGGTGTAGCCTGCGCGGGAGTTTGAACCGCAGAAAAGAACAGAAAGATGCCATGGCGGCGATCACTCATAAGCTGCGTTTGGTTCCGGCAGAGACGCCCACGCAGAAGTTCCTTTTACCAGCCCCAGCAGGGCTTCCACCGTCTTCATAAAGCAGGCAGCGTCCGCATCTGTCTGTGTATAAGCTGCCGCAGTCATATCGCCGCAGATCAGGTACTGCTCCGCATTCTTTGTGACACGGATCTCATACCAGCAATTTGGCATCACCGCGACCAACGTATCATCTGTTGTCAGCTCCTGCGAGATCATTGGCCGCCGAATATCCAGGAATCCATCCTCGCAAACAAGCGCATACAGCTCCTGCAAAAACGCTGTATCCGGTCGAAACTCCACAGAGGCGGTTCCCTCGGTGACAAGATCTCTTTGCAGCAGACCCTCCTGCGTGTCCATGATATTCTTTCGGTCGGTATCATACCACCATGTGAACCGGACTGCAAAATCCTCCGGCATGTTTTCCTGTACGACAGTCAACGGCGCATCCCTGCCGGAGTCCTCCGGCGTTTTCTGCATAGCTGCCGATGTGCAGCCGCTCAGCAGGGCCAAAAGCAGCAGCTCTGATACGATCCTCTTCATAACCAGACCCTCCTTTCTTGTTATCTATCAATATAGACGATAAAAAAGAAGAACGGTTGCACTGCGCCGGGAAATAGAGCTGCTCCGGCAAGCTTTTGTATCGCCGACGTTGGAACAGCGCCATGAATATGATAAAATAATAATAAACACGATGGCTTCATTTGTCCTAGTATGGAAACATGGAAAGAAAAGAACCTATGTTGGCACCAAGGTTAGGCGCCAACATAGGCTCTTCGTTTGCAGGGGATTGGAATCAGGAAAGAAGACGAAAACCATCCCGGTATTTTATAGAATGCTTTAGATCCCGCCCATACAGGCAGTGCATCGGAGGTTCGCACACAATTTATTGCACCGGCAGATCCACCGCGATGGTGGTGCCCTTCTCCGAGCTTTTCTCCACCCAAATATAGCCGCCATGGAGATTGGCGATCTCCCACGCCAAAGAAAGCCCCAAACCAGCGCCGCCGTACTCCCGGCTGCGGGACTTGTCCACGCGGAAGAATGGCTGGAAGATGCTCTGCTGATACTTCTCCGGGATGCCGCAGCCGGTGTCGGAGACACGGATCCGGAGCTTTTCCGGCTCCTGTGTGACGCAGACCCGCACCGAGCCGCCTGGGCGATTGTATTTGACGGCATTTTCTGTCAGGTTGAAGAGCAGCCGGTAGATCAGCGCGTCGCTGCCGGTCATGACGCCGTCGCCATCTGCCGTCAGCGTGATGCCGCGCTTTTCTGTCAGCGGCGCGAGGTCTGTGAAGATCTCCTCGACCATGGGCGCAAGCTGAATCCGTTCGTTCCGCGCCACCTGCTGCAGGCTGCTCGTTTCCAGCAGTGTTTTTGTCATCTGAGTCAGCCGCTCCGTCTGCTCCCGCAGCAAAGAAAGAAATGCTGCTGTTTCCGGCAGTACGTCGGGGTGCTCTGCGGAGAACAGCTCCAGCTGCGCCTGCATCAGCGCAAGCGGCGTGCGCAGCTCGTGGGCGGCGTTGCCGGTGAACTGCCGCTGGGCGGCAAAGGCGTTGTTCAGCCGCTCCAGCATCTGGTTGAACGAGCGGCTCAGCTGCCGG
>ERZ772889.2174-NODE-2174-length-15889-cov-3.941139_pt1 | contig 15889 bp, 10 predicted proteins | sample MGYA00512127_ERZ772889 | MGnify/ENA primary metagenome ERZ772889 (study PRJEB29015, sample SAMEA2737689) | human gut metagenome | biome: human gut; feature: human-associated habitat; material: faeces | place: China | collected 2012 ...
GGAAAAGAAAAAGGAGCGGCGGTTATTATTCTGACATGGCTGGAGGAATCAGAAATTATAGAATTTGGAGATTATATTATACATTATACATTTGATGCAAGTCCTGATCATCTTGCAGGGGATATTGATTATGCAGGAGAAAAGACGCAGTGTGCATTGCTTGTGGCAGTGGAATTAGTTGCACAGACGGAGGGATATGCTAATTATGATAAATTCTATGAAGCTTTAGGCATGATTAGCAATATCATCAGAAATGCACGTACACATGTGGCTGCCAGGGCAGAGGCATTTGCAGAAGAGTATCAGAATGATTCAGTGATTTATACAATGGGAAGTGGTGCAGCATATGGAGCTGCCTATATGGAGAGTATCTGTATATTTATGGAGATGCAGTGGCTTGATTCAAGCAGTATTCATACCGGTGAATTTTTCCATGGTCCATTTGAAGTTACAGATGCAAACCGTCCGTTTATGATTCAGATATCAGAAGGCTCAACCCGCGAACTGGATGAGAGAGCACTTACATTCCTGAAAACATATGCAAAACGTATTGAGGTTCTTGATGCGAAAGAGCTTGGCTTATCCACAATTGATGCAACAGTAGTAGATTACTTTAACCATGCACTGTTTAATAATGTATATCCGATTTACAACCACGCACTGGCAGTAAAGCGTGAACATCCGTTAACAACCCGCCGCTATATGTGGAAGGTAGAATATTAATGAAAAAATTCTGTGAAAAAAAATATGTATTGTTTGACTTTGATGGAGTTATAGCAGATACAGAAGAGAGTAATGGTAATTATCTGGGTCTGGCATTAAAAGAGTTTGGAGTGGAACTGACACAAAAAGACAGGGATAGACTAATTGGCTCACATGATTCCCATATTCTGCTGGAACTGCTGGAACGCTCGCCGGAGAAAATAACAATGGAACAGCTTTTGCAAAAAAGAAAAGAAATAGGAAATACATATGAAAATGGCTACATTAAGCCGATGGAGGGATTACTGGAGTTTATTGCCGGGTTGAAAAAACAGGGGGAAAAGCTGGCAGTGGTTTCTTCAACCTCTACACGGCTGATTGTAGTAGCATTGAACCGGATGAAAATGCTGGGTTTGTTCGATGTGCTGGTATGCGGAGACATGTGCCGGAATAGAAAACCGGATCCGGAATGCTATAGAAAAGCAATGCAATATTTAGAAGCAAAGCCGGAAGAATGTATTGCAATAGAAGACTCGTTTATTGGTATACAGGCAGCAAAGGCTGCAAATATAGAGGTAGTTGCGTATACAGGAGCTGGTGAGAATCAGGATGTAAGTCAGGCGGATTATGTTATTTCTTCATACGTTTAACTGCCTGAGTGAAAGAAAGAGAAAACAGAAGAATAAAAAGTATTTAATTGTATGCCCGCCAGTGCTCCTGGCGGGTTTTACTATGCACAATTAAATTGATATTGATGTACAAAAAGTGAAACAAAAAATTGTGCATAATGTCGAAAATGTATTTCTTTATTGACACAAATGTATGGAATCTATATAATACAAATAGATACAAAATAAAGTGATACAAATAAAAACAAATTAATACATTTTGGTTTTAAAGTAGTGCACATGCTTTGGAATAAATAAAAAAGAGGAGGTAGATGTCCATGTTTTGGATTGAATTTATTGTTTTAATGCTGATTATTGTGTGGGGAACCAGAAAAGGTGGAAGTTTCCTGGCAATGGCTGGCGGCATCGGAATGTTGATTTTCGTATATATCTTTAGAGTGACTCCATCAGATCCACCGATTACTGTTATACTGATTATGTTGGCGGTAATTACCGCAGCCTGTACGATGCAGGCGACTGGCGGATTGGATTTTATGGTACAGCTTGCAGAAAAAATATTACGGAAAAATCCGAAAAACATTACTTTGGTAGCACCTTTTGTAGCGTATTTATTTACATTCTGTTGTGGAACCGGACATATTGTATATTCGTTACTTCCGGTTATTAATGAAATAGCATTGGAAAATGGAATTCGGCCTGAGCGCCCGATTTCTGTTAGTATTATTTCATCCCAGCAGGCAAATACCGGATCACCAATAACAGCTGCAACAGTAGCTATTGTGGGTTATATGACTATTTTTGAAAAAGTAAATCTGGCAACAATTATGCTGGTAGCAATTCCGGCAGCACTGATAGGAGTATTGGTTGCAGCATTGTCTGTATACAAGAAAGGTCTGGAATTAGAGGATGATCCTGAATATCAGCAGAGGGTTGCAGATGGACTGGTAAAGGATTTTAAAAAGAAAGTAGAAGGAGAAAAACAGGTAACCAAAAAAGCAAAGATTTCTGTTGCTATCTTCCTGGTTTCTATGGTAGTAATTGCAATATGCGGTATTTTCCCGGCACTCCGTCCAACATTTAGCGATGGTACACAGTTAGCAATGACATCTTTAATCCAGATTATTATGTATGTAGCTGCCGCAATTATTGTTATTGTAAGTAAAATTGATAGTAACGACATTTTAGAAGTACCGTTGTTAAAGACTGGATTCTTTGCTGTTATTCTTGCAGCGGGACTTTGCTGGCTGGTAAATACTTTTGTTGGTGCACAGACAAATTTCATTACAGAAAATTTGTCAGCTTTAACAAATGAACATCCATGGATTTATATTATTGCAGTATTTCTGGTAGGTGCACTGACAAGTTCACAAGCGTCTACGACAATGATTATGATTCCAATTGCAATTGCATTGAATCTGCCGGCTTATATTATTGTAGGTGGATGGATGGCATGCTCATCCAACTATTTTATCCCGGATTCCAGCCAGTGTATAGCAGGTCTTGCTTTTGACACGGCAGGTACTACGAAGATTGGAAAATTTATATTTAATCACAGCTATATGCGGCCGGGACTTGTATGTACAATTGTATCAGTATTAGTAGCAACAGGAATAGGATATTTTGTTTTCTGATAAAAACCGGTGGTGGCAAAATAAAGAAAACAGTAACAGCACACAGCCTGTGTTATTCTGACAGGCTGTGGGAACTGCCACCTCATGATGGATTGCCAGATATACATAAATATTAATAATGGCTATCTGAAAAAATGAAAGAGCGAATCTGGAAAAATAATTGCTTGTTGCAAAAAGAAGAGGTGAGGGAGTCTGGGTGAAAGAAAAATTGAAAGAAAGGAGAAAGAAATAAAAATGAGACAGCCTAGAATAATTGCAATTGGAGATGCAGTTTGTGACAAATATCTTTCCAGGGGGAAAATGTATCCAGGAGGTCAGTGTGTTAACACATGTGCATATGCACATATGAATAATGCAGAAAGTGCATTTTTAGGTAAATTTGGAAATGATGAAGTAGCAGAATGCATTCAGGCAGCACTGAAAAATATGAATGTAGACTTTTCACATAGCAGGAATTATGAAGGTGAAAATGGATTTGCATGTGTGACACTGAATCAGGGAGATCGCGTATTTGTCGGGTCCAATCATGGAGGTGTGGCAAAAGAGTATCTTTATGATTTTACGCAGGAAGATTTTTCATATATAAGAAAGTTTGATTTGATTTATACAAATCTGAATGCCTATATAGATGATGACATAGAAGAAATTGCTTCTTTGGGTCTTCCAGTTGCATTTGATTTTTCAAATCGATGGACAGACGAATATCTGAAAAAAATTTGTCCGCATATTAAAGTGGCAATGCTTTCCTGTGCACATTTAAGTGATAAAGAACGCGAAAGGGAAATGAGTAAAGTAAAAGAGCTTGGAGTTCCGCTTGTTCTGGGAACAATAGGAGAAGATGGTTCATACATTTTATACCATGGTGAAATGATGTATGAAAAAGCTGTAAAGGCAGAAAGCATTATGGATACTATGGGTGCAGGAGACTCTTATTTCGCGACATTTTTGACATATATTTTACGGTATAAAGAACCGGAATTTTTTAAAGAAGAAAGTAAAGATGATGGGAATGTTAAAGAACTTTTAAAGAAAGCCATGCAGGCTGGAGCAGAATTCGCTTCAAAGATTTGCGGTGTCGAAGGAGCGTTTGGGTATGGAACGCCAATTGCAGGAAGAATAATTGATAATAGAAATAATTAAAAGGTTTAAGGAGGAACGCTATATGGATATAAAGCCGACAAGTTACAGGTATGATGGAGAAGGAATAGAATGTGCATATCGGAATGAAAAATGGGTTGTTTGTATCAAAAATTGGAAACCGAATAATGACATTGATGGGTTAGAGCATTTAGAGATACATCATACGACAGATGAACAATTCATTTTGATTTCTGGGAAATGTATTATTATTACAGCGGACAGAAAAGATGGAAAGTTTAATATTGAATTAACTCCGGTGGAGAAAGGAACATTGTACAATGTACCGAAAGAGCGTTGGTTTTTTACCATTGTAGAAAAGGATACCAAAATGATGTATGTGCAGGATGCCGGATGTAGTATGGATAATAGTGAGTATTGTAAACTGAGCCAGGAAGAAATTTCATATATTCAGAAATTAGCGAGACCAATGCTTGCAGAATAATATAACAACAATTTATTAAAAATATTTATGGGAGGATTATCAATGAAGCCAACAGAAATCAAGAATGTAATTACAGAAATTTTAGAAAGCAGAAAAGAAGAAGGTGGTATTAAAGCATTATATTTTGTGGGATGCGGTGGTTCTAATGGAGCACTTTATCCAGCGAAAACATTTATGGAAAGAGAATGTGCAAATATTAAGTCAGCACTAATTAATAGTAATGAATTTGTATATAGTACTCCGAAGGATTTGGGAAAAAATGTAATCGTGTGTTTATCGTGCCATAAGGGAAATACACCGGAAACAATTAATGCAGCGAAGCTGGCAAAGGAAAAAGGTGCAGCTGTAATTATTCTGACATGGAAAGAGGAATCAGAGATTACCCCATTTGGTGATTATATTATCAATTATACTTTTGGAGATAATAAGGATATTGCTGGTGAAAAAATTATCTGTGCACTTCTGGTGGCAGTGGAACTGTTGAATCAGACAGAAGGGTATGAGCATTATGAAGAATTTATGGATGGTGTTGGACGTATTGATGGTATTGTGAAACATGCATGTAAGCATGTGGAAAAACGGGCTGAACTGTTTGCCAAGGAATATAAAGATGATAAAATTATTTATACTATGGCAAGCGGAGCGGGTTATGGTGCAGCATATATGCAAAGTATATGTATTTTTATGGAAATGCAGTGGATTCATTCTTCTAGTATTCACAGTGGGGAATTTTTCCATGGACCTTTCGAAATTACAGATAAAGAAGTACCATTTGTGCTTCAGGTTTCTGAGGGAACCAATCGACCGTTGGATGAACGTGCATTGAAGTTTTTGAAGACTTATGCAAAACGGATTGAAGTAATTGATGCAAAGGATTTAGGGCTGTCTACAATTGATGCATCAGTCGTAGACTATTTTAACCATTCCTTATTCACAAATGTATATCCGGTTTATAATAAGGCTTTGGCTGAGGAGAGACAGCATCCACTGACAACACGACGCTATATGTGGAAGGTAGAGTATTAAAAAACTTAAAAAATGATGTAAACATACAGCATGTCAGATTTTGATGGAAAATTTGAAGTACATTACAAGGAAAGCCTGGAAATGATAATGATTTCCGGGCTTTCTGAGCTTTGACACATGACCTGAGGAAGAAGGAACGGAATTGAAAAAAACAATAGGTATTATTGGTGGCATGGGACCGATGGCTACCTGCGATTTAATGAAAAAGATTTTTGAAGTGTCAGATGCAGACTGCGATCAGAACTATGTGCATGTTTGTGTTGATTGTAACACGAATATTCCGGATAGAACGAAAGCTATTCTTGAAAAGGGAGAGGACCCTATACCAGAGATGGTAAAAAGTGCAGTGAGTCTGCAAAATATGGGAGCAGATTTGTTGATGATACCTTGTAACACAGCACATTTTTTTTATGACCGATTAAAAATATTTACTGATATTCCGATATTACATATGCCCCGCGAGACAGTAAATGTTTTAAAAAAGCAGAATATATCATGTGCAGCCGTATTGGCTACGGATGGTGTGATAAAGAGTGGGGTTTATGAGAAAGAGCTTCGGGCACAGGGAATCAAAACGATTTATCCGGATGCAGAGCAGCAACAGAAAATTATGGCAGTAATCTATCAATGTATTAAAGCTGGAAAAAAGGATGTAGAAAAGTACGGACTTGACGATATTTTAAAATCCTTGATTAAACAGGGTGCGCAAAGTGTGATTCTGGGATGTACTGAATTACCAATTGCTTTTTCCTTGGCAGGAATCAGAGAAAATATAGTTGACCCGACGGAGATTGCAGCAAGAGCTGCATTAAAATTTCTGCAATTACCAATACATGCATTATAAAGCAGCTGTATTTTTATGAAAATAAATGGTATCGGAAAAGTGTGAAAACTCCCTTCAAAAAGCCCCCAAAAAGTCGCAACAAACATTGACAATCCGTGGGTTTGAGGACTATACTAATATATAAATTATAAATACCAGACAGGTTACTACAGAAAGAGAAAGGGAGGTATATGATAACAGGGAATTATCATATATTTTCAGAGCCTTTTTGAATATTTCTGAAGGGGGAAACAGATGATTCAAAAATATTATAACAGTATTCTGGAACAGGTTTTTGCACAGATTGGAAAGAAAGAACACAACATTGTTCTGGCAAAATACAGTAATGATTTTTCATTAAAGCAGCTGGAAATATCAGAGCAGATAACAAATAATAAAAAGGTTCATTTTGCAGCCCACGAATTCCGGGCAGAGAAATTATCGGGAGCATATGAGCCGTTTCTGGATTTGATTTTGGAACTTTTCGACCAGCAGAAGGAGATGACATTTGATGAATTCCTGGACAAGTGTAATGTCTATTCCCTGCAGCGTCCAATTATTGCAGCATACCGGGAGACCGGAAAATGTATCCGGAAAGAGAGTTTATTGTATACAGAAGTTGACTATGAGCGGGAGCGGATGCATGATGCTATTGTGGCAATGCTTGTTGAAGTTTCTAAGATACAGCCGTTTATGCTTTGGATTAACCGCATGCAGTTTGCCGGAATGGGAACCATAGAAATAGTCTATGAACTGTTAAAGGCAGAGCATACAGAGAATATCGGAATCGTTCTCGGCATGAATGAGCAGCAGCGGCTGCCGGAATATATGCTGCCGGGCTGGGAAAGCGTAACGGAGGAATTGGACAATAATGTTGCAATATTCCGCATTGGAAATGCCGGAGAATCCCGGGAACAAAGAGATGAGGTTATTACAGCAGAAAGTATTGCAGATGATATCAGAACATTGCAGAATCTTGTTTTTTTCATGGATTTTGAACAGGCGTTGTTTTATCTGGAAAAAGTAGACCGCAGAATCAGATTTGATAATTTTACAGTATCGGATGAAGTGAAATACGAACTCTGGCAGTTCTATGCATATGTATCGGTATATATGAGGGATTTGCCAAAAGCACTGGAAATAAGTGAGGGTATCTTACAGCTTGCAGAGAAGAAAAAGAACCGCAGGATGCGTTTTTATGCATATTATCTCCGCTCTGTAATTTATATGTATCAGTCAAAACTGCAGGAAGCCACTGAATGTGCAGGTGTTGCAAAAAGTATTGCAACAGAAGGTGGCATGGAGCGCGGTCAGTTTGAAGCAGAGCTGGTAGAAATACAGGCGAAGATGGCAGGCTGGAATAATATTTTCTTTTGTGCACAGAACGTGGAAGTCAGCGATGCCATGATTGAAAAATTAATAAAATATGACTACCGGAATCATCTGGCGTACATTTATGTGTATGCCTATGACAATAAGCCGGAGATTGTAGCAAAGGCATATTATTCCGAATCCCAGCTTATTTATTTCAGTAAGGGAATCAGACTGGCAACAGAAATTGGCAATACACAGCTTATTTACAATGCATACCAGAAGAATATTATGCTGGCGTCTACCAACGGTATGTATCCGATTTCATTGCTGTATTCGGTAAGAACTTTCGAAGCACTGGACAACAAACGTTCTGTGGAAAGTGGACGTATTTTCTCGGGAATCGGTTATACCTTAACGGCATTAAGACAGAATGATCTTGCAAAGCGTTATTTTCAGAAAGCAGTAGAAATTTTATATAATCTGGAATTGCCGGAGGATATTGCGGAAGTATATTACAATATGGCAATTAACTGTATTGCAGCAGAAGAATTCAAGGAAGCCAATGAATATCTGATGCGCTGTATGAAGACCATTGAACGTCTGCATTTAAATAGTCTGAGGGTCTGTAATTTAAGTAAATTGTATGGACTCTTAGCATTGTGCAATCAGAAGCTTGGCAACCGCTTCAACTGTGAACAGTACCTCAATAACTGCAAACAGTTCTTGAATTACATAATTGAAAAAGAAAAGCTTCAGAATGATGTGGGAATCATCCACGATTATGCACGTTGTGATGACGATATGTTCCTTTATCATTTCACACGGGCATTACTTGGAATGGATTCCGGTAATGATTCGTCAGCATTTGAAGATTTTAATTGTGCAGAGACACATCTGGTGCGGACTGAGGGAAACCAGTTCTTCTGTTATCAGCTGTTCCGTAAGGACAGGATCCGCTTTTATGGGCAGACAGGAAGAATGGAACTTAAGAGCAATGAAGAGGCAATCTTAAAACAATATCTTGAGGATAATACCCATTCTCTCACAGATGAAGAAATTAAGGTATTAGAGCCATTGGAACAGTATTTATCAGAAGAACCTCTTCATGTGATATCTTCCCAGGAGATGGAAATGCAGCTGAAGCAGGAAAGCATAAACCGTGCTTACAAGCAGGAACGCCGTCAGATGGATTTTCTGTCGACATGGCAGAAGACAATTGATGTGACGGATGTTTCGGCAGAAGTAATGGTAGAGAATGTGATGCGGACATTCCTGTATCATTTTAATTTGGACCGGGCATTATATATACAGTATCATGGAAGAAAACCAAAGGTACTTTATGATAATACAGAAGCCAGTCTTTCTATGAAGGAGCAGAAGTATTTAAAAGAAGTGTTCGAAAAGACACAGAGAGGGTTTGTTGTATCGAAAATCAGCAGTAACTATTCGGAACATCTGAATGTGGTCAAACTGTTTGGTGAAGATAATGTATGCTCCCTTGTTGCTATTCCATTCTTTGACAATGGAAAAGTAACAAGTATTATGATAGCATATATTCTGATGAAGGATAACTGGCATTCTTCTGTCAGCCGCTATATGTTAGATGAGAGTGATATGCGGATTTATGAGCTTTTGTTCCGGGAAGTGCAGTATGCACTGAATCGTCTCTATGCATATGAGAAGCTCTACGAAATGAATACTGCATTGTATAAATCTGCAGTAACCGACCAGCTGACAGGAATTTTCAACAGGAAGGGATTCTATCAGAACATCGAGGAAATTATCCGGAAGATTAAAAAGGGCCACATGAAGCATGATTTTGGTATTATGTTTATCGATCTGGATAATTTCAAAGGATATAATGATACCTTTGGACATGATGTGGGGGATTTGCTGCTTAAGTCCATGGCAAATATCTTCAGCAGGGTCTGCAGGGACAAGGGCTTTGTGACACGTTTCGGTGGTGATGAATTTATTATTTTCCTCTACACCGGAGAAAAAAAGACCTTAGAGGCTACCGCAAAGGCTATCTATAAAGAGATTAAGAAACAGGATGGGTTCAGGGAACTGATTGCAAAAGAAATCGGACAGCCGGTTGAGATTGATGATAAGAAATTACTTTCCTGCTCTATTGGTATTATTTCTTCCAATCAGGTAAAGAAGGCAGAAGACATTGATGAAATGATTAAAGTGGCAGATGATCTTCTGTATGCAGTAAAAGCAGAATCCAAAGGAACGTATAAGTTCTTTGAAGAACAGGAACAGAAGTAAAGCAAAGGAAACGGGAAAACGTATGGTAATGAAGCTTCCAGAGCATGTTAAGTTTATAATTGAGAAGCTGCAGGAAGCAGGCTTTGAAGGATATGCAGTAGGAGGGTGTGTCAGAGACACCCTCCTTCAACGTGTGCCTCAGGACTGGGATATTACCACTTCTGCTTATCCGGAAGACGTAAAAGAAATTTTTGGGCGCACCATTGATACTGGAATTGAGCATGGAACGGTAACGGTAATGCTGGATAAAAAAGGGTATGAGGTGACAACTTACCGGATTGATGGCGAATATGAGGATGCCAGACATCCGAAGGAAGTAACCTATACAGATAATCTTTTAGAGGATTTAAAACGCAGGGATTTTACCATTAATGCCATGGCATATAATGAACAGCGGGGACTGGTGGATGCTTTTGACGGAGCAGGAGATTTAAAGCGTGGCATCATCCGCTGTGTAGGAGAACCAAAGGAGAGATTTGGGGAAGATGCTTTAAGGATGCTTCGGGCAGTGCGTTTTGCGGCACAGCTGGGCTTTGATATAGAAGAAGAGACAGCAGAAGCAATTCAGGAGCTTGCACCGATGTTAAAAAAGGTCAGTGCAGAGCGTATTCAGGTAGAACTGGTTAAGCTTCTTACCTCAGTCCATCCGGAGGAGATGCATACTGTATATGCCACAGGAATTGCGGATGTGGTACTGCCGGAATTTTCGGTGATGATGCGTACACCACAGAATAATCCCCATCACTGTTATACAGTAGGAGAGCATACCATTGAAGTGTTAAAAGGTGTGGAAGCAGACAAGGTGCTGCGGCTTGCAGCATTATTTCATGATGTGGCAAAGCCCGACTGCCGCAGTACAGATGAAGATGGAATTGACCATTTCTACGGGCATCCGCAGGTGGGGGCAAAGAAGACGAAGACAATTTTACGCAGATTAAAATTCGACAATGCAACCATTGATATGGTCTGCCGGCTGGTGGCAATTCACGATATTAACCCGGCACTGACACCGGAGTCCGTACGAAAGGCAATACAGAAGGCGGGATTAGAGTGCTATCCGGTTATATTTGAATTGAAGAAAGCAGATATTTTAGCCCAGAGTGATTATCAGAGGAAAGAAAAGCTGGAAGCATTGGACGGATATCATAAGATTTATGATAAAATAATCAAAGATGCAGACTGTCTGACACTAAAAGACCTTGCACTTAACGGACGGGACTTAATAGAACTTGGCGTGAAGCCCGGTCCACAGATAGGAAACATTTTGGCAAAGCTTTTAGATGTGGTAATTGAAGAACCGGAAAAGAATACAAAAGAATATCTGACAGGTTATACTTTAAAGAACCTCTTCATATGATAGAAAGACGCATAAAGATTTGTGCGAATTCGTCGTATGGAGGGGTTTTTGTGTATAATTTATCGAGCCAGTTGTTAGAACAGTATCCGTTTGAGGTAACCGCCATCCAGAAAGGAAGGGGAACCTATATCTGCACGACATCAGAGGGCGGAAAAATAATAATAGGATCTTTTCGCGGGTCAAAAGGCAGAGCGGAAGCTATAGAACATGTTTTGCTCCGTCTGAAAGAAAATGGAATAGAAGCAGATGAAATCATACATACCAGGGAAGGAGAAATTTTAGTCCAGGAGGTGGATGAAACATGGTACTATGCCAGAAAATATATAGAGGGCAGGGAGTGTGAGACCAGGAGCCGTGATGATGTACTTGCTGCGGTAGAAGAACTGGCAAAGCTGCATCTTGTCCTGCAGAAGGTGGAGGATGAAAATTTAAAAATTGGCGGACAGGATTATGCCATGGAGGTATTCCGGCACAACCGGGAGCTTAAAAAGGTGCGCAATTATATTCATGGAAAGCATAAAAAGAATGAGTTTGAAATGATATTTATGCGCAATTATGAGATTTTCTTAAAACAGGCACTGGACGTGGAACATCGGCTGATGAAACCAAATCCGGGTGAAACGCAGGGGCAGAGCGGAAAGCAGAGCCGGGAAGCAGCAATGTATGGAATCTGCCATGGAGACTTTAATCAGCATAATGTATTATTTACCCATGGTAAAATTATAATTACAAATTTTGAACAGGCACATTATGATGTGCTGGTAGGGGATCTGGCGCATTTCTTACGGAAACTGATGGAAAAACATAATTTTAATATCGGGCTGGCAACGGATATGCTGGCAGCTTACGAAAAAAGACGAAAATTATTACCAGAGGAATGGGAGCAGCTTTATGTAAGGATGGCATACCCACAGAAGTTCTGGAAAGTGGCAAATCACTACTTTAATGCCAATAAGGCGTGGGTGTCCGGCAGAGACATTGAGAAGTTGAACCGGGTTATCGAACAGGAAGAAATCCGCCAGCAGTTTTTAAGAATGTTATTTTATTTTGTGGAATAATCATGTATAATCATGTACAGGCAATTGCCGGAAGAAAAGAGCATACAGGAGAAAAAGAGGTGCGAAATGAAGCAATCAGAGAAGCACTGGCTGTTGGCTTTGGTTATTTTCACAGTATTTGTGGCCTTGAGCGGCTGTGGAAGGAAAGACGATGGGCCTGTCAGCATGAAAGGCTATGCATCAGGTGTTGAGGCAGCAACGGAGGAAGTGACACAGGCAGAGGAAAGCAGCCTGTATACGGTAAGTGGTGTTGATACAACACTTTCAACAATGACATTTCTGAATATTGACACGGGACGTTATGAACAGTATTCTTATACAGATGGGACAATTTTTAAAGACAGACATGGCAGTCTGATTTCGGCTGCATCCATGGTACCGGGAAAAGTGGTTACTTTAACACTCCGGGACAAAGACCTGATATTAGAAAAGGTGGAGCAGTCGGCAGATGCATGGGAGATGGACGATATCGGAAAATTTTCCTATAATGAAGAAGATAAGATATTTACCATAGGAGACACAAAGTATTCTTATGATGAAGAATTACAAGTGTTTTCCGGAGATGCAGCCATAGAATTGTCCGCAGTTACCGGACAGGACACCTTAAGAATACAGGGAATTGACCGGAAAGTGCTGTCAGTGTCCGTTACAACAGGACATGGAGTCATCCAGCTTGTAAATACACAGGCATTAGAGGGCGGCTGGTTAAGCCTGAATCATAAGAATTATTATAAGATCACGGAGAATATGCAGTTAGAGGTGCCGGAAGGAACCTATGAATTAACCGTTGCCGGCAATGGCTACGGCGGTTCCACAGAGGTAGCTGTAACAAGAAATGAGCAGATTTCCGTGGATGTAGATTCCATAAAGGGTGAGGATCCGAAATATTGTACTTTAACCTTTGCGGTTGATGTTGCAGGCGCTTTGATGTATATTGATGGTAGTCAGGTTGATTATACACAGCCATTACAGCTGCAGTATGGCATCCATTCCATACAGATTACTGCAGATGGATATGACACCTGGTCGAAGCGGCTATATGTAAATTCGCCGGAAGCGCAGATAGAGATTGCGTTGTCAGGTGATGATACGGGCAGTACAGAGACAGAATCGACGGAAACTGCCGGAAATGAAGAGAACACAACCGTGGAGCATAAGCATTCCGACAGTACATCGAATTCCAGTGGAACTAACAGCTCCAGTGGAAGTTCATCCAGTGACTCTGATGCATATAGGAAGGCATTGAGTGAAATTATTGATACATTAACCAGTAACAATAATTCTTCGACAAGTACATTAAATCAGGTAGTTAACAGTCTTACGAATTAGTGAGAGAAATGAAAGGGCGAGACATCCGAAGGAGGCTGCCACTGGCAGGCTCTTTTGGTAAACAACATAAATGAAAAGTAGGAGGAAATCAGGAATGGGTTACAAGGAAACTTACGAAGCATGGCTTGAGGGAGCGTATTTTGATGAGGCAACCAAGGCTGAACTTCAGGCAATCAAAGACAATGACAAGGAAATTGAGGATCGTTTCTATAAAGATCTTGAGTTTGGTACAGCAGGATTACGTGGGGTAATCGGTGCCGGTACCAACCGTATGAACATCTATACTGTCCGCAAAGCAACACAGGGTCTTGCAAATTATATTTTAAAAGTAAATGCACAGGATAAGGGTGTGGCAATTGCCTTCGATTCCAGACATATGTCACCGGAATTTGCAGATGAATCCGCACTTTGCCTTGCAGCAAACGGAATCAAAGCATATGTATTTGAGTCATTAAGACCAACACCGGAATTATCTTATGCAGTCCGTAAATTAGGATGCACTGCCGGAATTAATATTACAGCAAGCCACAACCCGCCAGAATACAATGGATACAAGGTATACTGGGAGGACGGTGCACAGATTACACCACCTCATGATACCGGAATTATGGATGAAGTAAAGAAAGTAACTGATTACAGCACCGTTAAGACCATGTCCTTAGAGGATGCCAGGGCAGCAGGCCTTTATGAGACTATCGGTGCGGCAATCGATGATGCTTATATTGCAGAGCTTAAGAAGCTTGTGGTACATCAGGATGCCATTGATGCAGTAGGCAAAGACCTTAAGATTGTATACACACCATTACATGGAACAGGAAATATCCCGGTCCGCCGTGTGTTAAAAGAGCTTGGCTTTGAAAATGTATATGTTGTTCCGGAACAGGAACTTCCGGATGGAGATTTCCCAACCGTAAGTTATCCGAACCCGGAGGCAGAGGAAGCATTTGCATTGGGACTTGCACTGGGCAGGAAAGTAGATGCAGACTTAATCCTTGCAACTGACCCGGATGCAGACCGCCTCGGTGTATATGTAAAGGATTCTAAGACGGGAGAATATCATTCCTTAACCGGAAATATGTCCGGCTGCCTGATTGGTGATTATATCATCGGACAAAAGAAAGCAATCAACGGCTCCCTGCCGGCAGATGGTGCATTTATCAAATCCATCGTATCTACCAATATGGCAGATGCCATTGCAGAATACTATGGCATTCAGTTAATCGAAGTATTAACCGGATTCAAGTTTATCGGCGGCAAAATCTTAGAGTTCGAAAAGACCGGAAAAGGAACCTACCTCTTTGGTATGGAAGAAAGCTACGGCTGCCTGACCGGAACCTATGCAAGAGATAAGGATGCAGTGGTAGCATCTATGGCGTTATGTGAGGCTGCTGCATATTACAAGACCAAGAATATGACTCTTTGGGATGCAATGCTTGCCATGTATGAAAAATATGGATACTATAAAGACCATGTTGAGTCTATTACATTAAAGGGAATCGAGGGTCTGGCTAAGATTCAGGAAATCATGGATACACTGCGCAGCGAAACTTTAACTGAAATCGGTGGCTATAAAGTTGAAAAAGTACGTGATTACAAGAAGGATACCATTACAGACCTTGCAACCGGAGCAGTAACAGCAACAGGACTTCCAAGCTCTAATGTACTTTACTATGAATTAAACGATGCTGCGTGGTTCTGTGTAAGACCATCCGGTACCGAGCCGAAAGTAAAATTCTACATTGGTGTGAAGGGTTCATCCATGGAAGAAGCAGAGCAGAAATATGAAGTCCTTGGAAAAGCAGTTTTGGACAAAATCAACAAAATGTTATAGACCAAATTGTATGCCTTAATTTACCGTATTTTCCTTGACAAATAAAGGAAAAACAAGTATAAATATATTCGTAGGTAATCTTGGAGAGTGTAGACCTCAAGAAGAATTATAAAATCCAGAGGAGGAATTTTAACATGAACAAAGCAGAATTAGTATCAGCTATGGCTGAAAAAACAGCTTTATCTAAAAAAGATGCAGAGGCAGCTTTAAAAGCTTTCACTGATATCGTAGCTGAAGAATTAAAAAAAGGTGAGAAAATCCAGTTAGTTGGATTCGGTACTTTCGAAGTATCTGAGAGAGCAGAAAGAACAGGAAGAAACCCACAGAGCGGTAAAG
>ERZ772889.2175-NODE-2175-length-15882-cov-11.837935_pt1 | contig 15882 bp, 14 predicted proteins | sample MGYA00512127_ERZ772889 | MGnify/ENA primary metagenome ERZ772889 (study PRJEB29015, sample SAMEA2737689) | human gut metagenome | biome: human gut; feature: human-associated habitat; material: faeces | place: China | collected 2012 ...
GTATCGCGGGCATACATTTCGTTGAACACATTGCGGATCGCGGTAAACTCACTTTACTGTGCAAACTGACTCATATACAATGCTTCGTATTTTCCATGTTGTGCCATTAACTCTTCGTGGCTGCCATGCTCAAGAATATCACCATGTTCCATGTAAAGGATCATGTCAGCATCCCGAATCGTAGAAAGCCGATGGGCAATCACAAAAGAAGTACGTCCGTGCATCAATTTTGCAAGTGCTTTTTGGATAAGCTGCTCCGTATGCGTGTCCACGTTGCTGGTGGCCTCGTCCAAGATCATGATTTCCGGGTCAGACGCCATCGCTCGGGCGATGGTCAGCAGTTGGCGTTGACCTTGTGAGATATTTTCCGCCCCTGTGGAAAGTTCAAAATCATAACCGCCTGGCAGGGTCTTGATGAAGCTGTCCACGCTGGCGGATCGTGCGGCGGCGATGATTTTTTCCTCCGGCAGATTGTCCTGCGCGTAAGCTATGTTGTCCCGGATGCTGCCTTCAAAGAGCCAGGCATCCTGGAGCACCATGCCAAAGCGATCCCGTAGCTCGTGACGGGTCATTTCCTTGGTGTCTACCCCGTCCACTAAAATACTACCGCCGTCCACATCGTAGAACCGCATGAGCAGATTGATGAGGGTGGTTTTGCCAGCCCCGGTGGGGCCCACGATGGCCACTTTCTGACCGGACTTCACCGTGATGTTCACATCATGCATCAGCTGGTGCTCCGGGGAGTAACCGAAGGACACATGGCGAAATTCCACCGCGCCCGTGCTGACCTGAGGCATCAGTCCGGGAACAGGGTCTGGTGTCTCTTCCGAGGCATCCAGCAGAGCGAAAATGCGCCCTGCGGCAGCGGACGCTGCGCTGAAACTGCCCGCCATCCCCGCAATGCTGGTGAAGGGCTGGGAGAACTGCTTGGTATACTGGAGCATGGCTTGCACGTCGCCGATCCGCATCTCACCACGCAATACGGACAGACATCCCAGCAGGGCGCTGACAGCGTAGCCAAGGTTATTTACCAGGTCGGTGATTGGAGTGACCTTACCAGATGCAATCTCGGCACTCTGAGCGGTATGCTGGAGTTCCCCATTGATTCGATCAAACTCCTCTTTTGCTCGATCCGTGTAGTTGAACACCGACACCAGCTCCTGCCCTTGGTACACCTCCTCGATGTAGCCGTTGAGCTGTCCTAGGAGTTCCTGCTGCCGGGCGTAGTGTATGGCTCCCGTTTTCATAACGCCTAGAGAGGCCAGCAGAGACACCGGCACCATAGCCACTGCGATGGCCGTCAGTATAGGACTGGTTGTGAACATCATCACCAGGATACCCACAGCGGTGACCACCTGGGTGACGATTTGGGTCAGGTTCTGGCTCAGGGCGTTGTTCACCGTGTCCACATCGTTGGTGATGGTGCTGAGGATTTCCCCCTGGGTATGAGAGTCGTAATAGTCCAGCTTCAGGTGGTGCATCTTCCGGTCAATATCACCCCGCAGAGTCTCCATAACGCAGGCGGTCAGCTTAGTCATGCTGAAGCTTTGGAGAATGGCGAAAAGCTGGGCCACAAGATAAAGGGCTATCAGCGTCACGAGCAGCCAGACGATCGTTTCCCAGTCGAAGGAGCCGCTTGCCACGCCATCGTACAGTTCCGAGGTGATGCCGCCCGTCACCGCTGGGGTCAAAACGGTAAACAGGGTACTCAGGACAGCGGCGATCATCACTAGAATCAGGCGGAGCTTGTACCGTCTCAGATAGTGGAACAGCCGTTTAAACGCATTCCAGTTCATGTTTCACTTCCTCCTCTCCCAGCTGCAATTCAGCAATCTCCCGGTAGAGCGGACATGTATGTAGCAGTTCCCGGTGCTTGCCTCTCCCCACGATCTGTCCGTCCTCCATCACCAAGATACGGTCAGCATCCAGGATAGAACCCACCCGCTGAGCCACAATGAGCATGGTGGAATCCCCCATGCTCTCCCGCAGGCGCATGCGGAGTGTTTTATCTGTTTTCACATCCAAGGCGGAAAAGCTGTCATCAAACAGGTAGATTTCTGGTTTTTTTACGACAGCCCGAGCAATAGCCATGCGTTGGCGCTGGCCGCCGGACAAATTGGTGCCGCCTTGAGCGATTTCGGCGTGGTAGCCGTCCGGCTTCTGTTCGATGAACTCGTCGGCGCAGGCGATGTAGGCCGCTTGCCGCCACTGTTCCTCACTGCTGTCCTGATCTCCAAAGCGCAGGTTGGAGGCCACGTCTCCGGAAAAGAGTACATTCTTCTGGGGGATATAGCCGATCAGATCCCGCAGCTCGTTCAATTTATATTGTTTTACATTCATATCGTCCACATAGACATGGCCTACCGTGGCGTCGTAAAGCCGCGGGATCAACTTGAGGATGCTGGACTTGCCGCAACCGGTGCGCCCGATAATGGCGGTGACCTCCCCGGCCCGGCACTCGAAGCTAACATCCTTCAGCACTGGTTCGTCCGCCCCAGGATAGGTAAAGGTCACATGGTCAAAGGCCACACAGGCGCGGCCTTTGCGCAAGGCGGCACTGTATCTGCCGTCCTTGATGGAACTCTCGGTATTCAGCACTTCTGCGATGCGCTTAGCGCAGGCATAGGACACAGGAAAGAGCATAATGACCAATGCCAGCATCATGATAGCGGCAAGGATCATGCTGATATACTGGCTGTTGGCCACCAGGTCACCCACTGCCATCTCCCCGGCGGACACATACCAGGAACCCATGCCCATGACCGCTGCTGTAGTCACACCAAAGATCGCCTGAATCACCGGCATCAGCAGTGCGGTAACCCGCCCAGAGAGAATGGTCATGGAGGCCAGTTCTCCATTGGCTTGGGAAAACCTTTCCATTTCTTTCCCTTGCCGATTGAAAGCCCGAATCACCCGTACCCCCTCCAGTGTTTCCAGAAAGATCTTGTTCAGTCGGTCAATCCGCTGCCGCAGGGTCACCGAGTAGCGGGAAACAAAAATCAGAATGACACCTACGCCAATGATGAGGGCGGGAATGGCCAAGCTCAGCACGGAACTGAGTTCGCCGCCGGTCAGAGAAGAGAGTACCAGCCCAGCCACCGCCATCAGCGGTGCAGTCACCCCCAGCCGCAACAGCAATGAGAGAAACATTTGGATGTTGGTCACATCGGAGGTACTGCGGGTCACTAGACTAGCGGTGCCAAACCGCTCCATTTCAGCGGCGGAAAAATCTTGCACCTGATGGAATATCTCACGCCGCAAATCAGCGGCAAATTTAGTGGACACCTTGGCGGACAGCACCGTGGCTGCCATGTTGAAAAGACAGCCCAGAATGGCCAGGGTTGCCATCACCGCCGCAATGATTAGGATGGTGTTTCGGTTTTCTCCGGCCACTCCGATGTCAATCATACTGGCCAGGGCAGTAGGCAGCAGCATGGCTGTCACAGCGGAGAGCAGCATCAGCGCCAAGAGGGCGGCCACATGCTTTCCGCTGAGTTTTACACGGGAAAAAATCGTACCCATAGTTTTCCTTTCTGCTCGTCGTACTCGCATTTTAGCTTGACAGGGCAAATAACAAATGATAGTATAAATGAAGCGATAGTATCATAGATGCTAGAATATCACAGAAGCAGGCGTTGTCAATAGTCCGAGCGAAAGTGGAACAAATGACAATCCTTGTTTCAATGATACGCAATTAAAGGAGACGTTTCTTATGCGAAGGACAACGGCTACAACAGACTATCTGAAAGAATGTATGGGTACAGCGTTGCTGGAACTAATGAAAGAAAAACCCATTGAAAAAATCAGTATTGAGGAGATGACTGCCAAGGCAGATGTAGGTCGCTCCACTTATTTCCGTTATTTCAAAAGTAAAGATGAAGTTCTGTCTTTCAAAATCACATGTCTGTGGAAGCGCTTTTCCGACGAACACGGTGCTACCAACTTCGCCACTGGTAGTTATGACGGCATCAGGCTGTTTTTTGAATTTTGCCTTTCCACTCGTCCTATTTGTGATCTGCTCTACTCAGCTGATCGCCAATATGTGATTCTAAACTTCTATTTACAAGAAGCGGCATCCATTGTCGCTAATGCCGATGCCAAAACGCACTACTTTATCCAATTTATTACATATGGATTGTTTGGGCTTATGAATGCGTGGGTATTACGAGGCTATAAAGAAACCCCACAGGAAATGGCACAAATAGTTTGCGATTGGGAAGCATCTTCGGAGGAGAAATAGCATAGAGGGGGGTAAACATATGGGGAAAATCATTCGACGCATTCTAACAATTATTCCAGCGGTGGCTTTACAATCGCTCTGGCTTTTGCTGTTGATGAAATGGCTGACCCCTTACGCACCGATTATTGTGTCACTGCTTTCCGTTGCAGCGTTTTTCTTGGTGGTATTTATTATTATAAAGAGAGATGAAACCGCTTATAAATTGCTTTGGCTGCTGGTTATTCTGTCACTACCTTTGGTAGGAGCGTTACTATATCTGCTCTTTGGAAATAAACGGACGGCCCGCCCTCTAAAAAGGCGCTTGCAGCAAGTTCAAAAGAGTTGCAATCCGCAGCCTCTTCCAATAAAAGAAGCGCCCTTTGACGGCGAAAAACGCATGGGGCAAACAGTGCGGTGGCTGGAAGAAAAAACGCAATATCCGATGTGTGCAGTTGAGCAGGTTCGTTACTATCCGTTGGGCGATAATATGTTCCCTGATATGCTTGCCGATTTGAAAAATGCAAGAAACTCGATTTACGTAGAATACTTCATTATTGAGCCGGGGCATATGTGGGACGCAATCGTGAACGAACTGGAAGTAAAAATGGAGCAGGGCGTTGATGTACGTGTGATATACGATGATCTTGGCAGTATTTCTTCGTTCAATTTCAGTAATGTCCGTGAACTGAAAAAGAAAGGCATTCCATGTATTCCTTTTAATCCTTTCCTTGCCTTAAAAGGAACTGCAAACTATCGCGATCATCGCAAAATGCTGATTATTGACAACGAAGTTGCTTATAGCGGAGGTATCAACTTAGCAGATCGGTATATCAATTTGGAACATCCCTATGGACACTGGAAGGACACAGGCTTTCGGATTACTGGTGAGCCAGTAAAAAATTTTACCCATATGTTCTTGACCTTTTGGAACGCATTTTCGCTGGAAAAAGAAGCAGGACAGCTTGCAATGCCCACATATCCCAAAAGGTATCCTGCGCCGCCGCACACATTTGATGGTTATGTGCTTAGTTACTACGATTCGCCCCTTAACCATGAAGCTACCAGTAATCAGCTCTTTATTGACTTGCTTTCTCAAAGCACGGATTACGCATGGTTTTTTACACCGTATCTTATGCTTGGCGATGACTTGATGGATGCAATGATTTCCGCTGCTCAACGTGGTGTAGACGTGCGGATCATTATGCCCGGCATCCCTGATAAGAAGCTGATTTTCCGTATGTCTCGGAGCTTTTATCAGGTGTTGCTGACTGGCGGCATCAAGATTTATGAGTATACTCCCGGCTTCGTTCATGCAAAGAGCTTTGTATCAGACGACAAAGTTGCGACGATAGGAACTGTCAATCTGGACTACCGCAGTCTCTTTCTCCACTTTGAAAACAATTCGTTCTTTTATCGTTCCAGTATTATTGCAGCAATAAAGGACGATTTCATCGCTACACAGGCAAAATGTAAAGAGGTAAAGCCCTATGATATGAAACATTATTCGCGCCGCTGGGTCGTAGATGGTGTCCTTCGTATTTTCGCACCGCTATGTTGAGGTTTTTATGAAGCATTTTCTTATGTGTCTGCTATATATCGCGGCGTTAGGGGTTCTCTCCTTTGTAGTGGGGCGCTTGATCCCGAAGCATTGGTTTCACGCCGATCGTTTTCCTTGGGTCTGCCACCCGGCAGAGCAAAAACTATGGAAGCGGCTTCATGTTCGGAAATGGCAGGCAAAGATCCCCGATATGAGCCGCATATTCGTTAAAATCATGCCGGAAAAGAAACTGACAAAGGAAAACTATGAGAACTTGCCGCGCATGATAGAAGAAACTTGCGTGGCAGAGTGGACACATATTCTGTTGTCTATCGCCGGTCTTGGACTGCTGAAAATATGGTCCGGTGTTGGCGGGGTATGTATAACGATTATCTACATTGTGCTGGGTAATTTGCCGTTTATTGTTGTCCAGCGCTATAATCGCCCACGCCTGCAAAAGCTGTTTGCTATGCAGCAAAGGAAAAAATAGGAGATTCAAATGCAAACACTAATTCTAAGCTGCAACACTGGCGCAGGGCATAACTCCTGTGCGCAAGCAGTTCAGGAAGCCTACCACTCTCGCGGAGAAATCTGCAATATTATAGATTCTTTGCAGTTTATTTCAGAAAAAGCATCCACGTTTATTTCTAATTGGCATACCCGAATTTACCGCCATGCTCCAAGGCTTTTTGATGCTGGGTATCAGCGTGCGGAATCTCACGAAGATATTTTTTGTGAGGGAACGCCGATCTATAAGCTACTTTCCTCCGGCGCAGAGCGGATGTATCAATACATCCGCTCTGCAGGCTACGATAATATTATCTGTACTCATGTATTCCCAGCCTTGGCGTTGACAGAAATGCGCCGACAGCACCCATGCTTACAGCTTGTAACGAGCCACATTTCTACAGACTATACCTGCGCTCCCTGCACAGCGGATTCTGCGCTGGACTGGTATTTCATTCCGTCCACTTCGCTGTTAGGTGAGTTTGAACAATGTGGACTTCAACCTCAAAAACTGATCGCCAGTGGAATCCCTGTGCGGCAGCAATTCTACCAGCGTGTGTCACAAGAAGCAGGAAAAGCCAACGCCGGAATCTCTCCTGCTCATCAGCATATTTTAATGATGTGCGGTAGCATGGGCTGCGGTCCAATGGAGGAGATTATATCGTATCTCTGCCCTTACCTCACAACAGAACAAGAACTTAGTGTTGTATGCGGCACAAATGATGATTTACGCAAAAAACTCCAAAAAAGAACAGAAAAGTATTCTCAAGTTCATGTTCTGGGAACCGTCAATAATGTGCCGCAGCTCATGCAAGCCTCAGACCTATTCCTGACAAAGCCCGGAGGTCTAAGTACATCTGAGGCAATGGCGGCAGAGTTACCAATGGTGCTTATCGATGCAGTGGCTGGCTGCGAGACACATAATCTGAATTTTTTTCTGCGTAATGGAATGGCCGTCACAGCCAATACGCCAAAAGCAATCGCAGACACCACAATAAAAACGCTAAATGCCCCAGTGCTTCTTTCTAAAATGCGCGCGGCAATGCGGTCGCAGACGGAATGTACGGCAGCCGATAAAATCTATGAATGGATATACAGTCATGCAAAGTAATCATATAAAGCCGGAAGTTAATTACCGTGAGTTCCGCATCCATAAACTTAATACACCTGAATTTTCTCACGTCAGGCTATTGCTTTACTGGCCAATTTTCGGCTTGCTGTTTTTGTTTCTTGAGCGGTTGCAACCGCAACGAAATTACTATCCCGTCTATTGTGGACTCGATGATATAATACCATTTTGTGAATGGGCGTTGATTCCGTATCTATTTTGGTTTGTCTTTCTAATCGGTACGTTGGTTTATACTTTTTTCGTCGATGTACCTGCATTTCGGCGTATGATGTATTTTGTGATAGTCACCTATACGATCACGGTTTTGATTTACCTGTTCTTTCCAACCTGCCAAAATTTGCGGCCAGAAGCATTTGTACGCAATAATCTACTTACACGCTTTATTGAATTATTCTATAGTTTCGATACCAATACAAATGTTTGCCCCTCACTTCATGTAATAGGCTCTGTTGCCGCGATGTTTGGGTTATGGGATTGCAAGGCGCTCCAAAGCGTCGGATGGAAAATCGCTGCTACATCAATCGCCGTGTGTATCAGTCTCTCCACCGTTTTTATGAAACAGCATTCTATCATGGATGTTCTCGCTGCATTGCCAGTCTGTTTCTTTGGTTGGTGGATTGCCTATAAGATACTCCCCAATAATAAAACAAACCGATTTCTTACGAGGATGTAATCATGGATAAATCCTACAAAAAACCGCTTCTACTAATCACGTTTGGGGTGATCTTATTTGCGGCATTCAACAATCTAAACTATGTTGCCAACTTTCTAAAATCGTGTATTGGCTTGCTCGCTCCGATTTTATCAGGCCTTTTGCTGGCCTTTGTTCTGAGTGTACCCGTGCGCGGACTGGCAAAGAGGCTTCGACGAAAGCTGACTAAAGCTACAGATCGGCAAATAGACATGATAAGCCTGTTACTGACGCTGATATGTGTTATTGCGATTATTGCTCTTCTGTGTGTAATTGCGATTCCACAGCTCACTGCATCTGTAAAAAGCATTGCTGCTCTTGTTCAAGAAAAATGGCCTGACTGGGTCGGCTTATTGCAAAGATACGGCATTGACACAGAGAAACTGTCGGCACATTTTGCTACGCTCGATTGGAAATCTATTCTGCAAAGCATTTCGAGCGAAATGAACACAGTGATTTCCTCAGTTGCCAATGTTGCTGGCTCTACGGTATCTGCGATTGCTGATGTTGCAATTTCACTTGTGATCACATTCTATGTGCTAATTGGATGGCGTGAATTGAGCAGTCAAAGCAAACGGGCACTGTATGCCTACTGTAAGGAATCCGTTGCAGATAGAATTTGCCATATTTCGAAACTTGCACATGACACCTATGCGAAGTTTCTTTCTGGTCAGTGTGTCGAGGTTATGATTCTTGGAACATTGATCTTTCTTTCGCTTTCTGTTGCAGGGATTCCATATGCGGGGCTAACAGCCGTTTTAACTGCCGCCTTTGCATTCGTTCCTTATATTGGAGCATTTCTCTCCTGCGCTTTCGGCATTTTATTTACTTTATTGGCGGCTCCGAACAAGGCGCTCCTATGCTTTATCGTCTATCAGGCAACTCAGTTTGTTGAAAATCAGTTCATCTATCCTCACGTCGTGGGAAACAGTGTAGGGCTATCCCCATTCTGGACGTTGTTGGCGGTTTTGCTGGGCGGTAAACTGTTCGGTGTCCTTGGCATGATCTTCTTTATTCCGTTAATGGCTCTTGTATCTCAGCTTCTACACGAATCAATCGAACGGCGGCTGCATACCCGCAAACCGGAGCTGTCCAATGTACAAAACAACTCAGACGAGAATGATAGTCCTCATAAATAAGTCAATTTTGCAGATAAAATTAGCAACTCAGGAAAAAATGATTTGCTTGGAGAAATCGAATCAAACATGAAAAAAACCTTTCGCATAAAATGCTTCAAACTAGTTTTAGGTGTGTCATTATGCTTTTTGATATATCTACTTGTTTCTTTAATTATTCCTCCGCTGATTGGAACACATGAAAAGAGTGATACGCAGGCAGAAGTATCCATAACAACGTCTGAACGAGTTTGCTTGATTGACAATAACGAGGATGCACTTCTTTGGAGGCTGAGGCTCATTCGTTCGGCACAGGAAGAAATCATTCTCTCAACCTTTGACTTCCGCGCCGACAGCAGTGGAACAGATGTGATCGCGGCGCTTTGGGGCGCGGCAGAGCGCGGCGTACAAGTACGGCTCATTATTGACGGAATCAATGCGCAACTGCATTTAAGCGGCAGTGATGTGTTTCAGGCATTGGCAGCGCACGACAATGTGGAGGTCAAATTCTACAACCCTATTCGGCTGACGCAACTTTGGACGGTCAATTATCGCTGCCACGATAAATACTTGATTATCGACCGATCTACATATCTTATGGGTGGGAGGAACACTAGCGACTTATTCCTTGGGAGTGGGGGTACGTCACGTCAGAACATAGATCGTGATATAGTCGTATACAACGGCGGTTTCACAACAGCGTCCGCTAATACCTTGTTAGAATATTTTGATAGGATATGGTTACTTGATACCAACCGTGCATTCCACGCAGAGGCTGAGAATCACAGGGTTAAAAAAGCTACTGCCATTCTTGCAAGACGTTGGACTGAGATCAATGACGCAAAACAGTTAACAGCGATTAACTGGGAGACAGAAACGCTCCAGACAAATGAAGTCGCACTTTTAAGTGGTGATTGCACTGCGTGGAATAAGGAGCCGATGCTTCTGAATACCTTGACAACGCTGATGCAGAAGGGTGAACAAAATATTGTGTTGCAAACCCCATACATGATCTGCAACCAAGCTATGTATAATGCACTCAAAAAGGTCACCGACAATGTACAGGTACAGGTCATTACCAACGCGCCGCAGAGTGGAGCAAATCCGTGGGGCTGCGCTGATTATCTCAATCATAGGGATGATATTTTAGAAACGGGTGTTGATATATGTGAGTGGAACGGCAGCTTCTCCATGCACACTAAAACGATTCTGATTGATGATCGAATTAGCATCATCGGATCATTTAACTGGGATATGCGTAGTGCCTATCTGGATACGGAAATGATGCTGTTGATAGACTGTCCTGCACTAAATGCTATACTTCGGGATGAAGCACAGCAGATGATGTACGAGGGCAAAACCATATCACCAGACGGAGTGACAGTTACGGGAGAATTGTATATAACACCAAAAGTTTCAGCTACCAAACAAGTCCTTCAATCGCTGTTGCGTATTATTGTACGCCCGTTTCGATATGTTCTATAAAGTGCGCATTTCATGTATTCACATACGATACATGCTTCGTCAAAAAACGCCATCTCGTAATTTCACGAGATGGCGTTTTTGCATTATTCAGATATTTGCAAGAGGTCACGCCGCTTAGCGCTTCCTGTAATATGAATTATTTAAGCTACTGCATTGAATAATCAAGACATATTTCAAAAGAAAGGGGAACAGTAGAATGTAATAGGGTGATTGAAAATGTCTAAAAGAGCAAAAAAGAAAAGCGCCCTGTTGCGAAAATCGACTTCAAGCCGTATGGTGCAGCAATCAAAGCTGGGCGCACAAAGCAGAAAGAATCCCGGAATAAGGCGGCCGACGCGCTGTTTATTTCGCCGCGCTATCTTGCCAACATCGAAAATAAGGGGCAGCATCCCAGCGTACAGGTATTCTTAGAACTGATGTCCCTATTGGCGTCCGGCTGAAATAGCCTCCAAGGGCCCGGCAAGAAAAGCTAATTGCGGGGCAAAAGAAAAAGCCATTACGGAATTCTTTCAAATCCTTTATACTGAACAGTGACCAAACAACCCAGTAGAAAGGAATGATATGAAAGGAATTCAGAGTAATGGCTTCCTGCCAATTATAGCACAGGCCATTGCAGAAATGGAAGAACTCCATGGTGAGTTTGCAGGTATAAACGAAATCAATCTTGCAGAACTGGGGCGCAGGACCGGGATCTCTCGGGCAAAGCTGCGCCGGCTAAAAGCAAATGGATTTTGTGAGACTCCGCATGGCCTCATAGGACAGCCAAAGGAGCATTTGCTGGACGGATAGTCCCAATCCTCCGGCAAGGACAGCATTTGCGATAACAGCCCCTTGGCTTTCAAGGTCAGCTCCTTGTTTCGCAGATGGTGGTTTGACATGACGGTGTACCCGCTGTTGCGCTCCACCCGAAATACTGCCATAGGTTATCAGCTCCTTTCGCTCACTTCGCCGTGCCGCGCCGGAGGGCAGTCAACTTGCCCGGCTCATACGGACATTCCGCGTACACGCAGAACTGGTACTTCCAATGCGGACGGTAAAAGTGACAGGTATTGCAATCCTCACAGTCGGCACAGCCGCCGTTTTCGTAGCGGTCAAAGCCGGGCTTTCCCCGCATGAGCATTTCAAACGCACGGCTGCTGCCGTTCGTAAAGTACATTGTGGCTGCACCTCCTCTCAGATTTGGGCAGAAAAACGCCGTAGACTTTTCTCAAAATCTACGGCGTGGGTGTATGCGAAAAGGGATGCTGCCTTGCGGTAACATCCCTTTTGACGCTTGGTTATTCAATTTTTGAGCTAACCTGTTTGCCCTCTGCCCTTAAAAGCGTTGATTTTACTGGGTTTCTGCTTGTTTTCCTATGTCAACGCTCTTGACGAGAGCGTTTCTTGTCTTGCATCAAGCGTCACAGCAAAAACGAGTTCAGCTTTTTGTGCGGCGCGGCCTTCTTGCCTTCCGTGCTGCGCGACCACGTCTTGACCGTCTGAGCTTCCAAAAACTGAGCCAGCGGCGTCAAGTCCTCCTGCTCATCGTAATCTTGCAGCGCGTCATAATAGGCGCGGCAATCCTCCTCGTAGACGATGGTGGGCGGATAGTTGTTGATCATCAGCCAATAGTTCAGCAGCGTCCGCCCTACACGCCCGTTACCGTCCGCAAAGGGGTGGATATTCTCAAAGCGAGCGTGGAGGTACGCCCCTGCCTTCAGGGGCGCTTTCGCTCCGATGGCGTTGACTTCTTCAATCAACTCCGCGAGGTCGTTCTCTACCTCATCGGGTGGCGAACCGACCTCGTTTTTGCCGGTCACATAGTCGTGCTTCTTGAATTCGCCGGGACGCTCACCGTTCACGATGTAGCGGCGCCCATCGTAAGTACCCTCGGTCAATGCGCGGTGGATGTCGCGGATCAGCTCGATGGACAGCGGCTCTTTTGCGATGATTTTGTCCTGCAAGAAGTCGCAGCACACCTTTTGGTTCTGCTGCTCGAACAGGGTACGGGTGCTGCCGGTATAGCCCACGACCTTGCCGTTTTCAAAAATTTCGCGGGTGTCGTGGTAGTTGATCTCGGCATTTTCGAGCTTGCCGGAGTTGTAGGCAAACAGGATGCGGAAATTATCCAGCCGCAGAGCAAGGTCATCGACCGACCGGATATTCCAGTCCTGCCACATTTTCATAACAGCGTCATATCGGCTCATGATGCACCTCCGGCACAAGAATGAATCAAGTATAGCACACTTTTTGCCCAAGCGGGAGAAAATTTACAGCTTTTTTGTGCGGACTTGGTTTTTTTCTGGTATGAGCAGAAGGCGGAGAGCATCCTGCTGACGCTTCTGTATAAGGAGAGGGGGGTGCTGCCATTTTACTGGCGGTATGAAGTGTGCTGCATGGAAGCGCGCTTCGTGAAGGAGTAGGATTTTTACAGAGATGCCGAAACCCGTCGAAACGGAGGTCTTAGCCTATGAAATTATATAAAGAAGCGCTCAGGAGCTTCTTCTCGGGATATGTCAGCGCACTGCGCAGGCGCAGGGGGCTGACACAGGAGGAGATGGCGGAGCGGCTTCGCATCACAGGCCGCGCGTACAGCGATTTGGAGCGGGGCATATACTGCTTTTCCGCGGTCGCGCTGGTGTTCCTTCTGCTCATGCTGGAGGAGCACGAGATCAAAGAGCTGCTCTCGTCCCTGCGGGAGGAGATCGCAAAAGTTGAAGACAGAGAGGTGGCGTAATGCTCCGTGGACATTGGGGAAATATACGGGCTTTTGCGCGGGCTCGGTCTGAGAGCTGATAGCTCCTGGTTTTTTCATGTCTCGTATGCGGTATATCTGACAGCCCGGAGACCTGATCGGACGGTGCTTGCCGAGCGGTGGCTGTATCCGGCGGTCGCGCAGCATTATCATACCGGCAGCCTTGATATAAAGCGCAGCATCTGCTTTGCGGTGGACCTGATCTGGAAAACAGACAGGCGAATGCTGCGGACGATAACGAGGTGTCCGCTGGAGCACAAGCCGCACCCCTCGGAGTTTGTCGCCCTTCTTGCCGCCTGCCTTGCGGGCGGCAATGCTGCATGATCTGAGCTTATGAAAAAGCAAGCCAAGGAGAGTGTCCTTGGCTTGCTTCAGTCTGTCGAAAAAGCCCGGCTCCAGCCGGACTTTTTCGACAGACTGGCCCCTGCTCTGTTGAGCAGGGGGATTCTTTCTTCTCTCGGCAGCGCAAAGGAGGAAATTGCCGGCGCGGCTCGGAGCGCAGTCTGTGGTAATGCGATAATTTTTTGAAATTATCTTGACAAATTTTGTCAAGAATTATATTATAAAAAAATCACATCCAATCCGGTAAGCAAATTACACAGAAAAATCTACCAACAAAAACAAATGCTTGCTAAACGCAATCCCGATATTGAAGCATACAAAACAGATTTTGAAAATTTCAAAACAGCCTCAAAAGAATGGAAGAAAAAAGTTAAAAACGGTATTGCAACAGAAAATGAATATCTACAATGGTTAAAAGATGTTAAAGAAAAGAAGGTGACTTATTAATGGCAACAGTACGAAAAAGGGGTAACACATATCAAATAAGAGTATCAGCCGGATATGACTCTAAAGGTAATCAGATTATAAAATCTAAAACGTGGAAACCCTCACCCACAATGACAGAAAGACAAATAAAAAAAGAGCTTGAAACACAAAAAGTTTTATTTGAACAACAAGTACAAAACGGTCAATTTTTAGACGGTAATATAACGGTATCTGAATTTATAGAGCGTTGGTTAAAAGAATATGCTGAAAGTCAGTTAAAAGTCCGTACTCTACAAAGCTATAAAGATTTACTACCACGCATTACACAAGCAATCGGACATATAAAACTATGTAAATTACAACCTCATCATTTAATGGAGTTTTATAATAATCTTGCAGAGGGCGGAATAAGACTTGATACGAAATATAAAGCAATACCTAACTTAAAAGAAATAGTAACCGCCGCCGGATATACTCAAAAATCTTTATCAGCGGCGGCAAATGTTGGAGTATCTACGATAAGGTCTTGTTATGAGGGGCGAAATGTTTCAAAAGATACAGTAAATAAACTTTCCGCCGCACTTAACAGAAAAGATATATTTCAGCCTGTCAATAGCAATAATACTCTTGCAGATACAACAATAGTAAAGTATCACCGTATTTTGTCATCTATACTTACAACAGCGGTACAATGGCAAGTTATACCGTCAAACCCTTGTAATCGTGTTAAACCGCCTCACGTTGAATATAAAGAGGCTCCTGTACTTGACGAATTACAACTTGACAATCTTATTAATTGCTTAGATAATGAACCATTTGAATATAAAACCGCAATAATGCTTGTAATCTATACGGGTATGCGTAGAGGGGAATTATGTGGCTTAAATTGGTCTGATATTGACTTTGAAAGAAATCTTGTACACATAACTAAAGCTATTCTATATACACCCGAAAAGGGAATTTTTGAAGATACACCAAAATCAAGACAATCACGCAGAGCGGTTAATATACCGCAAGAAATGATAACACTTTTAAAGCAATGGAAAATAGAACAATGTAAGCAAAAGCTTTTACTTGGTGACCAATGGAAAAACACAGACAAAGTATTTACTTCAATCAATGGCGATATAATGCGTCCCGATAGCCTCACAGCTTGGTTTCAAAGATTTATAAAACGTAATAACCTACCTAATGCACACTTACACACGCTCCGACACGTTTCGGCGACTTTACTTATTGCCGGAGGTGTAGACGTTGCAACAGTTTCAAGCCGTTTAGGACACGCAAACAAAAGCACCACACTTAACATATATACTCACGCTATAAAGTCGGCAGATGCGGCGGCGGCAAACTTATTGCAAGATATGTTACACCCTCAAAAACATTATCAGAATGAACGTTAATTTCTGTCCTTTATTTGTCCTTTATTTGTCCTTTAAATCTGTAATAAGGGACAATAAAAAGTGAAAAGATATGAAAAGTAACTCTTAAAAAACGGCGTAACTAAGCCGTTTTATGATAACATACAATAAGATACGAAAACCCTTTATATACATTGGTAATGAAGAGGTCGGCGGTTCGACTCCGCTCGTTAGCTCCAAGGAATTGTCCCCGAATTTGGCTATATAGCTTTGTTTGGGGGCTTTTTGTTTATTGTTATACTTGACAAATATATTGATTATGTATTATAATTTAGA
>ERZ772889.2184-NODE-2184-length-15820-cov-3.291659_pt1 | contig 15820 bp, 7 predicted proteins | sample MGYA00512127_ERZ772889 | MGnify/ENA primary metagenome ERZ772889 (study PRJEB29015, sample SAMEA2737689) | human gut metagenome | biome: human gut; feature: human-associated habitat; material: faeces | place: China | collected 2012 ...
TCGTACTCCGAGCGGTGTCCGCGCTGCCATCATCCGCGAGAAAGGAACGAACGGCGAACGCGAAATGGCTTACTCACTCTATCTTGCCGGCTTCGACGTGAAAGACGTGACGATGACCGACCTGATCAGCGGACGCGAAACACTGGAAGATGTAAACATGATTGTTTACTGCGGTGGTTTCTCCAACTCCGACGTACTCGGTTCGGCCAAAGGATGGGCAGGAGGTTTCTTGTTCAACCCTAAAGCCAAAGAGGCACTTGACAAGTTCTACGCACGTGAAGATACGCTTTCACTGGGTATCTGCAACGGTTGCCAGTTGATGATGGAACTGGGACTTATCAATCCGGAACACGAAAAGAAAGGCAAGATGCTGCACAACGACTCACATAAATTCGAATCGACTTATGTAGGCTTGACAATCCCGACCAACCGCAGTGTAATGTTCGGCTCATTGAGCGGCAGCAAACTGGGTATCTGGGTGGCTCACGGAGAAGGTAAATTCTCTCTGCCTTACGATGAAGACCAATACAACGTAGTGGCAAAATACAGCTACGATGAATACCCCGGCAACCCGAACGGTTCCGATTATTCTATCGCAGGTCTTGCCAGCGCCGACGGCCGCCATCTGGCAATGATGCCTCACCTCGAACGTGCTATCTTCCCGTGGCAGAATGGCTGCTATCCTGCTGACCGTAAGAACAGCGATCAGATTACTCCATGGATAGAAGCATTTGTCAATGCCCGCAAATGGGTAGAAGAGAAGACTAAATAAGATATCTTTCTATCATTGAAACGGAGGCTGTTATTTGTTATAAAGTAACAGCCTCTTGTTTTAACTCCTTTTCCATACCCAAAGTCTGCATATTACAACTTAATTTCCCTAAATAAACAGGATATACAAATAGCTGCGAAAGCTCCTGTATACTTCACTTTGAGAGCACCGTTATCTTAACCTAAAATTTTGTAGTGTCGAAAAATCTTCTTAATTTTGTCAAACTTTCCCCCTCACTAAAGATTCAATAACCCTTAAAAGTCCTATTTGTATGAAAAAATGGCTTTTTTTATTATTATTGTTTCCTCTGACCTGTGTCGCCCAGACCTATCAGTATCTAGGAGTGGAAGACGGGTTAAGCAACCGGAGAGTGTACTACATTCAAAAAGACAATGTTGGATATATGTGGTTCCTTACGCACGAGGGAATCGACCGGTACAACGGCAAAGAGTTTAAACGGTATAAATTAATGGACGGCGACAAAGAACTCAACTCGCTGTTAAATCTGAATTGGTTATATATCGATCCGGAAGGAACGCTATGGGAAATCGGTAAGAAAGGCAAGATTTTCCGGTATGACCGTATTCATGACACTTTCGAACTCGTCTACAAGTTGCCGATAGAAGACTTTAAGGATTTACCGGCTCCCATTACTTTCAGCTGGATCGATCATAACAATCATATCTGGCTGTGCAACGAAGAAACGATCTTCCTTTACAACACCCGGACGGAAGAGGTTACTCATGTTAAAAACTGCCTCAGCGAAGCTATAAACGACATCGAACAAATCGACGAATCCCACTATTTTATCGGGACGGAGATGGGTATTCATCATGCCCAACTGAAAAACAACACACTGCAACTTCTCCCCTGCGACAAGCTAGACAACGTCAATATTCAAGTTAACGATTTACACTTCGACCCCAAAATCCGCAAACTGTTCATCGGTGCCTTCGAACGGGGCGTCATGGTTTACGACATGAACACAAAAACCATCACACAACCGGAAGTCAGCCTGAAAGACGTAAGTATATCACGCATCAAACCACTGAATGCCAAAGAACTGCTGATTGCTACCGATGGCGGAGGTATCTATAAGATGAATGTCGATACGTACCAGACCGCACCTTTTATCGTAGCAGACTACAACAGCTACAATGGCATGAACGGCAACAGCATTAACGACATCTACATAGACGACGAAGAACGGATATGGATGGCAAACTATCCGATAGGAATTACCATTCAGAACAATCGTTATCCGAGTTATAAATGGATCAAACATTCTGTCGGTAATAAGCAGTCGCTGATTAACGACCAGGTGAACTCTATCATAGAAGACAGCGAGGGAGACTTATGGTATGGCACCAACAACGGAATTAGCCTGCAGGACTCAAAAACCGGAAAATGGCGCTCGTTTCTGAGCACCTTTGAGAATGTACAGAACAGCAAAAACCATATATTTACAACCTTATGTGAAGTATCTCCCGGCATTATTTGGGCAGGCGGATATTTCTCGGGACTTTATCAGATAGATAAACGCACGTCGAAAACAACTTATTTTACACCCGCTTCGTATGCTCATGAAAGTATACGTCCGGATAAATACATACGTGACATACGCAAAGACTCACGCGGTTATGTATGGAGCGGAGGATATTATAACCTGAAGCGAATCAACGTACAAACCAAAGACATACGGCTCTACCACGGACTGCATTCCGTTACCGCCATCATCGAAAAGGATGACAAAAGTATGTGGATAGGTACGGCAACAGGCCTGTTTCTTCTGGATATAGAATCCGGGAAATATGAACGCATCCAACTGCCGGTAGAATCTACCTATGTCTACTCCCTGTATCAGACCAAACAAGGCTCACTGTATATAGGTACCAGCGGATCGGGAGTACTGATTTATGATCCCCAGACAAAGTTGTTTACCCATTATTATACAGGAAACTGTGCCATGATATCCAACAATATCTACACGATATTATCGGATGAAGACAATGAAATTCTATTAAGTACGGAGAACGGACTCACCAGCTTCTATCCCAAACAAAAAACCTTCTACAACTGGACAAAGGAAATGGGACTGATGACTACGCACTTCAATGCGTTGTCCGGTACCCTGCGCAGAAATAACAATTTTATCTTCGGTAGCTCGGACGGTGCCATAGAGTTCAATAAAGACATGAAGCTCCCCAGGACGTACTCTTCCAAGATGATCTTCAGTGATTTCAAGCTGTTTTATCAGACGGTATATCCGGGAGACAAGAATTCACCACTGGAAAAAGATATCAACGAAACCAAAGAATTAAGACTAAAATATAATCAGAATATCTTTTCACTGATGGTTTCTTCCATCAACTATGATTATCCTTCCAATGTTCTTTATTCATGGAAGCTGGAAGAATTTTACGAAGAGTGGAGCAAACCCGGCAATGAAAGTACAATCCGTTATACCAACCTCGCTCCGGGAAAATATGTATTGCGTGTGCGTGCCATCTCCAACGAAGACCAACGGGTGATGCTTGAAGAAAGAAGCATTGATATTATCATTGCCCAGCCTTTCTGGCTCACTCCCTGGGCAATGATATTGTATGCAATCCTGATTTCCCTCATTGCTGTTATCATCCTGCGGGTTCTTATTCTGAAAAAACAGCGGAAGGTTTCCGATGAAAAAATACACTTCTTCATCAATACGGCACACGATATACGCACCCCGTTGACATTGATTAAAGCTCCTCTGGAAGATTTGCGCGAAAAAGAAGCTCTGAGCAAGGAAGGCATAGCCAACATGAACACTGCCATACGCAATGTAAATGCCTTGTTGCGTCTGACAACGAATCTTATCAACTTTGAGAGAGCAGATGTTTATTCTTCGGAATTATACATTTCGGAGCATGAGCTAAACACGTTCATGACAGAAATATTCAATGCATTTCAGCCTTATGCCAATATCAAGCATATCAACTTTACGTACGAAAGCAATTTCCGGTATATGAATGTATGGTTTGACAAGGAAAAGATGGAATCTATTCTGAAGAATATAATATCGAACGCATTAAAATACACGCCGGAAAATGGTAATGTGCAGATTTTCGTATCAGAGAACAATGATTCGTGGAGCGTGGAAGTGAAGGATACCGGAATCGGTATTCCAGCCAGCGAGCAAAAGAAACTGTTCAAGCTTCATTTCCGTGGCAGCAATGCCATCAATTCGAAAGTGACGGGAAGCGGTATCGGTTTGATGCTGGTATGGAAACTTGTCCGGTTACACAAGGGCAAAATTAACCTGTCGAGCGTGGAGAATCAGGGATCGGTGATTAAGATATCTTTCCCAAAAGACAGCAAACGCTTCCATAAAGCACACCTTGCCACACCAAGCAAACGCCGGCAAGAGATAACAAGTACAACCAATGTGCCTGCCAGCATCTATGAGAATGTGCATAAGGAACAGAATCCGAATCATCAGCGAATCCTAATCGTAGAAGATAATGATGAACTGCGCAACTATCTGTCACAGACACTGGCAGAAGAATATACGGTACAGAACTGCTGCAACGGCAAAGAAGCACTGACCATCATTCCGGAATACAAACCGGAACTGGTTATCTCGGACATTATGATGCCGGAAATGAGAGGGGATGAATTGTGTGACGCCATCAAAAATAATATCGAGACGTCGCATATTCCTGTTATCCTGCTAACAGCTCTTAATAATGAAAAAGACATATTGTCCGGCCTTCAGATTGGTGCTGACGAGTATATTGTCAAGCCATTTAATATTGGAATATTAAAAGCTACCGTCTCCAATCTGTTGATCAACCGCGCCCTTTTGCGAAGCAAATACGGTAGTCTGGATATGGACGATGAGGATGATCATGAAGACGAATGCATCAACTGCTCGCAGGATATCGACTGGAAGTTTATCGCCAATGTACGGAAGAATATAGAAGATAATATAGACAATCCGGCTCTTACAGTAGATGTGCTTTGCAATCTGATGGGCATGAGCCGTACCAGCTTCTACAACAAACTCAGGGCATTGACCGATCAGGCTCCGGGCGATTACATCCGCCTGATCCGCCTGAAACGTTCGGTGAAGTTGCTGAAAGAAGGTACACACAGTATAACAGAAATAGCAGAAATGACAGGATTTAGTGATGCGAAGTACTTCCGTGAAGTATTCAAGAAGCACTTCAACGTAAGCCCCAGCCAATATGGAAAAGAAGGCAAGCCCCACAAGGAGGGCAAGGCTGGAAAAGAAAACAAGTCCGATAAGGAAGGAGGAGAAAAAGAAGAATGAACATTTACCTCGAATCATTTGGAATCTTTTTTAAAATAGGCGCTTTCACCATTGGCGGAGGCTATGCAATGGTTCCACTTATTGAGAATGAAATCGTAACCAAACGGAAATGGATCGCACAGGAAGACTTTATCGACCTGCTGGCTATCTCTCAGTCCGCTCCGGGTATTCTGGCTGTGAATATCTCTATCTTTATAGGATATAAGCTGCGTGGCATCCGGGGAAGTATTGTCACAGCACTGGGGACTATACTCCCCTCATTTATTATCATTCTGGCCATCGCGCTCTTTTTCCATTCTTTCAAGGACAATCCGATTGTAGAACGCATATTTAAAGGAATACGACCCGCCGTGGTGGCATTGATCGCCGCACCGACTTTCACCATGGGACGGTCGGCCAAAATCAACCGGTACAACTTATGGATCCCCGTCGTATCGGCATTATTGATCTGGCTATTGGGCTTCTCCCCGATATGGATTATCATTGCTGCCGGTGTAGGAGGTTTCCTATGGGGAAAATTTAAAAAAGTGGAGAGTGAACACCCAAGGCTATGATTCAAGATCCATAATTCTAAATTAAAAAGAGATGATTTATCTTCAGTTATTTTATACGTTCTTTAAAATCGGACTTTTCGGTTTTGGCGGAGGTTACGCCATGCTTTCGATGATACAAGGTGAAGTAGTAACCCGCTATGGGTGGGTGACTTCGCAAGAATTCACAGACATTGTTGCCATCAGTCAGATGACTCCGGGGCCTATCGGTATCAATGCGGCTACTTATGTCGGTTTTACGTCGACAGGAAGTGTGTGGGGATCGATTGTTGCCACATTCGCTGTTGTTTTTCCCTCTTTCATACTGATGCTGACAATCAGCAAATTCTTTCTGAAATATCAGAAACATCCGGTAGTGGAATCTATTTTTGCAGGATTGCGTCCGGCAGTTGTCGGATTATTAGCTTCCGCCGCACTGGTATTGATGAATGTGGAAAACTTCGGTTCACCTACAGAAGACACCTACACATTTGTCATCAGCATCATTATCTTCCTGATAGCCTTTATCGGCACCAGAAAATACAAGGCAAATCCGATATTAATGATTATCGCCTGCGGGATTGCAGGACTACTGCTTTATTAAAATAAAGCAATAAGAGGCTGACTAAAAAGTCAGTAGTATCTTAAATCTCCTCCTTCGGGAAGGAGGAGTACCCGCAGGGGGAGGTGGTAGGTGAACATGCAGTCCTTACAGCTTGACCTTCTTACTTACCGATTTTGACTCATTATGAATACGGTCTAAAGCCGTCACCACATAGCGGTATTTGGTCTTACCCGTTTCATACGGCAGTTTGTAGAACGGATTTCGGGTGATAGCTACGATATGTGACGGATCATCAAGATTCACCTTTTCTTTGGAACCGAAACGGTATACTACGTACTGAATAGCTTTGTCCATTTCAGTCTCCGCTTTCGGAGCAGTCCAGAAAAGTATATAGCCATCTTCTGTCCATACCTTTTTCATCTTGCGTACTTTACCCGGAGCTTTATCATCCATAAAGTCGAATACCGGAATCAAAGCTGGATATTTATGATACTCCTGTACCAAGGCATCCCGATATTTTCCAGCGTTCTCGACTACGGCTGCCGCATACCATTGGCAACTTCCGCCGATAGTCTGATAAGAACGCTGCAAAGCCATCTTTCGTGGAAGCTGGTTGATAGAAGGATTCTTCGGATCGGCATGCTGAATGGTATTCATGACTGCCTGACCGATAAACAACGGACGGTTTTCCGAATGCTTCGCCCACCAGTCAACCAGTGTTTCGTAATCGGCTGCCTTGTGTCCTATCTCCCAATAAATCTGAGGAATGTTATAATCAATCCATCCTTCACGTGCCCAAAGCAATACGTCGGCATAAAGATCATCATAGTTCTGCAAACCATTTGTGTTGCTGCCCAACGGATCTGTTTTCTGATTGCGGTAAATACCGAACGGGCTGATTCCGAACTTCACCCACGGCTTGATGCCCCGTATTGTTTCATGAAGTTTCTTGATCAGGATATTCACGTTGCCACGACGCCAGTCCGCCTTATTGCTGAAACCGCCTCCGTAACGGGCAAAGCTCGCATTGTCCGGGAAACCGACTCCCTTGATCGGATAAGGATAGAAATAATCGTCCATGTGGATAGCATCTACATCGTAACGGGATACAATATCGGAAACAATCTTGCAGATATGCTCACGGCTTTCGGGAAGTGCCGGATCAAAATAGATCTGATCGCCATAAGTGACAAACCATTCCGGATGTTCATGATAAATATGTGTCGGTGCCAATTGATTCTTCAATGAAGTCTTCACACGGTAGGGATTGATCCATGCATGGAATTCCATATTCCGTTTATGGCATTCTTCGATCATGAATTGCATCGGATCCCACATCGGAGAAGGCATTTGCCCTTGTGTTCCTGTCAGGAAACGACTCCACGGTTCGTGTTGTGAAGCATACAATGCATCCGCTTCGGGACGCACTTGAAAGATGATCGCATTAATACCCGCTCCCTGAAGAGAGTTCAGCTGACCAACCAGTGTCTGTTTCAGCTTCTCTGTCGGTATGCCACGGAACTGTCCGTTGACAGCCTGTATCCATGCAGCACGAAACTCACGTTTAGGATATGCATTGCCCGACGGCGCCTGCGCTCTTACTCCTGCCGCCAGAAGCAGAACTAATAAGAAAAGATAGTTTTTCAGATTCATAATGTTCTTGAGTCATAAAATAATGTGGTGCAAAGATAATAGATGCAGATACTATCTCCAACTATTATTGAGGCCATTCGACAACAAATCTTGCACCACCCGCGTAGCTGGTGTCCAGATAGACATTTCCATCCACTAATTCCATGATCTGACGGACAATAGACAATCCTAGTCCGGTACCCTGAGTGAAGGCGTCGACCTTCGCGAACCGTTCGAAAATGGAGTCCCGATAGTTTTCATCGATTCCGGGACCGGAATCTTCGAGCGATGTGACTACGATTACTTTCCCTCCACGACCACCGGGAGTATACATACCTCCGCCTTCCGCGCCGGGGAAAGCCGGGATATTACTTTTTATCAAATCTTCGGGTTTGGAGGCCCAAGGCTTATAGGGACGACCTTTCTTTGCTTCTTCTAACACTGTCGGCAAAGCTTTTTCCCATGCCGCATCCGATTTCCGTTCAAACTCCGCTTCTTGTTTTGCTCCTCTTGCTTTTACCGAGTCCGGAATTACAGGATACTGGGCTGCCACAGGTAGTACGCAGGCAACCAGCATCCACGCTGATAATACTTTCTTAATGTTGTTCATTCTTTCGAATCTTAATTAGGTTTCTAAAAGGACGATTAAGAAAGCATTTTGTAATCGGTTATCTCTCTCCTTTCCGCCATTCATTCATATATTCGCGAGGGGACTGATTATATTTTTTCCGGAAACACTTGCTATAATATCCCGAATCCTTGAATCCGACAGCAAAAGCAATTTCGGAAACACTTAAATCCGTATTTTTAATCAGCTCGATAGATTTATTCAAACGAATCTCTTTTACCAGGTCAACGGGTGCCAGGCCGGTAAGACTCTTCAGTTTCTTGAAGAATGCCGAACGGCTCAATCCGATACCGGATGCTATGGTGTCAATGTTAAAGTCACTGTCGTCCATATTTTCTTCAATGACCTGATGTATCTTTTCGAGGAACTGTACGTCTTTCTTTACCAAAAATTGTTCGTAGCTGTCTTCTTCGGTCGTTGTCTGGTTTTCCATTTGCTGACGGATTCGTTCACGGAACAGTTTCCGTTCGGCAAGCAACTGGTCGATACGTGCCAACAGATATTCCTTACTGAAAGGTTTGGTGATGTAGGCGTTCGCCCCTAAAGTGATCGCTTTGGTCTTGGCGCCTTCATCATTCTTCGCAGTCAGGATAATGACAGGGATATGACTGATTTGGAAATCTTTGCGGATGGATTGCAACATTTCAAGCCCATCCATTTCGGGCATCATCTGATCGGTCACCACAATATCCGGATGATACAGATGTACTTTCTTCAAACCTTCCACTCCGTTATTGGCAATATGGATATTGAACTTGTCTTCCAGCTGAAGCTTTATCAACTGGCAAAGGTCTTTGTTATCTTCCACCAACAGAAGGGTCGGTAATGAAGCGTCGATTTCCGGTTCTTCTTCCGTACCGTCTTCGGATATGGCATTTGCAACAGGATCTTGTTCTACCGAAACAGGGGCTGTCTCTGTATCTCCCACATAGAAGTCTACTTCCGACGGGCGGTAATGTTCCTTATCCATCAGAAGTTCCACAATAAACACCGCCCCTTGTCCTTCGGGACTTTCAGCACGAATCTGTCCGTGATGCAGATTGACGATCTCTTTTGAAAGTGCCAATCCGATACCCGTGCCCTGATAATAGGAGTTTTTCGCGTTCTCTCCTTGCGAGAAGCGTTCGAAAATCTCGGTCAGTTTATTTTGTGGAATACCTACTCCGTTATCTTCCACCCGTACATAACAACGTTTACCGTCGTCTGTCAATCCGGTAGTTATATAAATACTTCCTCCGGAATGAGTGAATTTGAATGCGTTGGATATGATGTTGCGGATAACAATGCTCATTTTTTCCTTGTCCGCCCATACCATAATCGGTTCATCCGGCAACTGGAAAGTAAAACTGATCTCGTTTTCTTCGGAAAGTACCCGGAATTCTTTCTGGAAAGAAGCTATCATCTCATTAAAATCAATTAATGACACATGCAAACGCATCTTGCCGTTCTGAATCTTCCGGAAATCAAGGATCTGATTCACTAATTGCAGCATTTGATTGGTATTCTTCTCCATCAGATCCACATATTGCAATCCTTTCGGAGAGAGTTTTTCGCGTTCTCTTAGTTCCTGTATCGGACCTTTTATCAATGTCAAAGGAGTGCGCAATTCATGGGAGATATTGGTAAAGAACTTGATTTTCATCTCCGATACTTTCTGCTCGATATAAATATCATTCTTCATTTTGAGCATGAAGAAAGCCAGGCGCAGGCTGAAATAGAGAGCTGCCAAACCTAGAATTACATAAATAAGGGTTGCCCACCAGCTCAACCACCACGGTGGAAGGATAGTAATAGCCAGTGTACAGTTGGAAACCAGCTCCGGATTGGCTTCATCTACGGTTTCTACACGGAATGTATAGTCTCCGGGAGGTACGTTGGTATAAGAAGCGATACGGTTCTTTCCGTTATAATGCCATTCTTTTTCATATCCTTCAAGTATATACCGGTAAGATACCCGGTTTTGATTGTAGAAATTCAATGCGGCAAATTCAATCGTGAACATGGATTGATTGTAGTTCAGTTCGATTGCTTTGGCGTATGTGATGGATTCTTTCAGGATCGGACATTCGCGGAAACTACGCAGATCGCGGTTGGAAACTTTAAAGTCAACAATACGTGTATCGTAGTTCGTATGCAATGTTTCCAGTTTGTCGGGAGAGAATGTCAGGATTCCCTGCCGGGTACCAATCCACAAATCTCCATTCAAGGTACGGAGGGCACTACCCTCTTCCAGTTCTACGTTCAGGAAACCGTCGTATTTGTCGTAGTTACGAAACTGTTCGGTAGCTTTATTGAAGCAAGACAAGCCAATTTCCGTTGTAAACCACAAGTTACCGTTTTTATCTTCTACGATGGATTTGACTACATCGTTATTCATTCCTTCGCGTATGCCGTATGATTTGAAGATCGGTTCACGCTTTTCTTTATCATAGCGGACTAATTTATTCAAACCGCCTCCGAATACACTTACCCAGATTTGCGAATCAGTATCTTTGTAGAGTACATAAATATCATTATCCGCTACGTTTGAATTTTCGCTGACCTGGCGGTACGTTTCAAACTGGATCTGTTCGGGGGTAGTGAAATGTCCGTCGAAAGACATCAGGCCATCCATTGTTCCTACCCAAATACGTCCGTCTTCATCTTCCGTCATGGTACGCACCTCCATATAAAGACCGTATGCAGGATATTGTTTCAAGCCATTGTATTTATGGATAAAAGTAATTGTTCCGTTCTCTTCGGAAATTAGATTCAGACCTCCTCCTAGTAATCCTACCCAAATGCGTCCCTGGCTGTCCTGATAGGTAAAGTACACATCGTTGTTACTGATAGAATTCGGATTCTTGGGGTCATTGATATAACGGGTAAAACGCAACCCGTGCGGTGAATTCATGTCCGGTTCGGCTTTGACAAGCCCGTTTCCTTTGGTGGAAAACCAAAGATTACCGTCTTTGTCTTCCATAATATGATATACGGCTCCCAACAGATAGTTCTTATCCGAGAAGATTTGTTTCACTTGTCCGTTACGATCCAGGCGATACAAGGCTTGCCAGCGGGTTCCTACCCAAATATCCCCATTTTGCGCCTGGAAGAGAGCACGTATTCCCTGATTCCAGGAAGTCGATCTTTCGGGCACTACCGGAGATGGAGAAACTTCTGTCAGCAGTTGGAATTGCTTCTTGGGGAAATTAAGCTTGTATACTCCGCTGCTTGTAGATGCCAGCCAAAGGATACCATCTTTATCCAGCAGAAGATGGAAGAAAAGCTGATTGGGAAGATCGTCGGAGAAAGGCTTCAATTGGTTGATACGGGTCATTTCCAGTTTCTCCCTATCGAATAGAAGAATTTCCCCTCCCGGAGTCATAAAGAACATGCCCTGTTCGCCGGCATCCTGCATTTCAAAATTGCCAATTGCGTTCTGATTGGGGAATGTAAAGCGGTGATGGCTCCTGTTCAGGGGATCATAATAGGTCAATGCCTGGTTACCCTCCTGAAACCATACCTTATCATATTTATCATAGAATATAATTCCATTGTCTTTTTCGGGGATGGTAAAGGGGAGTTTGGTCAACTGCTTGTAGCCGATATTGTACTCGTATGCTCCTTCGTTGGTGGTAATGTACATCAAACCGGATTCCGTTACCAGCAAATTAGAAACCGGCTGTTTGATTTCCGGTATCTCGTAACGGTTGACAACTCCGTTTTGCGGATCAATGCTATAAATGTGGCCTTTCTTGTCTCCCAACCATAAGAATTTGGAGTTATAGGAGGCACAAGTAAACTGATCGGGGTTAGCAGATACCTTTTTCTGTATAAAGTCGGCAGGTTTGTCTTTCAGCGCTTCCCCTTTCCGTAGGGACAGAATCTGATAATCCATACCGATCCAATTGATAAACTCGGCTGTTTCGCAGAATATGTTGTGTTTCAGACGCATGTCGTACACGTTCACGTTAGGACGCGAATCATGCAATTGTTTCATCGTTATTTTACCTTCCTTGTCGGTGTACGCACGCAAAAGGCTTTTATCTTTTGTCAGCAACAATACGTCGCCGTCTTCGGTCGTCTGAATCTTGATAATCTGAATGTTCTCGGAATATTCTTTCACATCATCGTAGACGGCATGAAAGCTCTCATGCCGTTTATCGAACAGATAGAGTTTACGGTCGATAGTCTTAATCCACAGAAAACCATTCTTATCTTCTACGATGCGCTGAATTTTACGCGGCGGAATGTCTGTGGAATAAAAGCCGTCATGATTATCGTAGGAACGGAATTTACTTCCGTCAAAGCTGCATAGTCCATACCAGGTACCGAACCAGATAAATCCGTCTTGTCCTTTTAATGTACAGTTTACGATATTATTAGGCAAACCACGTTCAGCCGTGTAGTGTTCTACAATCATATTTGGATAGGCAAAAGCATACATGCCTATCATGGATAGTAATAGTATTAGAATATTCCGTTTTCTCATTGATGGCTATAATTGGAATTAAACGTACTCAAAGATAGTCTTTTTTTTTGAATAGTGCTTTAGTAACATATAAAAAACAAGTTGGCAGATCACCCTGCTAATCACTTATCACTAACCTGCTAATCACTTTTATCGTACTATTTTTCAGTTCCAAATTCAGTCTGTTGACGTTCTACTTCATCCAACACCCGTTGGCGTTCTTCCTCTGTCAGTTGTACTTTTCCTTCAGATGATCCCTTGACCGGGGTTGCATTAAGAGTGGACGGTGTTGTCCTTTGTATTTCATAAGCCTGTTCCTCATAGCAGAAAGGAAGTTCTGCAGGAACACTTTCCAGTTCGATTTCAGTAGCTGTCGGAGCTTGAGTGCCCTCAAACTGTACGCGGGCTTTCACCTTTATTTTTCCGGCTTTCCGGGTAGAACGAATCAACACCGGAGCAGAGCCGAACTCCACCGCACGGGGATTAGCGCCAATAGTAGCATCTCCGATGATTTCTCCTTCACCTTCTACCGTGAAAACGATATTCTCTTTTGCCAGACGGCGCACATTTCCACTATCATCGGTTACTTCAGCAACTACGACGATAAAGTCGGAGCCGTCAGCTACCAGGTTCACTTTTTGAGTATCTACATAAAGACGTAGTTTGGTGGAACGTCGGGAAGGCATTTTCTTTTGAGTGCATACCACTTTTCCGTTGATGATTCCTTCGGCAACCATGTTCACTTTTTGCCAGTTCTTTTGAGTATAGCTATATCCGCGTGCTTCCCAAAAGTCCCAGACATTCTCGAATATAACGGGAGTATTCGGCATGTGCCCTTTGGCATGAACCACTGGTTTCGTCCAGGTTTTCGTTCCATCATAAATAGAAAGACGGACCGAATCACAGTTTGTGAATACAACTACATCCTTATCGGAGAACTGTGACATTTCATGAGCAATGAATATCATCGGGCCACATTCTGCCAATGGGTGTTGGAGGCTGGCCGGCGACTGGCTGCGAAATACTTCATACGCATATTTTTTCTGACGGAAAGCATCATAAATGCCGCCCCAATAAGGGTCCGGATGATAGCCACGCTGATGGTCGAACGGATGCCATTGGGCACCACCGATAAACAAACCGGTCGTGCGGTACATCTCGTCATAGCTCTTTGCCAAGGACATAGCCTGTACCAGTAACGGGCGTTCTCCCCAACTGCGGCTGGCACGGTTATTATTGTTGTGAGCATACCAGTCGTCTACATTCTCCCCGAATTCACGGGTAAAGATACATTGCTCCGGCTTGTCTTCTTTTTCATCATCACCCGGCCAGCCATAAACAACGTCATAATGCTCTTTCACTCCGGCAGAATGGACATCGGCAGCAGCTACCGGACGTCCCGGATAGGGATATTCTTCTTTGGTAATCTCAAGAGCTTTCAAGGCAAAATCGAGCGGATAGCGGGTTTCATTCAAGATGGGTTCCCACATCAATACGGAAGGGTGATTACGGTCACGACGAATCATTTCGCGGGTATTCTGATGAACCAACTCTCCGAATTTCGGGTCTTTGTTCCAGTACTGCCATCCCGGAGTAGCGACAATCACGAACAGGCCGAGCTCGTCGCAGGCATCCATAAAGGCAGGATCTTGCGGATAGTGGGCTACACGAATAATGGTGCATCCGGCATCACGCAGACGTTTGGCGTCACGCCATTGCTGTGAGTTCGGCAAAGCATTGCCTACGTATGCAAAATCCTGATGGCGATTGGCTCCTACCAGTTGTCCGAAAGGTTTGCCATTCAGCCAGAATCCGTCTTTACCACGGAATTCTGCCAGACGAATACCGATACGGGTAATGCCTCCGTCAATGGATTTATTTCCTTTTTTAATACGTGATTGTACCCTATATAAATAAGGTGTGTCTGGTGACCAAAGAGTAGGATTCTTTACTTCCATCTGTTGACGGATGGATTTTTTCTCTCCCGGCTTTAAAGAAAGTTTTCCTGAACTGCGTTTGATTACTTTTCCATCCGCATCTGTCAAAGTCGTTTCTACAGTGACTGACTCGAAACGGGCGTCGTTATTCTGAACTTCGGTGTTTACATATACCTGCGCACTCTTTTCACTGATCTTATCAAAATGAACGAATACACCTCCACCGCCAACGGTTTGTGAATCAATAGCGTCAGTAATAGCTACCGGAGATTTGGCAATCATCCATACATCACGATAAATGCCACCATGATAAGCAAAGTCTAATGTGTATTGACGTTTTCCGGGAGGATAGGATTTGTCATCACTGTTGTCCGTGAAAACAGCGAGCAGACAGGAGTCTCCAGCCTGTACACCATTGGCAGTCAAGTCTAAAGTAAAAGGTAGATAACCTCCCAGATGTTCCTGGATGCGTTTACCATTCAGATAAAGGATCTGTTTGCCCATAGCTGCTTCAAAATGAAGCACTACCCGTTGCCCTTTTGTTTCGGCGGGGAGGACAAAGTGTTTACGATACCAGGCCGGTCCCTGATAATTGCGGCATCCGCTTCCTTCGGCCGGCATCAACTCTACGGTATGAGGAGTGGAAACGACGTTCCAGGAACGATCATCAAAGTTTACCGCTTCTGCTCCTCGGACATCGCCTCTGAAAAAGCGCCATCCCAGATTGAAATTATAGACTTGTCGCCCGCTACCGGGAAGCTGGATGAATCCGGCAACCGATGTCTCGGGACGGTAAGTTTCTGTAGCCTGCCCTTTTTCTATCAAGGAGAATAGCAACAGAAAAGCTGATAAGATGATAAATGGTCTTTTATTCATAATTCTTTATTTATATATTTCATTCGTTAAATGGGAATTTAGCGGTTAAATGAGAATTTATCGGTTAGGCTGAAAGCCTTACAATTATATATTTATTGGGGTGCCCTGAAAGGGCTTA
>ERZ772889.2187-NODE-2187-length-15803-cov-3.502540_pt1 | contig 15803 bp, 13 predicted proteins | sample MGYA00512127_ERZ772889 | MGnify/ENA primary metagenome ERZ772889 (study PRJEB29015, sample SAMEA2737689) | human gut metagenome | biome: human gut; feature: human-associated habitat; material: faeces | place: China | collected 2012 ...
TCTCCAATTTGGGGAGTACGTTCTTCTTGATGATTTTCTCGATGATCAGCGGTACGGCAATGATAATGTTCGGCTTTACCTCGGCAAATGCCTGGAAAATGATCTTCGGACTAGGCATACGCGTGAGGAAGTAGATGTGCGCCCCGCACGAGAATTCGTAGAGGAACTCGAAGGCCAGTCCGTACATGTGCGCCATGGGAAGCATGGACACGATGCGGTCGCCGGCATTCAGCTTCAGTACCTCAAAGGCAAACTGAGTGTTCGACCACAATACGCGGTAGGGCAGCATGACACCTTTGGAGAAGCTGGTAGTACCCGATGTGTAGTTGATGACAGCCAGTTCCTCAGGGTTGTCACGGCGGTAACTGATGTGCTCACGCCGGAAGTTGCGGGGAAATTTCTTGCCGAACATCTCGTTCAGGTGCTCTCTGGCATACTCCAGTTGTTTGCTGCGGCATACCAGCAGGGTAAAGTCCGTCATCAGGATGATACCTTCCAATGCAGGCATGGCTGCTTCGTTCAGGCCTTCCCAAACCACGTCGCCTACAAAAAGGAGGCGGGCTTCGGAATGGTTGACAATGTGATGTACATTATCCGCCTTGAACTCGTGCAGGATGGGTACTGCTACGGCACCATAGGTAAGAATTGCCAGGAAGGCAACTCCCCAGTGCGAGCTGTTCCGTCCGCAGATGGCTACCTTGTCTCCCGGCTGAATGCCGCTTTCGGCCAGCAGGATGTGTAACTTCTCGATTTTACGAGCGACATCTTTATATTGCAGGGTGGCCCCCTTATAATCAGTCAGTGCGTCTAAATCCCAATTTTTTTTGATACTTTCTTCGATGAAAGCAATAAAACTTTTTTCCATATTCTGTTTTTTATTTGCACAAGATGTGCGATAATGTGCAAATATAATTTTTTCTTCTCAGTTGTACAAATTTAGGGGGAGGCATACTTCATTATCTTCCTAAAAAACGGGGGAAGGGGGAGTGCGGAAAACAACAAGAGGCATCTTTTCGGGTGAAAAGGTGCCTCTTGTAAGGAATGCAGCTGCAGAGGAATTATTCCTCGTGGTTGCTGTAATATTTCATGAACTGTGTACGTTCGAACGGGTTGATGTCGCCTGCGGCTGAGGCATTCATCTTTCCTTTGAACTGTGCAATGGAATCATATCCTTTGTCGTCCATCCATTCGGCCAGTTCTTTCTTCATCTCTTCAATCATCTGGTTGCCGTGCTGGTAGATAACGCTGCAAACTTCTACGGCAGCAGCGCCTGAAAGCAGAGACTTGATAACGCCTTTTCCGTTGTGTACGCCGCCTGAAACAGCATAATCCAGCTGAGGAACTTCTGCCGAAGCAATGGCTGTCCAGCGGATGCGGTCAGACAATTCAGAAGGTGAACTCATGACGTTAGCTGTAGTGAAAGTCAGGTTGTCAATCTGGATGTCCGGCTGGTAGAAGCGGTTGAACAATACCACAGCAGCAGCGCCGTTGGCATACAATTGGTTGATGAGTGCAACCGGATTAGTCAGGTTGCTGCCCAGTTTCATAATCACCGGAATGCTTACTGTCCGTTTGATATGACGCAGGATGTCGATATGACGCTGCTCAAATGAACCGTACGTATATTGTACATCCGATTGCAATGCCAGAATATTGATTTCCAGTGCATCGGCACCGGCTTCCTGTATCTGTTTGGCAAAGTCTATCCATTCCGCATCCGAATAGCAGTTGATGCTGGCTATGATGGGGATGTTACACTCTTTTTTGCTTTCCTTGATTAAGGTGAGATATTCAGCTAATTTATGTTCACGGATATATTCTTCCAGATAATCGCTTGCTTCCGGATAAAAAGCGGGATCTTTCAGTTGATCCGCTTCCAGCATGATTTGCTCCTCAAACAGAGATTTCAGTACGATGGCACCTGCACCTGCTTCTGCCAGTCTCTTATTTTTGCCGGCACTGTTGGTCAGTCCCGAACTACTGATAATGATTGGGTTTCTGAGAGAAAGCCCGGTTGGACCGCCGTGAGTTGATCAGCAGCTCCACTTGCGCCGGAGTCGGCAGGTGATTGCGGTCGAACTCGTGGATGTGGCTTACCGGAAAATCACTGTGGGCGATGGATGCGGTGGGGCAGATCGCCACACATTGTCCGCAACTGATACAGTCTTTTGCATCAACGGTTACTTTCTTGTCGTCGTTCAGCTGGAAGAGAACGGAAGGACAGATTCGGAGACACTTGAGGCAATGAATGCAGGTCTCCTGATTAATGGCAATTGTTGGCATATCTATTAGTGTTTTGAATTCAGCAGTAAGTTGTTTCTGTCGGTCTCCTGTTTCCCCTCCGGAACTTTCCTCTTCCTTCTGATACAGACGGACCGGAAATCCTGGAACAGACCGGATACCGGCTACAAAGTTAGCAGTTTTTTATGAATTTACGATGACTTTCCTCTTGGCAGAAATTTTCTTTCCCGCTATCTTTGCAACATGTTGAGATGCATATATATCATAATCGGTTCCATTTCACTGGGACTGGGCGTGCTGGGGATATTTCTTCCGGTACTGCCTACCACACCTTTCCTGCTGCTCGCTGCCGCATTGTACTTCCGCAGTTCTCCCCGGCTGTACCGCTGGCTGCTGGGACATAAGTACCTGGGACCGTATATACGGAATTTTCTGCACGACCGTTCCATACCCTTGCACGTAAAAATACTGGTGGTCTCCCTGTTGTGGATTACGGCCATCAACTGCATTTGTTTTGTCTTTGACAACTGGTGGCTGAAGGGGCTCATGGGCGGAATTGCCCTGGGAGTAACCGTGTATGTACTTTCGTTCAAGACACGCAGGGTAACGAAAGAAATGTGAGATTGAAAATTATTCGACTGCAGGGATGCCCTGCCAAATTTTTACAGGATGAAATCATTGACTTTCTATCACCGCGATGAGGCAGCCAGACGGATGAACCGGCTGGGAACTGCCGGAAAGCCTTTCTTTTTTCTGATTAATTTTGATGAGACGGAATGCCTGGTGGAGGAGCCGGAACAGCTTCCGGCAGAGGAACTGCTGTTCGTGTTTCCCGGAATGACGAATTTCGACGGAGTCTGTCAGACCCGCTGTCCGGAAACATTTCGCTGGCAGCCTTTCCCACAATCTTATGAAGACTATGCCCGTTCGTTCGGAATCGTCCACCGCCATATTTATGGAGGCAATTCGTTTCTGACCAATCTGACCTGTACGACCCGGGTGGATACTGACCTGACGCTGCGTCAGGTGTTCGAGCATGCCCGGGCCCGCTATAAACTGTGGGTGAAAGACCGGTTCACCGTTTTCTCTCCCGAGATTTTCGTACGCATCGAAGACGGGTTTATCTACTCCCATCCCATGAAAGGGACCATCGATGCGACCTGTCCGGGAGCGGCTGAACGACTGTTGAACGATGAAAAGGAAGCAGCGGAGCATGCCACCATTACCGACCTGATACGGAACGACCTGAGTCAGGTGGCCACGGAAGTGACAGTGACACGTTACCGCTACCTCGATGAACTGCAGACCCATCGGGGACGCTTGCTGCAGATGAGTTCGGAAATCCGGGGCAGACTGGAAGAGGGGTATGCTTCCCGCCTGGGAGACATCTTTTTCCGTCTGTTGCCGGCAGGCTCCATCACTGGGGCTCCCAAGCGGAAGACAGTGGAGATTATCCGCGAAGCTGAGACCTACGAGCGGGGTTTCTATACCGGGATAATGGGATACTTCGACGGGAAAAACCTGGACAGTGCCGTACTGATACGTTTCCTGGAGCAGGACGGGCAAGGGCAACTGTGGTTCAAGAGTGGAGGAGGAGTCACCTTCCGGAGCGAGGCGAGGAGTGAATATGAAGAAATGAAACAGAAAATATATGTACCGGTTTATTGAGACGATACGGATTGAGGAGGGACGTATCTGCCATGCGTCATATCACGACCTCCGGATGAACGAGACCCGGCGCAGCTGCTGGGGAGCGTGTACGGAATGGCGGGTAAGCGACTGGGTGGACCCTACGCCTTTCCGGGAGCGTACGCGCTGCCGGCTGGTTTATGGGAAAGAAGTGGAAAAAGTGGAGTACCTGCCTTATGTGCCGCGCCGGATCACCCGCCTGAGACTGACGGACGGGGAAGGGGTGGACTACCGTTTCAAATATGCCGACCGCTCCGCACTGGACGCCTTGTTTGCCCAAAGGGGGGAGGCCGATGACGTACTGATTGTCCGTAAGGGTCTGCTGACGGATACCTCCATTGCGAATGTGGCGCTCTGGAACGGAAAGGAATGGCATACGCCGGCCCGTCCGCTGCTGAACGGTACCTGCCGGAGGCGTCTGCTGGAAGAAGGGGTTATCCGGGAAAAGGACATACCCGTAGCCCGCTTGGGTGAGTACCGGAAAATCTGTCTGTTCAATGCCATGCTCCACTGGGAGGAGACCGTCCTCGACTGTACGGCGATTGAGTAAAGAATGCCGCATCGTGTGGAGTTTTTAAGGGTCGTGCACAAGGGTTTGGCATATAAATACTATATTTGCAGGCGAATCGGGTATATGGGGGATGGGAATACTGTCCCGAGTTATGTAATCACTTAAAGAACAGAAAATATGAAGAAAAACATCGCTTTAGTGGGCTTGATGGCAATGACGTTGTCCGCACAGGCTCAGAATGGGGGAATTTCGGCTGACATGCTGAAACAGATCAAAGAGAGTTATCAGCCGGGAGCTTCGGAAAAGGCATTATATAATGCAATGGCCGGAACCAGTATTGCAGTACTGGCCAAGAATCACGAAAATTACGCTAATTTCAATGCCGATTTTTCGCACAAGGTGATTTCACACGGCATTACCGACCAGAAGTCTTCGGGACGTTGCTGGCTGTTTACCGGACTGAATGTGCTGCGTGCGCAGATGATGGCGAAATACGGTCTGAGCGAAATGGAATTTTCGCAGAACTATTGTTTCTTCTACGATCAGCTGGAGAAGGCGAACCTCTTCCTGCAGGGAATCATTGATACGCGCGAAAAGCCGATGGAAGACAAGATGGTGGAATGGCTGTTCCGCAACCCGCTGAGCGACGGCGGTCAGTTTACCGGAATCTCCGACATCATCGGCAAGTACGGAGTGGTGCCGGCCAGTGTCATGCCGGAAACCTTCAGCAGTGAGAATACCTCTCAGATCAGCCGCCTCGTGGGACTGAAACTGAAAGAATTCGGTCTGCAGTTGCGTGAAGAGGCTCAGAAAGGAGCGAAGGCCGGTGCACTGGAAAAGAAGAAGACAGAGATGCTGGGTACGGTATACCGCATGCTGGCACTGGCTTACGGTCGTCCGGTAGAGAAGTTCACCTGGACGGTCAACGGAGTAACCAAAGAATACACGCCTCAGTCGTTCTACCAGGAATTCCTGGGCAATGACCTGACCAACAACTACGTGATGCTGATGAACGACCCGAGCCGGGAGTTCTACAAATGTTATGAAATCGATTACGACCGCCATGTATACGATGGCAAGAACTGGACGTATGTGAACCTGCCTATCGAGGACATCAAGGAGATGGCCATTGCTTCTATCAAGGACAGCACCATGATGTACTTCTCTTGCGATGTGGCTAAGTTCATGGACAGCAAGCGCGGTACACTCGACCTGAACAACTTCGATTATGAGTCGCTGATGGGAACTACCTTCGGTATGGACAAGAAACAGCGCATCCAGACCTTTGCCAGCGGTTCCAGCCATGCCATGACCCTGATGGCTGTCGATCTGGACAAGGACGGCAAGCCCCGTAAGTGGATGGTGGAAAACAGCTGGGGAGCTGATGCCGGCTATAAAGGTCATCTGATCATGACCGACGAATGGTTTGATGAGTACATGTTCCGTCTGGTAGTGGAAAAGAAATATGTACCGGCCAAGGTTTTGGATATCCTGAAACAGAAACCGGTGCGCCTGCCGGCCTGGGATCCGATGTTTGCTCCGGAAGAATAATCCTGGACAGGATACAGGGGGTGAGCTGACGCGAAAACAGTAACCCTTTTTCAGACGGTCTGCCGTATCTCCGTTCCAACCGTGAACGGACTGCGGCAGACCGTTTTCATGTATCTGGTGGCAAGGACAACCGGAAGTAGAAAGCCCGGAGAGGGGGAGGAACCGTAGACGGAGAAAAGACTTTTGCCGGAATCGGGTAAAAATAGTGCTTCTTTCGAGGCCAAATGGAGGATTTATTAGCTTATTTCACTGAAATTACATAACTTTGTTTTGCAAATTGGCTAACCGGCTGTTTCTCTTTTGATTAGTCGGACGGCTTACTGGAAAAACAGTCGGCCGGTAGCCAAAAGTGAGAGATAACCGGTTTAATTGAATTTATGACATTAGATATTGAAACAGATCTAATTCCTTACTTGGATTGAACATATGAATAAACTTACTCAGCATTTGATCAAGACTCTTTCGGGAGTGGATATTAAGCAGTTGCTTGAAGAAAAGGAAGGCTTGTCGGTCTCTAACTGGCAGTTGTCTTCCGACTTGAATCTTGTGAAACAGGAAGCGGCTTATTTCCGCACCCAGTGTACGCAGAAGCAGGATGAACTGGCCGAACTGCAGACACAGTTGGAAAAGGTACAGGAAAACACTGCAGGACTGGAAAAGCAGATTGAGGAACTGAACCAGCGGCTGCAGGCACTGGACGAGGAAAAGGTGGCTTGCAGTCAGCGTGCTGAAGAGGCCGAAGCGAGGCATAAGGCCTTGCAGGAGCAGGCAGCACTTTTGGAGAAAGAGAAGGAGACTTGTCAGTCTCAGCTTACGGAAAGCAGAAAGCGGGAGGAGGCCCTGAACGCGGCAGTGGGAAAGGCAGCGGAAGCACTGAATGCCTTGAAGCAGAAATGTCAGGAAGGTGAGGAAGCCTGTGCCCGGGCAGTCGCAGAGAAAGAAAGTCTGAGTAAGGAGTTGAAGCAGCTGCAGACTGTGCTGGAAGAGAAAGAGCAGGCAGTGGCCCGGAATGAGGAGACCTTACGTTTGCGGGAGCAGGACATACAGGACCTGCATTTGCAGCTGGAGGAGATGGATGTGCTGAAGAAGCAGGTGGCTGAGATTGAGGTATTAAGAACCCAGCTTGCTGAACTCGAAGCCCTGAAGCCGCAGGCGCTGAAGGCCGATGAACTGCAGGAGGCACTGGATACCTTGAAGGAGAAACTGGAAGGTAAGGAAGCGGAATACCGGTCTTTGCAGGAGATTCTGGAAAAGGAGAGGGAAGACTGGCAGCACAGATGGACGGAAGAACAGCAGCAGGCTGGGGAATTCGAAGAAGAACGTATGCGCCTTTCCGCCGAACTGGAGAAAATGACGGCTCAGCACGGACAGGTTTCCGGGGAACTGCTTCAGGCCCGGGAAGCATCGAAGCAGATGGAAGATGCACTGGCAAAGGCTCAGGAACTCTCGGAAAAGCAGCAGCATGAATTATCGGATTGGGAAGCAAAATATAACCGGGGAGCTCAGCAGTGCGAAGCCCTGGAGAAGCAGTTGACTGAAAAGGAAGCCCTTCTCTCACAGCAGCAGCGCGAACTGGATGAGCAGCTTGCCGGATGGAAGAAGGACCAGGAATTGCTGCAGGAGCAGCAGACCCGCACTGAGGCCTTGCAGGTACAGGTAGCCCGACTTGCGGAACTGGAACAGCAGGTATCGGAACTGGCCCATTGGAAGGAGGTTTGCCAGACACAGGCCGGAGAACTGCAGGCGTTGAATGTCCGGCTGCAGGAACTGCAGGAGCAGAATGCCCAGTTGCAGGAAATACAGGAACTGCTTGCGCAGCAGCCGGTACACGAAACTCCGGAAGTGCAGGCAGAAGAGCCACGGGCAGACAGTCCTGTGGAAAAAACGGAAGAACCGGTCGCTGCATCCGAGCCGGCAACCGCATCCGACTGTAGAAGCTGAGGCTGCCGCTCCGACACTTCCGGAAGAAGCCCCTGAACTGAAGCCTGAACTGAAACCTGAACCGGAACCTGCGGGGAAACCAGCACCTGAAACCGCACCGGAGCCTGAAGCGAAAACAGAATCAGTGACTGAGTCAGCAGCTGGATTGAAAGCTGAATCAGAGAAAGCACCGGAACCCGCACAGGATGTCCGTAAAAATGAAAAAGTCTGTACGGAAAAGCCCCTAGCAGAAAAACCGGTACATAAGCCGGAAAGTCTGCTGGATGCCTATCAGGATATGAAGAACCGCCTGGAAGAAAGCACCTTGTATTATCCTTTTACCCGGATTACCACCGAACCGGACGGATGCCAGTATATTTATGAGTCAAGAACCCTTCAGGTGAAGACCGAACTGTTTACCTGGGGAGTAGAGGGACGCGAAGTCATTACGGACGAATATCACTTCATTCCGAACGACGAGATTGTGCGGATTGAAGGAATGGATTCTCCTTTCGTCGGAGAGGCGATGTCCTGCGATTTCTCAGAAGAAGGAAATGCGGCTGAAGTGGCGGAAGCCCTGCTGATGGCGATATGCAGTTACCGTCCGATGCACATCCTGTACCGGGATAAAAACGGACGCATCTCTGAACGGAACCTGTTCTGGACCTGTTTCCTGCCTGCCAATGGAACTGCAGTGAAACTGCCTGACATGAATCTGTTTGAAAACCTGTTCAACGGTGAAATGGATACGGAGCATATCGTGGCTGCGTGTGCACATCTGCCCGAACCGAGAATCTTCATCATCAATCAGATTTTGTCTATCCAGATATTCGATGCCTTCGTCACTACGGCCAGGGGTATCGTTGCCATGCGTACCGGACTGCACGCTGCCCTGCTGGCCGAACAGAACGAGGCGGCAGAGTTGATTTACCAGTGCCTGCCCGACCGGTTTAAGGATGAACCGGACGTACGGAGCAACCGGGCCCATTACTGGATGCTGGAAGGTGATTTCGAGAAGGCTGCCGAGTTGTATCTGTCGGTCATGCCCGACCAGTATGTGGGCGAAGGAATGACCTGGGCCGATTTCAACGTGGCACAGTTCAATGAGTTCATCGAGCGAGGAGTACAGGCAGAACGCTTCCTGCAATTGAAAGAGGCCTTGTATTCCGAAGGCTGGAACATCCGCGAAATCTGACCGGCTTGAAACCGACTGTTATCGCATGTATGAATATAATGAAAGGCTCCTTGACGGGAGCCTTTTTTCTTGTAGTAATTATATCCTTTTCCTGTAGCTATCCGATTGAAAGGGGGAGGGAGATGGTGAATTCACTGCCACTGCCTTCCGTACTTTCCACGGTGATGGAACCTCCCTGCAGATGCACCACCTGCCAGACAAAGTTCAATCCCAGCCCAAAGCCCGAGGCTCCGGTAGCACGGCTTCCGGAAGCCACGCGTTCAAACCGGTTGAATATTTTCATCTGCTGGCTTTGGGGGATACCGATGCCATTGTCGCCGACTTTTATTTCCAGGATACCGTCTGCTGTGACGTTGGCAGAAAGCCGGATACGTACTTCCTTTCCGGAATACTTTAAGGCATTGTCCACCAGATTGGACAGGATTTCGTGCAGGCAGAAGGAATCGGCTGTCACCCAGAGGTCCTCAGCACATTCCACTTGAAACTCTACCGGCTTGTATGCTTTCAGCCGGAACTTCGTAACCAGGTCGTTGAACAACGGCAACAGTGCCACACGGACCGGATGAAGTTCCAGTTCTCCCCGCTCTATCTCCGTCAGTACGACCACACGCCCCGAAAGGGTGAGCAGGCAGGCGCATTCGTCGTTCATTGCCTGACTTATCTTTTCGATTTTTTCGGGCTTATCTGCCAGTCTGCCACTTTCCAGCATCTGGGTTCCCATCAGTACCGTTTGCAGGGGAGACTTCATGTCGTGAATCATCGAATAAGTGAAATCCTTCCGGAACTGTTCCAGCCTGCGTTGTTGTCTCCAGGCCCGCCACAGCAGTCCGATGCACAAAAGACAGAATATAAAGACCATCCCCAGCGGCAAAAACAGATACCACGCCGAATGAAGGATATGCATGGTGGAACCGGCTACCATACCCTGTACACAGAGAGAACCATCCTCCGTAAGGCGCAAAGGAGATGTAAACAGACTTGCCTGCTGCAGACTGACATCACCTGCCTGTCCGGTTACCTCACTGGTGGCCGGTCGCAGCATACGGATACCGCTCTGTCCGTTCAAGCCAGCCTTCAGCAGAGAGGCTCTGAACAGCGAGTCCATGCGCTGCATGTCAAGAGGAACTGCCACAGGCCGTTCATTGATCAGTTGTTGTGTGCCAAAGGCACGGTAAAGACGGATACCCTCACTCAGGTCCATGGACTTGCGGGATACATAGATTCCATTGATGGATACCGGGACGGTCATTACATAGATGACACTGTCGTTTTCATCGGTTGTTTTCCGATACAAAACCGAAGTCATGGAATCGGTCTGGTGATGAAAGTATTCGGTGGCCCCGGTGATAAACGACTTACGGACCCCCTTCAGGTGATTCACATCTACCGAGCGGATATGGCGCAAGTCATTTTCTTCTACAAAAGCCTCTTCGAAGCATACCTGTACTTCATGGTTCATGCTTTGCTGCTGTTCGTGATAAATGTATCTGCCCCAGAGTGCCGGCAGCACGAATGCCAGTGGTATCATGCTCCATGACAGGCGGTGTAGCCATACGAAGCGGTGTGAACGCAGCCGGGCATTCTCCTCTTTGGCACGGGTCAGCGTAGCTTCTGTATCAGCCAGTACTTGCCGGGCCTGTAGCCGGGCTTCTGTCCAGCAGGCATTATGCAGACAGGCTTCCATCTTCCGGACCGGTTGGGCCATCAGTTCGGCCAGCCGGTAAAAGTCCCCGCACTGACGCTCAATGTCATGCCGCAAGTGCTGCAGCAAGTGCATGCGCAGTGCGATGGCCCCAATCAGCAGAACGGCAATAAGAAAAGTCAGTCCCGGGAACAGCAGGTTCGACGGATGTCCGAAATAATGCTGGTCCACGATCGCTTCAACGGCAATACCTTTTCTCAGATGCAGGCAGGCGCGGGGAGAACTTACTATACCGATTCCTTCCTGATCGGGCAATATAGTTCCGGCAGGAGAAACCTGTAAGGTCTGTCCCGTCGCCGCATCCAGTTTGCGGATGTAGATGCTTCCCTCCATCCTTTCATTTTCCAGGATATGGCCTAATGTCAGTCGTAGCGAATCAAGCGAGATTTCGGGCTGCCCGTATGCATCCTGCAAGATTGTCGAAGTCTGCTCCGCATAATAAAACTGGCGGTCTTCATCGTTCAGGTGCAGGCTGTCGGGGGCATATACCATGTGCGTCACTGTTCCTTCTGCATAAGGCAGACGGTTTTCCTGTGCGTCCGTTACGAGCACAAAGGCTTCTTTAAAACTTGAACTCAGTACCGCTTCAGCTTTCTGCATCTGGTTGTGATAGGCAAACCACATACCTGCCTGCTGAAAAAAAATGATCAGCAGCAAAGTGCAGAAGGAGAGTCCGAGGATATGTTTTACTTTCATAAGGTTGAGAGATAAGAATCGCGTCCGCAAAGATATTGTTTTTTCAGACAAACGGAACAAAGAGGAACTTTTTTCCAGGTTTCGGGTTACATGATGAATACGCCATGCTTTCTGGACGATATAATTCCCTGACCCTGAAAAGACGATTTACGGACCTCACACAAATGCATGTGCAGTTTCATATAGAAGAAACTGCAGTATCAAGCTGAAGAAACTTTTGTTTCATATAAGTGAAACTTTTGTTTCATATATGTGCAACTTTTATTTCCTGCCGAGGAAACTGAAACAATGATTTGACGGGCAATGGAAACTTATAGAACGTTGAAGCCGATTTTTGCAGGAAAAGAGGAAATGTATGCTTTCATTTGTGCGAAGGACAACGAAAGACCGGGCTTAATTGACTGCCCAGTCACTGATTGTACCTGTTACAGATGAAAAGGAAGCTCCAATCTTATAAACGCTGCGGCTATCGGTTCCATATTCACGTGCATACCCTTTTTCCTCTATCTGTCGGAGTGCTTCTTCAGCAGTACCGTCCAGCTTAAACTCAAAGATATATACATAGTCCGATGTTTCCACTATGCAGTCCACACGTCCCTGGCTCTGGACCTTCTCGGCATAGACGGTATAAACACTCACCAGACGCATGATGAGATAGAAAGTATATTGGAAATATCGCTCACGTTCTATCTCGTTTTCCCTGCGGCGCATTGTGTAAGGTATGCCGGAGAGGAAAGAGGTAAACAGTTCTCGTACCTGCTCTACTTCTCCTTTTCGCAGTGCTATAACAAGGCTTCTTATCCACCCGCCAGTTTCTTCAGCAGGTTGCAGATATGATGAAGCCACCATTGTAAGGAATCCGCCCTTTACCTCATTATTCGGGAAGTCAAGAAGGAAGGTATTGAAGTCCCTGTCGTAGGCTTTTATCGTAAGATATCCGCTTTGGTATATCATAGGCAAAGGACGTTCCACGTCGGCCTTGTAGTCAATAAATTCAGCGGGAGTATAATACTTCCCGGTAAATTCATTCATCCTTTCATGAGAACGGTTGAGCAGACGAATCAGATAGGTAGGAGTTCCTGTGCTGAACCAATAATCCTTGATGCGTTTGGCATCAAGAGCATTTAACAGACTGAAAGGGTTATATATGTCAGTCAGCTTATCGCTGAAATGGTAACCGTCGTATTGCTTCTTTAGCTGTTTATACATTTCCTCAGGTGTACACTGATATTCAACAGCCATTTGCGACACAGGTTCAGTAAAATATTTTTCAATCTCCTCCTGGGTTATACCGCAAAGTGCTTCATAACGGACGTCCATGCTTATATCCTTCGGTTGATTGAATCCGCTGAATACACTTACCTGAGAGAACTTGGTAACCCCTGTCAGCAGTACGAACTGCAGGTGTTTGTCTGCTCCCTTAAACACGGAATAAAAAGCTTTCAGAATATTGCGATGCTTATCCTCCAGATTGGTATCCACATCCAGCACATCAAGAATCGGTTTGTCGTATTCATCTACAAGCACTACAGCACGTCGGCCAGTCTGAAGATGAGCTGCTTCAAGAATCTTTATAAAGCGGTCACCGAGGCCTAATTCATTGGTACGTACCTGCAAATTATATTTTTGCTCCCATTCCACAAGGTATAAATTAAGTTTCTGTTCCAATTCTCCGGAATTGGTAAAATTTGTTGCGTTAAAATCCACATGGAATACGGGATACTCGTTCCATTCTGTTTCCATCCTTTCTATGGCAAGTCCACGAAACAGTTCCTTATGTCCTAAGTAGTAGTTTTCCAATGTAGACACCAGAAGGCTTTTCCCGAAACGCCGCGGACGGCTGAGAAAATAGATACTGCCATTATGTGTAAGATCATAAATAATATCTGTTTTATCCACATATATATAACCTTCTTGTATGATGCGTTCAAAACTTTGAATACCAATCGGAAATTTCATAACCTCATTCTTTTTGTACCTTATACAAAGGTAAATAAAAAAACAGATTTTTTGTTTTGTAACTAAGAAAGATACTTTTGAGGAATCGGTATTAAATCTGTCAATATAAATAACCGGGTTATGTGCCGGAACTTATCAGGTACATGATAAACGAAACCAATCGGGAAATAAAAGCAAATATAGAATTCTGGAATAGTGTAACATGAAAATAAAAGAACTAATCAAAAAAACAATAATTGTTACTATTACAGCTATAGTGACTATTATTTTATTTGGATTCCTTATAAGAATGTGTATTGTAAAAAATGTGGTAACAATTGAGCATAATGATGAAATGCTCAAATCAGAGTTCAGAGAATAAATTTATTATTTTTGATATTATCAAATATCCGGACGATAGGCATTTCAGGTAAAGCATAATGCTGTTTATCATGACGATGATATCATATATATCTAATGTATTATGTGTATCCATAAAAAATCTCTGATATCCAGTATGAAACATACAGAATATCAGAGATTATAGAGTTAAACTTTTAAGAGAGAAAACCTTGTGGAGGCTATTTGGTGAACTTCTCAGTAGCCTTCAGAATATAATCCGAACTTTTCTCATCCCACTGATAAGTATTCTTGTCTGTTACTTCCCCCTTTGCATTATAGATAAAGTTTATCTTATACATACGTTTAAGATATTTACCTTCACTTACCGAGTAAGCCTCGATGTTTGTCACCTTCTTTTCGTCTGAAGCTACATTATAAACAACCTTGGGTGTTGACAATGATACCGATGCTACTGCTGAAACTATTAATTCTGCTATCATAATGATTAAATTTTTAAGTTAGGCTTTATTTTCTTGTTTCTTGTACAGCAAAGGTATGCGCAAAGAACAAGAATTTATGTTATCGCCATGTTATCTTTAGGTTAAGAAATTTTCTGCAAGAACTCTTTCGATGTTCTTATAAAAATGATTATTACAAATTATAGGCAATACCAACATTATAGATTGATATTAACTTACAAATACAAAGATTTTTGGGAGTCTTCAACTCATGATAAGCCATAAATCTTCCTTTTACAATTGAAAATCAGAAGTGCTCCATGCAGAACTATTCCTTTCCTTTAGCCTTAACAAAATGTGCATACTGATGTGTGTAGTACTGGAATATTTTTAATTTTGCAGGAAATTTTTGTGAAATGAGAAAGATAACCCACTATATTCTGTACATTCTGATTGCTTTTGTAGCCCTTTTGAATATCCAATGCAGCGGAAACGGCAAGGAGAAAACACCGCTTCCGGAACTGGTTCATGCAGAATCCGTGATGTTTGACCACCCGGACAGTGCGCTTCATATTCTGGAGGCCATGCCGATGCCTTCAGCACGCTGGGATAAGGAGAACCATGCGCTGTGGTGTCTGCTGGTGACACAGGCACAAGTAAAACTAATCATGAAAATCTCTTCTGATTCCCTTGTGAGGATAGCCTACGATTATTACAAACCTACAGATAATGCCCGAAGAAAGGCGATGGCAGCCCTTTATATGGGAGATATAAACTATGACTTAGGGAATATAGAAGAAGCGATGCAGTATTATCTGGAGGGTAAAACGGAAATGGAGAAAACAGACGATTATAAGACCGGATATCTGATAATGTCTTCTCTAGGAAAGCTTTATTTATATCGTGATTTTGAGAGATATGCCTTTGAAGCTTGTTCTAAAGCATACGATTATGCTGTAGAGGATTCAAACAAGAGGTATCAGATGGTGTCATTACAATATCTGGCCAGATGCTATTGTCTTTTGGATAAACTACCAGCAGCGATAAAAACTTATCAGAAATGTATGGAGATTGCATTGGAACTTGGACTTGAAAATGATAAGTATTATTAATGGTGTGCAACAAGAAACAGCTTTGGTATATACTAACAGTTGTGAATATGAGAAATCTTTGAGTATTTTGCGACCATTTCCTGTAAAATATCGTTCAAATTCATTAATAGGAAAGAATTTGTTTAGTTTAGGTAAATTAGATTCTGCTTTCTATTATTTAAACAAAGCATTGAATACTGATAATGTTTATACTAAAGAATCTGTTTATAGATATTTGTATAGATTATGCGATAACTCTAAATATCGTCAATATCTGAAAACTTACTGTGATTCATTGTTGTATTATAACGATTCTATCATAGCTCTTGACAAAGGCAAGGAAATCATCGCCTACAAGGAGAAGTATGACCACCAGAAACTCATTACCGAACAGCAGCGTCTGAAGCTGGAGAAGGCGGATGTGCAGCGTATGCTGTTCATCATTACAATATGCCTGATTGTGGTTACG
>ERZ772889.2190-NODE-2190-length-15790-cov-5.086686_pt1 | contig 15790 bp, 8 predicted proteins | sample MGYA00512127_ERZ772889 | MGnify/ENA primary metagenome ERZ772889 (study PRJEB29015, sample SAMEA2737689) | human gut metagenome | biome: human gut; feature: human-associated habitat; material: faeces | place: China | collected 2012 ...
TTTCGCCACGTAAACTATTATTTTCTATGGCATAATTACCATTATTTTTAATTTTCCATAACAAAATATATGGTTTAGGAATAGTTGTATCTATCGAAAAGCATAATTTTTCATCTCTATTTTGAGTTATACTAAATTTTTGATTATCAAAGCAATTAACATATGTAGAGTTTTTAAAGTTATCTTTTGAAATGTATCTTTGGCATTTTATTTCAAACTTTATTGGCATTAATTTATCAATTAAAAAAAGCCATAAAGAACTAGATTTTATAATTAAATATAAAATAAAGCTAATTAAGGCTACATTAATAATTTTATAATTTTTATATTCCATAACTAATCACTATCCAATATAATAGTAATAGGTCCATCATTTTCTATTGAAACTAGCATATTGCTTTTAAAAATACCAGTTTCTAAAGTAACATATTGTTTTAGTTTTTCATTAAATATATCATATAATTTTTTAGCAGCAACACTATTCATAGCATTGATATAACTAGGTCTATTTCCCTTTTTAGTTTCTGCATATAAAGTAAATTGTGAAATACTTAAAATTGAACCTGATACATCAATTACTGATTTATTCATTATATGATTAGAATCATCAAATATTCTTAAGTTAACTATCTTTTTTACCATATAATCAATATCTTTTACAGTATCATTTTTATTAAAAAGAAAAAACAAGAGGCTTCCTCAAATTATATTTTTGAGTTTGGCCTCTTATTTTTTTATCTTTATATGTTTCTCTTGTACTCCTCAAAGAAACTATACTATACACTTATGAGAATATAATACACTTCAGAACGCCACTTATCAAACTGTAAAACAAGCATTTACGCAACAATAGCATGTAAGTACGAATATCTCTGTCTATTCTAAAATTGTCCCTGAATATCACTCTCTTAAAAACATGTTCTTGAGCATGTGTACACTTCTTTGAGAATATAGTAAACGCTTTCCTGTCTCTCATCTCATACTTTTGTTCACAGAAATAATCACTAATCGAAATATTATGGATATAGCTAAAAGATGTGAGCAGAACCCCCTACTGGCTCCAAAAGATTTAAAAGCGGGAATCAACGGAATGGAAATTACATGTTTGTTAAATCCCGGAGTTTTCAAATATCAAGGCAAAATTTGGTTACTTTTGCGCGTCGCAGAAAGACCTATACAGAAAGAAGGAATTATCAGTTTTCCTATATATAATGAAAAAGGAAAAATAGAAGTGGTTTCGTTTTTAAAGAATGATCCCGATTTGGATGCTTCAGACCCACGCGTTATCGGTTACAAAGGAAAGAATTATCTGACCACGATGTCTTACTTACGTCTGGTTTCAAGTACCGACGGTATTCACTTCAAAGATGAACCGGAATTTCCACCTATTTTCGGAAAAGGAGAGCTGGAAGCATTCGGTATTGAGGATTGCCGTGTTGCAACAACCGAAGATGGTTTTTACCTTACTTTCACAGAAGTATCGTCGGTAGCTGTAGGGGTCGGACTGATTCACACCAATGATTGGAAAAACTATACACGGCATGGAATGATATTCCCACCGCATAATAAAGATTGTGCATTGTTTGAACAGAAGATAGGTGACAAGTATTTCGCTCTTCATCGCCCGAGCAGTCCCGAACTTGGTGGCAATTATATATGGTTGGCAGAATCGCCCGACCGCTTGCATTGGGGAAATCACAAATGTGTGGCAACCACTCGTGACGGAATGTGGGATTGCGCACGTGTAGGGGCAGGGGCAGCTCCAATAAAGACAGAAGAAGGCTGGCTGGAGATTTATCATGGAGCCGATTTTAATCACCGTTATTGCTTGGGGGCTTTATTACTCGATTTAAATGACCCGTCGAAAGTCATTGCAAGAAGCGAAGAACCTATCATGGAACCTATCGCCGCTTATGAGCAAACAGGTTTCTTCGGAAATGTAGTTTTCACTAATGGGCATTTGGTGGACGGCGATACGATAACCATGTATTATGGAGCAAGCGATGAAGTGATTTGTAAGGCAGAGCTTTCCATTTCAGAGATATTAAACGTATTAAAACAGACACAAAAGAAGTAATGAATAAACTGAAAAAAGAATATCTGTTCTTTAAGCAACAGGAACCTAACATGAGAACACTGTTGGTTACCAATATGCTTTATGCATTGGTACTACCGATAGTAGAAATCTTTGTGGGAGCCTATATCATGAGGAACACGAGCGATCCGGTGATGGTTGCTTTTTATCAGCTGGCAATGTATATAGGCATCATTACTACCTCTCTTGTTAACGGTTATCTGCTAAAGAAATACAGTGTGAAGACGCTTTATTCGATAGGAATCCTGGTAAGTGGCATTTCCATGTTCGGTATGATGACCATCAAGTCACTTGGCTTCATCGAACTTGGTCTGGCCGGCTTTTTAATGGGAGCAGCTTCTGGTTTCTTCTGGACCAACCGATACCTGCTGGCTCTCTATAATACCAACGACAACAGCCGTAACTATTTCTTCGGACTAGAGTCTTTCTTCTTTTCTATTACTTCCATCGGTGTTCCTTTAATTATAGGCGCATTTATCAGCCAGATAGATGGAAAAGAAGTTTTCGGATTCCTCTTCAATATCAATACCTCTTACTGTGTAGTTACGATGGCAGCAGTAGTCATTACCGTTATCGCCTGCATGACACTGTGGAAAGGTAAATTCGAGAACCCTAAAGAAACGAACTTCCTCTATTTCCGCTTCAACATACTTTGGAAAAAGATGCTGTGGCTAGCCGCATTGAAAGGAATGGTTCAAGGTTTTTTAGTAACGGCACCGGCTATATTGGTATTGAAGCTGGTAGGAGATGAAGGAGCGTTAGGATTGATTCAGGGAGTTAGCGGAGCATTGACCGCTGTCCTGGTGTATGTATTAGGACGTATGGCCCGCCCGCAAGACCGTTTGAAAATATTTGTAGGAGGACTAATCGTATTCTTTGCCGGTACACTATTCAACGGTATTCTCTTCTCTGCTACGGGAGTGATCCTTTTCGTCCTTTGCAAAGTGATATTCCAGCCTTTGTTCGACCTGGCTTACTTCCCCATTATGATGAGAACAATTGATGCAGTTGCAAAGATTGAGAATAGAAACGAATATGCATATATCCTAAGTCATGAGTTCGGCCTTTTCCTTGGAAGAGCTTTCGGTTTACTACTGTTTATCTTCCTTGCTTATTGTGTATCGCAGGATTTTGCATTGAAATATGCGCTGGTGATTGTTGCCGGATTACAATTAGCGGCATATCCTTTAGCTAAGAATATTACTAATCAAACTGATACTATTGAACATGAAAATGACAAGTAAAGGTGTTTTTGTACTTATGACCGTTTGTCTCCTGGCATCTTGCTCGGGCAACGGAAATAACTTTGGTGAAAAGGTAAAACAGGTTTCCATCCATAGGGTAGACTCTATGCCTGATATGCCTGAAACTTATAAAATGCTGGACTGGAAGCAAAAAGCCCAAAAGTATGACCAGTTTATCTTTGACTGGAATAATAAAAGCGAAGTCGGACCATTAATCTGGTTAGATGACGCCCGCAGAAATATGGACCAGACTACATTTGGCTTATATACTGCCATTAAAGATATTCGTCAGGGAAAGAATGCCAATAACGGAGAGTTCCATGAAAGTCTGAACTCATTGGCAGCTATTCTTGGTGCCGGCCTTGTAGGGATTGACAAGACGAATCAAGACGGATATAACTATGTAAAAATGGTGCAGAATTATTTCAATTCTGATAACGGCTGGAATATAGTCATGAACAATACGACTCCGTCAGTAGCCCTTTTAGGAGGAGGCTATGGCCGCGACTGGTGGTATGATGTATTACCCAATGCCTTATATTATGCTATTTGCGATGTTTTCCCCAATGTAGACGGGGCAGAGAAGATACAAAAAAGTATTGCGGAGCAGTTTGTTAAAGCAGATTCTGTATTGAATGGAAATTACGACTATTCTTATTTTGACTATGCACAAATGAAAGGAATGGTTAATAATATTCCATTGCAACAAGACGCCGCCGGTGGGCATGCTTATGTATTGTTGTGTGCTTATCATAAGTTTGGCGATCCACGTTATCTGCAACATAGTAAAAGTGCCATCGAAGCCCTGCTTGCCCAAAAAGAAAGCCGTTTTTACGAGGCTCTTTTACCACTCGGAGTTTATACGGCAGCCTATTTGAATGCAGTAGAGGGAGCCAACTATGATGTAGCCAAACTTCTTGATTGGGTATTTGACGGATGTAAAAGCCCTGCAGGAAGAACCGGTTGGGGAATTATTGTAGGAAAATGGGGTGACTATGATGTAAGCGGTCTGCAAGGAAGTATCACAGACGGCGGAGGATATGCATTCCTCATGAACAGTATCAAACCTGCCTGGCCTTTCATTCCGATGGTGAAATATCAGCCTCAATATGCAAAAGCTATCGGCAAGTGGATGTTGAACAATGCAAGTGCGTGTCGTTTGTTCTATCCGGGGGAAATAGATGAAACACATCAATGGGCTCCTGAATTGAAGGACATTACTTATGATAATGTTTCTTATGAAGGTTTACGAAAAACGGATGACTATGGAAAAGCATCATTAAAAGGGGTTAGTCCGGTTGCAATCGGCGATGGTCCCAAATGGATAAAAGGTAATCCGACGGAGAGCATGTTCAGCGTTTACAGTTCTTCTCCTGTTGGTATTTTAGGGGCCATTGTTTGTCAAACGAATGTGGAGGGTATCCTCCGGCTGGATTGTAATGTCACAGACTTCTATACAGAGAAACCTTATCCGGTCTATCTCTATTATAACCCTCATAAAGAGACCAAAACCATTACTTATCAAGCTACCCAACCATGCGATTTGTTTGATATTGTTGCCAAAGAATATATAGCAAAAAATATAAAGACAAATGGCTCCGTTGAGATCCCGGCCAACGACGCAAGAGTAATTGTGGAACTTCCCGCCGGAACAGAATTAGAACTGAAAGATGGTAAGATTATTGCGAATAAACAAAATATCATTTCATATAATTAAATCTAAGTGTATAAACTATGAGTAAGCATTTATTATTCATTCTTATTCTTGCTGTTTGCACAAATGTCTTTGCACAGCAAACCAAGAGTATTTCGGGTGTGGTATACGACAGTAATACCGGAGAGGCTTTAATTGGAGTTTCTGTTCTTGAAGTGGGAACGACCAATGGTACTATCACTGATTTTGACGGTAAATATACATTAAAAGTATCGTCAAATAAAGTTTCATTCTCGTATGTCGGTTTTAAAACTGAAATTGTAAACGTAACAAATAGCGGAACGTACAATGTAAATCTAGTGTCCGATAATGAATTGGATGAGGTTGTGGTTATTGGTTACGGTACTCAAAGAAAGAGTGACCTTACCGGTGCTTTGGCTTCTATAAGTAGTAAGGATATTAAGAACTATGCAGTGTCCAATGCATCCGAACTACTAACAGGTAAGGCAGCCGGCGTATTTGTTGCCGCCAGTTCCGGCCAGCCGGGATCGGATGCAGTGATCCGCGTGAGAGGTTTAGGGACCGTCAATGACAACAATCCATTGTACGTAGTTGATGGACAGTTCATGGATAACATCAGCAGCCTGAATCCATCTGATATTGAACGTATGGAAGTATTAAAAGATGCTTCAGCCTGCGCTATCTATGGTTCGAGAGGTTCTAATGGAGTAATCCTCATTACTACCAAGGGAGGGGTGAAAGGTGAAACGACCGTAACATTGGATGCTTATGTAGGTGTAAAAAACAGTTATAAAGCATTGAACATGATGAACAGCGACCAATACTACAACTTCATCATGAAAGCGTATGAAAACGATGCAAGCTTTCAAAACTCAATGAAGGATAAGTTTACCAATCAGTATCAGAAAGGCTATAATACCAACTGGTGGAATGAAGTAACCCGTACAGCTTTCAACCAGAACTATAATCTAAGCATCCGTAAGGGGACAGATAATTCGAGATCTTCTTTAAGTTTAGGATATGTAGACGATCAGGGTGCGATTATCACTACTGAATTCAAGAGACTTTCACTTAAGGCGAATCTTGAATATGATATCAACAAATTTATCACTGTTGGCGCCAATGTCAATCTGGCAAAGATAAGAAAACGTGACGCAGGAGCAATTCCTTCATTCGATTTCATTCAAAAAGCTGATCCTTTTACCCCTGTTATCAGCCCGTTGGTAGATCCGTCTTCTGAAAATTACGAATATAACAAATATGCGCCTACCGAATGGTCTTACGACCCTAATCCGGTAGCCATGCTCGAACTTCCTAATAGATACAATGACATATTCAATGTATTTGGTAATGTGTTTGCCCAAATCAAATTGTATAAAGGATTGAGCTATCGGGTACAGTATAGTTTCGAAAGATACCATGATACTTTCAAAGACTTCCGTCCTGTCTATTCGTCTACTTTTTCGGAAGATAACTTAGCGAATCAGGAAAGTAAATATAATAAAGAAACTCAATTGAATAATAATAGTGCTGTTACTTCTAATTATCAGGTGGAACAACGCCTTAACTACAACACGACAATAGGCAGACATAAACTGGATGCAATGGTTGCCATGACTTATGAGAAGAACAGCAGCGAAGGCATTAATGCATTTAAGAGAAAGGCTTTAGGTAACGATGAAATCTATCAGATACTTGATGCACAAACAGCCGGAGATAACACCTCGGGAGGTAAAGAAACATCTTCTATGTTGTCATACCTGGGACGTATCAACTATGTATATGATGACAGATACCTTGCTACAGTCAATTTCCGTGCCGATGGTTCTTCAAGATTTGCCAAACGTAACCGTTGGGGCTATTTCCCATCAGTTTCATTAGGTTGGAGGGTGAGCAATGAAGAATTCTTTAAGAACCTGAACATTGAAAATACAATTTCCAATTTAAAACTGCGTGTAGGTTGGGGACAGAATGGTAACCAACGAATTGATAGAGACGCGCCTCTTACGTTGATTGGCACCAATAATGAGAATCAGTGGTACTTTGGAAACGGATACTCACAAGGTTACGTCCCGACTTATGTGGGAAATGCAGATATTAAATGGGAAACCAGCCAGCAAACCAATGTCGGTTTAGATATGTCTTTCTTTAAAAACAGCCTTGATGTAAGTATGGACTTTTATGTAAAGAAAACAAGTGACATGTTGCTGAATATGCCTATTCCTTCTTTTGGCGCCTTCCCTAACAGCCCCTTCTTCAATGCAGGAGACTTGAAGAATACCGGTTTTGAAATAGTAGTCAACTACCGTAACCAGATAGGAAAAGACTTTAATTACAATGTAGGGCTGAACATGTCTACTTATAAGACAGAGGTAACCAAACTTACATCGGAATATTTGAGTGGAAATACTAGCCGTACGTATGTAGGAGGTCCTATCGGACGTTTCTGGGGGTACAAACAAATAGGAATATTCCAGAATCAGGAAGAGATAGACAATTATGTGGATAAGAATGGTACCAAGATTCAACCTAATGCACAACCGGGTGATTTCAAGTTTGCCAAATTAGGAGAATCAGGCGAATTGAATGATGATGATGACCGTACTTTTATCGGTGATCCTAATCCGGACCTCATTTATGGTTTCAACTTAGGATTTAGTTATAAGAACTTTGATGTAAGTATGGCATTCCAGGGAACTATTGGAAATGACATCTGGAACGTTGCTAAAGGAAGCCTTGCTTCAGCAGGACGCCAGAATGCATTGGCGGATGCTTACACAAAAGCATGGACAAAAGACGGGGATTTGGATGCTGTATATCCACGCATAACCAACTCTGACTCTAACAATAATATGAGAGGTTCTTCTTTCTATGTGGAGAACGGTTCTTACCTGCGTTTGCAGAATATGCAAATAGGTTATACACTGCCGAGTCACATTTGCCAGAAGAGCAAACTGTTTTCAAGTTGTAGATTCTATGTGAGCGGTCAGAATATATTTACTTTAACCGGTTATTCCGGACTTGATCCGGAACTGGGTATCAATAACCCATTGGATATGGGAGTGGATACTACACGTTATCCGTCTTCACGTACATTCACTTTTGGAGTTAATTTGCAATTTTAAATCTAGCTAAAAAGACATTACATTATGAGAAAAATATTATTTATAATATGCTGGGCTCTTGCCGGAGTGGGGTTGTATAGCTGCTCTCTCGACGAACCAAGTTATGGTAAAACCACAAGCGATAATTTTTATCAGAAGGAAAGCGATATTGAACAAGCCTTGACTGGAGCTTATCTTCAATTACGTACAACTTGGAATGAATATGCATTAAATCATTATTTTGTAGGTGATTGCAGTACGGATGATGCTCTAAAAGGAGGAGGAAATGACGGTGACCGTGCCGAAGTACGCGACTTGTCCGACTTTACAATCTACACAACCAATGGTGAAGTAGGACGTCGTTGGGAGATTCTGTACAGATTAATCAATCGCTGTAACGATGTGATTTATTATGCTCCTGATGCAATAGGAAACGAAAAACTATTGAAACGTTATGCAAACGAGGCAAAAGCATTGAGAGCATTCGGATATTATTGTCTGGTCACTACATTCGGAGAAGTGCCTCTAATCACTACGCCGATGCAACCCGCTGAAATACTGCAAATACCCCGCTCCCCATTGGAGAAGGTATATGAATGTATTGTGAATGATTTAACCGATGCCTCCGCACTTCCTGCAAAAGGAGATTACTCTGAAGGTGATGCTTATCGTGCAACACGTGGCTTTGCTAAAACAATGCTTGCTAAAACATACATGTTCAAAGGTGATTTTACCTCTGCCGAAACGGTACTTCATGATATTATTGAAGTAGACAAAGACTATACATTGTTGAGTGATTACGGCATGAACTGGCGCACTGAATATGAAAACAGTTCGGAATCAGTATTTGAGATTGCCAACAAAGTATATGACAAAAACATAGCCACAGGTACCAATGTCCCTCACTTCTTCACAAGCAGACGCATCTCCGGTTATCAGGGATATGGATTTCATGTACCGACCCAAGACCTCTATGATGCCTTTGATGCAGATGACCCGCGTATTACTTATGTATTCACACAAACTGGTGATAGATATAAAGGTGATACTGAAGCGCAGGACAATGCTGAATCTCCAAGCGGTTATCATGATTACAAGATGACTGTGCCAGCAGTAGAAAAAACAGGTTTCGACGTCTGGATGATTAGTTACAACATTCGTTTGATCCGTTATTCCGATGTTCTCTTGATGTATGCCGAAGTATTAAACGAAAATGGAAAACCAGGGCTTGCACTTCCTTACCTGAATGATGTAAGAGAAAGAGCCCGCAAAACTAATCCGATAGATCCGAGAAGAGATCAACAGGCGTATATCCCTGCTACAACAACTAATACACTGCCCGACATAACAGAAACCGACCAAGAGCGTCTGAAAGAAATCATCTGGAAGGAACGTCGTTGTGAATTGGCAATGGAAGGATGGAGACGGGATGACCTGATGAGACAAAAACGTTTCGGAACCGTTATGCGTGCTTATGCAACCAAATATAATACATCGAAAGGTGCCAATTTTAGAGACGACAGAGATTATCTGTTTCCGATACCGCAAGGTGAAAGGGATAAGAGCAACAATATTCTTTCCCAAAATCCGGGTTTTTAATATGAATAAAATGAGGACCAACTGACCATGAAAAAGACATTATTATTTCTCGTAGCAGGTTTTTTCTTTCTCAACAACCTGCCGGCACAAAAGCCGATAGAACAAAAAGAGATCCGCTTAGTACAGTATATGCCCAATATACCTTTCCCCTATAAAATGAAAAACTGGAAAGATATAGCCACGAAACAGGACAGACTATTTTACGATTTCAACGCCAAAGGACAGAACTTACCTCTTATCTGGTGGGACGATTCGCAAGTAAACTTTCCATTCCGCACTTTCGGACTTCCAAGCTACGTAGATAAAAGACGGTTAGGAGGAAATTCTTATGAATCTCTTCCCACTATGGGCTCACTCATTAGTGCAAGTCTGATAGGAGTAGACAAAAGCAATGATGACGGAAAAGATTATGTATCAATGATACGGCAATTCTTCAACAAGAAGAATGGAACCAATCTTATATTGAACGGACTCGACAGGAAAGCCGGAGAAAGTTTCTGGTATGAGATATGGCCGGCAATGGCTTATTCGATGCTGGTAGATTTATATCCTCAAAAAACAGAGATGCAGGAGCCGATGAAGATCACTGTCGACAATTGGTATGCTGCTATCCAGGACTTGAGTGAAGGTAGAGAATATCCGGACTTCAACTTCACCGCCTTCAACTTTAAGAACCGTAAAGGGTACTATAATAAAGTATGGCGTGAACCGGATGCAGCCGCAGGACTTGCTTGGTTGCAATACATCTCCTGGATTAAATACGGAGATAAAAAGTATCTGAATGCTACACGCCAATGCATGGCATTCTTGCAAAACCGTCCCCAGAAAGAAGGTACTTTCTATGAGATAATGATGCCCTATGGGGCTTATCTGGCAGTGCGCATGAATGCGGAACTTGGAACTGCTTATGATGAGCTGAAAATGCTGAACTGGTGCTTCGACGGTAATAATTCAGACCGTGACGGATGGGGAGTGATGTGTGAGCGTTGGAACAAATACGACGTACACGGATTGGTAGGGCAAAAAAAGGATGAACAATATGCTTTTGCCATGAACACCTTTTCACAAGCTGCCGCACTTGTCCCAATTGTAAAATACAACCCGGCTTATGCTTCCACAATAGGCAAGTGGATGCTGAATCTGGCAAACGCCTGCCGCTTATTTTATGCAGACGAGCACCCCCGCAACCGTCAGTCAAGTTCTATCTGGGAAGGTGATCCTCAACACGTCATTTGCTATGAAGGATTGAGGAAGGACTTGTATCATGGCAATCACTTTGAACCGTTCCAGGGATTATTGTCCGATGAGGGTCCCTATGCTATTGGGGATCAAGTAAAAACCATGTCTTCAGCTACAGATATTTGCTTGTATGGCTCGGCCTGGGTGGGTATGCTAGCCTCTATTGTAGATACTACTAATGTGGAATGTATTCTTCAATTGGATTGTAATGCCACAGACTTTTATTCCACAAGAAAATATCCTACTTACCTTTTATTCAATCCTTACTTTGAAGCCAAAGAGGTAACCTTGAATCAACACTTTACGGAACCTACGGACTTGTACGATCTGGTATCCAAAAAATACATAAAGAAAAATTGTACCGGCGAAACAAGCATTATCCTGAACCCGGACAATGCCGTAACTATTGTTTGTATTCCTGCTTCCGCTAAAAAGACAAAGAAACATGGTAAATTGATTGTTGACGGTGAAATCGTAGATTATCGTTTGTAATTCGGATTGACTATTCCACAATTGCATAAATCCTCCGTTACCGATGAAAATATGCGCGGAATAAAATAAATTCCTTATATTTGCTATTATCCTAACCGTATAAATAACATTCATTTACATGAGAAACATCTTATACGCACAATTATTTTTTATTCTGATTATTGCATTTGCCACTTCCACAAAGTCTTATGCTTTTAATGTGGCAAAACACATATCAAATGTTAACGGACTGACAAATAATTCAGTAAACTGTATTTTGGAAGATGCAGAACATACAATCTGGATTGGGACATGGGATGGACTGAATGCATATAATGGAAGAGAAATTACGACATTCAGATATAGCAAAAACAATCCGAATTCTATAAGTAATAACGTTATCCGCCAGATTATCGAATGTAAGGGCAGTTTATGGATAGCAACAGATAATGGAATCAATCGGTTAGATAAACGAACCCGTCTGATAACAAGGTATTATTTAAGAACAGATAATAAAGTACCCAATCAGGAAAAGTCTTTTATTTTAGGAAAGAGTGCGGCAGGAGATATTATCTGCCTCATAAAGGGGCTGGGGTTCTTTGTCTACAATGATTCTGAAGATGAGTTTAATCCGATTAACACAGACTTTGCAAGTCATATAAAGGATTATTCCGTGAGTGATTCCGATCGTATGCTTTTCCTTTTAAATAATGGAAATACCGTGCATCTGACTTACAATCTACTCGTTAACGGAGGAAAACAGAGTGATTTACGCACAGTCGACATACAGACGCCTGTAGATAAGATATTTCTGTCGAAAGACAGATTTATCTTAAACAAAGACAACAAACTTTTCCTTTTAAATCCCGACTTTACAGTTTCCCAATGCATTGAGCTGGATAGTAGCAAACCTGTATCGCAGGTTATTTTAGCAGAGAACAAGATGTACGTCAGCTTTATAGAAGGGGGATGTATTCATTATGATTTAAAAAAGAATACTTTTACCTACCTGAACGAACTATCCAGTCAGTTATCAGTCTTCACTCTTTATTCCGGTAGTCAGAACATATTGTGGATAGGAACGGACGGACAAGGATTAATTCAACTTTATCATTACGACTCTTTATTTGAAACCGTTCACACCAGTCACCCTGTGAGATGTTTTTGTGAAGATGAAGATGGTAATATTCTGATAGGAACAAAAGGAAGCGGAATAAAACTGTTGAATCCTGCAACGAAAGAATTGACAGATTATCTGAATGAGAGTAAAGGATTGATTTCCAATTCTGTCTATGCCTTGAGGAGAAATAAAGCGAATGACATTTTTATCGGAACGGAAGGAACCGGAATCAATATATTGAATGCTGCTACGGGACGATTGGAAAAGCTAGAGATACCTGACAAATACCCGCCTTTCAAGGCTGTGTACAACATTTATTTTACGAACAATGATTCTCTTTTATGGGTGGGAACATCAGGATATGGTTTAATCAAAATAAATATTTCCAGAGAGCAAGGTCGTTATCACGTTAAAGGATTCAGGCAATATAATTCGTCGGATAAGAATATCTCATTGAATAACGATGTTGTTTATGCCATTACATCCGATCCGGAAGACAATATGTTATGGTTTGGCACACGTGGCGGAGGCTTGAACTGTATCAATATGAAAGATAACAGCATAAAATCATTGGAGGATATGGACAGTCGGATTTTACTCACCAATAATGATGTATTGTGCTTACTGCGTGATGATACCGGTATATGGATAGGAACAAGTTATGGACTGAACGAATTGAAAAAGGAGGAGAATGATTTTCGCCTGATACAATATGCCGACGAGAAATTGAATAATAAAACGATTCATGGAATATTAAAAGACCACGAAGGAAAGATATGGATCAGTACCAACCAGGGATTGTCTAGCCTGAATGTAAAAAACAATAAAATAGATAATTATACCTTGAATGACGGATTGCAGAATGATGAATTCTCGGATGGAGCTTTCTTCAAGGATCATCGTGATTTCTTGTACTTTGGAGGAGTAAGCGGGTTTAGTTATTTCAATCCTCGAAATATACATTTGCGCGAGTTTAATCCTCCACTTATATTAAGTAGTTTGAAGATATATAATACGGTACAGGACATTAATGAACGTATCAGAAAAGGAGTGTTGAAACTTAGCTATGAAGAAAGATTCATGACTTTCAATTTCATAGCCAAAGACTTTATTAATAATGAAAACTGTGAATATGCTTATCGCTTGAAGAACCATTCGGATGATTGGGTGGAAATGGGTAATAATCCGAATATTATCTTTACCCAACTTCCTCCGGGTGAGTACCAGCTTGAAGTGAAGAGCACAAATGGCGACAAAGTATGGGGAGATAACATTTATCGCTTAACTATAAAAGTAGGTTATCCGTGGTGGCTTAGCGTTCCTGCATTGATTATCTATGCCATATTGTGCATTATTATCTTCTACATCACAAAGTCTGTTATCAAAAATCGCATACGGTTAAGCCGCCAGGTTCTTATAGCCCAGGTAGAGAAACGGCATGAACAGAAGATTTATGAATCCCGGCTCAATTTCTTCACCAATGTGGCACATGAATTCTTTACCCCCCTAACTTTGATTTATACACCTGCACAGCACTTGTTGGAACAGGACGGGTTAGATGGTAGTACAAAGAAATATCTCCAAATAATAAAGAATAATGCCGAAAGGATGCAGAAGCTGATTAGTGAGTTGATGGAGTTTCGTAAAACTAAATCGAGCAATATGGATTTGCATCCTGAAAATGTGAACGTAAAATCATTGATGGAATATGCTTCCAACAATTATGTGGATATCCTGAAAGAGAATAAAATAGACTTCAAGGTAGAGACTCATGATACGTCAGAGATCTATTCCGACCGCAATGCTTTGGAAAAAATTATATTCAATTTACTGTCGAATGCGTTCAAATATACTCCTCGTTATGGATATATTCATGTTGAAATATCACAAAATGAGCCTGATAAAACCTTATACTTGCTCGTAAGAAATTCCGGTAAGGGATTAACAGAACAACAGATGGCAGAGATATTTGATAAGTATAAGATATTTGATACTCCTAAATTGGGTAACTCTGTAAGCAATGGCATAGGTTTAAATCTAACCAAGAGTCTGGTTGAATTATTAGGCGGGCAGATAAGTGTAAATAGTGAACTGGGAAAAAGTGTTGAATTTTCAGTCGTGATTCCTTCTTTGCCATCCGATCATTCACTTGTTGTAACGGATGAAAAAGATTCGTTGCAGAAAGAAAAGAACGGGCAGGATCACTTATCCCCTCGCAAAGATACTGTCATACTGATAGTGGAAGATGAAAAGAATATCAGAGACCTGCTGAAAGATGTCCTCTTTGATTATGTGATACACGAAGCAAAAGACGGCGTAGAGGCTTTGAAAGAGATAGAACATAATCATCCTGATATTATTATAAGTGATATTGTCATGCCCAATATGGACGGCTTGAGCTTGATTAATAAATTGAAATCCGATTTGAAAACAAGTTATATTCCGATCATAGGAATATCGGCAAAGGCTTCTGTAGAAGACCAGATTAATGCCTTTAACCATGGTGCGGATGCTTATATCGTCAAACCATTTCACCCGAGGCAGGTGATATCCACCATAGAGAATCTGCTGTCGAGACAAATGCTTTTAAAGGACTATTTCAATTCCAGCATGTCTTCTGTGAAAGTAAAAGACGGGATTGTTCTTCATCCGGAAGACGAAGAGTTAATACAGAATGTAACAGACTTCATAAAGAATAATATAGATGATGAGTTATTAAGCCCTTCTTCTATTGCCGAATTTGTAGGAGTGAGCAAAGCTACCTTATATCGGAAGTTCAAAGAAATAATAGATAAGACTCCGAGTGAATTTGTACGAGGCATCAGACTGGAATATGCAGCCAAGTTATTAAGGACAACCAAGTTGACCGTATCCGAGATTATGTTCAAATGTGGATTCTCTAATAAATCTTATTTCTATCGGGAGTTTTTAAAGCAATACGGTGTATCTCCCAAGGATTACCGGAATCAATAGATAAATCCTGCCAATCTGTCATTCAGATAGCAATTTGTATTTCTCGTTACCAAAAAATGCCGCTTGTAGATTACTGCAAGCGGCATTTTCTTTATCTAAATCATCCGAGATTTATCTATCCATCCGTAGATTAATAGTTTTCCTTCTTCACCTCGAAATAAGCCTGTGGATGCAGACATGCCGGACAAACTTCGGGAGCTTCCTTACCGATTTCAATGTAACCGCAGTTACGGCATTGCCATACCACTTCGCCTTCTTTAGCGAATACAG
>ERZ772889.2200-NODE-2200-length-15745-cov-3.965902_pt1 | contig 15745 bp, 6 predicted proteins | sample MGYA00512127_ERZ772889 | MGnify/ENA primary metagenome ERZ772889 (study PRJEB29015, sample SAMEA2737689) | human gut metagenome | biome: human gut; feature: human-associated habitat; material: faeces | place: China | collected 2012 ...
ATTGGAGCAGGAACGAGGGTCCGGTTAGGTTTTCCGAACGCCCGACCGGTGGTGTTTGACGAACGAAGTGAGGAGTTCCGCCGGTCAGTGAGTTCTTCGAATAAGCGAGAGAAAAACAAAATCTTTTGTTTTTCCGAGCAGGAGAAGAACCGATGAAATCAACGAAAGCCTTACCGGACCGTTCCAGGCGAACCGGCCTGACGGTATAAAATCCGAAATCGGAATAGAAAGAAAAAAAATTAAACCTAGGTATAAATTAATTGAGTGTATATTCTTAAGACAAAAAGGTTACAAGGCCAAAAGGTAAATGAACCCTTGAAATCCTTGTAACCTCTATTGTTTTTTATTCCGACTCTTTACCCGAATATGTTAAAAATCGTCCAGATCGGTGATCACGGCTTTTGCGACCAGTTTCAGGTCGAACGATAATTTCGCATCTGCAGCAACAACCACTTCTTGATTATTTGTTGTCGAAGCTTTCACTTCCAAAAGGATATTTTCTGTTTGTCCTAATTTTTTAGCTTGTGCCTGAGTCAGATTAAATTCCAGCACACTCTCCTTACCGTTGGCAGCCTGAATAATATCCCGCCCTTTCACAGCGGTAAGGCTTTCCAATTTCTCGCCATTTTCTCCCAACAGCACCAGGGTCGGAATCCGGAGATTCAATGGAAGTCCATTGACAGCAGTAATCGTAATTACACCTTCTTTGATCCTATCCGCATACTTGGGGTCGATATCAATATCGTTCAGCGTGTCTTTGTAATTGAGTCCTTCGGCACTCAATGCGAAAGGTATCCGGACATAAGCATCCAGGTCGATTTCTCCGTCGCTGTAAATCACATTATCCTCGTCTCCTTGCGGATTTACCGTCACCGTACCTTGATAGGATATATCGCCTGTCGGTGGCAAAGACAGGAAGTCTACAATATTGGAATTATCCTTATTCAACCCTAAAGTATCGGGAAGCACGATATTCGACTTATTCCCTAAAGTGAGCAACTCTTTTCCTTCTTCTAATTTCAGCGTTAACGTATCTCCTTCTGCGTTTTGTCCATAGAAAGTAGCATCGACACTCATCGGGACACCGATACCTTTGTTGCGGAGAATAATATTCAGTTCAGGCTTGGTGAACTTAAATTTACCCCCGATTTCATCCAAAAAGTCGATATCCATATTAAATTTATCCGGGTTGCTGAATGTGTATGTGTTGGGATGGGATTCTGCGCAACAGGTGTAGTAAGTTGTGATTTTTCCTTCTGCTTTTTTGAATTTGAGATTATTCAAGCCAAATATCAAATCCAAGTCGGGATTCGTCACCTCAGTTTCCGCCGGAATGACAATATTTACTTCTAAATCGACCTTTTTCTCTGCATCGAGGGTGAGTATAAAATCGTTTAAATCGATAGACTCCGATCCGGTAGCAGGTACAGACTTCGTAATATGCAGAATCTCACCGTTCATCTCAATATCGGGGAATGTAGCCTCGATCTCATAAGGATATCCTATTTCCGGTAACATAAAACAGGCAGAAGCCTGAATTTTTTTCAGTTCACATCCATCAGGCACTTCTTTTAAAGTGGTTGAAGTCTGGAATTCAATTTCTAACGGATGGTCCAATACTAAATGAACTCCCGATACCATACCGGGTATCGTGTATGAGTAGCCGAATTCCAAATCTTCCGCAGGCATATCGAAGACCTGATCGATATCGATATGGTAAATACCTTCTTCGGTATATTGAATGATCAGATCATTTCCTTCTTTTACGACCACATCGTCATCGCCCTGATTGATTAAATCCCAAAGAGTAAAAGACCCCTGAAGCACTTTTAAGGAAACACCCGGCTCCCAGCCTTCTATTTCATTGGTCCATTTATCGGTATCGAAAAGATCGGCATCACCACAAGAAGTACACAAAAGCAGCATAGACAACAAAGCCGCACCACCCCAATTCAAACAAAATTTCATCATAAATATAACATTTACACAATAGTGCAAAATTGTGTTAATTTTTTGGAAAATCAAATTTTTAGAAAAACTATTTTTTGCAATTTATCTATTTTCTAAATCATTCACTTTAAACGTCTTCAAGTCATCGTTGCACCTTATATTTCAGGATCGTATTGTTTCCGGTTCCGGCAAACAAGAAAAATCCGTCATTTCCTAAAAAGACGATTGAAAAAGGCGAATCGCCGGTAATGGGAAATCCTTTGGACAGCTTTCCATCAGCCGATAACAAAAACAAGTGGTTTTGTTCCGGATCGGTCAAGCCGACACGCACGTCTTTAGCAGAGAAACGGTATACATAAGGGAAACCTAAAGTTTTAGCCTCCATTTTCTTCTCGAAAAGCGGCGTTCCATCCAAACGGGTGACCAATACCCGGTTCCCATCGGTAAACAAAACATCCCCGGTCCCATTTCCATCCCAATCCACTATATTCATTTCAAACCGATCGGACAATCCTTCTACCCGGGAAGTCTCTGTCTGACCGGAAAAATTCACCACATGTACCTGTCCTCCCTTACCAGCAAATACCAGAACCGGTTGTCCGCCTTTACGGGTTAAATAGACATCGGTATGAGGTTTCAGATCGAATACGGAAGAAACTCTCACTCTCTCTTTGCCTTTACGGTCCAATATATAAAAACGATACCGATCGGCAAAGACGATATAATCTTTGTCGGCCACCCTGAAATGCTGTACTTTCGAAACGACCGGTTTATCGGTCTTTTGGGGATTCCAGCCTTCTACCGGTTTTCCATCCAAACCGTACAGATATACTTCCCGGTTTTCACAAGGAACAAAGATGCGGTAGTTACGGTTATTATCGTAATCGTACACGGATATTCCCTGCTCGCACTTTCCTTTGAAAGCGACGGGGAAACGCCCCGCTGCATTACCGTTGCGGTCGATCAGGTACATCTTGTCGGGAGTAGAAAACAGGTATTGTAATTTCCCGTTCTTGAAGAGATCGATCTGATATACTTCGCTATTGATCTGCTGCCCGAGAGGAAGTTTCCAAAGCACACGCCCCACATCGTTGATCAGATAAACGGTATGGTGATCGTCCTGCACGAACAATTCCTTCTCACCCGTCACATGATTGGTCACGGGAACGGGCTTCATACTCACTTTCCCATCCAATTTAGTCTGCCACAATACATGCGGACGAATTTCATCCTTTATCTCGGCTGTACTCAGAAAAAGAGTGGTATAGAGCATATCTCCCTCGTTGGACCACTGCCAGGCCCAGGTAGAAAATACAGACAGTTCCTTTTGACGTCGAGTCAGGAATTGCTGCCAACTTCCCTGAGTCAAAGAGGTATAAAAAGGTAAAACCTCAGCCGTACGGGCAAAATAAGCCATATTGTATTTTCCGGCCAAACGGGTTTTCAGATGCCGATACCATTCGGCATCGCGGATGACGCTCCCATGCACATAATCGCGGGCAAAACTCTTTACCGCACTCTCGGAGGAAGCAAAAATCAGGTAGTTATCCTCCACCAACACGCAACGGCATTTTATCCCTTCAAAAATATATCCCCAATAAACGGCAGCCAGATCATCAGCCGGGAAAAGATAGTAACGGAAAGTTTTTTCCCGGTCGAGGTTATATTCTTTTAAATAGTTTTCTGAAGACTGATTATCGAAACGGGCATATTCCTTCATCATTTTCTCCAACACCACTTTACACAGGCTACCCGATTTAAGACTGGCTACGATAAGCCCATCCCTTTCGCGGGTCGCTTCATTATAGGCCAGATCTACAACAGCAAACTCTCCCTGCAACAAATCGCGCAACTCTTCTTCGCGTCCTTTTCCGAACATCTTAACGAACTGCTGCTTTCGCCTGAAGATATTTTCTTTTTGTCCTACCGTATAGCGGTAATTGTCCAAAGCAGCAAAGTAAGCCGCAGGATTACTCAGGTTCAGCAATCCTAACGAGAGCAGACCGGAAGGCAGTACCCCGTCGATATTCGCTTCCCGGGCCTGTTGTTTTTCCAATGTAGCGATGTACGAACCATCCAGTCCACTATAGTTCATAAATCCGTTCAGACAAATCCCCTGTCCGCTGAAATCTCCGTCCAAAGCTCCCCATTTGAAAAAACGGGTGATATCGACATGGGGAAAAACCTTTTTAACCTGGATATACAAAGGCATCAACTCTGTAAAAGCTCCGGTATTCAACAGAATATTTATACCGGCACCGGCTGAAAAATATTTATTCAGATTCTGATAATGGGGTTTGACTCCTTCCCCGGCTTCTTCGAGGTCGAATTGTTTCAGTCCGTCTTCGATATACAGGTCCGAATCCGACAACAAGATAATACCGCCGCAAACAGCAAAATAAGCGATCTCTTTCCCTTGTTTTAAAGTATATATTTTATGCCGGTCGTATTTCCGAACCTTCTCCCCTCCGGCAGCAAAAGTCCGGTTCAGAAAATCGGTTACTTCTCCCCGGGAAATGACATCTTTGTTATCCATCACATAGAGGAAAGCCACGTCGCTCTTGCCTTCCACCCGGGCTGCCACAACGTAAGGATGTGCCTTCACCAGCCCTTGTTGTTGTAAAGTATCGGTTATCCGGACCAACAACTTCCGGCGAAACACTTTCAAATCGGCCGCAAAAGCCTGCCGGATCTCAGGTGCTAACTCAGCCCCGGCATTAATCGTTACCACGACAGCCGAATTGTAAGGGATAAAAGAATCTTTACTACCGGCCCGCATTTTCCCCTCTTCATTGATATACCAAATGGCACAAACAACGACAGCAAGCAGGATAACGGCCAATAATGATAATAGAATCCCTTTTTTCATACAATTTAACGTCGGTATACAACAAGCTATTTCAAAGCAAAATTAATAAAAAATGCCGGCACTGCCGGCATGATCTGGTAAAATTATTCTTCTCCTTTCTTTTTCAGGTAAGTTCGTCCTTCCAATATCCAATCGGCCGCAACCGTTTTTTTCAGATAATAATCGAAATAATCCATGACACGCCCGGTTTGATCCAAGGTATTCATTTGTCCACCGATTGTATGTCCTTCGCCCTCATAGGTCAATAGGATACAAGGTTTTCCAAGCCTGCGCATGGTAATATACATTTCCAGTCCCTGACTCCAATCGACGGCCTGGTCTTCAGTTCCGAAGATCATCAATAGCGGCGTCTGAATGTTTTCTGCCTGAAATACCGGGGAATTACAAATATATTGCCGGGAGATTTGCCACCAGGGTAATCTGAAACGTGCCTGTCCCGTTTCGAACATTTCTTGATTGGAACGTCCGCTTTCCCAATAAATACTATTATACATACTTATCATATCTGTCAGAGGTGCTCCTGCCACGGCAGCAGCAAAAAGCGGAGTTTGTGTGATGATATAAGCCGTCTGGTAAGCGCCCCAGCTATGCCCGATCAAGCCCAACCGTGCAGGATCGATATCTTCTCTTTTCAACACTTGCCGAACAGCAGCCGTAACACAGTCTACTGCCGATTCGCCCGGCCGGTTCACCTCATAGGTGATATCAGGCTGAAAAACAAAATAGCCCTGTAACACATAATTCATCGTATTATAAAGATCCGATGCCGAAGGAAAAACAAAATCGTTTAAATGCTGGGACAGTCTCTCGTAGATATGAACGATCATCGGATAGGATTGACCTTCCCGATAGTTTACCGGATAAAACAATGCTCCTTTCAACTCCTTACCCTGCGAATTTTTATAACGGATCAATTCACTCTTGCGGAAAATAAATCCGGAAGGACGCAAATTCGTATGTGTCAATTGTTGAAGCCGGTTCAGATTTTCATCACAAACGAATAATTCGGGAGCTGTAATATTGTCAGCCCATCCGAGCAAGTTCATCTTTTTATCTGCCGACTGTTCCAAACGTAACGTACTGAATGCCCCATACAGTAAAGGGCGATGATGTCCTTTAGGATCGAAGCGATAAATTCCGGAAGCCCCGTCATCACCGGTAGCTCTCAACAGCAAGTTACGGTCGGGAGTCAAAACTCCGCGCTGAAATTTCCGGAAAGTGATCTTGTCTTCGCGTCCTCGGGTCAACCGCTTCAATTTCAGCGTAGCCGGCTCGACACTCCAGATATCATATTCGTCATAAAACCAAAAAGCCTTATCTTCTTTCAGCCAACCGGCCACACCGAAGGAGGGAGCGATATCGATAGGGCCATCGTAATATATATCGCTTAATCCAGTAGTTACCTGAGCGGTAAGATTGATATATTCTTCTTTCGCTAAATCGTATGCCCACCAGTTTTTATTCTTAAAATAGTAAACATACTTTCCTTCGCGGGAAAAAGAAGCCGACAATATTGTATTCTCCAACAAGCGGGTACGTTTTCCTGTCTCCGTCTGTATCACATAAATATCCCGATGAAGTTCGCGGTAATGGGGCCGATAGGGCCGATCGTCGACAGCTAAAACAAATGCCCCGTCGGCAGAGATACCGGCTATATCGAACAAGGAAGAATCGGCCAGCTGCCTCCAGCGTTTTTCTTCCGGCCACCATACACACAAATAGGTCCGGCTACGATTCAGGTAATAGCGGTTTTTCTGACGCGACTGAATTTCCTGATCTTTCCAATGCCAGATATCGACATCTGCTGTAACTTCCGCCCGGGATTCCCCTTGATACCGTTCCGGAGCGATACCGAAAAACAACTTTTTCCCATCGGCAGACCATTGGGGTGTGTAATATTCACTGATTTTCATATTTGCCGGAAAATCGGCCCAAGCCTCTGCGGCAAAACAGCAAACCTGCTGCCTATTTCCGATATTCCGGACGACATGAATTTCCCTGCCTTGCTTCTGCCCTGTACTGTCCGACAACACTTTCATAAACAGAAGCCCGTGGTCTGTCCATTTCAATTTTTCATATCCGTTTTTATCGTTTTCTAAAAACAGAAGACGGTAATCATTCAGTTCCAATACCTCCAGACTATTGCTCAGTCCCTTTTCAGCTTTTAGGGTATAAGCCAGGTATTTCCCCGTTGGGTCGACCGTATATTCCTGTATATTGGCTATATTCTTTATCCGTTTTTTTTCAAGATCATAAAGATTCAATTCTACGGCACCTCCTGCATTTATTCCTTTCAAAATCAGATATTTACTATCATTGGTAAAAGTAAAACTTTCCATTCCCCGGAAGATTTGTTCTTCCCCATTGGTAAGGCAAACCAGTTTTACCTGATAAGCAATACCGGCAGCCGTATTTTCTCCCGCCGGTTCTGAAAAGACGATCCAGTGGGAATCTTTGGAAAATTCGGGTGCAGAAGTATTTTTATATTTGTACTCTTTTCCCGACGCGATATGCCGGACAAACAAAGTATCTGTTTTCTCCGCAGCCTGGATTCTCCACATCGCCCATTCGCCGGACGGAGATAACCCGTATTGCAATAGTTTGTGCCACAACTCGAATTCATGAAAATCCCGTATTGTTTTATTGCTGGCCCATACGTTCCCCATACCTCCTACTCCGATCAGACAAATGCAGAAGGTCAATATTACTTTTTTCAAACCGATCATTTTTTCAATAGATTCTTCAATAATTTTTTTAATGCAGGATTAGAAGGCCGGAATGCTTCGGTATCTACCCAATTGCCTTCTTTATCGATCAGGATAAACCGGGGAATAGAACCGACATGTAACTCTTCCGGGAGGTAACTCCAATCACCGGCCCACAATTGCACACCTCCCAACTGATGTTTCCGGACATAGTCTTTCCATTTTTTCCGGTTTTTATCTATGGAGATACTTATAAATTCAATTTCTTTTCCCTGAAATTCAGCCTCCAACTGTTGTAAATAAGGGATCTCAGCTTTACAAGGAGCACACCAGGTCGCCCAAAGATCGATAAACTTATATTTCCCCCGGAAATCAGCCATGGAGCGATAGTGTCCGGTAGTGTCGGGGAAGATAAAATTCGAAGCCCGTTCTCCTTTTCGAAGGGTGGAATGAGGGCGTCCCCGGTACTGACATAACCGCAGGCGTTGTTCCTCATTTTGCATCAAAGGAAAATACTTCTGTTCGTAATCACAAAAACGCCCGAAACTAACGGTATCTATTTCAGCCAACACAAATTCGGCTTTCAATAGCGGAGATCCGATTTCGGCTAACCAGTCATCGAAGGAATATTCTCCCTCCCGTATGACAAAAGTCCTTTTATAATTAAAATATTTCCGGAGCAACTGCATACCATAAGGTTGTTGTAAAATACGGTCATCTTCGACGGGAAAGCGTCCGATGAGCTGCCGGTAATAAGCCGATTGTTGTTCTTCGGATTCATAAGATTGCTGATTTTTAGCAATATAAGAAATGAAATCATACAATAGATCGAATTCGATTGTCTCCTTCAGCTGCTTTTGAAAAAGGGAATCCCGGATAACCGTTTCTTGCGACCACCGGTCCACCTCCAGCCGAACCGAATCGAAACGGGGAAAATAGGCTCCATAAGCGTCTGTCCTGGTATCCATTTTCAAAGAGCGCTTTATCTCTTTCCATTGTTCCAGTAGACGATTTTCTTCACCGGTGATGTCCACTTGTTTCCAATCCCCGTCGATTCCCTGAAAATGTATTTCATCCCCTGCTTTTATATACATCCGATGATACTCCTTTCCATCATACAGGTAATAAAAACCGGCCTCTGCCGGCTGGAACATAAAAGCAAAACTACCGTTACCGGCAATAGTGGTACCGGCATATTTTACCGGTACCCCATTTTCCACGATCATCAGTTGCACTTCTCTGGCAGGTACCTTTCCCCCGATCTTTCCCTTTATCACGGCAAACTCCTCCGCCCTGATTCCTCCCCCCAGAAGGCAACAGATTATCCCTAATAACCACACACGACTATCTATCAATAACATAAATATCCATTACCCATTTTTGAACTCATATACATCACTTCGGAAGGTATTCCTTCGCCCTGATAAACTTCCGGATTATCCTTTACTTTATCCGCCGAAGTATCGAAAAGATAAAGTTTGTAATTACTACCGTTTCCGGTAGCTATAACCAGCTTATTCGTATATTCATCAGGCGCACTATAGCTATCGTCGAAGATAATATGTTTGATCATAACGATCTTTTCCCCTGCCGGCACAGCGGGTTGTCCACCCACTCTTTTCACTTCCTGTTCCCGTTTGTTTTGCAGATCATAGTAATACAATTTATCGCCTTTGGAAAAGTACAACATCTGGAAAGTACGGTTCATTCCAAAACATTCGGCCCGGGTCAACTCGCTTTCCAGCGGAATCTCATCGATGGCTGTAATCCTGTTTTTGAGGAAAGCCGGATCATAATACACCAGACAGGTCAAATCGAAGTGAAGGATGGAACGCGCTTGGGTCGCCTCTTTATTCTGCATAACAACGTATCCTTTTCCGCCTTCCCACATCCCTTCGTCGAGAAAACCGGCGTAAAGCGGGTCCCGATCAGGATAAGCCTCAGGAAATTTTGACTGGTCGTCACTATTCAGATAAAGCAAATTCGAATTTCCACGGGCAACGGTACAGAATTTACTGCTCTTGGTATCAAAAAACAGGGGACTCATGGTTCCGTTCTTCGTCATCAAATGGGCCAATTCATAATCACCTGCTTTTGCATAAGCGAACTTAGCCGCTCCTAAGGGGGAGCTATGTACGTCGATAGTGAATACTTTCCCATCATTCACCAAACCGTGTTCCTCCGATCCTCCGAACCATTTACCAGGAGCGACAACACCCTGTTTCTCATAAAAAAGGGAATTGAAATCGCCTAACATTTTCAAATCGCTGATCCGAACCACTTGTAATTCTTTCTCCGATATAACCATCAGACAGGCATTATTCTTGACCATTTCTTCCTGTTCTTCGTCCATATAAGCATAATCACCGATATAACCCAAGGAACGGGGCCGACCTGTCAGTGCCTCTCCACGACTTTTCTGTATCAGCCCGATATTCTGAAAATCCGGAGAAAAGAAATCGATATCGGTGGTCTCCCCATTTTGCTTCATCACATACCATCCCCTGAAATATTTCGATTCTATTATTAATTCTGACTCGATATAATTCGCGGCACCGTTCTGTTTATCGCGATATTCAAAAACAAGCCGGTAAATTCCCGGATCGGCAGAAACAATCCAATCTAAATCTTTTTCCTGCGAAAGGGTATCGATTTTCTTATCCCCGGTTGTCTGATAAGTCATCCATACATAATCATAAGTCCGCCCTTTATCTTCCGACTGGATTACAGTAGGAATAGATAAACGGCTCAACAAATCACACCGGTAAACGGGCTTTATTCCGGTTACTTCGGTCCGATTCAGTTCATGATAATCATAATTGCCTTGATCGTCATAACACGACCAGCATAGTACAGACAATAAGGCTAATAAAAATAAATATACCGTTCTCATAGTTCATTCGTTTTAAGGGAAAATAACTTCTTTACCATTCTCATCTTTCAAAGGAGGATTGTTTTTCGGATCTGCATTATATTCGGCTAATTCCTTTTTTATTTTAGCCAGATAATAATCCCTCAGCGTCCAAGTATCATAATTATTTATAATATAAGCCAGAAAATTATTGTCCCATTTTTGTCCGGTGACATCGATCATAAAACGATGTTTTGCCTCCGACCAATTTCCTAAATACCTTTGATAATAGTAATCATTGTCTCTCCAGCGGGTAGGACGTTCCAGTTTATCCGATATCGTAATGCTCTTCACCAGTTTATTCACCTCCCCGGTTTCGAAATCATCGGACGGCAATAGCCGCAATACTAATTTCCGGGCATTTTTCTGCAAACTGATATCTTCCCGTTTTACAACCACATTCACCTTCAGCACATTTTGATTTGCCGGCAGGATCAATTCATTTTTCTCGCCTAAAGATTTGTAATGTACACCTGCCACTGCCGGAAATTCCATATCTACATAAGTGGAATCGACCACCTTTTTGGGATCTTCCTCATCATACGTATATTTCCATTCTTTGGTCACTTGCTCGAATCTGACGGTACGGGGAAAATCCGTCACTTCTCCTACCGAAATGATTTCGATTCGTACAGTATCTTCCTGTTTGCTTTCGGGATAATAAGCAAAAGTGTATACCTCTTCGGCCTTTGTCTTAAATTGTATCCGATCTGTTCCTTCGAAGGACATATATTCTTCCGAACAACTACAAATCATCAAGCAAGCCATCCCTATTCCCAATAAATATTTTAATTTCATACGTTCAAGCTTTTAATTATTCAAACTTAATTTCACTTTTCGGCAAAGGCAAAACATAAACTTCCTTGCTTCCTTCTATGTCGGTCCAAAGGATCGTTTTATCGCCCCTGCGTTTGGTCTGGAAAAACTGCTGTCCTTCTCCGTAAAATTCCTTCTGGTATTCTTTAGCCACAAAGGCATTTTTCAAGTCGACAGTTGCAACATTTATCACAGAGATATTCCGGGCAACGACCAACTCGTCGACCAAGGGTTTATACTTCGCTTCCTGATCGGTACATTCGATCGCGATCAAATACATCTCGTACAAACGGATCAACGGCACTTCTTGCAAACCGGCATCAGGCATGCCTTCCTGTTTATATTTCTCCAGAATATAGCGGGTTCCCGCTTTTTCGGTAACCTCATTCCATAAATAACGAGGGCGGAAATCGGTAACATCCGACTCGAAAATATCGGTTTTCACCTTGTTTTGATCCTGTTGTACTCCACCGGCATTTAAAAAATACCCAGAAACGATATCGTTCAGATTATAGACATGCAAAGAAAAAAGATGCTCCGGGGAAGCAATATTGTCTTTTGCAGCAAAATCTCCCCCTTGATTCAATCTGAAATTTTTGTTGGCAATAACCCGACCGGCGTACTCCGCTGCTTTGGGTTTATCCTGAATCCACAGGTAAAAACGGGCTTTCAAAGCCAACACCGCCCAATAGTTCAAACGATTTTGCCGATAACTGAAAAACTCATCATTCATCCCTTTTTCTTCCACTTCCTTCAACAGACCTTCGGCCTCATTCAAATCTTTTTCCAGATAGCCCACATACTCTTCCCAAGTATTTACCTCATGATAATCTTTAGATACCGTACGTACATAAGACAAGATCCTGTCTTTTGTTTGTTCGCCCGGTATGGGGCCGAACAGCCGCAAAATATCCAGATGGCAGAAAGCTCTCATCGCCAATGCCTCTCCTTTGATCAGGTCATGCATATCTGAAGTCAAAACCCCATTATCCACATAATCGAGCAGATTATTGATGTTGACGATCGTATTGTAAAATTTTCCGTAAATCTCTTCGATCAATTCTTCGACTTCAGTATTTTTATAATCATAAGCGGCGGTATACCCATCGATTGCCTGCGGATTCGTCTTCCAATGCTGAGCCAGATTCTCACAAAACTCCATGGTCAACGTTTTACCATACAGCTTGCTGTCTTTCAACATAATATAATTACCGATCAAAGTATTCTTAAAACCATTTTCATCCGAAAACATCTCTTTTTGCTCGACTTTATCTTTCGGATTGACGCTCAACCAATCGCTACATCCGGTTCCTAAGAGGAGGTAGCCTATTATCATATAATAAATCGTCCTTTTCATATTGCTGAAATTTTAAAATGTTGCTGAAAGAGAGAAAGTAAACCTCCGGGAAAAAGGATAGGCAATACCTCTTTCCTGTTTGATACTCGATACACGGAATAAATTATCCGTATTGAAAGAGAGAGACAGATATTGAGTCCCCAAGTGTTTTTTCACCCAAGGCTGCAAGAAATCGTATTTTACCTGTATACTCTGACATTCCAAGGTATTCTCTTTTTGCACGAAACGGGAAGACATCTGAGTTGTCTGCGTATTTCTGACATCCTTAAAAAAAGTGTGATCCCCCGGATTTATCCATCGGTCTTTATACACCCTCCGGTCTACATTATATCGGGTATTTGCATTCTCAACCCGGTCGACCAAGGTGGAATTATATTGGGATCCGCCCAGACGGTAACCGAAGGACAGATTCACACTCAGGTCACGGAACGTAAACATGGTATTGATATTTCCCCTGAATTTAGGATCGGTCACCCCACAAGCCACTTTGTCGCGGGCATCCCAAACAAAAGTGATGTTACCGAATCGGTCGACGAATAATTCCTGTCCGGTACTGGGATCGATCCCCAGCGAAGGGACGACATAGATGGTCCGCAAAGCCTCTCCTTCCCGATACATGAAATTCGGGTTAGATCCGCCTTGTAATTCCAATTCCTCGTTGGCCACTTTCAATGCCTCGGAGATTTTGACTATCTCGTTCTTTTCATGAATAAAACTGGCAGATACCGACCAAATGATATTCTTTTCCGTATTCCGGATGGGATATCCTGACAAAGCAACTTCAACTCCCTTATTCTTCACTTTACCGACATTATCCGTATAACTAGGGAAACCATTCGTCAAGGGAAGGTACATTTCAGACAACAAATTATTAGTCTGATTTGTATATACATCGGCTGTCACTTTCAAGCGGTTATGGAATGCTCCGACTTCCAATCCGAAGTTCCATTTGTCGGTCTTCTGCCATTCCAAGTCCTCATTGGCCAGACCTTGCAGGTGGCTTCCAAACCAATACCGATACCGATCGTCGGTATAATATTCATAAGTAGCAAGGGCCTGATAAGCATCGAAATTCACCGATCCGGTCACTGCATAAGAGCCGCGTAATTTCAGACGATCCAGCCACAATACATTTTCCATAAACTTTTCTTTATGGATGTTCCAACCGATACCGAAAGAATAAAAGGGAGCGAAACGTTTCGAACTACCGAACTGGGAGGCCCCGTCCATACGATAAGCCACGTCGGCGAAATAACGATTGTCATAGATGTAGTTCACATTCCCCGTCACACCGATGCGCCGGTTGAGCGATTCGGATCCGGTAGGTTTTCCATCTTTCTGATACTGAAGAGCCATCGACAAAAATTTAATATTGGATTGGGGAAAACCCTCTACCTGAAAAGTATAAGAATGCGATTTTTCCTGAGCAACATTGTAATCCAAACCGACATAGAGCTCGTGTTTTTCTTTAAAGTTACGGGAATAGCTTAAAGTCAGACTCCAATCATAACTAAAGCTTTTCCCTGAAGAATAGATATATTCTCCTTTACGGAAAATCTGTTCATCCGAATAATCCTTAAATTTGGTATGGTCGGCAGGTTTAAAATTATCATAATCATTCACCTGTTTCGATAATCCGATGCGTGAACGTAAAGTCAGGCTTTCCCAAGGTTTCCATTCTACATCGAAATTATTGGTAATAGTCGTATAGGTTTTTTTATCGACCAAATCGAGCGTAGCATTGTAAAGCGGATTTTCAGGGGCTGTAGTCCAAAAATCTCCTTTTTGTTCGAGTTCTTTCAACACTTTACCGTCTTCTCCGCGTTCCCGCCAGTAAGGGTTGAGTTTCACATACTGATCGAAGGATCCGTAAGGCGATTCATTCGATTCGCTCAGTCCGACTTCAAGATTATTGCGGAACAATAATTTTTCTTGCTGATACATCAGGTTAATATTCCCGTTGAAAGTTTTCCGGTCGGAGCCCTTCATCACCCCCAGGATATCGTTATATTGAACAGAAGCAGAATAACGGAAGCCGTCATTCCCACCTCCTTCCAAACGCAGGTTGTGCTTGTGACCGACACCCGTACGCAAAGGCTTCGACAACCAATAAGTATCGACTCCCCGTTCTACTTCTTGTTTGATCCTGGCCTGCCTTTTCCTCAACGCCATTTCCATATCGGCCCATTCGTTTTTATATAAACCGGCACTCTCTTCCAACTGAAGTTTTTCGGCAGCATTCAATACATCGTAATCGCTCAGATCAGGCACCTCGATATTCACACTTCCCCGATAAGACAACCTCAATTTTCCAGCCTCGGGTTGTTTAGTCTCGATGACAATCACTCCATTAGCTCCCCGGGATCCATAAATCGCGGTAGCCGAACCGTCTTTCAACAAAGTCACTGAACTAATATCCTCGTCGTTTAAATCCAGCATCCGGGTGAGACTGATCTCAAAACCATCCAGGATTATCAAGGGAGTATTCAAATCTACTTTCGTTTCATTTTTCAGGTCCTCTACCGTCGGTAAACTGGAAGTTCCCCGGATCTGTACTTCCGGTAAATGGTTCGGATCTGCCCCATAGACATTGTTTTCGATAATATTGAAGGTCGGATCGATATTTTTCAACGTAGATAATAAATTACGTCCCCGAAAAGATTTCAGTTCTTTCTCCGTAATTGTCGATACCGAACCGGTAAAACTCTCCTGAGATTTCTTAAAAATACCGGTTACCACAACTTCATCCATTTCGGCCACTTCCTCCTCTAATTTTATTTTCAATTCACTTTGGCCATTATACCGAACTTCCAAGGGTTTCATCCCGACAAAAGAAAAAGCCAATACAACCTCTTTGGTATCGGGTAATTCGAAACGGAATTTACCGTTCACATCGGTAGAGACTCCGAGCTGAGTTCCTTTGATCCGTACGGTTACCCCAGGCAAGGGTGTACCCCGGACATCCGTTACCTGTCCCTGAATAACCTGTACCTGTTTCGTCTGGGTAACCTCATCGAGTTTACGGATAATAATGGTCTTATCCGTAATATCGTACACCAGCTTCGTCCCTTGTAAACAGTTTTTCAATACCTCCTCGATCGTTGCATCCTTCATTTGTACATTCCGTTGAGTGATCC